>Ga0210112_1000480_pt1 | contig 10745 bp, 5 predicted proteins | sample Joice_ThreeSqC_D_FD_184875 | JGI IMG/M metagenome (GOLD analysis project Ga0210112, IMG submission 184875) | Wetland microbial communities from San Francisco Bay, California, USA, that impact long-term carbon sequestration - Joice_ThreeSqC_D2... | ecosystem: Environmental > Aquatic > Marine >... | reverse complement strand
GCGCGACCGCCGTGATCGCGACCGAGGTACGCAGCGCCTCATCCACGGTCGCGACGAGCATGTAGGGCGCCAGGGGGATCAGTCCGCCGGCGACGTACGCCCCCGCGATTGTGGCCGCGCTCGTGAGGGCCCGTCGCGGATCCGGCCGCTCCAGCCCCAGCTCGAAACGCATCATGAAGTCGATCCACGCGTCTGGACGCCGGCGGAGCGCCTGGACGACCGGCTCGCTCTCGTGCCGCTCCATCCCGTACGACGCGAACACCTCGTGGATCTCGTCGGCCTCCACCTCCGGCACGGTCTCCACCTCCAACTGCTCGCGCCGCCGTTCGCTTGCGTAGTGCTCCGCGTCGCTCCGCGCTGCCAGGTAACCGCCCAAACCCATTGCGATCGACCCTGCCGCGACCTCGGCGAGTCCCGCGGTCACGACGATGTGCGACGACGCTACCGCTCCGGAGAGCCCGGCGGCGAGCGCGAAGGGAACGGTGAGGCCGTCGGACATGCCGATGACGACGTCGCGAACGGTGTCGCCGGCGGTGAAGTGCTTCTCGACGTGCGCGGCTGGCTGCATCGAAGTCTCCTGTGATCCCGCGGGAGGAATCGCCGCGTGTGCCCGCCCTTCGGCGTGGACGCCTCCGCTGCCCTCCGACTACCGTCCTTCCCCCACCAGGCGCGACAGCGCGTCCCGCACACGGGCGACGGTCGGCGCGAACTCCGGGTCGGCGTTGCGGAACAGATCCAGAAACCTGGTGTCGTATTCGATCGCAGCGACCGTGTCGCCGACCGCCTCATAGAGCGACCCGAGCCGGACGTAGGCGCCGGGAAGCTCGATCGGCTCCACCTGCCAGCGGTCGTCGTCGGGCAGCGTCACGTACCGCTCGAGGACGGCCCGCACGGAATCGTGCTCGCCGAGCGCATCGTACGCGCGCGCGAGTCCGGGGAGCGTGCAGATCCGGCACTGCCCGCGGTCCGCCGCCCGAAACGCCGAAACGGCCTCGGACGCGCGCCCGTCCGCGAGCGTGAGATACGCGGCGGCGCGATCGTAGTCGACGCTCTGCTGAGCCCGGAATTCGTCGGGCACTTCCCGATCGTAGGCGGCCAGGAACGCCCGGGAGCGCGTCGGCTCACCGGCGCGGGCATAGAACTCCGCCAGCTCAATGTACGGACGGTCGAGGACCGGCAGGCTGTCGATCGGGAACTCGCGGAGCGCGCGCGTCACGCGCGCCGTCCCGAGATCAGGCCGTCCACGCACCACCGCATCGAAGGTCCCCGCCGAGATCACAAGCCGCAGGTACTCCGGGACCTGGCGGCCTTGCAGGGCGCGCTGGCGGGCCGCGTCGATCTCCCGGTCGGCCGCGGTCAGTCGGCCATGCAGCGCCGCCATGCTGGTCCGCAGGGTCGAGACGATCGCCGCGCTGAGCGGATCGCCGAATGCGGCAAACGCCGCTAGGGCCGAGTCCGCGTCCGCGAAATCGCGCGCCGACACGTCGATGAAGAACCGGTTGATCTGCGCGAACGGATGATCCGGCGCCGCGGCCTCGAACGCACTGTTCGCCGCGCGCGCCTCCGCGTTCCGACCGAGCTCGAGATTGGCGACGACGACGTTGAAGGCGCTGTTGGGCGAAGTCGGCTGGAGCGCGAGGGCCCGCTCGTAATACTCGAGCGCGCGGGCGTTCTCCCGCTGCATCGTGTACAGCACGCCGATGTTGTTGATCAGCTTCGGATCATCGGGGCGCGTCTCGAGCAGCGTGAGGTAGGACGGCAGCGCGTCCTGCGGCTGGTTCCGCGCCATGTAGTACGATCCGGTCGTCCAGAGGCGCTCCTCCTCGGTGAGGCGGTCCCGGAACCGGAACGCGCGTGACATCGACTCCGCGGCGAGCGCCCGCTCGATCCCCCAGTTTCCGAGATAGATGGCCAGCCCGCGATACGCGGCGGCGAAGGCCGTGTCGAGCGTCACCGCCTCCTGGAAGAGCGCGATGGCCCGCGCCACCTCCCCCGCGTCGCCGGCGCGCACGCCCAGCGTGTACCTCCTGAGCGCCGGCAGTGATGCCGTCGTCACCCGTGCCAGCGGTGGCGTCTGCCGGATAGAGCGCAGCGACTCACCGATGCGCTCGCGCAGTCGGTTGGAGAGCCGGTCGACGGCTTCGATGATGTGGGTGGAATCTTCGGCGGTCTCGCGCACCGGCACCAGCACCTCGCCCGTTTCCGGCGCCAGCAGCTGGGCGGAGATCACGTACGAGCCCACCACCGCGTTGATCTCCCCGGAGACGACGGCCTTGATCCCTTCCCGGGCGGCCACCTCGTTGGCAAGATCGACAGTCATGGTGCTCGGAGGCTCACGCTGCATCCGCGCGAACGCGTCCGTCAGCTCGCTTTGCTGCACCAGCGTCACCGACGCGGACTGCCCCAGGTCCACCCGGAGGGCCTCGGTGACCGCCATCGCCAAGGTGCTGTCACCGGTGCGGTCGACGAAGTCGGCGAGCAGGATCCGGTCGTCCTCCGACAAGACGCCGCTCGCGATCAGCGTCCCGGCGGGTCCGATGCCGAGCAGCCGCATGAGCATGTAGGCGGTCACGCCGATGCCGAGCGCGCCGAATGCGCCCATCCCGCCAAGCAGGGCTCGGCGCCAGGTGAGCCACCCTCGGAGGCCGGTGGCGGTCCGCGCGTCGGTCGCCGCCCGCGTGCGCTCGAGGTGCCGCGCCAGCAGGATGATCGGCAGGCCAACCGCGAGGAGCCCAACCGCCGCGGGAAGGACCCAACCCGGCAGGCCGAGCCCCAACTCCAGGACCCACACCGCACCGAGCACCGCGATCGAGCTGGCGGCGTACGCCCCCACGACGGCACCGATTCCCATCCGCACCGCCCGCGGACTCGGCGCTCGTGTGGCGGAGGTCGCTCCCGACACCGTCACCGCCTCGAGCAACCGGACGACTTCGGCCGCCGTCTGCACACGGTCGGCGGGGTGCTTCTCGAGCAGCCGCATCACCAGCGCCTCGAGCGCCGGGGGAACGGCAGACCGGTGGCGCCGGATCGGATCGGGCGGCTCGGCGAGGTGGGCGGCAATGACCATCTGCGCCGTCGTGCCAGTGAACGGCGCGCGACCCGTCAGCATCTCGTACGCCACCGCCCCGAGCGCGTAGAGATCCGCACGGGAATCGGTGGTGGGCTCCCCCATGGCCTGTTCCGGCGCCATGTACGCCGGCGTCCCGATCGCGATCCCGGTGGCCGTCAGCCGTTCGGCCACGGCGGCGGCGTGCACCGCCTTTGCGATCCCGAAGTCCGCGACGAGGGCGTGGTGCCCCGAGAGCATGAGGTTGTCCGGCTTCACGTCCCGGTGGACCAGTCCGTGCTCGTGGGCGTAGGCGAGCGCGTCGGCCACCTCGGTGAGGATCCGCACCGCGCCGTCGATCGGCAGAGCACCCTCCCGCGCGATCCTGTGCCCCAGTGACTCCCCTTCGACGTACGGCATCACGTAGTAGAGGAAGCCGTCCGCTTCACCGGAGTCGTAGACGGGGAGGATGTGCGGGTGCTGGAGCCGGGCGGCGATCTCGATCTCCCGCACGAACCGGTCGGTGCCGAGCACCGCCGCCAGCTCCGGCCGCAGCACTTTCAGCGCAATGTCGCGGCCGTGCTTGAGATCCCGCGCCAGATAGACGGTGGCCATCCCGCCCGCACCGAGCTCGCGCACGACGTCGTACCGCTCCGCGAGGGCGGCCTTGAGGCGGTGGAGGGTTCCGGTCATCGGGAGGCTCCGGCCGGGATGGAGTGCTTCTAAGGTAACCGGAGGGCCGGTCCGGGCCAGCGGACGGCACCGGCGCGGCGCCCCAACCGTTCTACCGCGGGTTGCGGCCTTCGGGCGCGCGCACCGTCGCGATGCGTGCGTCCTGCTCGAGACGTTTGACCGCCGCGACCACCGCCGCCGGTTGCTCTTCGAACACGAAGTGCCCGGCACCGGGCACCGAGTCGATCGTGAACCGGGGGAGAGTCTCCTGCAGCAGTTCGACCTCGCGGAGAGGTACGGCGCCGGTGTGGCGCGCCCCCCCGACCACGAGCAGCACCGGGCATCCGATCTCCACGAGCCGGGACGCGAGCGACCACGGTTCATCGGATGCCGCCATCCCCGAGAAGGCGTCGATGGTCGCCCCGAGATCGGCGACGGCATCCGCCGTATACCCCATGACCGCGTCCTCGGTGACCCAGGACGCGTCTCCGGACGACTCGACCATGCGGTCGCGCACGGCGCGCCGGACCGTCTGCCGCCCGACGAACAGCTTGAGCAGGGGCGCGAGGCGCATTGCCCGGCGAAATCCGGGCGACGTGAGTCCCTCGGCCGGCCCCCCCTCGACGGAGACGATGCCCAGCACGAGATCCGGTCGCAGCACCGCGAGTCGGTAGGCGATGGAGCCGCCTTGGGAGTGCGCCAGCACGACCGCCTCGCGCACGCCGAGCGAATCCAGCACGGCGGCCACCCGAGCGGCCTGGGCTGCCAGGGAATAGTCGGCTTCCTTGGGTTTGGCCGACGCTCCGATGCCGAGCGGCTCCACGATCAGCGTCCGATAGCCGGCGTCATTGAGCCGCGGCGCCAGGTCGCGAAACGTGTAGGCCGAGCCGAAGAGGCCCGGGATCAGCACGACGGGCATCCCCCGTCCCGCCAACGAGACCGCGACAGACTCCGCCGGTGCCACGGGGATGTGGTGCACCCGCGTCGAATCGGCGAGCGTCAGGAGAGCGAGCAGCAGCATGCAACCGTCCGTGGCCAAAGGGGACGCCTTCGGGCCACTGCATACAAGCGGCGGCCGGACAGCGGCACGCCACCGTGGCTGGAAGCTCCCAGGAGTGGCGACCGTGCCAGCAATCGAGGGGTCCTGCGGCGCCTGGGCCGCAGGAAACGTTCGGTCAATATCTCGGACCGGCAGCAACGAGGCAAGGACGGCCCACCCGACCACCCCTGGCGCCGGAGCGGCCGGCGCCCGAGTTTCTTCAACGTCCGAACCCCGTAGTCCGTAGTAGATGCGTGTCACGCATCCCCATCGATCAGGCGGAGTCCACCATGCGTTCAACATTGTCCCGATGGTTCGTGCTCGGCGCGCTGCTGGTACCGGCTGGTGCCGCCGCGCAGAGCTTCCCCACCGACAACCCGGTCCTGCGTGCGATCTGGAACGAGGGCACCGAGCACTCCCAGGCCGAGGCGCTCTCTCAGACCCTCAACGATTCGCTGGGACCCCGGCTCACCGGCTCGCCCAATCTGAAGGCCGCAAGCGACTGGGTCATCTCGACCTATGCGGCATGGGGCGTGCCGGCGCGTGCCGAACAGTACGGCACGTGGCTCGGCTGGCGCCGCGGCGTGAGCCACCTGGACCTGATCCAGCCGAGGGTCCGGTCGCTCAACGCCATGACGCTCGCCTGGAGTCCCGCGACGCCGAAGGGAAGGCCGGTCGAGGGCGCGGTCATCCTGCTGCCCGACGTGACTGACAGCGCGGCGTTCGCGGCGTGGCTGCCGCAGGCAAAGGGGAAGTTCGTCGCGATCTCCTTCCCGCAGCCGACCTGCCGCCCGGATGCGGCGTGGCAGGACTACACAGGTCCTGACGAGGAAGCCCGGATGCGGGCGATGTTCATGGGCGGGCAGCCTGGCCCCGGCCAGGTGTACGTGCGCATGCGCGCCGAGCGCGCCGCCGCCGACAGCGCGTGGCGAGCCCGTATCGCCAAGTCCGGATACAATGCACGCACCCTGCCCGCCGTACTCGAGAGTGCCGGCGCGGCCGGGATTCTCTCCTCCGAGTGGCCGAACGGCTACGGCGTCCAGCGCATCTTTCAGGCCCGGACGGAGAAAGTCCCGACCTACGGCGTGAGCTGCGAGGACTACGGGCTGCTGGCCAGGCTCGCCGAGCACGGTCAGGGACCGGTGGTCCGGGCCCAGGCCGACGCGGAGTTCCTGGGTCAACTGCCGGCCATCAACACGATCGCGGAGATCAAGGGCACGGAGAAGCCGGACGAGTACGTCGTGCTCTCGGCCCACTTCGACTCCTGGGACGGCGGGTCCGGTGCCACGGACAACGGCACGGGGACCGTGATCATGATGGAGGCGATGCGGATCCTGAAGAAGGTGTATCCGAACCCGAAGCGCACCATCATCGTGGGACACTGGAACAGCGAGGAGCAGGGGCTGAACGGATCGAGCGCCTTTGCGACCGACCATCCAGAGGTCGTGCAGGGCCTGCAGGCCCTCTTCAACCAGGACAACGGCACGGGGCGCATCGCCTCGATCTCGCCGCTCGGCCTCGTGGGCGCGACGGATTTCCTGGGGCGCTGGGTTGGCCAGCTCCCGAGCGAGGTCTCCCGAGGGGTCCGGGTGGACCTGCCCGGTTCACCGTCCGGCGGCGGCACCGACCACGCATCGTTCATCTGCGCCGGAGCCCCGGCGTTCTCCCTCGGCTCCGAGCCGTGGGACTACTTCAGCTACACCTGGCACACGAACCTCGACACGTATGACAAGCTCGTGCTCGACAACGTGCGTCAGAATGCCATCCTCACCGCGATGCTCGCCTACCTCGCGGCGGACGATCCGGCAACGATCCCGCGTGAGCGGCGCATCATGCCGGTGAACCCGCGCACGGGGCAGCAGGGCACGTGGCCGCAGTGCCGGGACGGTGCCCGCACCGGACCGTAAGGGAACCGTCGGGGGTGCGCCCCCGAACACCACTCTGGCCCCGACCGGCCGGCTCCAGCACCCTCACGGGTGCCGGTGTCGGCCGCCGCCGGGGAGGGCGGACGATGGCGGCCTGCACGGACCGCCGCGGTCTCGAGCCGGGAGGCAACCACGATGATCCGGATGAGCGCGCTCTTCTGCATGGCGTCCCTGGGCGCCGCGTCCGCCGGGGCGCAGGGGTTCGAGCGGGACACGATCGAGACCTCCGAGGGCGCCCTCGAGATCACCTTTGTCGGTCACGGCAGCGTGATCTTCAGCCACGGCGGCCGGCTTGTCTATGTCGATCCGGTGATGCGGGAAACCGATTACCGCCAGCTCCCGGACGCCGATCTCATCCTCGTGACGCACCGGCACGGCGATCACCTCGACACCGCCGCCATCGCCGCGCTGACCAAGCCCGGGACCGCGGTCGTGGTCGCGCCGGACTGTGCGGGCGCCGTCGACGGCGCCATCGTCATGAAGAACGGGGACCGGCGCACGGTGCAGGAAATCGCGATCGAAGCGGTGCCGGCCTACAACATCGAGCACAAGCGGGAAGGCGGGCAGCCGTACCACCCGAAGGGCGACGGGAACGGCTACGTCATCACGTTCGGGGACACCCGGGTGTACGTCGCCGGCGACACCGAGAACACACCTGAGATGAAGGCGCTGCGGGACATCGACGTCGCGTTCCTGCCGATGAACCTCCCCTATACGATGACCCCCGCAATGGTCGCTGATGCGGCGCGAGCGTTCCACCCGAGGATTCTGTACCCCTACCACTACGGCAACACCGACGTCTCCGAGCTCGTCGCGCTCCTGCTGGGAGCCACGGGGCTCGAGGTGCGGATACGGCGGATGCCGTAGCGGCCCCCTGGCCCGGCGCGGGACGGGGAGCCCCCAACGACGTCCCAGCGCGCGCGGTACCGGCCGACCACCGTTGCGCGGAGCCGCACCGCGTCGACAGCTTTCCATCGCCTCCCATTGACGCCCCCGCAACGGACCGGCACCCATGAGCGCATCCCGCGGCACCATTTCTGACGTGACGATCGAGGCCCTGTCACGGAACTTCTACAAGGAAACGGCGCAGTACGGGTTTGGGCCGCTCGACTACGTGCGGTTCGTGAACCTGCTCCTCGACCTCTCCATGGCCAAGGAGCGGGAGCAGACCGAGCGGGAGACCGGGCCTGAGGAGCACGCCGATGCGATCGCGGCGGCGCCGACGATCGACGCCCGCAGTCTGCCGCTTCGTGGTGAGCGGATCGCGGTCCGCGAGTTCGACCGGACTCGGGATTTCCCCCTGTTCGAGCGCTGGCTGGCCGACGAAGCCGGGCGTCAATTCCTGCTGTCGAGCGTGACGGCGCGGCGCCTCGGTATCCGCGAGGTCGCCGACAGCGCCGCCAACCGGATCGGCGTGATCGAGTTGCCGGGCGGGGAGCCTATCGGGTCGGTGGCGTACTTCGACTACGATCCAGCGCACGGCAAGGCCGAACTGCGCAAGCTCATCGGTGAACCATCGCTGCGCGGCAAGGGATACGCACGCCAGGCCGCGGCGCTGTGGATCAGATTCGGGCTGGAGGCGCTGGGGCTCCGCAAGATCTATCTCAACACGCTCGAGACCAACATCCGCAACATCCGGATCAATGAGGAGCTCGGGTTTCGTGTCGAGGGCATCCTGCACGACGAGGTGTGCATCGACGGCACGTACTACGACGTCCTCCGGATGGGCCTCTGGCGCGAGTGAGGGAAGCCGGTGTTCCTCCGCCTCCGTGCCCCCACTCACCCCTCGATCGTGAAACTCCGCCGCACGATCGTTCGGTCGCTCCAGTAGTCCGCCACCGGAAACATCGCCGCGGGCCGCGGGCCCGGAGCCCCGCCAACCGTCGGGAGCTCGTAACGATGCTCCCACAGCTCCAGCACGATCGGCTTCGCCGGCGCTGAAGACTCGAGGCGGACGACGACGCGTCCGCCGGGCGCCCCGAAATAGTCCAGATCGATACCGCCGTCTCCACCCCCGTCCAGCGTCTTCCCGTTCACCGCGACCAGCCGCAGCCATGGCTGGTCGGCGCCGCGAAGGCGCAGGTACGGGGCCGCCGTCCCGGATTGGATCGCCAGCGTCAGGCGTCGCGAGCCGTCCCGGGTCTCGTCCGACACCGTCTCGATCCCCGAGGCCGGCAGATCCACGAGAGGTGCCGGGGCGGTGCGGAATGCACGCCGCACACCGGGGAGGACACGCTCGAGTGTGCTCCACGCCGCGTCGTCCGGTACCACCCGCCGGATCCAGGCGTCGTTCGTCTCCATCCCAGTGGCCCAGAGGGCCCGGCCCTCGTCCGCGTCGAGGGCGTACAGCAGCGACGTGGGCGCCGGCCGGTCGAGGCCGAAGCCGCGGGACAGGAGCCCGGCACCCACGAATGCGGCGCTGAGCACGGCTGCCGTCGCGAGGCTCCACCACCAGTTGGGGCGCCGCACGGCGTCGAGCAGCGGGAACAGGAGGACCAGGAGGAGTCCCGCGATCATCGCCAGGTAGGGTGCCATCTCGATGTTGAGGGCGACGAAGACCATATAGAGCAACGGCACGAGCACCATCACGATCGGTATCGCAAGCACCGCGAGCACGAGCAGGGCGGCGGGTCCCGTCGCTTCCGCATCGCGCCGCCGGAACAGGTAGTACACGCTCGCCAACGCACACAGCGTGGGCCACAGCACGAGCATGCTGGCGCCGGGCACCGCGACCGCGGCGGCCATCGCGAGCCCGGCGGGCAGCACGAGTGCGCCGAGTGCCACACCGGCCGCCCGGCACCAACGCCGTGCGAGGATCCAGAGCCCGACGATCGGGAGCCAGGTGAGGGCCACGACGGCCAGCAGATACCACCCCTCGACGTACTGCGCCCTGCCCTGCAGTAGATCGTGCTCGGCGTGGAGCGGGAACAGGTGCCCCATCATCAGGTGCGCGCCACGGTTGGCGAGGACGAGTCCCAGTGGCGCGACGACGACGCCGGCGAGCACGTCGCGCACGCGGATCCGGCGCGACCGCAGCCCCCAGACTGCCAGACCGAGCAGCAGCACGACCATTGCGGCGGCCAGCGGGACGGCCCATCCGGCGGGGTACACCACCAGCCCGAGCCCGGGGAAGTCGAACCAGACGGCGTCGGGGCCGCTGGTTGCGGTAAGGTCCACCGAGCCGAAGTGCCGCGCGAGGGCCAGCGCATGCTCGCCGTGATGCTGCAGGGAGGCCCGGGAGAGGTTCTCCGGCGTGTCGAAGGACTGGTGATACGTGTGCGCCCCGTCGATGAACGCGAAGTTCAAGCCAGCGATGCCGGCCCGCCGGAAGACCGTGAAGTCGGTGTCGTTCGGCAGACGCCGGTAGACCTCGTACGACAGCGAGCTCGCCACCGGATGCGGGTCGTTCGCGGCAAACGCCCGCAAGCGCCAGCCGTTCTCCGCACCGGTCTCGAACATGTACGACGGTCCCGAGCTGCCCCGCGTCTCGAAGTTGAGCACCAGCGCAACATCCTTTGCCCACGGGTGCTCGGCGACGAACGCCTCCGCACCGAGCAGACCGACCTCCTCGGCGTCGGTGATCAGCATGATCACGTCGTTGAAGAGCGGAGGCCCCGCACGCAGGGCACGGGCGGTCTCGAGGATCGCGGCGACGCCTGACGCGGCGTCCGCCGCGCCCGGCGTGAGCACCTCGGAGTCGTAGTGCGAAACGAGCGCCACCGCGCGGCCCGTCCCGCTGCCGGGAATCCGCGCCACCACGTTCTGCACGGTCGCCCCACGCACCCGTCCGCGGCGCGCGACGAGCGCGGTCGCGGTCTGCACCTCCGGCTCGAGACCGAGCGAGCGCAGGGACGCGACGACGTAGTCGCGTACGCGCTCGTGCGCCGGGGTGCCGACGGGATGCGGCCCGGTGGCGATCGCGCGCACGTACACCATCGCGCGCTCGGCGGAGAACGCCGTATCGGGCGCCGTGCCCGGCACCGGTGCGGGCGGCCGAATGGTGCGGAGGGCCAGGACCGACAGGAGCAGCACGACGGCCACCGTGGTCGGTCCGAGCCAGCGG
>Ga0210112_1000479_pt1 | contig 10754 bp, 7 predicted proteins | sample Joice_ThreeSqC_D_FD_184875 | JGI IMG/M metagenome (GOLD analysis project Ga0210112, IMG submission 184875) | Wetland microbial communities from San Francisco Bay, California, USA, that impact long-term carbon sequestration - Joice_ThreeSqC_D2... | ecosystem: Environmental > Aquatic > Marine >... | reverse complement strand
CGGAGGAAGTCCGTCGCATCCCGGCTCCGTCCGGTCTCGACGAGTGCCTCCAGGGTGGTTGCGGTTCCGGCCAGCGAGTCGACCCACATCGCCGCGGGTGCGTCCGCCGTGCCGTATCCGGCGTGCCCGAGCCGCGCCGCACTCTCGCGCGCCTGCGCCAATGCGTCGCGCATTCCCGTGCGGAACAGGGGATCCGGGGCGACCACGTAACTGCGCGCATTGCGATCGAACTCGACGAGACCGGCGCGCAGCGCCCCTAGGGCGGCGAGAGCCTCCCCTTGGCTGGTGCGGAGGGTGACGGCGATGCTGCGGACCTCGAGGAGGCGCCCGATTCCATAGGCAAGCGGCAGTCCGAGCAAGACCGCGACGGCCGCGAAGGCCGCGAGGAGCCTGCTGCGGATGGTCATCGTCGTGCCTCCCGGTTCCGATGCGCGTTCACGGCTTCAGGGTCTCGCGGATGCGCTCCAGCTCCCTGCGCAGTTCCGCAACTGTCGTTTCGAGCTGCTGCATGCGGGCCGCGAGCGACGGCGCCGAGAGGTGCGGGATGTCGGCGGCAGTCGCGGTCTGAGACCGGACGGCCGTCTGCGTTGCGCCCAGATCCAGCGCGATGCTGTAGAGACTCCTGGCGAGCGCCGCTTCCCACTCCGACCCCTCTTCGTCGGTGATCCCACCTGCGAGGCTGGCCGCCAGGTCCGGATCCCGTGCTGGGTTGCGCGGATCGAGGGCCACCGCTGCGCCGAGCAGTCGCGCCTGACGCTCGAGCGATCCGTCGGCTAGCTCCGCCGCGGTTGCCAAGTGCACCGTTGCGCCGTCGAGATCGCCACGATCGAGCGCATCGAGGCCGGCCTGAACGTGCTCGGCGGGCGTCAAGGTAGGAGGTGTCTGCCGCGCCGCGCAGGCCTCCATGCCCAGAACGAGGAGGAGCGGCGCCAGAACGGCGCGCGTCACGCCGTCACCCGTTTGGTCATGTCCTCCCCCTCCTGCTGATCGCCAAGCTGGCCATCGCGCCAGAGCTGTGCGAAGGCCCGCGCGACTTCCGGATCGAAATGCACCGCGGCGGTGCGCTCGATCTCCGCGACCGCGTCTTCCGGCATCCAGGCAGACTTGTACGGCCGGGCGTGTGTGAGGGCGTCGAATACGTCCGCCACGGCCACGACGCGCCCGGAGATCGGTATGGCATCGCGAGCGAGGCCGAGGGGGTAGCCGGAGCCGTCCCACCATTCGTGGTGGCTGGCTGCGATCTCCCGGCCGACCTCGAGCAACGGCACCGCGCTGCCGGCGAGAATCTCGGCTCCGATGGTGGTGTGCGACTTCATGATCTCGAACTCGGCGGGGTTCAGCCGACCTTGCTTGAGCAGCACGCCGTCCGGCACTCCAATCTTGCCGATGTCGTGCAGGGGAGCGGCGCGTCGAATCAGTTCCACGTCGTCGTCCGCGATGCCGAGCAGGCCCGCCACCAGCGCCGCATTGCAGGCGACCCGTCGGGTGTGTTGGCCAGTGACGTCGTCGCGAAACTCGGCCGCACGTCCGAGCCGCTCGAGAATCTCGATGCGGGCGTCGTCGAGTTCCTCCGTCCGCTGAAGGAGGTCGGCCGTCCGTTCCCGAACCCGTTGCTCGAGCAGGGCATTGTGATGCTGCAACGAGCGATGAAGAAACCGGGTCTGGAGTAGGTTTCGGACCCGCAGTCGCACCTCCACCGGACTGAGCGGCTTGGTCAGGAAGTCTTGGGCTCCGCTCGACAGCGCCCGCCGCATGTTCTCCCGGCTCCCGTCCGACGTCAGCACCAGCACCGGAAGGTACGAGTCAGAGGGGGAGGCGGACCGGAGCCGCTCGAGGATCTGATGGCCGTCCAGATGCGGCATCTTGATGTCCAGTAATACCAGGTCCGGATCGAACTCCTGAACGAGGGCGGCTACCTCGCGGGAATCCGTGGTGCTCGCAAGATGCGTGTAGCCGGCCGGCTCCAGAATCTGTCGGAGCAGCCGGACATTCATCTCCTCGTCATCGACGATGAGGATCCTGGCTTCCCGCCACACCGGGTCGTGTTCGGTCACGCAGCCTCCCCGGAAACGTCGCGCGGTCCTGCGGTTTCCGTGCCAGTGCCGGGCCCCGGTGCCGGCACTGGTCCGGGTCCTCGGCGTGATGCGCGTCACATCCCACCGTACCGGTGACGGCCCGAAGGATCTGAGTGTTGCACGATATGCGCCACCGCCGGGGCGGTCTGCCGATCCCGGCCGTCCGGCGACGCACCGTGCCTCTGTGCCGGCAGAGTGTCGACGACGGCCATTGGCAGTCCCGACCTCGATGGTCGGCATGTACCGGCTGCCAATCGTGTCAGCGCAGGCTGCGTTTCCAGTACGCCAAGTAGCGGTGGGATCTGCTTGAGATGTTGCCTGCACGCTTCTCTGCGGCGCGGCGGTTCACTCGGAATCCTCCTCCTCGATCGACTCCACCCGGGCGCTGGCGTAGATGAGGCCCGTGCCGGGCTCCGGATAGGCGGTCCAGCGCATGCGCACCCAGTGACCGTCCTTCGTGCGGTATCGGTTCGAGAATGCGAGGGTGGGCTGGCCGCCTGCGAGTCGGCGGGTCTCGGCGACGGTCGCGTCGCGGTCATCCGGGTGGGTCAGCTCCACGAAGGGCCGTGCGAGGAGTTCTTCCGTTGTGTACCCGAGCTCGCGCTGAAACGCCGGATTGACCAGCTTGAAGTAGCCGTCCGCTCCTGCGACGCAGAGCAGGTCCACGGCGTAATCGAACAAGCGCTTGTAGTCATACGCTGGTGATACGTCTGGCATGGCCACCCAGGCACCGCAGGCGTGGCAGTAGCTTGCTCGCTGCACCAGCGGCGTTTCGCAACGTGGGCACCCGCGCGCGTGTTCAGGCACGACGATCCCCCTAAAAGAAGCTCCCGTGAGTACGTTGACGGTCGGCTGCGCGTTTCGCAACCGTTTCTTGCAGCAGCGGGGCCCGGAGGCACGCAGTGGTCCCAGGCTGTCGGTACCCTATCTTACCAGGCATATGGCTCATTGTTTCTTCGCCGCCGACCTCCACGGCCGCGTCGACCGGTATCGGAAGCTGCTCGAGGCGGTCCGCCACAGGCGCCCGGACGCCGTCTTTCTCGGTGGCGACCTCCTCCCGTTTCCCGTGCCGGCGGGGGGGGAGCGCTTCGACGACTTCCTGCGGGAATTCCTCGTCCCAGCCTTCGGGACGCTGCGGACGCAGTTGGGCAACGCCTATCCCGCGGTCTTCCTCATCCTGGGAAATGACGACCCGCGGGCAGAGGAAGCTGGGGTGTTCGAGGGGGAAGCCGAAGGGTTCTGGCACTACGTGCACCAGCGCCACGCGATGCTGGGGGACTATGCGGTCTACGGCTATGCCTGTGTGCCACCCACGCCGTTCCAGCTCAAGGATTGGGAGCGGTACGACGTGTCACGCTACGTCCCCCCGGGTTGCACGAGCCCGGAAGAGGGCTGGCGCTCGGTCCCGGAGGCCGCCCATCTGGTGCGCCACGCCACCATTCGGCAGGACCTGGAGGAGCTCGCGGCGGACGCATCCATGGATCGCGCCATCATCCTGTTCCACACTCCCCCGCACGAGACCGGGCTCGACCGCGCGGCGCTCGACGGCAGGCGGTTCGATCACGTGCCGCTGGACGTCCACGTCGGCAGCATCGCGGTGCGCCGGTTCATCGAGTCGAAGCAGCCGTGGATCACGTTGCACGGGCACGTGCACGAATCGGTACGGCTCACGGGAGTGTGGCGCGAGCGGATGGGGCGGACACACCTCTTCGGGGCGGCGCACGACGGACCGGAGCTGGCCCTCGTGGCGTTCGATCCCGGCGCGCCGGAGACGGCGACCCGGGAGCTACTCTGACGCGGCGGGTGGTGGGGGCGGTGCCGCCTTCGCTGCGCGTCCCAGCTCCGTGCCGAGCGTGAGCGGTTTCGCCGCATCCGTAACCGCCCCGATCTTGGACGCATAGCTCGTGCGCTGCTCGATCTCCCGGTCGGTCACGAACTGCACGTCGAGCAGCCCGTCCGAGCGGTACCCGGTGCGCAGGAAGTTCATTTCGGCGAGGGCGTGGCTCCACCCGGCGAGCCACGTCGCGAGGTCCGCCCGTTGCGCGGCGTCGCCAGCGAAGTGGACCAGCATATCGATGTCGCTGCCCGGGCCGGCGCTGGCATTCTTGGTGCTCCCGAAGACGTAGAGTCCCCTGACGCCGAAGCGTGCCGGGTCGAGGTGCGCGGCAATCGCCTCGGCCATCCGCATCCGCCACAGCCAGTGGTCCTCCGCCGCCGGCTCCAACGGACGCGCCCGCCCCGCCGGCGCCCCGGGGCCGGGGGTCTCGGGCTGGCACAGAACCCCCACCGCTTCGTCGAGGTCGGCGTTCATGAGCACCCTGAGGACCCCGCCCGCACATTCACGCGACACGTCGATCACCTTGAGCGTCCCCACGAGGTGGGCGTACTCGGGAAGGATGTCGCCGAGCACGTTGGTCGACCGCGTGAAGAAGGGCTCCTGGAAGATGATGTTCGGCTCGTCGGGATACAGAGGCAGATAGCGGATGTCCGACTCGACGAGGTCCTGGAAGAAGTGGGTGCCAAAGGAAAGCTCCGGCACATAGTTGCCCTTCTTCCGCGCGACCTCCAGCAGCATGGCGGTGTTGCTGATGTCGGAATAGGTCACGTGGACGCCGAGCTTGATGTCGCCGCGGCTGCCCCAGCGCCCGGGTCCGATCAGGATGAACCGGCGCTTCGGGAGGAGCGCGTTGAGCTTGCCGACGGCGCGCGCGACGTCGATCAGTTGATTCCGGGTGGTGAGCTGGGCGTACCCTTCCGGATCGACGTAGACGACGTGCGAGATGTCCGGCACGCGGCCGTTCGAGACGTAGCGGTTGGCCGAGAAGAGGATCTTGTTGCGCGGGAGGTCGCGCGGGATCGCTGCGGGCGCATGCTCCTCGGATCCGCTCTGCCCCCGGCACTGCAGGATGTAGAGATCGGTCCCATCGCTGGCGAACTCGACGTCCACCGGGCCGCCTAGCCGGTCGTGCAGTAGGCGCAGGATGGTCTTGAGCTGCGTCACGACCGGGGTGCCCGAGAGCAGGCCTTCGAAGGTGATCACGAACCGGTCGTTGGCCCAGTTCGGCTCGAGGCCCATCGGCTCGCGCAGGCGGTCGCCGTCCGCGATCGACACCATCCGACGCGCCGCGGGGTAGGAGGCGCCGTATCCCCGGAAAAGGGCTTCCGCGTCGACCGTCTCGAACGCGTTGCTCTCGAGGTTGATCACATCGACGTTCTTGGGCGAGTAGCGCACGAACTCGTCCACGGTCACGTTGACCCGCAGGTTCGGCTGCCCGGGGCTGAACAGGATCGGGTAGTCGTCGCTCAGTCGGTCGACCGCCCGTGTTCCGAGGCCGGGAACCATCCTCACGAGCCCGTCCTCACGCTTGATGCGCGGCGACCAGCGGAACTCGTTGTTGCTGAAGGCGACGCCGGAGAAGGCCGGCACGAAGTACGGCCCGACCCGAGTCCCAACCACCTCCTGGATCAGAATGCCCATCTCCTCGCGAAAGTCGAGCAAGCCCCGCTCGGCGCGGTACTCGATGGGATCGGGGCCGAAGACGGAGGCCCAGATCTCGGCGATCGCGTCCTGCAGGGCCTCGAGCCGTTGCCGCTTGGTTCCCTGGTTCGCCAGGAACAGGCTCTTGTACTTGCCCGAGAACGACGCGCCCGCTCGGTCCTCGAGCATGCTCGAGCTGCGCACTATCAGTGGGCGGTCGTCCACCTGGTCCAGGATGGCCGAGAGTCCCTGGCTGATCTCCTGGGTGAAGCTGGAGTTCTTGAACAGCTGGATGATGTAAGGGTAGTCGCGGCGGACCCGCTCGATGTCCATGTACTTGCGGTCGTACACCTCGTTCAGGCTGTTCGCCTGGATGAAATCCAGGATTCCGTCCGAGGCCACGTACCACGTCTGCGGGACCTTCAGGTTCGCGAAGACGTCGGCGTACTCCGTCGCCTCCTGTAGGATCTTCGCGGCGAGAAAGAGCCCGGCGGCTTTCCCGCCCAGCTTCCCCTGGCTTTGGGCCGGATAGACGATCCGCGGCATGAGACCATAAAAGTCCCGGATTTCGACGTGCTGCTTCGCGACGTTGATGAAATCCAGCTGATCGAGGAAGACACGACGCAGGAGCCCGACCTTGAGGCTCGTCTGCAGGGCGCGTGACAGTACTCCCTCGTCGAACGACGCGTTCTCATACCGCAGGACGCCGTCGGAGATCTCGTTCAGGGTCGCCGCCTGATTCTCGAGCAGCTGGATCAGGAAGATGCAATTGTCCTCGTTGATCCACGCCTGGATGTTCGAGACGATATCGGCTTCGCTGAGGTGGGCCGCCGCCAGCTCGAACGTCCGCTCGATCAGCATTGGGGTCGTGCGCACGGTCTGGCGTTGCTGGGGACGGTTGTCGTCGCCGGTTCCGGCCTCCCGCTCGCGCGCTTCGGGGGAAGAATCGTGCAGCAGTTCCCCGGCGGCGGTTACGCCGCTCCAGAACAGGTGGTTGATCATCTTGCGGGTAATGCGCTTCAGCAGTTCCTGATCGGTTCGGAGCAGGAAGTCCACCAGTACCTTCCACGCCTGACCGTCTCGGTTTGAGAGCCCGTGGACCACGCTCTCCCAGCTCTCGCGGTCCATGCGGAGTTGCCGCTGGACCAGGTACAGCCCGATGCGCTCCGCAATGGCGTTGATCAGGCGCTGCTCCTCGCGCAGGAACGGTCCGTCCTGCACGCGCGGCCGCTCGGCCGTGTACGAGACGGTGATCTCACCCACCCGCTCCCCGTGCATGTGGATGCCGGCCTGCATCGACCACGGCGATTCCTCGTACGCCGCGGGCTGGTAGACGCGGCGGCCGAGCATGATCCGAACCTGGCAGATATCGGGGTACTTCCATCCGGGCGGAATCGCGAGGATCAGCTCGTCAAAGACGTCGTCCTCGTTCACGGGATCGCCGCTCAGGATCTCGTCGACCCGGTACAGGCAGTTCAGCTCCTTGGCGCGCTCCTGGAGGTCTTCCAGGAGCTGCTCGGCGGATCTGCTGGCATCCATCATTCGCTCCGCTCTTCCGGCGGTGTCACCCGCGATGCCATATGCCTCCGCGGCCCGATCGGCCGTCCACCTTGACGAGCAGGGGCGCCGGGGCGCGAACGAGGCGCACGAACTCCGTCTCGGCTACCGCCGGCCGCCCGTCCAGCCAGTCCCAGTCGATGCCGGGCTCCGATTCGTGCCACACGGAGAAGTAGCTCACCTCGAAGCTGGTGATATTGTGGAAGAAATGCGATCCCTGACTCGCCTCGATCATCATGTCGGGCCGCGTCGCCTCCACGATCGCGCGTGCGCCGCAGATCTGTCCCCACTGTACCGGGATCCCGAGCCAGGGGTCGGAACTCCCCCATCGCCCGAAGCCGATCAGCAGATACGGGCGGTTCTCACCAAGCAGGCGCGAGTTCATCTGCTCGATCTCGCCCGCGATCCGCTTGGTGTGGCGCGCTTCGAATACCCCCGGTTTGATGTACACGACGTCGGCGATGGTGTCGACGACGCCGTTGCCCATCACGCGGTCCGATGCCAGCAGGGTATCCGGAGCCGCCAGCTCGGCCGCCTCGATCTGCACCTCCACCTCCGACACCACCATCGGACGGAGCTGCAGGCATCCCAACTGTGCCCTCGCGCCGCGCGCTCGCGGGATCGCCATGGCGAACTCGATCTCGACGTCCCGCCCCACCGCGTCCCTGCAGGCCGCGAGCAGCGCGCGTGCGGCCGCGTTGAGGGGGTAGGAGTCCAGTTGCAGCAGCGGGGCGAAGTTGAGGATCCGCTGCCCGTCCACCCCGACGCCGGGGGAGAGCCGATCGGATTGGGGGACGTAGGTGGAGGCGACGTGCCGCAGCGTGTCGTCGTATTCGGCCTCCGGCAGGCCGGCAAGCACCAGGTACTCCGTCTCTGCGATTGGGTCGAAGACCGGGAGCTTGCCCACGTTCACCGCCCAGAACGCCTTCTGCGTATTTGCCATGAGCTCCCGGGGAGATGCGAACGGGGGGGGGGACTTGGGGCGTGCCGGCGAGTAGGAGTACGACAGGCCCCCGTCCACAATCGTCTTGCCGAGACCCAAGGCCAGGTCCACGACCCCCTCTTCGCGCTTCGCTCCCCCCACCGGGTAGTAGTTGAAGGACCGCGCCACACCCGAGACGTTGGGGTAGAACCGGTCGCCGTGCGCCTCCCCGACGACCTCCTGGATGAGCACCGCCATCTTCTCCTCCCGGATGGAGTGCCGGGTGGAGCGGATATAGTCCTTGGCCGACTTGAAGTAGGTGGACGCGTACACGTACTTGATGGCCTCTGCCAGCCGCTGGAACCTGGTGCTCCCGTCCGCCTGGTTGTTCGGCGTCATCTTCGTGGCGTACACCCCCGCAAACGGGCGGTACAGCGCATCCTCCAGCAGGCCCGAGGAGCGCACCGCCAGCGGGGTGCGCATGCACTCGGTCAGCGTGCGGAGGTCACCCAGCATCTCCGTCGGCAGGTCGGCTTTTTGGAACGCGAGCGCGATCCGGTCATCCGGGAGGTCCGACAGTGCGAGGTCGGAGAGATCGTTCCGCTCCATGAAGGCGTCGAACACGCCCGTGGCCACCACGACCAGCGTTGGGATGCCCATCTCGATCTCGGGGAAGCCATCTGCGGGGAGCGCACGCCGCATGACACGATCGACGAACGCGAGGCCATGCGCCTTGCCGCCGATCTCCCCGACGCCGATGCGGGTGAGCCGCTCCCCGGACGCGCGAAAGTCCCGGTGAAACGGCGGCAGTTCGTACGCATCCGAGCGGTCGTAGCTCATGGCAGGCCCTCTTCGGAAAACTACACCGACGGCGGGCACCGTCGAGCAGGGGCGGACCCGCACGCCCTTCGCGCGGGTCCGCTGCGAGGCTGGGCAGGGATGGCGCTTAAAGCCAGCCGCGGTCGCGGCAGGCCCGGGCCACCCGGTCCACGGCGATCATGTACGCTGCCTGACGCATGAAGAGCTTCCGGGTCCGCGCCAGCTCGCTGACCGCGACGAAGGCCGCGGTCATCTTGATGTCGAGCTTGCTGAGGACCTCGTCCTTGTCCCAGTAGTAATTCATGTTGCTCTGAACCTGCTCGAAGTAACTGCAGGTGACGCCGCCGGCGTTGGCGAGCAGGTCGGGGATGAGGAAGATCCCGCGCTGCTCGAGGACCTTGTCGGCCTCGGGCGTCGTGGGACCGTTCGCGCCCTCGGCGATGATCCGGACCTGCTTGCCGATCCGGTGGACGTTCTCCTCGTTGATCTCGTTCTCGAGGGCTGCCGGAATCAAGATGTCGACGTCCTGCTCGATCCATGCCGAGCCGGGCAGCACCTCGTACCCCAACGCCTTCGCTCTTGCCTTGTCGATGCCACCGTACCGGTCCGTGATGCCGAGCAGTTCGTCGAGGTCGATGCCGTCGCGCCGCCGGAACGAGTAGCTGGTCTGGTCGTCCTGGTCCCAGCAGGACACGCACGTCGTGCGGCCCCCGATCTGGTGGTAGAGCCGAATGGCGTGCTGGGCCACGTTCCCGAAGCCCTCGACGCTCGCCGTCGTGTCACCGGGACGGATGTTCAGCTCCTTGAGCGCCTCCCGGAGCGTGAAGACGAGGCCGAACCCGGTCGCTTCGGTTCGCCCCTGCGAGCCGCCGACACCGGTCGGCTTGCCGGTGATGAAGCCCGGCTGCTTGGTGCCGTGGATTGCCTCGAATTCATCGAGCATCCAGAGCATGTGCTGCGCCGACGTCATCACGTCGGGTGCGGGGACGTCCAGCTTTGGTCCCATATTGCGCCCCATGCGGCGCACGAATCCGCGGCAGATCGATTCCTGTTCTCGCAGGCTGAGGTTGTGCGGGTCGCACACGACCCCGCCCTTCCCTCCCCCCAAGGGGATGTCGACCACGGCGCACTTCCAGGTCATCCACATCGACAGGGCGCGGACCGTGTCCAGGGTCTCGAGCGGGTGGAACCGGATCCCGCCTTTGCATGGTCCCTTGGCGTCGTTGTGCTGGACGCGGAAGCCGCGGAACACCTGCACCGAGCCGTCGTCCATGCGGACGGGGATGGCGAAGGAGAACTCGCGGAGGGGGAAGCGGAGCAGGTCGCGGGCCGCCTGATCGAGGTTCAAGAGATCGGCGACGGAGTCGAACTGCGCTTGCGCAACCTCAAACGCGTTGAACGGCTTGGTCATCTAGGGCACTCCCGGTTCTCCTGCCACAGGAGAATGAGGACAGTACACGCCGAGCCCCGAGCGAGGGGCGGGATGATGTGGGGGAGGCAGGGACAGGCTCGCGTGATGCGCCGCAGCATCTATCGAAACCGGTGACATCGCGTCACGCTGGGATGATCCGGACTACTGTTCCGGTCCCGCGCCCCGAACGGCGCAGGCGCCCGACCCTGGATTCGTAAGTGCTGGAAATAACGCCGGTTCCCTGCGCCCGGTCAACTGCTTCCATACCGCAGCCGAATGGCGCGGCAATCGACGGGTTGCACGAATGGCGTGGGAGGCTGAGCTTGGTGGCATCGGTCACCGGCCGCAGCGGATCGGCCGGCTGCACGGCGTGCCGGGTGCATGCACCCCTTTTTGAGCGGGAGGCGAGGCATGGGGCGTTCACGATGGATATGGGCCGGATCGGTGCTGACGGGACTGGCATGGCTCGGGACCGGGGCCGCGGCCCAGGGG
>Ga0210112_1000473_pt1 | contig 10838 bp, 9 predicted proteins | sample Joice_ThreeSqC_D_FD_184875 | JGI IMG/M metagenome (GOLD analysis project Ga0210112, IMG submission 184875) | Wetland microbial communities from San Francisco Bay, California, USA, that impact long-term carbon sequestration - Joice_ThreeSqC_D2... | ecosystem: Environmental > Aquatic > Marine >... | reverse complement strand
AAATATTCAAACCAGGGACTTCGCCCCAATTGGAATGAGGCAACCCCATATCTTTAATTTAAATCGAACTTTCAAGACGTTAAGGTGAGTACCATGGATAAAATTATTACACGGTTTCCTCCGAGTCCCACCGGCTACCTTCATGTTGGAGGGGCTCGAACAGCAATTTTTAACTGGTTATATGCCCGGCATATGAAAGGCAAATTCGTCCTGCGAATTGAGGATACGGACGCCGAACGCTCCACCCAGGCTTCGGTGGACGCCATTTTTGACGCCCTGGATTGGCTCGGAATCGACTGGGACGAAGGACCCTATTTTCAAACCCAGCGCTTCGAAATTTACCGGGAATATATTCAGGAACTCATCGATTCGGGCCACGCCTATTACTGCACCTGTACTCCCGAGCAAATTGATGCCATGCGGCAAAAGGCGATGGCAACCGGGGCCAAACCGCGTTATGACGGCACCTGTCGTGAAAAGGGGCTGGATGCGTCCGGAAAAGCCGTGGTGCGTTTCAAGGCCCCGCGCACCGGCAAAACCGTGGTGGAAGATGTAATCAAAGGCAATATCGAATTCCAGAATGACGAGTTGGACGATTTCGTCATTTGCCGCAGCGACGGCACGCCGACGTATAATTTTGTCGTGGTGGTGGACGATATTACCATGAATATCAATACAATTATTCGCGGTGACGACCACGTGATGAACACGCCCAAGCAGATACAGCTCTACAAGGCCCTGGGAAGTCCTCTGCCGACATTCGGCCATGTGCCCATGGTGCTCGGCAACGACCGCGCCCGGTTGAGCAAGCGCCACGGTGCGATGTCGGTCACCGCCTACCGGGACATGGGCTTTTTGCCCGAAGCCCTGATAAACTATCTCGTTCGTCTCGGATGGTCCCACGGGGATCAGGAATTTTTTACCCGTGATGAGCTGATCGAGGTGTTTGATCTTAAGAATATCGGACGCTCGGCAGGTGTTTTTGATCTGGACAAGCTGATGGCACTCAACGCCGAACACATCATGGCGGCGTCACCGCAGGATCTGGCCGCACCGTTAACACCGTTTCTGGAAAAGGCCGGCATTACAGTCGAGGCGGGTGATTATATTCTGCAGGTCATTGAAACCCTTCAGCCCCGGAGCAAGACCCTTGTGGAGATGGCTGAGGCGGCCCTTTTTTATTACCTGAGCGATATACTTTTTGATGAAAAAGCAGCTCAAAAATTTCTCAAACCTGCAGCCCTGGAACCTTTGAAGATTCTGGCTGATAAACTTGAAGCTTTGGAAAATTACGCCCATTCTGATCTGGAAGATGTATTTAAAGCGGTAATGGACCAGACCGGCCTAAAGCTTGGCAAAATCGCCCAGCCGGTGCGCGTCGCGCTGACCGGCAGAACTGCCAGCCCGGGTATTTTTGAAATCATTGCGATTCTGGGCAAGGGCAGAGTGGTACCCCGTTTGCAAAAGGCTATCAAGTTTATCGAAGCCAAGGGTGGCGTCCAATGATTAAATCTGGTCAAATAGAAAAATAGTCGAACAGTCAAATAGTTGAAAGGCAGAATCAAATGCCGGGCAGAAAATATGGTGATTTTAGAGATTTAGAGGTTTGGCAGCAGTGTAAAGAAATCAGGCGGGAAATTTGGCAATTAACAAAAACATTTCCAAATGAGGAAAAATTCCGATTATCCGATCAGATGATAAGATCATCAAGATCGGCGACAGATTGCATTGCCGAGGGATATGGGCGGTTTCATTATCAAGAGAACATTCAATTTTGTCGACAGGCAAGGGGATCTCTATTTGAATTGATGAATCAAGTAGATACAGCCTTTGATTGTGATTATATAGATGAAAATTATTTTAATAGATTGATAGATAAAATTCAAAATGCAATCCGTACCTTAAATGGTTACATCAGATACCTTCAAAACCAGAAAGAAAACTCCAAATCGAAAAAATAGCAATAACTAAATTCAGATAATTAGCTAATAAGGTTATTCTGATATCTGACGATAAGACTATTTGACTGATTTTCTATTTTTCTATTTAACTAATTCTAACCAATCAACCAATGAACAAATTTCCTTGACTCAAGAAATTTTATTCTGTAATAAGCGAATTTGCACAGCACTGGGGGATCGTCTAGCGGCAGGACGACGGGTTCTGGCCCCGTTAACCAAGGTTCGAATCCTTGTCCCCCAGCCAATTTAAAATTAAAAGGCTTACGTATAAATTTCGTAAGCCTTTTAATTTTTAATTGGCCCTGAGCCGGTCGAAGGGCCATTTTGACGCGATCAGGGATATGCCACTAAAGTGGGTACCCCTTTTATTTATTATGATTCAGCCAAGCATTCCGTACGGTTGCGGCCCAGTTCCTTGGCTCGGTAGAGGGCCTCGTCGGCTTTAGCGATCCATTCATCAATTGAAGGCTTTTGATCGCCATTGACCACCATGGCCAGGTGAAAACCCAGCGAGATTGTAATCCGCACACGTGTTTCACCGAAATCGAATTCAGACGTCTCAATCGTCTGGCGGAAACGCTCACAGTGACGGTGCACCCCTTCTTTGCTGAGGTCACCGCGCGGCAGGATAATGAATTCTTCCCCGCCATAACGCGCAAACACATCCTCGGAGCGCTTTTGGGTCTTAATAATGCTCGCAAACCGGTTCAGGACGAAATCCCCCATTTGATGGCCATAGGTATCATTGGTGAGTTTAAAATGGTCAATATCAATCATAATGATGCCAAGGCAACGACGATGCCGACGGGCATAGGCCAGTTCTTCGGCCGCCCGATTCATAAAATACTGGCGGTTGAATATACCGGTTAATCCGTCAATGGAAGCACTGCGATGAAGATTTTTCTCCACCTCGAGTTCGGATTCATCCTTATACTCAATTTTCAGAAGCGAGTGACCGACCTGGATGGGAACTCCCGGTGGCACCTGGACCCGTATGATTTTATGGGTATTCACATAGGTCCCGTTGGTCGAATCCCGGTCTTCGAGTTCAAAGACATTATCTTTCCAGTGGATAACGCAATGAACCCGGGAAGCCCAGTCATCTTCAATAGTGATGTCCGCCTGGGGCGATCGGCCAATGGTCATGCTACCGGGTCTGAGCTTATGGCGCTGGCCACTGTCCTGGCCGATAAAAATCACCAGATAGGGATGCTGAGTGCTTTCCTTTATGACGGACCTGGTATCATCAAAAATGGTTTGGTTGAGATCGGTTGGATTGGTTTTTTTCATATATAGATGCCGCTATTGAGGGTCTTTATGCCTAATCTTAGTAAAATTTGATTGGTTGGTCAAATCTTCTGTTACTTTTAACCTTGCCAGAATATGGGAAATTCTGCTAAAAATGACTGGAATTTGTTATCATTGAGCAGGATTCAAAGAATCAAGACCCTTGTATACCTATCCTTTGATAGAGGAAAAGACCATGACACCAACCCAAAATGAAAATCAAAAGAAAAATTCAGCCGATTCAAATTCGGCCTCAAACTTCATTAAACATATTATTGATGAAGACTTAAAAGCAGGCAAAAACGACGGACGGGTCCACACGCGCTTTCCTCCCGAGCCTAACGGCTATCTGCACATCGGGCATGCCAAGTCCATTTGCCTGAATTTCGGGCTGGCCGACGCATACAATGGGCTGTGCAATTTACGCTACGACGATACCGATCCCAGCAAGGAATCGATTGAATATGTCGATTCGATTAAAGAAGACGTACACTGGATGGGATTCGACTGGGAGGATCGGGAGTATTACGCCTCCGACTACTTCGAGCAGCTTTTTGAATATGCCGTCCAGCTGATCAAGGCCGGCAAGGCTTACGTGGACAGTTTAAGTGCGCAGGAAATCCGGGAATACCGCGGGACGCTGACGGCTCCCGGCAAAAACAGCCCCTACCGGGAGCGCTCCATCGCGGAAAACCTGGATCTATTCGAACGCATGCGGGCCGGCGAATTCAAAGATGGGGAACATGTACTGCGGGCCAGAATCGACATGGCCTCTCCCAACATCATCATGCGCGACCCGACCCTTTATCGCATCAGACACGTTTCCCATTATCGTACCGGGAAGATGTGGTGCATCTATCCGATGTACGATTTCACCCACTGCCTGTCGGACTCCATCGAGGGGATCACCCACTCAAACTGCACCCTGGAATTTGAATCCAATCGCCAGTTGTACGACTGGGTGCTGGACAATCTGGAGGTCTTCCACCCCCGGCAGATCGAGTTTGCCCGCCTCAATCTGAGTTTTACCGTCTTGAGCAAGCGCAAGCTCATCCGGCTGGTGGAAGAAGGCCATGTGGACGGCTGGGACGATCCGCGCCTGCCGACCATTGCCGGTGTGCGCCGCCGGGGTTATCCGCCGGAGGCGCTGCGCAACTTCTGTGACCGCATCGGGGTGGCCAAAGCCGACAGCATGGTCGACATGGCGCTCCTGGAATACTGTGTTCGCGAAAATCTGAACAAAACCGCCCCCCGGGTGATGGCGGTGCTGCACCCCCTGAAAGTCATCATCGACAATTATCCCGCAGACGACGAAGATGAGCTGGAAGCCATCAACAACCCGGAAGAACCGACGGCGGGAACCCGCAAAGTGCCCTTTTCCCGCGAGCTTTACATTGAGCGGGACGACTTTATGGAAGACCCACCCAAAAAGTTCTTTCGCCTGGCTCCCGGACAGGAGGTGCGGCTGCGTTATGCCTATCTTATAACCTGTGTGGATGTCGTCAAAGACCCCGGCACAGGCGAAGTGACAGAGCTGCACTGTACCTATGATCCGGCGACCCGCGGCGGGGATGCCCCGGACGGCCGCAAAGTAAAAGGCACCCTGCACTGGGTGTCTGCCAGGCACGCCGTTGACGCCCAGGTTCGCCTCTACGATCACCTGTTCACCAAAGAAAACCCCAACGAACTTGAGGAAGGCAAAGACTTTACGGCTTACCTGAACCCCGGCTCTCTTGAGGTCCTAAACGGCTGCAAGCTCGAACCCAGCCTGGCCAACGCGGCGCCTGCAAGCCGCTGCCAGTTCGAAAGGCTGGGGTATTTCTGTGTAGATTCCAAAGACTCCTCGCCTGAATCTCTGGTGTTCAACCGCACGGTAACATTGCGGGATACCTGGGCAAAAATACTCAAGGCCCAGAAGACGGCGGGGAAATAGAAAGAGGATGATAAACTCCGTGGTTCACCGCGGAAAAAATTCCCCCCCCCTTACTTACCCAAGGGAAGATTTTGCCCACACAACAGACACCTGATGTCCTGAAAAACAATCATAATAGTCGTTAACCTATTTAAAATAAAAACATTTTTGAGTGTCGCTCGGGGAATAACCCCCTGAGCTGATTGTGGCACAATATCTGCATCTATCCCGGATAAAAAGAATAGGAGAACGTTTATGATAAAAAAATTGTTTTTGGCGGCTGGGATTTTATTTTTTATCGGTTTATTGGCAACAATTGTTGATGACGCCTTCCTGGTATTGAACCTGAAAAGCGGTATCCTCGTATTGGGGGGGACCCTGTTAATCGGCTTATTATCCTTTCCCCTGAGAAGCTATAAGGACCTGTCCAAGACCCTATATGCTGTTTTTCACGATATGGAACCAGATTACCAGGGGCTTGTGAAACACATCGAAAGGTTATCCAACATAAACAGGCGATACGGGAACGTGGTCCTGGAGAAGGAATTAAATCACATCGATAATCTTTTCCTGCGCAAAGGAATTGAGTTGGTAGTGGATGAATATGACCCCTATGAGATCCACAATATCATGGAAAAGGAATATGAACTCTATTTCTCGAGAAAAGAATCTCTGGTAAGTATTTTGAATACACTTCAAAAACTTGCTCCCGCCATCGGTTTTGTGGGCACCATCATTGGGCTCATCGATGTGGTGGGCAATATGGAAAATACGGTGGAAATGGGAAGGGGCATGGCCATCGCCATGCAAACGACCTTGTATGGTTTATTGTTCGGCAACTTTCTTTTTCTGCCTCTGTCTAAAAAACTTTCGGCGCACGTTAAGGAAGAAGCCAAGCTGCTTTATATTATCCTGGAAGGGCTGTTGGATATCGCCAAAAATAGAAATCCCAAGGCCGTTGCATACCGTCTTCAGTCTTATCTCAGAAATTATTGCGGTGTACAGGAGTATGCACTGGAACCCCGTGAAAATACGGGATGGCTGGCTGCTCATAATCCTTTTCAAAAAATGATGACGAGAAAACAAAATGTATAAACTCGAACTGGAAGAGCTCGAAGGTCGGCTTGAATTATCCGAGCAAAAGAGGGTGCAGCTGCAGAAAAAGCTGACTCTGAAAACAGTGGATGAGGAAATCCCGCTATGGAGCATGGTGGACCTCATGACCCTTCTTCTGATATTCTTTTTCTTTTTTTACACAACGGCCATCAAAGGATCATTGCCTGCTTCGCAGGATTTACCGGAAAACAGTTCCCGTCTTCAAATCGAACCATCCGCTTTCGATCAGGAAAAGGCAGAAGCAAGAACCTTAATCGAAACCTATCGAACGCCAGCGCCTGCTTCGCCTTTGCAGAGGGAAAATGAAAAGCCGGAACAAACCATACAGCAGTTTCGGGAAGAAGTTCTGGAAACAATGGACAAAGGAGATCAGGATGTATTTTCCGTCAGCAGTGATCGGCAGCGCCTGGTTTTTGTCCTTGGAGAACGGATCACTTTTAAGGAAGGTGAAGCCAGCTTGCGCGAATCCTATCAACCCATGTTTGTCCGCATTGCCGGTTTTATCTCTTCAAAGCCTGAATACCAGGTTGTGGTCTCAGGTCACACGGATACCAAACCCATTAGAACCGAAAAATTTCCCTCTAACCTGGACTTATCCTCAGCGCGTGCCATAACAGTTGCCAAATTTCTAATTGAAAACGGTGTCAACCCTCATCGTGTGTCGATCCAGGGGTTTTCGGAGTATCGCCCCCTGTTTGAGAACATCTCGCCGGAAAATCGGCAAAAAAACAGGCGCGTCGAAATTACATTGATTAAAGAACAGGATCGGGGCTAAACCATATTCCGGCTTTGGAAAAAGAGATCCTTGAGGAAAAGTGTCTAATCCGCCAAAGGCTCCTCTCACCCTCTTACCTTCTGACTTCTTATCTTCTTTTTCTTGTGCTCGTGTCCTTCTAAGCTATCGACGACTGTTGCTGCTGCTGTTATCCAAGCAAACGTATCTCTTTACCTGATTTTTTATCTAAATACTTCGCTTGCGAGATTTGTCCTGAGGAGCTGCCCGCGAAAAACCAAAAATACAATTATTTTTTTGTTGCCCTGCCGGTGCTTTTTTTGGTGCTTGGGGTAGCGGCACGCTTCTTCGCACCAGTCGGGGTGCTCTTTTTGCCCCCCGCCGTGGTTCGTTTTTGAGTAGCTGCCCTGGCGACTCGCTTTTTGGCACCAGTGGTGGTAGACTTTTTAGCCGTTGTGCCGGGTGTTCGCTTTGGGGTGCGGGCAATGCTGTTTGCTTTCTTGAGAAGCCGAATCTCTTTTTGCAAGGCTTTTATATCAGCTCCCGTGGCGATATCCATCTTTTTTAAAATATCCTTCACGATTTTTTCCACGTACTTTTCCAGCTTTTTCTGCGTACCATCATAGCGGCTTTTCAAGTCTTTTAAAAATTTAGCACGCTCTTTTTCGCCCATTTTGGCCTTTTTAACGACTTCGTTGGCGAGCACTTCCACTTCATCCCAGGTTTTGTGTGCAAAATCCGATCCTGCCAGAAACATCTTTTTTACGCTCTCAATCATGACAACCTCCTTTCCAGTGATTATCAAAGCTGGTACCACCGATACACTTCCCGTATCCCGTCCTCCAGTGCTATTTTTGGCTGCCAGCCCAGCTTTGCCAGCCTGGAGACATCCAAGCGCTTTTGCGGGGTGCCGTCCGGTTTGGCGGAATCCCATTTTATGTTTCCCCGATAGCCCACAATATCGGAAACCATCTGAGCCAGTTCGAGGATGCTCTGGTCCCTGCCCCAACCGATATTGATGATATCCGATTCATCGTAGTGATTCATCAAAAACACACCCGCATCCGCCAGGTCGTCGACATGCAGGAATTCGCGCCGCGGGGCGCCGGTACCCCAGACGATTACCGTTGGTCGATTGGTTGACCGCTCGAGCGGCTGGTTGGTCGATGGATCGATGCCGATGGCGCTCTTGAAATCGTCCGGGATTCGTCCCCGGGAGGCCTCATCTTTTAGAATTGCCTGCCAATTGCCGGCCGCGGCCAGCTTGGCCAGGTGAAATTTGCGGATCAGGGCCGGAAGCACATGGGAGGTTTCCAGATCGAAATTGTCGTTGGGACCGTAAAGGTTGTTGGGCATGACACTGATATAGCCGGTTTTGTATTGACGGTTGTATGCCTGACACATTTTTATCCCGGCAATCTTGGCAACGGCATAAGGTTCGTTGGTGGGCTCGAGATAATCAGACAGCAGATATTCTTCCTTGATGGGCTGGGGACAATTCCTGGGGTAAATACAAGTGCTGCCCAGAAAGAGCAGTTTTTTAACTTCATTTTGATAGGAGCCGTGAATGATGTTGGACTGAATGGCGATATTTTCGTATATGAACTGCGCCGGGAAGATATTGTTGCCCCAGATGCCGCCGACTCTGGCAGCCGCCAGGAAAACATACTCCGGCTTTTCTTTTTTTAAAAATGCCTCCACCCGGTCCTGCCGGAGCAAATCCAGCTGGGCATGGGTTCGGGTGACCAGGTTCGTGTAGCCTTCGGCCTGGAGTCGGCGTACAAAGGCCGACCCGACCAATCCCCGGTGCCCGGCGATGTAAATTTTGGATGTTTTTTTCATTTCCACTTAGTCAACCAGTCAACCTAATCAACTGTTCAACCATTCAACTATTTAACTGCTTTTAAGCGCTACAAACCAGGGATTCAGCAGGTTTTCTTTGTTATATTTCAACGGCTCAGCGGTGTCGTACTGGTAGACCTTGCCGCCAGAGCATTCTACGATGGCCTGGCCAGCACCCGTATCCCATTCCATGGTCGGCCCTGTCCGCGGATAAATGTCAGCCCGGCCTTCGGCAACCAGGCACAGTTTGAGCGAGCTGCCAGCGGAAATAAATTCGACCTCACCGTATTCTTTGCGCCTTTCTTCCACAAAGGCTTCTAGTTCGGGCGTCGAATGGGATCGACTCCCGGCTATTGTATATGGTTTATTGGTTGAATCGCTGACCGGCAGCTTAGCTGATCGACTGATGAGTTCAGATAATGTATCGTCTATTTCTCTGTCTGATAAATTTTCAAACCAGCTTTTATTTCCAAATTTGCTTTTTAACCCGTCACCAATCTGTCCTAGTTCTACTCTGTAAGAACCAATTTCGCTGGATGCGAAATACAGTATGTTTTTGTCGGGTACAAAGACGACCCCGGCAACCGGCCTATGATTGGAAATCATTGCAATATTAACGGTGAACTCACCGTTTTTCTTAATGAACTCCTTGGTTCCGTCCAGGGGATCCACGATCCAGAAGGTGTCCCAGTTTTTTCTTTCATCGTAAGGTATGTCTTTGCCTTCCTCGCTTAAAACCGGAATATCGAATTTGGAAAGATGCTTCACGATGACTTCGTGAGCGTGCCTGTCTGCCTGGGTGAGCGGGGATTTGTCGTCTTTTTCCTCTATTTTAAAATCGGAAGAATGATACACCTGCAAAATGGCGTTTCCCGCTTCTAGAGCTGCATGGATGGATATCAAAATGTAAAGCTTGTCGATCATTGTTCTCTGGTCCTATCTATCTGAAATTTTAAGGATTAATTATTAATTAATCAAAAAGCAATTCGATTCAGTCTAATATGAACGGACCATAAAGTCAATTTGCGATAGGTAAAAACTGCCCCCCCTTTAAAGTGACACACTGCACCGCGACCTATACCCTCAAAAATGATTCTTGGGCAATTTCAAATCGTAATCATGACACAATATGATAAATTTATCACCACGGTGAGAAATATTTTTATTTGTTGATTTTTCCATTTTATTTTGTCATAAAGAAGAATGCTTTTCCCAGACCCGTTGCATCCAGGCTTTTTCCTCTACAAAGTGGCAGTACACAGACCACGCGTAGAAGCTGATGTTGATAGAACATAATACTCAACCAGACCTAATCTTTCTCAGGTCTCAGTTGTTGTAATATAGACAATTAAAAAAAGAAAAAGCCAAACTCCGGGTCATCGGGGGGCGGAAAGCCATGGATCTTGTCTGATTAGAAAAATAGTCAGTTGGATCAAGGGAACGATCCTTATCCGCTATTTTACCGATCATCTAATCAGCTAGAAACAAGATAGCCGGGTTGCCTTTTTTTAACATAAATTTTAGGTAGCCGGGCTTTTTTTTTAAGGTTGATTGGGCTGCCAGCACTGCGGCGCAGATGGTCATCGAGTTAACCAGTCGTATTGAAATGGGAGGGAGGATAGCGGAAGGCAAGAAGACATATATTACTGATACGCCGGTTTGCCGGGTCTCAATTGCAAGTCAGAGAACCCGAATTAAAGAAACACTTTGTGAAAATTAAATTCGGGTTTAGCACGAAATTTACCGGCTGCAGGTTGTTTCAATCACACAGTGCGAAACGCCTGGAGCAGATGTAAGGGGGAGAACAGTAGGGGTAATTTCGAATCTGATAAACTTATTTGCATCGAGGACTGAACGGGGACAGCGCTGGAGACCGGCGGTTCAGGCAGAAAAAGGTTGGGGTTGGGAGGAACTCAGCAGTTGTTTTGAGAATAAGACGACACTGCTAAATGGATGTGTGAACGGGTGAAGATCTCTTTCGTGGGAT
>Ga0210112_1000472_pt1 | contig 10851 bp, 9 predicted proteins | sample Joice_ThreeSqC_D_FD_184875 | JGI IMG/M metagenome (GOLD analysis project Ga0210112, IMG submission 184875) | Wetland microbial communities from San Francisco Bay, California, USA, that impact long-term carbon sequestration - Joice_ThreeSqC_D2... | ecosystem: Environmental > Aquatic > Marine >... | reverse complement strand
GGTCAGGGCGCGTTGATCCAGGTAAGGGACATGAACGAGGCGATCGATATCGCCAACCAGGTGGCGCCGGAGCACCTCGAACTGTCGGTCGAGGACCCGGGGCCGCTGGCTGCCCGCATCCGCCACGCCGGCGCTATCTTCATGGGACGCTACACGGCGGAGGTACTCGGTGATTACTGTGCCGGCCCGAACCACGTGCTGCCGACCTCGCGTACCGCGCGCTTCTCGTCGCCGCTGGGCGTGTACGATTTCCAGAAGCGTTCCAGCCTCATCCAGTGCTCGCCTGCGGGCGCCAGCACGCTGGGCAGGATCGCGGCCGTGCTCGCGCACGGCGAGGGCCTGACCGCGCACGCCCGCTCCGCCGAGGTGCGTATCCTGGACCAGGATTGAAAAAAGATTGTCTCGCGCAAAGACGCAAAGGCGCCAAGAAACAACTTCCTCGCGCAGAGACGCAGAGGACGCAGAGTAAAAAAGGCTATTGGGCAAAAAGGCAGCTCAGAGGCAGGTATTCGGGGTTTAAAGCCCCGTTGATGAAGCCGGGCATCGCAGCCAAATCCTGCGTAGCGGGATTTTAGAAACAGTGCGAGCCTGCCTGTCGAGCTGGATTTGCTAGCCGGTAGGCGCGGCAAATCCTGCGAGTTCGGCGAGCGCTCAAAATGGCGAGAAGCGCATGGGCAAGGCTGCGTAGCGGCCTTGTATATTCAAGGGGTATGGCAGCCGAGTCATCGGGTCGCTTTTCTTTTGGGTACTTTTCTTTGGCGACGCAAAGACCAATTCGCCGGGAGCGAATTGGGGCATCCGGAGGATGGCCCGAAGGGCGAAGCACAGGGATGGACTTCGCAAAATTACCTCGACCTTCAGGTCGAAATCAAAACTCAGGAAGTGAGAAAAACCGGATAATCGATTGGTTGAGAAACTGGCTGTGTCCCTGCAAGAGAAAATAGCCCGACTGGTGCGCCCCGAGATCCAGGTCATGAGCGCCTACCATGTGCCACCGGCGCAAGGCATGATCAAGCTCGATGCCATGGAGAACCCGTGGCCGTGGCCGCAGGAGTTGCGTGCCGCCTGGCTGGAGGCGCTGCGCGGTGTGGAGCTGAACCGCTATCCCGATCCGTCCGCGCACGAACTGCAGGCTGAACTGCGCGCGGTGATGGCCGTGCCGCCCGCGGCCGGCGTCATGCTCGGCAACGGCTCCGACGAGCTGATCCAGATGATCATCCAGACCGTGGCGATGCCCGGTCGCGTCATCATGGCGCCGGAACCGACCTTCGTCATGTACCGGCAGATAGCCACGGTGGCCGGGCTGGATTTCGCCGGCGTGCCGCTTGACGGACAGTTCGCGCTGGACCGGCCGTCGACACTGGATGCACTGGAGAACATGCAGCCGGCGGTGATCTTCCTGGCCTACCCGAACAACCCGACCGGCAACCTGTTCGATACCGCCGTCATTCGCGAGATCCTGCAACGTGCCAGCGGGCTGGTGGTGGTGGACGAGGCCTATGCACCGTTTACCGACGCCAGCTTCATGCCGGAACTCGAACGCTATGACAACCTGCTGGTGCTGCGCACCGTGTCCAAGCTCGGCCTGGCCGGGCTGCGGCTGGGCCTGCTGGCCGGCCGGCCGGAGTGGATCGGGCAGATCGACAAGACGCGCCTGCCCTATAACATCGGCACGCTCAACCAGGTGACCGGGCGGCTGGCGCTGCGGCACAAGGCCATGTTCGATGCGCAGGCCCGGCAGATCCGCGCGGCGCGTGCCGAACTCGATGCCGGGCTGCGCCGCCTCGACCGGCTGGTGGTGTATCCGAGCGAAGCGAACTTCATCCTGTTCCGCGCGCCGGCCGGTCGTGCCGGCGAGATCTTCGCGGCCCTGCAGCAGGCCGGCATCCTGATCAAGAACCTGGACGGGACGGTGCCGGCATTGCGCGACTGCCTGCGCGTGACGGTGGGGCAGCCTGACGAGAACGCGGCCTTCCTCGCCGCGCTTGGTGATTTAATCTGAATCGCCACGGAATAACTAGTATGGCCACGGAATCCACGGAAGAACACGGAAAAAAATCATTTCACCTCCCGGTATAGATGCAGGAGTGCGTGAGTCGTGAACAGAAGAATAGCCACGGAAACACACGGAATCACACAGAAAAATGACTTTCGCAGCGGTTGCGAGGTTGGACGTTGGTTAAACCCGGTCGTGACTTTATTCAATACAGGCTGCTTGCAGTTATGAATCCCTGTTGATCTTTCCCCGAGGTATAAGGGCAATTATTTTTTCCGTGTACTTCCGTGTGTTTCCGTGGCCATTAATTGTTTTTCCGTGTTCTTCCGTGGATTCCGTGGCCATTATTGTTCTTTCTGACGCCTTCTGCGCGTTCAGTGGATGCCGCGGCCATTACTAGTTGCCGAGTCCGGCCTGTTGCGGCCGCTGCTGCACGCGCACCTTGAGGTAGAAGGGCTTGGCCTCGCGCACGCCGCCCAGCACGATCACCGTGTCAGGATGCTGCTCGGAGATCACCTTCATCGCCGCGCTGGTGTCGGCCACCTCCTGCCCGTTGATGTTGGTGACCACATCGCCGGGCAGCAGGCCGGCCTTGTCCGCCGGCCCCTCGCGCAGCACACCGGAGATCAGCACGCCGTGCGTGCTGGCCAGGCCAAACGATTCCGCCAGCTGCGTGGTCAGGTCCTGTGCCTCGATACCCAGCCAGCCGCGCACGACGTGGCCCTGTTCGATGATCTGCGTCATCACGCCCTTGGCCAGGTTGATGGGGATGGCGAAGCCGATGCCCTGCGATCCGCCGGAGCGGCTGTAGATTGCCGAGTTGATGCCTATCAGCTCCCCGGTGGCATTGATCAGCGCGCCACCCGAGTTGCCGGGATTGATGGCCGCGTCGGTCTGGATGAATTCCTCGTAGGCGTTGATGCCGAGGTGGTCGCGGCCGGTCGCGCTGACGATGCCGAAGGTGACGGTCTGGCCGACACCGAACGGGTTGCCGATCGCCAGCGCCACGTCACCCACGCGCAGGCGCTTCGAGTCGCCGATGACAATGGCCGGCAGGTTGTCCGCCTCGATATGCAGCACGGCGATGTCCGTGTCGGCGTCGGTGCCGACCACCGTGGCACGTGCGCTGCGGCCGTCGGCCAGCAGCACCTGGATTTCGTCCGCGCCCTCGATGACGTGATTGTTGGTCAGTACATAGCCCTGCTTGCTGATGAGCACGCCCGAACCCAGGCTGGTCTGTATCTCGCGGCGTGACTGTCCGAGCCGGTTACCGAAGAATTGCTGGAAGATCGGGTCATCGAGCAGGGGATGCACCTTGCGGGTGATGATCTTGGCGGTGTGCACGTTGACCACGGCAGGCGCCGCGCGCTGCACCGCATCCGCGTAGGATACCGGCCCGACGGCGATGCCGTTGAACACGCCGCCGCGCAGCGGAGGCGTCTCGGGTGGCGTGGCCGGGGTCTCGGTGACTTCCACCACGTTGGCGTCGTGTTTCAGCAGCTGGGGTTCGACAAGCAGGACATAGACGAACGCCGCTGCCAGCCCGACCACGATGGTCTGCAGGACGAATTTGAGAGGCTTGCGAATTGCCATAGGTCGGTTACCCTGTCTGCTGCGCCGGTGTTCCCCGTATGCCGGGTCGGTAACCTGTAAGGGAAGTCACGCGATGGTAGCTCTGAAGGAACTGGTTGATTATACGAACAAACTGCTGGACGTGAACAGCTTCAGCGATTATTGCCCCAATGGCCTGCAGGTCGAGGGCGACGCAGGGGTGTCGGTGCTGGCCAGCGGGGTGACCGCCAGCCTGGCACTGGTCGAGGCCGCGGCAGAGGCCGGTGCCAGCGCACTGCTGGTGCATCATGGCTATTTCTGGAAAGGCGAGAACGCCTGCGTGACCGGCATGAAGCGCCGCCGCCTGCAGCGCCTGCTCGATACCGGTATCAGCCTGCTGGCGTATCATCTGCCGCTCGATGCGCATGCGGAACTCGGTAACAACGCCCAGCTGGCGCGCGTGCTGGGCCTGGCGACGGAGGGGCGATTCGGCAATGACGGCGGCATGTTGCTGGGACATTTCGGGCGTTTGTCGCGCCCGCTGGATGCCGCCGCGTTCTGTGAATACCTGGAAAGCAGCCTGGGCCGTTCGCCCCAGCACATCGGGGGCACCGCGCCGCAGATCGAGCGCGTCGGCTGGTGTACCGGGGCGGCGCAGTCCTACATCGAGGCCGCCGCCGAACAGGGGCTGGATGCCTTCATCAGCGGCGAGATCTCCGAGCAGACCGTGCACGTGGCGCGCGAGGCAGGGATCCATTACTTCGCGGCCGGTCATCACGCCACGGAGCGCTTTGGCGTGTGTGCACTCGGTGAACACCTGGCCACGCGCTTCGGGCTGCGGCACTGCTTCATCGATATCGACAACCCGGTTTGACACGCCTGCTGCCGTCACATCGAGGTCGGCGGCATGGTTCGGGCAGCGTTTCAGGTCCAGTATTCCCCTTGACCTTGGCAGGTACTTCGACGATCCTATACGGCCCTTGGAATCTGCCTGAACCAATTCAGAATATTCCGAAATGATTGTGATGCATCTCGTGCCGGCAACGGGCCGATGATAGCTAGTAACTCATTGAATTATATAAAACTCTGGAGATTGCCCCTATGAGTGGCGAGGAAACCAATTCCGGCAGGCGTCGATTCCTGACCGCAGCCACCACAGTCGTTGGTGCGGTAGGGACCGGCTTTTTCCTGGTACCGTTCATTTCTTCCATGCAACCCAGCGCCAAGGCGCGCGCGGCCGGTGCACCGGTCCGTGCGGATATCAGCAAGCTGGAGCCCGGGCAGATGATCCGTGTCAAGTGGCGCGGCAAGCCGGTATGGGTCGTCAGGCGTACCCAGAAAACCCTGGACTCGCTGCCTGCCCTGGACCCGAGACTGGCCGATCCCGAGTCGCAACTGCCCCAACAGCCGCCCTATGCACAAAACGAATGGCGCTCGATCAAGCCGGAAACCCTCGTGCTGATCGGTATCTGTACCCACCTGGGCTGCTCGCCGACCTACCGTCCCGACGTGGCCCCGGCCGACCTGGGCCCGGAATGGCCGGGCGGTTTCTTCTGTCCCTGTCACGGTTCCAAGTTCGATATGGCAGGGCGTGTGTTCAAGGGCATGCCGGCACCGAAGAACCTGCCGGTCCCACCCTACCGCTACCTGAGTGATACCGAGATCGTGATAGGTGAAGACAAGGAGACCGCATAATGGCTGGCAATACGAGTGAAAAATGGCAGGGCGGCCTGCTTGGCTGGATCGATGCGCGTTTCCCGCTGAGCAGCATGTGGTACGACCACCTGGCACGCTACTACGCCCCGAAAAACTTCAACTTCTGGTATTTCTTCGGCTCGCTGGCGCTGATGGTCCTGGTACTGCAGATCGTGACCGGCATCTGGCTGACCATGAACTACAAGCCCGACGCCACCCTGGCCTTCAATTCCGTCGAGTACATCATGCGCGACGTGAACTGGGGCTGGCTGATGCGCTACATGCATTCGACCGGCGCCTCGGCCTTCTTCATCGTCGTGTACCTGCACATGTTCCGCGGCCTGATCTACGGCTCGTTCAAGAAACCGCGCGAGCTGATCTGGATCTTCGGCATGATCATCTATGTCGCCCTGATGGCGGAAGCCTTCATGGGCTACCTGCTGCCCTGGGGGCAGATGTCCTACTGGGGTGCGCAGGTGATCATCAACCTGTTCGGTGCCATCCCGGGCATCGGCGAAACACTTGCCATCTGGATTCGCGGTGACTACGTAGTCGCCGATGCCACGCTGAACCGCTTCTTCGCCTTCCACGTCGCCGCCGTGCCGATCGTGCTGCTGGCGCTGGTGGTGCTGCACATCCTGGCACTGCACGAGGTGGGTTCCAACAACCCGGACGGCGTCGAGATCAAGAAACACAAGGACGCCAACGGCAACCCGCTGGACGGTATTCCGTTCCATCCCTACTACACGGTCAAGGACATCGTGGGTGTGGTCGTGTTCCTGATCTTCTTCTCCATCGTGGTATTTTTCATGCCGGAACTGGGCGGGTACTTCCTCGAGGCCAATAATTTCATCCCGGCCGACCCGCTGAAGACCCCGGAACACATCGCACCGCTATGGTACTTCACACCCTATTACGCCATCCTGCGCGCGGTACCGTCGATCGGCGGTTCCGCCTTTCCGGGCGTGCTGGCGATGGCACTGGCCATCGTGGTGCTGTTTTTTCTGCCCTGGCTGGACCGCAGCCCGGTCAAGTCGATCCGCTACCGCGGCACCGTCTACAAGGTCTGGCTGGCGCTGTTCGTGATCAGCTTCGTCGTGCTCGGCTGGCTGGGCATGGAACAGCCATCCACAGTGAAGACGATCATTGCGCGCGTCTGCACGATCGTCTATTTCGCGTTTTTCTTCCTGATGCCTATTTACACGAAAATTGACAAGACCAAACCGGTACCTGACAGGGTGACATCATGAAAAAGCAACTAATCGCCGCACTGTTACTGCTGGCGCCGGCCTGGGCCCTTGCGGCCGGTGAACAGGGTCATCTGGCCGAGGCGAACATCGATCCGAACAATACCCAGTCGCTGCAACGCGGCGCGCGCCTGTTCGTCAACTACTGCCTGAGCTGTCACTCGGCGGCGCTGATGCGTTACGAGCGCATCGGCAAGGACCTCGGCATCAAGGAAAAACTGGTCGCAGAGAACCTGGTGTTCGGCGGTGGCAAGGTCGGCGACCTGATGACGGTGGCCACCCATCCGGATGACGCCAAGGAATGGTTCGGCACGATACCGCCGGACCTGACCGTGATCGCGCGTGCGCGCGGCGTCGACTGGTTATATACCTACTTGCGCAGCTTCTATCTTGACAGTTCCAAGCTCACGGGCGTAAACAACCTGGCGTTCCCGGACGTCGGCATGCCTGACGTGCTGTGGGAACTGCAGGGCTGGCAGGAGGCGGTGATCCATACCGTCAAGAAAGAGGACGGCAGCGAGTCCAAGGAAGTCACGCTGGAACTGGTCGAGCCCGGTTTGCTTACGCCGAACGAGTTTGACCGTGCCATTCGCGACCTGGTGAACTTCCTCGACTACATGGGCGAGCCCGCCAAGCATGAGCGGCGCGCACTGGGTGTGAAGGTCATCATGTTCCTGATGCTGCTGCTGGTCGTGGCCTACCTGATGAAGCGCGAGTTCTGGAAAGACGTCCACTGAACAGGCAAGCGCACAGGGAAGAGGGGACCACTCCATTTTCAAAGGAATACACAATATGGCACTGGTAGCGAACCGGCGTTCCGTGATGAGTCTGTTTTCATCCGCAAGCTGTCCGCAGAGTCACCGGGTTCGTGTGGTGCTGGCCGAAAAGGGCATCACCGTGGAGATTGTCGAGGTTGACAATAGCCACAAACCGGAAGACCTGATAGACCTGAATCCCTACAACACCGTACCTACCCTGGTTGACCGCGAACTGGTGCTGTACGACCCGCGCGCGATCATGGAGTATCTAGACGAACGCTTTCCGCATCCGCCATTGATGCCGGTAGACCCGGTATCACGTGCGCGGACACGGCTGGCGCTTTACCGCATCGAGCAGGACTGGTACGGCCTGGTACCGGCGCTGGAATCCAAGGGCGAGAAGACCGCCGCCAAGGCGCGCAAGCAGCTGCGCGACAGCCTGACGTCGAGTGCCGAGGTGTTCGCCGCCAAGCCGTTTTTCCTGAGCGACGAGTTTTCGCTGGTCGATGCCAGCATTCTGCCGATCCTTTGGCGCACACGGCACTATGGCATCGAGCTGCCGCGCCAGGCCAAGCCCGTGATCGACTACGCGGAACGCATGTTCGCGCGTGAATCCTTCCAGGAAAGTCTCTCCGAGGTCGAGCAGGAGATGCGCGACTGATACGGGTCGCCGCCTGACACACGTTTTACCGCGGTGCAACACCGCGTCCCCGGGCCAGATTGGTTTTCCTGTGGATTTCCTAGTATCGTTTGCCCTATGAACAGCAGTCGTCCGTATCTTGTCCGTGCCATTCACGAATGGATCCTGGACAACAGCATGACACCGCATTTGCTGGTGGACATGGAGGGCGAGGGTGTCGATATCCCGGCCCAGCAGGGCCAGAATGGCAAGATCGTCCTGAATATCAGTCCCGGCGCCGTCGAGGGCCTCAATCTCGGCAACGATGCCATCGCCTTCCGGGCGCGCTTCGGCGGTATCGCGACAGATGTGTTCGTCCCGGTCGATTCGGTGCTGGCCATCTACGCCAAGGAAAACGGTCGCGGCATGGTATTCAGTGACCATGAGAGCAGTCCGCCGGCGCCGAGCGATCCCTCTTCCGGCAAGCGTCCCTCCCTCAAGATCGTCAAGTAGCGCGCGCCGCGCGGCAATAAAAACCCTGTCTCGCGCCAGGACGCAAAGGCGCAAAGAAAACCTCCGCCTCGCGCAGAGGCGCAGAGACCGCAGAGAAAATCTAATTCATGCCGAAACGGTAACGAGGAACGAAGTGGCAAGCAATGCCATCCCTACGCGGGAAAGATTCCTGTAGAGCAGCATACTTTCAACAAAATGGGTATCGGGCAGATTTGGCCTGCACCGGTATCAATTGTTAAATATTTATTTGCATTCATTCCTCTGCGCATCTCTGCGAACTCTGCGCGAGGAAATTAATTACCTTGGCGCCTTTGCGTCCTGGCGCGAGGCGGGGTTTTCAGTCCGACGTGCCCTGGCGCACCGGTTCCAGCCGGAGCTGCTGGGCGGGTATGCCGTTGGCGAGCAGGATGGTTTCCACGCTGTCCAGCGACGGGCCCGGCAGGCAGGCATAGAAATCCAGGTCCTGCCTGTCGTCCAGCCGGTCGAGGATGTCGGGCAGCAGCGCCTCGAGCGGCCGGTCGAGGCTGGCCTTGAGCGGCGTGTAGCTGAAATTGTCCAGTGCATCATCCCAGGAACGGCACAGGTTGCCGAGGTAGTGGCTGTTGTCCGGGGTGGTGATCCAGAACAGCTGGATGGTCTCGGCGATGTCCAGTGCCATGGCATGTTCGATCAGGCTCTTGACGGGCCCGAATCCGGCATTGCCGGCGATGAACACCAGCGAGCGCGGCGAATCCTCATCGAGCGCGAAATCGCCACGTGGCCCCCGGATAGTCAGGCTGCTGCCGGGCCTGAGCTGGCCGAGCTGCTCGCTGAACGGGTCGCCACCCACCACGGGGATATGGAACTGCAGGTTCATGTCATCGCAGGGGCAGCTGGCGATGGAGCAGTCCTGTGCCGGCAGCTCGCCGTAGCCCAGTGCCAGGTACTGGCCGGCGAGGAAACGCAGGCGTTTGGTGCGCGGCGTCCTGGCATGCAGGATGATCAGCCGGTCACCGGGTCGTTCGATTTTCTTTACCTTGATCTCGATTTCCTGCAGCGGGATGTCGCTCGAGCCATGCGCCTCGGCCGCTTCCAGCACCACGTCGGTGACCGCGGTGCTGGAGCAGGCGAGGATGTAGCCCAGGCCCTTTTCCGCCTCGGTGAGCACGTAGTCGTGCTGCGCGATCTTCCTGACCTCCCCGGAGATCACCTTGCACTTGCACAGGCCGCAATTGCCGCTGCTGCAGCCGTAGTTGAGCGCCAGGCCGCCGCGCAGGCCGGCCTCGAGAATGGAGTCGGAACCCTCGATAAAGAACTCGTGCCCGCTGGGCAGGATTCGCACCTGTGCTGACATGATCCGTAGAAACGCCTCCCGCGCGATGAAACCGCCGGAATCATCCGCTGATTCGGCCGACCCCAGTGCCTGGAAAAACCAGGACCTGAGTTTACCCGACGCCTCGGCCCGCGTCCTGTCATCGGCATCGTCGGGGGGGAGCTCGTCGAATTTCCGTTTCAGGTCCTCGATCAGGTCCTCGCTGCGGCGTGCCTGCTGGCGGGCCATCGCCAGCTCCCGGCCCAGCGACATGACGCGTGCGTACAGCGTGTCGACATCCGGCTTGTCGGTTTCCGCGCGGATGATCTTGTTGACCGCCTGTTCCTTGATGGCCTCGACCCGATCGAGCATGGTGCTGTCCCCGATCTCGGTCTGCGGGTAGGCGTGCAACAGGTCGGCAAGCAGCAATTCGCCCTCGAAGGTGCGCAGTTCGCCCTGCTGGATCTTTTTTTGCAGGGTGCCGCGCTTGACGCCGACCAGGCGCGCGGCACGTGACAGTGTGATCAGGCTTGGCAGCATGTGGTTCCGGTTCCCCTGATGTCTGTTATGCGCACACTATAACCCATCGGGGAGGGGAGACAACGTGTGCTTGCGGGCAACGGGCGCATCGCCTGGCCGCAGGCCGCGACGGCCATAATGCCCGCACGGCCGGTCAGTGGCGCTGCCCGGTCTGCGTATGCGGGACGCGCGGTGCGGGCCTGACTGCGTTGATATAATCGAGGCGCGTGCGGGAGTACAGCGCTCGACGCGGGTACGCCACGCAAGGGCATCGGGTGGCCCTGGTCACCGGGGAATCCGGGCAAGTTTCCATGATCGAAATTATCACTGCCGACATCACCACCCTGAAGGTCGATGCCATCGTCAATGCGGCCAACGGCAGCCTGCTGGGCGGCGGCGGGGTGGACGGCGCCATTCACCGCGCGGCCGGCCCTTTGCTGCTGCAATATTGCCGCACGCTCAACGGCTGCCGCACCGGGGAGGCCAAAATCAGTCCCGGCTTCAACCTGCCGGCGCGGCGCGTCATCCACACCGTCGGCCCGGTGTGGAAGGACGGCAGGCACTACGAACCCGCACTGCTGCAGGCCTGTTACCGCAACAGCTTCGGGATTGCATTGCAAAACGACGTACGAACGATTGCCTTCCCCGCGATCAGTACCGGC
>Ga0210112_1000466_pt1 | contig 10918 bp, 9 predicted proteins | sample Joice_ThreeSqC_D_FD_184875 | JGI IMG/M metagenome (GOLD analysis project Ga0210112, IMG submission 184875) | Wetland microbial communities from San Francisco Bay, California, USA, that impact long-term carbon sequestration - Joice_ThreeSqC_D2... | ecosystem: Environmental > Aquatic > Marine >... | reverse complement strand
CCGAACTCCCGGGCGATCTGGTCCTTGGCGGTCGGGGTGTCCTCGATGACATCATGCAGGATGGCCGCGATGATGGATTTGTGATCGAGGCCCAGTTCAGCCAGGATGCGCGCCGCGGCCACGGGATGGTAGATGTAGGGCTCGCCGGACATGCGGTGCTGTCCTTCGTGGGCTTCGGCGCTGAACAGGTAGGCACGATAAACCTCCTGGACCTGATCGGGCTCCAGGTACGAATCCAGCATCCGGCACAGGTCGCTGATTAGAAAGCGCGACGCGGGATCGTTAACGGTTTCATATCTGGTAGCCATGGCACTCGCCTGTATCCGGCATGCGCTGTTGTTATTACAGCGAAGCTGCGCGCGTCATGCCCGGTGAGTCCATCATAGGACAAGTATCCCCCTGCTTGCACCAATGAAGATTCCGTCCGGCGCATAATGCGCACGCATTATGGGCAACCGGAAAAAACAGGAAACGAATTACCTTGTAGGAGCGGGCAAGCCCGCCGCGGGAGATATCCCTTAAGCAGGCAACATTCCGGCTGGAGCCCGGGCGTTTGTCTCGATACACGGGGAGGACTGCCGCATCGCGGATGCGGGAAGTGCAATGGGCGTGGAAGGACCCGGTGACCCGACCGCATGAGCGCGGACGGTCGGGAAGGAGTCAGCCCTCTTCTTTCTGAGGAGTGTTGTCCTGGGATGTAGCGTCCTGGGAGGTGTCGTCCTGGGGTGTAGCGTCCTGGGAGGTGTCGTCCGTGGATGTGGCGTCCTGGGATGTGGTGTCCTGGAATGTAGCGTCCTGGGAGGTGGTGTCCTGGAATGTAGCGTCCTGGGGAGTGTCGTCCTCCGGAGTCTTCGCGGCGGCGACTGCCACCAGGGTTTCTTCCTCCTCCTGCGGCATTTCCTCGTCCAGCTCGATTTCCGGTCTGGCCTGCTCCTGCAGGATGGAGGGACCGATCAGGCCCTCGGCAATTTCCCGCAGGGCGACGATGGTGGGTTTGTCGTTTTCCCAGTCGACGAAGGGCGTTACGCCATTCGCCAGCTGGCGTGCGCGCTTGGTGGCAACCAGCACCAGCTGGAATCGGTTGTCCACATTCTCCAGGCAATCTTCTACTGTGACGCGTGCCATGAAACTCTCCGCAACGATACCGACTTAATATCCTGACAAGGGCGCGTGAGTTTAACCGAATCACCCGGTTGACGCCAGCAGGGCGGCCAGCAGGGCGGCGTGGCGCTGCTGCTGACCGGCCAGACGCAGCCGTCGGCTGCGGGTTATGGCGGCCAGTTCGTCATGGGCCGTGCGGAACACCTCGTTGATGACGAGGTAGTCGTACTCGCCGTAATGCGACATCTCATTCACGGCATCCTGCATGCGCCGCGCAATCACCGCCTCGTCGTCCTGGCCGCGGGCGCGCAGACGTTCCTGCAGTGCCTCCCGGGACGGCGGCAGAATGAAAATGCCGACGCTCTCCGGCAGCGCCTGTCGCACCTGCCGCGCGCCCTGCCAGTCGATCTCCAGAATGACGTCCTGGCCTTGAGCGAGCTGCATCTCGATGCCTTGCCGTGCGGTGCCGTAGTAGTTGTCGAATACCCGTGCATGCTCGAGAAAGGCCTCGTTATCAATCATGCGCCGGAAGGTCTCCACGTCGACGAAGTGATAATCCCTGCCGTCCACCTCGCCGGGACGCGGCGCCCGGGTGGTATGCGAGACCGAGAGCACGAGCTCATCGCCCGTGGAATCCAGCAGGGCACGCACCAGGCTGGTCTTGCCGGCCCCGGACGGCGCCGAAACGACATACAGCGTACCCGCGCCGCCTGCACGCCCGTTGGAGGTTGAATTTCCTGTCATGTGTAGACTCTTCCCGCCGCCGGCCACCAGCGCGGCGACTATTCAGCGTTCTGCACCTGCTCGCGCATCTGTTCGATCAGCACCTTGAGTTCGACGGAAATTCGCGTCGTCTCCGGAGCCGCGGATTTTGAACCCAGCGTATTGGCTTCGCGGTTCAGTTCCTGCATCAGGAAATCCAGCCGTCTGCCGACCGGCTCGTCCCGAGCCAGTATATGGCGCACTTCCTCGATATGGCCGCTCAACCGGTCCATTTCCTCGTCCACGTCCATCTTCTGGGCGAGAAACACCAGTTCCTGTTCCAGCCGGCCCGGATCAGCCGGCGCCTGCAACTCCTCCAGTCGTGCCAGGAGTTTCTCCCGGGTGGAGGAGCGAATCTCCGGCAACCGGCGGCGCGCTTCCTCCACGAGACCGGTCATCACCGTACAACGCTGCTGCAGCAGGTCCAGGATCTTCGCCCCTTCCCGCTCACGGGCGTCGATCAGCTCGTCCAGGGTCCGGTCGAGCAGCGCCAGAGCCTGTTCCTGCAACGGCCGGACATCCGGCTCCACCTCACGCACCACCCCGGGCCAGCGCAGGAGCTCGATGGGGTTCAGGGGCGCCGATTGCTCCGTCTGCCCAGCCACCTCCCGGCAGGCAGCCAGCACACGGGAGAGGCGATCCTGATCAATGATGACCGGAGAAAGCACCCCGGCCGCCGGCCGGTAGCGGCATGAACAGTCCACCTTGCCGCGTCCCAGACGTGCGTTGAGCCGCTCGCGCACCGCGGGCTCCGCCGCACGCAGCTCATCCGGCAGACGAATGGCCGATTCGAGATAGCGGTGATTAACGGAGCGGATTTCCCAGGACAGAGACCCCAGGGAGGTGTCGACCTCCCGCCTGGCGAAGGCCGTCATGCTGCGTATCATGTCCCTCGTTGCTCCTCTGTCAGGGCCGCGCCATTGCCGTCATGCCGAATCCGCGGCCGTAAACAAGATATGCAGCATCCGCTGGTTCATGACCGGAGGGATTCCGGCCGTGCTTCGCGTCATGCTCCCCTGAAGGTGGCGTTTCCTCGCGGGGTCCGTAGCGAAGACGGAAAAGATTAGCCGTTTAACGCCCGGGCGGCAACGGCAGCGAATGGGGTCGCCACGCAAGGTGGCTGCTGTGTGATATACGCGTGCGGTGAAATGAACGACCACCTCGCCGGGCTCCAGGCACGGCGAGGCAGTGCTGCGAGGGAACAGGCGTAAGCTAGAATACGCCGAGAGGACGAACGAAGGTGTATTTCGCCGGATCGACCACCAGGATTCGCCCGGCCTCACCCACATTGCCGCCCAGGGCGCTGAAGGGCAGCGTGACGACGAAAGCAACCGCGCCAACGGCGGTGCCAACCAGTGTCAGTGGTCGCACCATCACGGTATCAGCCAGCATGGTGCCGGCGGTGGGCGCTTCCGCCTCCTGGTCGTAATAAGCCGCATTGGCGCCGGACACATAGACGGTACTGGTTACGGCAAGCATAATGGCTACGAAGTAGGACATCAGTTTCCTGTTCATTCTGCGCATGGTACTAACCTCTCTCTGTCAGTGATTCCCGAAGCACACGGTTTCGGAACCTGGTAGGGATGCGAAAAGCTACCATTCCATCCGTCATGCTGGACTGCGACTTCCCAGTCGTTCAATCATAGGCAATAAACACATATTAATCCAGCAATATACAAGGACTTATTGCCACATCTGTGATCGGATTCCAGTATCGGCGCGGATGGCGTACCGAGTCCAATGCGGCATGCGCCGTATCGCCACTTCCCCGGGGTGGTTCGGTTCCCGTTCCGCTGTTGTCCGTTACACACCCACCTGTTATCGACTCCCATACCCAGCGGTTTAGCGCCGGGACGGGGAAGCACCCCATACCGTTGATAGCTATTCATGGTCATTCTTGTGGCTTTCGAAGACGACGACGCTGTGGGAACGCACCACATAGATCTGATCGCGCTGCACCACCTGCGACGCCGTCTCCAGGATGTCCTGCGGCGAATTACAGGCCGTATCCACGGCACGGCGCCAGTGATTGCCGGGGTTCTCCGGCAGGGGCATCTCCATGTCCAGTTTGCCCATGTTCAGAATGACGTGCAGATCCTCGTCCGCCGGCCTCACCCGCCCCAGCGTAAAGGCCAGCACCTGTGCATCATCCTGGCCCCATAACGGCTTGTGCAGACTGATACCGTGCCAGCTGATGTCCGGGAAGTGGAATCCATCGCGCGCCTGGCCGGTCAGGAAGCGTCGGTGCATGAGGCAGGCGTGGCGACGGCGAAATGCGATCATCAGCCGCGTAAACCGCAGCATATCGTGATTCGCCTCCGGCAGATCCCAGTCAAACCAGCTGATTTCGTTGTTCTGACACCAGGGATTGTTGTTGCCCTTCTGGGTGCGCCGCACCTCGTCGCCCGCCAGCAGCATGGGCACGCCCTGGCTGAGCATCAGGATGGCTATGAAGTTCCGAATCTGGCGATGTCGCAGGTCGCGGATGGCTGCCTGCCCGGTTTCGCCTTCGTGACCGCAGTTCCAGCTACATTCGTTATCGCTGCCATCCCGGTTGTCCTCGCCATTAGCCTTGTTGTGTTTGCAGTTATAACTGACCAGGTCCTGAAGCGTGAAGCCGTCATGGCAAGTGACGAAATTGATACTGTTCATGGGCGAGCGGTCCTGCGACTGGTAGAGGTCGCTGTTGCCGCTGAGACGCATGGCCACCTCGTTCAGCAGGCCCTTGTCGCCGCGGACATAGCGGCGGATGACATCGCGGTAGCGGCCGTTCCATTCAGCCCAGCGAAAGCCGGGGAAGCCGCCCACCTGGTAGAGACCAGCGGCATCCCAGGCCTCGGCGATAATGCGCGAATCGGAAAGCGCTTCGGAGAACTCGATGTTCCACAGCACCGGCGCATGGTAGAGCGGCTGGCCATCCTCGCCGCGGGAGAGCACGCTCGCCAGGTCGAAGCGGAAGCCGTCGACGTGCATTTCCCTGACCCAGTATTCCAGGCACTCGACGATAAAACGCGCCGCAAGCGGGTGGTTGCAGTTGAAGGTATTGCCGACACCGGTGTAGTTGCGGTAATTGCGCCGGTCCAGGGGGTCGAGATGATAGAAGGTGTCGTTTCCAATACCCTTGAAGTTGATCGTCGGCCCGTCGATCCCGCCTTCGGCAGTGTGGTTGAACACCACGTCGAGGATGACGCCGATACCGACCTCGTGCAGGGCCTTGACCAGGTCGCGGAAATCGTCGCGATGCGACGTGGCGTCCTCCGCCACGCAATAACCCGGATGGGCACTGAAGAAACTGTGCGTGCTGTACCCCCAGTAATTGCCGAGTCCCAGCGCCTCCGGGCCGGGCGGAACGTCCTGGCGGTCAAAGGCCATGATCGGCATGAGCTCCACATGCGTGGCGCCGAGCGCCTTGATGTAGGGGATTTTCTCGATCAGCCCGAGAAAGGTGCCCGGATGCCTGACGCCCGAAGACGGATGCCGCGTGAAGCCCTCGACGTGCAGTTCATAGATGACCGCCTTTTCGGGGTCCTGGCAGCCGAGCGGTTCATCCCCCTCCCAGTCATAGTTGTCCGTCACGACCACGCCGCGCAGCGAGGTCTCAAGGTTGTCGCCGGGCTCCGCTGCACGCTTGCGGCTCCAGAGCGCATCGCTCACCGCCCGTGCCCAGGGATCGAGCAGCACCTTCTCCCAGTCGAAGCGCAGTCCGCTGCAGGCAGGGTCGTCCGGTCCATCCATGCGCCAGGCATAGTAGGTCCCGACCGGCAGATCCAGAACCAGCACATGCCAGAAGAAAAAGGTGCGATGCCCGCGTGCTTCCAGCGGGATCGCCTGGAAAGGCTGCTGGCTGCAGGGTCCCTCGAACAGCAGCAGTTCGACCTGGGTGGCATGCTGGCTGTAGATCGAGAAATTGACCCCGTCCGCCATTTGCGTCGCTCCGGCCGGATAGCGAAAACCGGACTGGATTTTATAGGTGGTATTCATGTATCTGCACGCTGCCGCTCCCGACACGGTTAAAGTTACTGTTCATTCATAAACACCGTTTTCACCGCAGAGACGCAAAGTAGGACCGGCGCCTCGCCGGGAATGAACTTCCAGCCAAACGGCTTCCCCGCGGGACGCGGGTCCTACCTGGTCTTCGACAAAGAATTTCTCTGCGCTCGTTTCGTCTCCGCGTTGAAAATGGCGTTAATGGCGTTATATGCATGAATAACATGCAAGCGCTATAGTCCGCGGCCCCGGAAGTAATGTCCGACGCCACCCGAGCCTCAGGCTGCCCCAACCCCGGCAGCGGCCTCGTCGATATAGACATCCACACCATGGCGCCCGTGGACCTGCGCCACGGGCAGGTCGGCGCCCGCCCTCCAGCGCGCGACGGCATCGCGCTTGCCCTCCCCGGTCACCAGGATGATCACCTCCTCGGCATCATTCAGGGCCGCAAGACCCAGGCTGACACGATCCGGCGGGGGCTTGGGCGCATCGTGCACTGCATGCACCAGTTCGGCGGGATTGTGCACATGACCCGGAAAGAGGCTGGCCGTGTGGCCGTCCTCGCCCATACCGAGCAGAACCAGGTCGAACGGGCAGGCATCCCTCACGATGTTGGCATAGGTGCGGGCGGCGATTTCCGCCCCGGCCTCCGCATGAATCGGGAAAATGTTTTCCGCGGCGATCGGCACCCGGTCGAGCCAGTTCCTGGCGGCCATGAGGCTGTTGCGCTCCGCGTGGTTCGCAGGCACGCAACGCTCATCCCCGTAATAGATCTGCCAGCGAGACCAGTCCGTGTCGAGGCCCACGAGCCGCTGGTAGATCGCTTCCGGCGTGGTGCCCCCGGCCAGCACGATCCTGAACTCATCGCGCTGCGCGATGACCTCACGGGAACGCTGCTGGATATGCTCGGTGACGGCTCGCGACAGCACCCCGACATCGGCAAACACATGCCAGCGCGCGGGATGCACGGCGCCGACCCATTCCCGACCGTGCGGCGTCACGTGCTCGCCTCGTGGCAAATGCCACACGGACGCCACGACCGGTTGTCACGTGCAAGCAACTGCTCCGCCGCCTCCGGCCCCCAGCTCCCGGCGGCGTAGTTGGGAAAATCCCGCGCCGGCAAAGCGGACCAGACATCCAGCACCGGATCCATGAGCGCCCAGGCCTCCTCGATGTTGTCGGCCCGCTTGAACAGGGTGGCGTCACCGGTCATGCAGTCGTAGAGCAGGGTCTCGTAGCCGGTCGTCGGTGCGACCGAGAAATGCTCGGCGTAACTGAAGTCCATGTCCACGGTGCCGAGGTGACCCGTGGGGCCGGGCAGCTTGGCGTTGAAGTTCAGGCCGATGCCTTCATTGGGCTGGATGCGCAGCACCAGCGAATTGGCGGGAACATTCTCGCGCTTCACCAGGGAGTCGCGGAACATGAAATTCGGGGCATGCTGGTACTGGATGACCACCTCGGTGAAACGTCCGGGCAGGCGCTTGCCGGTGCGCAGGTAGAAAGGCACGCCCGCCCAGCGCCAGGTATCGATCATCAGGCGCATGGCCGCATAGGTCTCGGTTTTGGAATCGGGGGCAACTTTGGGTTCGTTGCGATAGGACGGCACACGCACGCCTCCCGGCAGGGTGCCGGCGCCATACTGGCCACGTACCGTGGCGGTCAGCACCTCATCGTGGGCGATCGGCTGGATCGCCCGCAGCACCTTGATCTGCTCGTCGCGAATCGCATCCGGATCGAAGGAATTTGACGGCTCCATCGCGACCACCGCAAGCAGTGTGAGCAGGTGGTTCGGGATCATGTCACGCAGGGCACCGGCCTGGTCGTAATAGCCGCCGCGCTTTTCCACGCCCAGGGATTCCGCCACCGTGATCTGCACATGGTCGATATAGCGGCGGTTCCAGATCGGCTCGACGGTGCTGTTTGCGAAACGGAAAGCGAGGATGTTCTGCACCGTCTCCTTGCCCAGGTAGTGGTCGATTCGATAGATCTGGTGTTCACCCATCACCTGGTGAAGCTGGCGGTTCAATTCCAGTGCAGATCGCAGATCACGGCCGAAAGGCTTTTCCACCACCACACGCCGCCAGTGATCACCGCTCTCATTCAGCAAGCCGGCATGGCCGAGACGCACGGCGATTTCGGCGAAGAAACCCGGCGGCGTGGCGAGATAAAAGAAATAGTTGGGCGCGATCTGGCTCTCACTGGTGATTCGCTGCAGCAAGTCATCCAGACGCGTGTACAGCTCCTGGTCGGCGAGCTCGCCCGGAAGGTAATGGACAGTGTGCAGCATCTCTACCCAGACGGATTCGTCGAATCCCTCACCGTAATGCTCACGCACCGCGGTATCCAGCAGGTCCCGGTAGGCCGCCTCGGTCAGTTTGTCACGGCCAATGCTGACCACGGCAAACCGCTCGGGGCTGAGCTTTTCCTTCCAGAGATGATGCAGGGCGGGAAACAGTTTGCGCCGGGTCAGGTCCCCGGTGCCGCCGAAAATCACCATGACATTGGAGGGCGCCGTCTCGGAGGCGCCGTTCCCGGTATCGGTCACTGGCATGTTCTGAGGTCCCTCACCTGTTTGTTGTTTGTGACATTTTTAAAGACCATCAGCCGCGGCATTCCGGAGTCAACGCGGACAAATTCAACGCCGGCAACGCCGCCGCCCGCCACGGCTCCCGGCATTCCACCGGCGTTTCCAGCGGTTACCACCGTGGCGGTCAGGGCTGTCGCCCACATACTAGCATCACCGTTTGCGGGACGGGTACCGTCACGACGAGCCCGGAATCTCCTTCCGCCACATCGCCCCGGGAAACAGGCATGCACCATGGTTGACCATCCCGTTGAAGAAGATACTGGAATGATACGGAGTTCGTGCTTGCACACCACCCCGCCGCGCAGGTAGCCTATGCTCGCGTATTGATGCCGTCGACCACGACACCGCCACTTCCATACCTTATTAAGGAGTTCTGAAAATGACAGAAATCACCGAAGACATGATTTTCGAGTGCTTCGCTGCTGCACGCCAGGGGAGCGATTTGAACGCAACGGCGGAATCCTTCGTCGATGTGGAGGAGTACGAGAACCAGATCATGTATCCGGAATTCGCACGCTGGGCGCAGCAGGCGGGTTACCCCAAGCTGGCCACGCTGTTCCGCAAGGTCGCCGGTGAAGAGAAGCTGCACGCGGTGTGGCTGCGCGAACTCTACCAGAACATGGGAATCCCGACGCGCGGCGAAGACACCCAGCGGGCCGTCGATGCCCTGACCACCATACAGGCCAATTGCGACAAGCTGATCGGGATGAACCCTGAAGGCGTGGTGGAAAAGGCACTGCGGGTGGCGATCCGGGTCGAGGAGCGCGAATACCTCGATATCTATCCGCATTTCCGCGACCAGGCCAAGGCCTCCGAAAATCCAGCCGCCGCTGCCGTCTACCAGAAGGTCATCGATTCGGAACACCAGCATGCCAACTGGTTCCGCGCCGCGCTGCAGGAATACTTCGCAGGCTCACCCGAACCCGCCATGGCCTGACGGCCGTTCGATCAAGTCCTGCCACCCCCGCCGATGGTGATTACCAGGGTAAGGTGGTGGCAGGCACTTGATCCTCCCATCTATCTCATCTCGATCCTGCCCGGGGCGGCGGTCTGGCTGCTGACGGGCATACAGGGTCGCCATCTGGCCGAGGTCGGCATCGCCACCCTGGCCGTCGTGTTGCTTCAGCATGCTATCAACGTCCTCAATGACGTGAGCGACTGGCGCCTCGGCGCCGACATCGACAAGCGCAACAGCTGGGTGCGCTTTCACGACGAAATCCCGCGCAAAGCCGCCATCCACGGCTATACCAGCCTGGTGCTCGGCGCCCTGCTGGGACTGGCCGTGCTGGTCGCGGCGTCCAGGATCTGGATCGCACCGGCCGCCGCCCCGCTGGTGTTGCTCGGCTACCTCTACAATTCCGGCAGCCGTCCGCTGTCCTACACCCATTTCGGCGAATGGGTGACCGGGCTGTGCTACGGCCCGGGTGTATTCGGCGGCCTTTGGCTGATCGTCGCCAGCCAGCCGGTCACCGTCGGCATCTTCGGCAGCATCGCGTTCTTCGCCTTGTCGGTGGCGCTGCTGCTATCGCACCAGCCGCCACAGATCGACACTGACCGGCAGGCCGGCAAGCTGTCCTTCGCGGTCCGTTTTGGTGCGCAGCGAACCTATCTCGGTGCAAAACTGCTGTTTCTGCTGTTCCTCCTGGCGTTCGGACTGGCCCTCTCGATCAGCGATTCGGGTATGGCCAGCCACATTGTCTATGACGTGAGCGCCGTCATCGCCGGCCTGCTGCTTGTCCGGTTGCAGCCCGCACCGCGACGTCTGCTCCCCGCCGCCAGCGTCGTGATCCTGGGCACATTGATCGTCGCCCTCGCCGGCAGTTTTCAATGATGCCAGTGCGTTAGCGCTCCCTCTCACCGACCGGTCGGGTACGCCCGCCGTTGCTGTCCCCTACCCCCGCAGCCGCCCATTCGGCATGCGCACGGTTGCCACCGCTGCCGCCGTGACGACCCCAAATCACGGCGAGCCGACTCCCGGTTATGCGGGGACGACGAGTGGCAAAGGAATTGCATCCGGAATCGCCGGCGATTGTGCGAGCCGCCGCAATGGACCCGGTTGCGTTGTGCGGCACGACCTTCTACGCTATGCAGCCCGTTAAACCGGTCATCGTCAGCCTGACGTTTGCTAGAAGCCGTACACAAGAAAAATCATGATACGCATCAAACAAGGCCTCAATATCCCTATTGCGGGCGCCCCGGAACAGAAGATCCATGCGGCTCCGGCGGTGCAAACCGTGGGCGTGCTGGGCCGGGACTATCACGCTTACAAGCGCCTGCCCACGCTGCTGGTCAGCGAGGGCGACCGGGTTCGGCTCGGCCAGCCGCTGGTGCGCGGCAAATTTCTGACTTCGGTGACCACCACCTCGCCCGGAAGCGGCGTCGTCGAATACATCGAACGTGGCGCCCGTCGTTTCCTCGAAACCATCGCGATCCGCTTGGAGGGCGATGAAGAGGAAACCTTCAATGCCTGGCGGCCGGATG
>Ga0210112_1000465_pt1 | contig 10954 bp, 5 predicted proteins | sample Joice_ThreeSqC_D_FD_184875 | JGI IMG/M metagenome (GOLD analysis project Ga0210112, IMG submission 184875) | Wetland microbial communities from San Francisco Bay, California, USA, that impact long-term carbon sequestration - Joice_ThreeSqC_D2... | ecosystem: Environmental > Aquatic > Marine >... | reverse complement strand
ACCTGCCGTCCGGCGATCGCCTGCTCCACCCGCTCGAGGTTGCGCGGCTTGAGCCGCGCGAAGGTGTCACGGCGGTAGGAGATCGTCACCTGGTTCCCCACCTGCTCCGAGAGCGCGAGCGCCGCCTCGACCGCGGAGTCGCCCCCCCCCACCACCAGGATGCGGTCGCGCTGGAACACCTCCGGCTCCCGCAGGGAGTAGATCACTTTCGCGAGGTTCTCCCCGGGGACCCCAAGCTTCCGCGGCACGCCGCGTCGCCCGATGGCGAGGATCAGATACTTCGCGGCGTACTCCCCCTTGGCACTGGTCACCTCGAAGTGACCATCGGCTCGGCGGACGGCGTTGACCGTCTCCTCGGTGGACACCTCGAGGCCGGTGCGGCCCACGATGTCCTGCCAGATCCCGATCAGCTCCTCCTTCTCCACCTCGTGGAAGTCGAGCTTGCCGTAGCCCGGGACCTTCACCGGCGCGGTCATCACGACCTTCTTGCGCGGGAAGTAGCGCACCGTGCCGCCGATGTCCTCCTTCTCCAGCGTCTTGAACCGGAGCTTGTGGTGCAGGCAGTTCACCGACGCCGAGAGCCCGGCCGGTCCGCAGCCGATGATGAGCACGTCCAGCATCCCGGTCCTGGCCCGCGCCAGCTTCGCCATCCCCTCGACGCACTGGCGGCCCTGCTCGAACGCATTGCGGATGAGACCCATCCCGCCCAGCTCGCCCACGATGAAGAGCCCCGGCACGTTCGTCTCGAAGTTTTCCTTGATCCGCGGGATCTCGACGCCGCGCCTCTCGGAGCCGAACACGAGCTGGATCGCGTCGACGGGGCAGGCCCGCTCGCACAGGCCGTGTCCGACGCACCGGGCCGGGCTCACCGTCATTGCCTGCCCGTCGCGGAACCCGATCACGTCATGCTCCGGGCAGACGGTGAGGCAGTTGCCGGTGCCGATGCACGCCTCCGCGCTCACCACCGGGTGCAGCGAAACCGGCTCGTGCAGCCCGTAGCGGCGCGCGGTGGCCTCGGCCTCGTCAGTGCGCCTCTCGCGCCGGCGCTGGCTCAGGTAGAAAGGCAGCATGACCACGAGCAGCAGCGCCGCGGCGATGCCGAAGATGATGAGGTTGTCGGCGGACATCAGAAGCTCGTCCAGAGACTGAACTGAATGCTGTTGGACACCAGGTTGGCGCCCTGCTGGGTGCGCGCCTGGAGCATCGTGAACACCCGCGGACCGAGGGGGAGGACGAGCGACAGCGCCCCGGCGTTCGTCCCGAACACGCTCGTCGCCTGCTCGGTGCGGTAGTACTGGTACGACGCACGCAGGTCCACCCGCCCGAACCGGCGCGACAGGTCCCCGAACCCTTGCAGCGCCTTGCCGCCATTCAGCGCCCAGTAGGTGCCGCCGGCGCTGAGGCCGAGGCCGAGCACGCCCGTGTTCTGGAACCCGAAGGAGCCACCGTACGACATGCTCCAGCTCCCCTGGTCGAACCGGTTGGCGGTGACGTCGGCGCGGAGGGAGGCGTTACCGCCGAAGTACCCGAGGCCGCCACCCACCTGGTCCCGTGCGAACGGCAGGAGGTTCACCGTGTTGAACAGGAAGTAGGGCCGGTCGTGCAGGTAGCGGGCGTTGAGCGAGAGCCCCCGGGCGAGCGGGATTGCCCCCGTCACCCGCGCGCGCGACACCTTCCACTCGCTCAGCTCCGGGTCCCGGTCCACCTGCAGGTCGGTGGCCAGTCGGAATCCGCCCACGCGCAGGGCCTGCGACCACCCGGCGAAGGTGTGGTCGAGGTGGCCGCTCTTCGGCTTCACCTGGTGGAACGAGACGTCGCCGCTGTAGCGGACGGCGCCGCGCCCGAGCGTGTAGTCGGCGAACGCCGTGTACTTGGGAATCTCGGTGCTTGGCGCCTGGTTGGCGCGGTCGGGCTGGAACCCCGCCACGACGCCCACCCCGAACCCACGCCCGCCCACGCGCAGCAGTGCGCCGTCCCAGTAGCCGGAGTACAGCTCGTAGGGGTTGTAGAACCGTCCCAGCCGGAACTGCACCGGCGCGTTGTCGAACGCCTTCGCGACGCTGAGCTGGTAGACCCGCACCGCGAGATCCGGCTGCACGATCTCCGGATCGCTGTAGCGGTAGGTCGCGCGCCCGGTGGTCTCGAAGGTGAAGCCTCCGGGGAGCTGGGTGGCGGCGAGGCGGAGCGACATCGACGGCGTGGCGAAGCGGCGGTCCACCTTCTCCTCGACGTTGCTGATCCAGGTTGTGGTGGACTGCATGCCGTTGAAGTCGAGCGAGAACCGCCCGCGCACCCGCGGTCCGCTTGCCGCGGCTGGTCGCACCGGGGGCGCGATCGCCGCCGCCGGCTCGGCCTCGGGGAGCGGCGGGGCAGTGAACCGCAACTGCACCACGACCCCGCGCGTCAGCGGGAACGGCCGGTCGAGGAAGGTCACCACCGAGCGCGTGGCGGAGACGGCCACGACGCGCAGCGCGCCGAGGTATTCACCGTCGCCGTCGCGGTACACCTGCACGGTGTCGCTCGCGGCGAGCCCCGCCTCGGAGCCGACGGAGAGATAGACGTCCGAGCCCGCGATCTGCTCGATGACCGCCCGGAGCCCCTGCTCCTGTGCCGCGGCACGGGGTGCCCCGAGCGCGAGCAGGAGGGCCGCGATGCCTGCGGCGACCGGAAGAAGCGCGCGTCGCGGCATGTCAGTCTCCCGCCCGGCCGGTCGGATGGCAGGCATAGCACCGGTTGCTGTCGTAGCTGTAGTTGCCGACCCCTTGGTGGTGGGAGTCGGTCTGCGACTGCCCGTGGCAGGTGAGGCAGGTGAACACCTTGTAGTCGCTCTGCGAGGTGTGGCACTCGCTGCAAGCGCTCCACCGGCCGCGGTGCGCCCCGCTGTAGATCGGGAAGAACTGGGAGTCGTGGTTGGTGAACGACGCCCCCGACCAGCGTTGGCCGTCATGGCACGTGAGACAGGTGGTCGGGAAGCCGGAGCCCGAGTGCTCGCGGTTGTAGTCGGCCTGGTGGCAAGCGATGCAGTCCTCGGGGCCAGTCGGCGCCGGCTGGAAAACCACCTGGAAGCCAGGCACCACGTGGCATTTGTCGCACGACAGCGATTCGTGGACGTTGTTGAGCGGGAAGCCGATCAGGCTGTGATCGAACTCTGCCCCGCCCCATCCCTGCACGGTGTGGCAGTCCACGCAGGTGGTGGGGAAGCCGCCCCCGTGCTCCCGGTTGTAATCCTGCATGTGACAGGTGTAGCAGTCGTTCGGGTCCCGGGTCGGGAAGAGCGGCGCCATCGTGACCGGATCGTGGCAGCTCTCACAGCGGATCTCGGCGTGCCGCCCCTCGAGCGGGAACCCGTTGGACACCGTCACATGATCGAACTGCACCCCGAACTGCCAGGCGAGCGTCGTGTGACACTGCTCGCACGTGGTCGGGAAGCTGTTCGCCACGTGATTGACGGGGGTCGCGCCCTCGTAGTCCGCCTGGTGGCAGGAGTAGCAGGTGATGTCCCGCACGACGAACACGCCGCGCTCGTCCCCGGGGTGGCAGGATGCGCAGGTGACCTGCAGGTGCGCGCCGGTGAGCGGGAAATTCGTGCGCGCGTGCACCGCCACGCCGCGGACGTCCCGGAAGCTGGCGGTGCTGTGGCACTCCATGCAGTTGTCGGTGAGCGCTCCCTGGTGCACGTCGAGGTGGCACTGGGTGCACTCGGTGAGCCGCGCTTTGGGCTCGTCGAACTTGGCGTTCAGGTGACAGAAGCTGCACTGGAGATCGGCGTGGCGGCCCGTCAACTGGAACGCCGTCGCGGTGTCGTGGTCGAAGCGGCTGAGATCCGGCTTGTCCCACCCGTCCACTGAGTGGCACGTGATGCACTCCAGCCCAGACGGGAGGGTGCCGTGGGGGTTCTGCGTGACGGCCTGCTGCGCCCGGGCCCCCGCGGCCTGCGCCGCACCGAGGAGGACGACGAGCGGCACCAGCATCGATCTCATGCGCCACCTCCGTGGCAGTCCTTGCACTCCATCCCCAGCGGCCGGTAAATCCGGACTTCCTTGCCCTTCGCGTCCCGCCCCATCGTGTGGCACGAGGTGCAGGGAACGTCGCGGTGGCGCCCGTCGAGCGCGTACCGCGTCTCGTCGTGGTCGAACGCCTTCACCTTGAACGTGCTCGTGTCGTGGCAGTCGGTGCAGGCACGCCCCTCGAACTGCACGCCGTGCGGGTCGTCCTTGGCGTGGCACGACGCGCACGCCTCGTGCTCGACCTGGAACACGAGATGTTCCCCGGCCGGTGTGGTCTCCCGGTGGCACTCGAGGCAGGGCGTGGCCACGTGCGCGCCGGTCAGCTCGAACTTCGCGTCCTGGTTATGCCGCTTCAGGTCGTAGGTCGTCGGCAGCCAGCCGTCCTCGGTGTGGCAGCTGCGGCACTCGATCCCGCCCGGCGCCTTCGCGAATGCGCCCTCGTGGTAGTCGAGGTGGCACGACACGCAGCGCACGGCCTCGGGCGGCGGGTAGCTGCGGTTCGCCATGGCCGCCGCGAACGTCAGCCGGATTCCTTTCGCGCCGCCCGCGTCCGGCGCATGACACGCGGCGCATTTCGCATCACGGTGCTTGCCGCGCAGCTCGAACTTGGTCGTCCCGTGGTCGAAGTCGCGCTCGAAGGCGGCGCGCGGCAGCTGCTGCCAGCCGCCGGTGTTGTGGCACCGCGTGCAGTCGGCACCCATCCGCCTCTCGTGCGGATCGCGGTGGCAGTCGGTGCACGCCTGGAACGCGATCCCGGCATACCGGCGGCTCTTGGGGTCGCCCGCGCGAGCGAGCTTGTGGCACTTCTCGCACTGCACGTCGCGGTGGTCGCCGGTCAGCGCGTAGCGCGTCTCGTCGTGATCGAACCCGGTGGTGTGCTTCCAGTCGCGCTGGGTGTGGCACTCGGTGCAGGCGCGGTCCCGGAACTGCTTCCCGTGCGGGTTGTCCGCCTCGTGGCACGCCTCGCAGGTCGTGCCCAGCCCGAGGAAGGTCCGGTCGAGGGAGCCGTGCTCTCCCTTGAACTGGCGCACGTCGGCCGCCTGGATCAGCTCCGGCTGGTGGCACTTCCGGCACGCCAGCTCGCCGTGCTTCTCCTCGAGCCGGAACCCGGTCTCCCCGTGGTCGAACGCGGCGGTATCGAGGTGCAACACGTCGAAGTCTCGCCCGAAGTGCTCCTTGTGGCAGTCCGCGCAGTTCCGGTCGGTGAGCGTGGCGTGGTACCCCTTGCCGTCCGCGATGCGGGCCTGCTCCGGGGTGTGGCACTTGAGGCAGAGGTCGTTGGCAACGCCGCGCTCCCGCAGCCGGTGGCAGTTCGTGCAGTTGCGCAATCCCTCGAGGTCGGCGTGCGCCTCGGAAAGCTTGCCAGGCGAGATGAGCTGGGCGGCGGCCGGGCGCGACGCGGCGGCCGCGAGCAGCACCACGCCCGCGGCCGCCGTCAGAACGCTTCCGCAGCGCCGGAGGACCGTCACGATCACGCGTAACCGAACAGGACGGCGATCAGCACGTGCGCCACGACGATGATCAGCATCACCAGCGCCAGCGGCAGGTGCAGGAGGTGCCAGTAGCGGAACAACCGCTGGAACGGCTTCAGCAGGACCATCTGCTGCTCGAGCTGGAACCGCGTGCGGATCAGGGTCTCGAGCCCCTCCCGCGTGCGGCGCGGCACGCCGCGGTTCTTGAGGAGCCGGCGCGCGTGCCGCACATGGCGCCGCTTCACGAACCCCGACCGCACGGCCAGGAAGAGCGCGTGCACGAACCCGCGCGGCGTCCGCGGCGGCTCGGTCACCAGCGCGCCGGCCACCTCCTCGGCCGACATCCCCGTGCGCGACGCCACCTCGACCAGCAGCAGGTCGCGCTCCTCCTCGATCGCCTTCATGGTGAGGAACCGGCCGTTGATCGTCTTGGGGATGTACGCGTACACGTAGCGGCCCAGCACACCGCTCGCGACCACGATCACCATGCTCCAGAACGCGATCGAGACGATCCCGCCGAACCGGAGGCTGGTGTGGAGCACGATCAGGAACGGGCCGAGGGTGCAGAGAAAGATGTGGATCTCGAGCCAGTACTTGAGCTTGCCCAGCCTTCCCATGAAGCCGACGCGCTTCCGGAGGGAGTACATGGTCACCCCGACCAGCATCATCACCGCGCCCGCGATGCCGAGCGCCTCGCCGATCGACCCGGCCGGCTTGAACGTGTTGTGCAGCGGGGAGAACGCGCGCTCCTGCAGCGGCAGCCGGTAGTAGTCGAACCCCTGGACCACCCCGACCAGCGCCACGCCGAGCCAGAGCACCACCAGGAAGAGGTGGTAGGCGCGCCGGCCCAGTCCCGCAATGGCGTCGCTGTCGGGCCGGTCCCGCGCCGGGCGAGCGGACGGGGCCGCCGGCCGCGGCCCCGGCGGTGCGGTCTGTGGCCGCTTCGGCAGCGGCGAGGTGGCGATGTTGGCTGCAGTCATCTTTCTCGATCTCTCGTATCGGGATCCCCCAAAAGGCAAAGAGGGTGCCCGATGTTGCAATGGCCTCAACTTGTTGTGTGGCAACGAGTAACCATGAGTTGCCAGACAACCCCACTGACCTGAAACGAGACGGGGTGCATCAAAACGATGCAGATGGCGGGAGCGGTGGTGGCAGAAGCGCCGCCTGACACCTCCCAGGACTGCTTCCCCTGGTGCGATCCCGCGCCGACCCTTCCCGGTGCCCCTGCGCGGAAACGCCGAGCGAATTAAACGGATATGGGAGGCGTGCGCTGTGACACCGCGCACACCCGACTTCCGGTCAGCCCGCCGGCACCGGGCCTTCGCCATCCCCAATCCGACACCCGATATTCCGACACCGTGGAGATTGAGGATTCGAGATTGGACATTGGACATTGAACCGGACAGATCCGACCGCCGCGCAGCGCTCCGCCATAGAGTCCCCTCTCGGGCCGGTGCTCGTCGTGGCCGGGCCCGGCGCTGGAAAGACGTTCTGTCTGATCGAGCGGGTGGCCCGCTTGATCGGGACGCACGGGCTGGCGCCCGAGCGGATCTGCGCGGTGACCTTCACCAACAAGGCCGCCGAGGAGATCGCCGCGCGGCTCGGCGAGACGCTGGGTGCGCGGGCCGACGCGGTGACGCGCGGAACGCTCCACGCCCTCTCGGCGGACCTGCTGCGCGAGCACGGTCGCGCGGTGGGGGTGGAGCGAGGGTTCGGGATCGCCGACGAACGCTACCAGCGGGTGGTGCTGCGGCGCCTTGGCGTCTGGCAGAAGCGGGCCGGCGCCCTGCTCGGCCTGTTTGCGCGGCACCGGCTGGAGTCGCTGCCGCTCAGCCGATCCGACGAGCAGCTGTTCCAGCGCTACGCCGCGTATCTCCACCAACGCAACATGCTGGACTTCGACGACCTCATCGCGCGGACGGCCGAGCTGCTGACCGAACACGCGGAGGCCGCGCGCGTGATCGCCGCCCGCTGGGACTGCCTCCTCGTGGACGAGTTCCAGGACCTGAACCCGGCGCAGTACGCGATTCTCAAGGCCCTCGCCGCCGGGCACCGGAACTTCTTCGCCGTCGGCGACGACGAGCAGTCGATCTTCTCCTGGACCGGCGCCGATCCGACCATCCTCAAGCGCTTCGCGGACGACTTCGGGATCGCCGAGCCGATCATGCTCGACCGCAACCGGCGCTGCTCGCAGCAGATCTTCGAGACGGCGCGGCGCCTCCTGGCCGTCAACGAGCCGCTCTTCGCACAGAAGGCCATCACCACCGACCGCACTTCGGAGCACGACGTCCGCGCGGTGGCGTTCGACGACGACGCCGCGGAAGCGGGTTGGCTCGTGGATGATCTCGCGGCGGACCGGGCGCTGAGCGGGCGCCAGTGGGGGGACTACGCCCTCCTCTACCGCACGCACCGCGTGGGGCACGCGCTCGAGAGCCGCTTGGTGCAGGCTGGGGTGCCGTGCCGGATGGCGCGCGGGCGCTCGCTCAAGGACGACCCGGTGATCGCCTACGTGGTGGCCGCGCTCCGGCTGATGCGCCACCCGGAGGACCCGGTCCTCGTCGAGAGCCTCGCCGAATTGCTCCTCCCCGACCCCCTGCTCGGCGACATCCGGCGCGCGGCGGCCGACGGCGATTTCCTCGGCGCGGTGCAGTCTCTGGCCCGCGGGAAGCCCAAGGAAGACCCCGACCGGGCCAAGCTGTGGCGCTTCGTGTACGAGGTGCAGAACCTGGCCGGCCTCTACCGCCTGCACACCGACCTGATGGGGATCGTCGAGGAGCTGCTGTCCAAGCGGGTGGGCGAGTACCGCAACGCGCTCGAGGAGCACCACGACGAGCTCAGCGATCCCGCCGGTTTGCCCGAGATCGTGCGGCTCGCCGAGGTGCTGCGCGGCGCGCTCGACGGGCGGCGTCCGGTGCGGGTGCCGGTGGCGGGCGGTGCCGGGGTCGCGGCGCGGGCCATGCTCCTCGCCGGTGGGGTCACGACGGCCGACTACGCCGGCCCGCGGGATCCCGGGGACGCGCTCCACCTGGACGCCGATCCGCTGGCCGTCTTCAAGGCGCTCCAATTGGTGCACGCCTGGGACTTCGGCGGACAGCTGTCCGACTACGTCGCGTTCGACCTCGAGACCACCGACCGGGACGTGTCGCAGTGCGAGATCGTCGAGATCGGCGCGGTGCGGGTGCGGCAGGGGAAGCCGGTGGCGGAGTATCACACGCTGGTGCGGCCCGGCCGGCCGGTGAGCCCCGGGGCCCGCAAGGTGCACGGATACGGCGATGAGGATCTGCGGGACGCACCGGCCTTTGCCGAGGTCTGGCCCGCGTTCCGGGAGTTCGTGGCCCGCGACGTACTGGTGGCACACAACGGGATCGCATTCGACGTGCCGGTGCTCGAACGCATGGCGCGGGGGCTCGGCGGGGCGGACGGACTCGCCTATTTCGATTCCCTCCCCCTCTCGCGCGACCTGCTCCAGGCGAGCCACAAGCTCGAGGACCTCGCCCGGCAGTTCGGCGTGCCGGCAGGCCGCTCACACCACGCGCTGGATGACGCGCGGACGCTGGCGCTCGTGTTCGAGGAGCTGACCCGGCTCCGTACCGCACGGTCGCGGAAGACCTCGCTCGTGACGCTGCTCGACTGGCTGGCGGTGGGCCTCGCACTCTCCGACGCGCCCGAGGGGAGCCTCGCCGCCGAGCACACCCTGCTCCGGCGCGCGACCCGCGTGTTCGCGCTGGGGCGCTACAGCGACGTGCTCGAGCGGTGGGCGACCGAGCGGGCGGCCCTGGGCGACGAAGCGCTTCCCACCACCGACGAGCTGATCGCGAAGCTGGGCGGCCGGACACTCCTGGAGCGCCTCCGCGCGGAGCGGACCGCCGAGCAGCGCTACCCGGAGGCGGTGGCGCGCCTGCGGGAGATCGCCGACACCACCGCGGCACCCACGCCCGACGAGGCGGCGGACCGGTTCCTCGAGCGGCTCGCGCTGACGACGTCGGAGGGAGCGGACGTGAACCGCCACCGGGTGAACCTGCTCACCCTGCACGCCACCAAGGGACTGGAGTTCCCCTGCGTGTACGTGGTCGGTGTCGAGGACTACCAGATCCCCGGCTACTACCAGACGGTGGACAACCGCACCCGCGAGATCGAGGAGGCCCGGCGCCTGCTCTACGTGGGGATGACGCGGGCGGAGGACCGGCTGGTGCTCACCCGGGTGGAGCGGCGGGCCGGGTCGCCGAGCGGCGGGACCCGGTTCCTCGACGAAATGGGGCTCGCCGCGGAACGTCCGTGACCGTGCGGCGTATCAAGGCGCGGACGCCTTTCCCGCTTGACTTGGATACGATGTCCGTACGAAGCTACCACGCTGGCAAACCGCCGTTTTTCCTCCGATCGGAGTAGGCTCACCATGCGCTCGATCCGCCATCTCGGGGTCACGCTCGTCGCGTGGCTCGCGCTCGCCATGGCCGGCACCGTCCAGCCCGCGCAGGCGCAGAACCCGGCCGCCGTCGACATCCCCTTCCAGAAGTTCACGCTCGACAACGGCCTCACGGTCATCGTGCACGAGGACCACAAGGCGCCGATCGTCGCCGTCAACGTCTGGTACCACGTGGGCTCGAAGAACGAGAAGCTGGGCCGCACCGGCTTCGCGCACCTCTTCGAGCACCTGATGTTCAACGGGTCGGAGAATTACGACGACGACTATTTCAAGGTGCTCGACCCGATCGGCGCCACCGACCTGAACGGGACGACGAGCGAGGACCGCACCAACTACTTCGAGAACGTGCCGTCCTCGGCACTCGACGTGGCACTGTGGATGGAGTCGGACCGGATGGGGCATCTGGTCGGCGCGATCACGCAGGCCAAACTCGACGAGCAGCGCGGGGTGGTGCAGAACGAGAAGCGCCAAGGCGAGAACCAGCCGTACGGGAAGGTGTGGGACGAGATCGGCCAGAACACGTATCCCAAGGGCCACCCCTACTCGTGGACCGTGATCGGCTCGATGGAGGACCTCGACGCCGCGAGCCTCGACGACGTGAAGGACTGGTTCCGCACGTACTACGGGCCGTCGAACGCGGTGCTCGTGATCGCTGGCGACATCGACCTCGCGACCGCGAAGCAGAAGGTCGAGAAGTACTTCGGCGACATCCCGCCCGGCCCCCCGGTCACGAAGCAGGAAGCGTGGATCGCCAAGCGCGCGGGCACGCACCGCCAGATCATGCAGGACCGGGTGCCGCAGGCCCGCATCTACCTGGTGTGGAACGTCCCCGAGTGGAAGTCGCGCGACGCACAGATGCTGGACCTCGTCTCCGACGTGCTCGCCTCGGGCAAGACCTCGCGGCTGTACAAGCGGCTGGTGTACGACGAGCAGATCGCGACCGACGTGGGCGCGTTCCTCGACAGCAAGGAGATCGGCGGGCAGTTCGTGATCATGGCCACTGCCCGACCCGACGCGGACCTCGCCGCTGTCGAGCGGGGCGTGAACGAAGA
>Ga0210112_1000462_pt1 | contig 11041 bp, 10 predicted proteins | sample Joice_ThreeSqC_D_FD_184875 | JGI IMG/M metagenome (GOLD analysis project Ga0210112, IMG submission 184875) | Wetland microbial communities from San Francisco Bay, California, USA, that impact long-term carbon sequestration - Joice_ThreeSqC_D2... | ecosystem: Environmental > Aquatic > Marine >... | reverse complement strand
TACGGCGCCAGCGCGGCGCTGCTTGCCAAGGACCCGGAGATCGCCGACATCCTGATGATCGGTACACCGGCGCAGCGCAGCGCCCGCGAGGAATCGCTGCGCTACGTGTTCCCGACGGCGATCAACGTGCGCCTGCTGCCGCCCGGTATCACCATGGTGGACCCGCAGGCGTCGCCGCCGCTGAGCTATGCCGCACTGGCACAGATGAGCGCAGCCGAAAACAGCGACAAGCCACCGCCCGTCGAGGTGCACCTGTTCAACACGCCGCAACAGCACGTCAACATCGTGCGCAAGGTCATGGACCCTGCCGGCACCGGCGTGGTCGGCCACATCATGCTGTCGCTGTCCAACGATGTGCTGCAGGGCATCCTCGATGACCTGAAGGAACTGCACGGCTATATCGAGCTGCGCCAGGATGGCGAGAGAGGTGCCCCGGTGGTGGTCGCCAGTCGTGGCGACCCCGCCATCAAGTCGGGGCGGCCGGAGCGCGTGGTGCCGATCGAACACACGCGCTGGCAGATTGCCTGGTGGCCGGAGACCAGCAGTCTGGCCTACCTGTCCGGCATCAGTATCTGGGTGGTGGCTGCCCTGCTGACCACGGCGCTGCTGTTTGCTGCCCTGGTGATCTTACTGTTCCGCCGCCTCGTCTACGCCCTGCGCCAGGACGAGGTCACCATCGTGACGCTGATGAAGGACTTTCGCGACGGCCGGGTGCGCCGCGACCTGAACAACGGGCTTGTCGAACTGCAACCAACCATCGAATTCATGGTGCAGCTGGCGTCCAGTGCGAAGGATAGCGGGAGTCGGCGCCGGAGCGCCCCGCGCGAGCGCGACGATGGCGGCCCTTACGATGCGCCTTCCGCTGCAATCAATGTCGAGGAGCAAGCCGGTCACGAGCCGGGAAGGGCCGCGCATTTCGCCTCGTCCGTTTCCGGTGACAAGCTGATACTCGAGGAAGGTCCGCTGGACACGGAAGCTGCAGCAGCCGGGATCGACCCGTCGATTTTCCGGGCCTATGACATACGTGGTGTCGTGGAAAAGACCCTGACTGTGGATGCCGTACGCCTGATTGGCCGGGCGATCGGCAGCGAGGCGCTGCAGCGCGGGCGCAACGAGATCGTGGTCGCGCGCGATGGGCGGCTGTCGGGCCCGATCCTGGTCGAGGCACTGATCGAGGGTATCACCTCGACCGGCTGCGATGTGAAGGACATCGGTTGCGTACCGACGCCGGTGCTCTATTTCGCGACCTACTACCTGGATACACAGACCGGCGTCGTCGTGACCGGCAGTCACAATCCACCCGACTACAACGGACTGAAGATCGTGATCGACGGTGAGACCCTGTCCGGCGAGTCGATCCAGGACCTGCGCGAGCGCATCGAGGCGGGCAACTTCATCTCCGGTGCCGGTAGCGTCGAAACGATCAACGTCATTCCGGACTACATCGAGCGCATCCGTGGCGACGTCAGCCTCGCCCGTCCGCTGCGGGTGGTGATCGACTGCGGCAACGGCGTGGCCGGTGCCGTTGCCCCGGACCTGCTGCGTTCGCTGGGTTGCACGCTGATCGAGCTGTACTGCGACGTGGACGGCAATTTCCCGAACCATCACCCCGATCCCAGCAAAACGGCCAACCTCACCGATCTGATCAACGCGGTCAGGACCGGCCATGCCGATGTCGGCCTCGCCTTCGACGGCGACGGCGACCGGCTCGGCGTGGTAGCGTCAGACGGCACCATCATCTGGCCGGACCGCGTGCTGATGCTGTACGCGATGGATATTCTGGAGCGCAACCCCGGCGGGCAGATCATCTACGACGTGAAGTGCACACGCCACCTCGACAAGATCATTCGCGAACACGGCGGAGAGCCGCTGATGTGGAAGACCGGGCATTCCTACATCAAGGCCAAGATCCGCGAAAGCGGCGCGCTGCTGGCCGGCGAAATGAGCGGCCACATCTTCATCAAGGAGCGCTGGTATGGCTTCGACGACGGTCTCTACGCCGCTGCCCGGCTGCTGGAAATCCTCGGCAAGGACATGCGCAACAGCACCGAGGTGTTCGCGGAACTGCCGGACAGCGTGAACACGCCGGAACTCAACATTCCCATGCGCGAAGGCGAACCGCAGGCGTACATCAGCCGGCTGCTCGAGAACGCACATTTCGAAAATGCCACGGTGTCGACCATCGACGGCCTGCGGGTGGACTTCGAGGACGGTTGGGGCCTGGTGCGCGCCTCGAATACCACTCCGGTGCTGGTGCTGCGCTTCGAGGCTGACAGCGACGCCGCGCTGGCGCGTATCATGGGGGAATTCCGTCGCCTCATGCTGCAGATAAAGAGCGATCTGGCGTTGCCGTTCTAGCCGCATACAGCCGGGTGCCGCCCTCCCTGGCCCTTGTTTGTCTGCCGCGCTCACGCGTAAACTTCGCTCTCGAATCGTTCCTGCAGACCGAGTACCTGCCCATGTCACTGACAGCCGAATCCGCCAAAAACGTCGCGCACGTCCTGACCGAGGCCTTGCCCTATATTCGTCGTTTCCGCGGCAAGACCGTGGTCATCAAGTACGGCGGCAATGCGATGGTGGACGAGGAACTCAAGAGTGGTTTTGCCCGCGACGTGGTGTTGATGAAGCTGGTCGGCATCAATCCGGTCGTCGTGCATGGCGGCGGTCCGCAGATCGGCAAGCTGCTGGAGAAGCTCGGCAAGGAAAGCCGGTTCGTCGACGGCATGCGCGTAACCGACAGCGAGACCATGGACGTGGTCGAGATGGTGCTGGGCGGTCTGGTCAACAAGGAGATCGTCAACCTGATCACGCGCCATGGCGGGCGTGCGGTGGGCCTGACCGGCAAGGACGGCGACCTGATCCGCGCGCGCAAGCTGACGATCAAGCGGCATACCCCGGAGCTGGATGTGCCGGAGATCATTGACATCGGCCACGTCGGCGAGGTCGAGAGCATCGACGCCAGTCTCGTCAACATGCTGATCAGCGGAGACTTCATCCCGGTAATTGCGCCGATCGGCGTGGGCGAGGACGGACATTCCTACAATATCAACGCAGACCTGGTCGCCGGCCATATGGCCGAGATTCTGAAAGCCGAGAAGCTGATCCTGCTGACCAACACATCCGGTTTGCTCGACAAGCAGGGCCGGCTGCTGACTGGCCTGAAGGTCAGGGACGTGAAGGCATTGATCGATGACGGCACGGTGCAGGGAGGCATGCTGCCGAAGATTGGCTGTGTCATGTCCGCTCTCAACAGCGGTGTCGGCGCGGCGCACATCATTGACGGGCGGGTGGCGCACGCCGTGCTGGTGGAGCTGTTTACCGACGAGGGTGTAGGTACGCTGATATCGCCCTGACGGATTGATCGTTGCCAGGCTCCTAGCGGCTGATACTGGAGATCAGGAAACGGAAGCGCTCGATATCGCTGGTGAATTTTTGCTCGGCTTCCAGTTTTTCCCTGCGTTTTCCCTGCAGCTTTGTTTCGCTGATGGAGATCTCGGACATGATATCTTTCATCTGGCCGACCAGTTCGTTAGGCAACTGCTCGCCGCGCTTTTCGTATTCGTCGGCATTGTCGGACAGCTCCGCCAGGTGCCGCTGCAGTCCGTCGATGTCGTAGTAGGCCTGCTTGATTTCGCGGTCCAGCTCTTCCAGCTCCTCGTTGCGCGCAAACAGCAGATCGTCCTCGCTGGTGAAGGTACTCAACAGGGTGCGGTCACGCCTGTCCAGGCTGAGGTCCGGATTGTTCATGGCCAGTTCCAGTGCTGACTTGCGTGTGTCCTTCTTGGGCGGGCTGTCTGAGGTCAGCTCCTCGTAGCGTTTCAGGTCGAAGGCGAACTGTTTCCTTATTTCCTCGATCTCGGCCTGCTTGTCCAGCGAGAATTCCTTGTTGTGAGTGATCTGGTCGCGCAGGTTCTTGATCTGGTGCTGCAGCGTGAAGGGCAGTTCCTTGCCGCTGCGCTCGTAGCTGGCGGCTTCCTCGGTCAGCGCGAGCAGGCGCTCCTGCATCGAGCGAATGCGGCTGTGCGTCAGCTGCACCAGCCCCTGTACCATCGAAATCTTGTTTTCCTGCGCCTTCAGCATGTCGTCCTTGCTGGAGTAGGTGGCGATCAGGCTGCGATCGTGAATGGCGCGCTTTTCCGCGCGCTCCTTCTTCTTCGCTTCCATTTCGGCGAGACGCTCTGCCTCGGCTTTTTCTTCGGCGGTCGGTGGTGCGCTGTAGACCTTGATGATCCGACCCTGCTCGTTGATTTCCTTGCGCTCGGTCAGCGCGGCTTCGGGCGGGAGCCGGTTGGTGTACTGCACGTTGCCATCTTCGTCGATCCATTTGTAGGCACGTTCGGCCAGCGCCGACCCGGCAAGGAGGATCGCCGGGATTGCCAGCAGACAGGGCAATGTGTAAAAGCTTCTCATCATTACTGAATCAGTATACCGGTCTTGTTGCGCCAGCTGTTTTCTGCAACCCTGCTGATCGCAAAATATACCGCAATCCTGAAACAGGAGAAAATGTGAACGGGCTGGAGCAACTCATTCTTTTCCTCCTGTCTCTGGTGGCCAATATCTTTTCGGCGTTTTCGGGAGGCGGCGCCGGGCTGATCCAGCTTCCCGTGCTCATCTTTCTCGGCCTGCCCTTTGCCATAGCACTTGCGACGCACAAGGTTGCCAGCGTTGCATTGGGTATCGGCGCTACAATCAGGCACTTGAGAGAGGAACCACTGGAGCGTCGCCTGGCAGCGACAATACTGTTCTCCGGCCTGCCCGGCGTTATCCTTGGCGCCAATGTCATCCTTGGCGTGGAGGAGCGGATTGCCGAGACCGCGCTGGGCCTGTTGACCGCAGGACTGGGAATCTATTCCTGGCTGCATCCCAATCTTGGCCGGACCGTAATCCCTGTCAACCGCGGCGCCGGCGGCCGGCTGTGGGGCAGCGCAGTACTGTTTGCCATCGGTGTGCTGAACGGTTCGCTTACCTCCGGCACCGGCCTGTTCGTAACGCTGTGGCTGGTACGCTGGTTCGGTCTTGATTACCGCCGCGCAATCGCCTACACCCTGATTCTGGTCGGCGTGTTCTGGAACGGGACCGGCGCCCTGACGCTGGGTATGCTCGGTGACATCCGCTGGAGCTGGCTGCCGGCCCTGCTGCTCGGTTCGCTGCTGGGCGGCTATATCGGTGCGCACCTCGCGATCCGCTCGGGCAACCGCTGGATCAAGCGAGCCTTCGAGCTGGTGACGCTGTTGGTCGGTATCAAGCTCATCATCGGGTAATCGGTCGCGCAAAGACGCAAGGCCGCCAAGGTAAAAAAATCCTCGCGCAGAGACGCAGAGACGCAGAGACGCAGAGGACGCAGAGATCCGCAGAAATACTCGCTTGTGGCTGCAAGTTAGCTACTGAACTGTAACAACTGACGCTGTGTTTTTGCTCTACTAACGGTGCACAGGAAGATATCCAATGCTCTGCATGCAGGGTGCGCGCCGCTGCAACAAAGACGTAATTTTTCTGCGTACTCTGCGCCTTTGCGGCTTTGCGCGAGAGAATAATTCAAACCCCGTACTGCGCCCGGTAGGCCTCGATCCGGGCGACATCGTCGCCGCGATCCGGTTGCGACGCGAGGTATTCCAGCAGATGTTCCAGGCGGACGATGCTCACCACGGTTATGCCGAGTGCGTCCTCGACTTCCTGAATGGCGGAGCGCTCGCCCTGGCCGCGTTCCTGCCGGTCGAGTGCGATAACGACACCGGCCAGAGAGGCGCCGGCAGCCTGGATGATGTCGACCGATTCACGAATGGCGGTGCCGGCCGTGATGACATCGTCGATGACCAGCACCCTGCCGGTCAGCACCGCGCCGATCAGGTTGCCGCCTTCACCATGGTCCTTGGCCTCCTTGCGGTTGAAGCACCAGGGCACATTGCAGCTGTGGTGGTCGGCCAGCGCGATACTTGCCGCGGTCGCCAGCGGGATACCCTTGTAGGCCGGACCGAACAGCACATCAAAGCTGACGCCGCTGTCGATGATCGCCTGCGCGTAACAGCGACCCAGGCGCGCAATGTGTTCTCCGGTGTTGAACAGGCCGGCATTGAAGAAGTACGGGCTGATGCGGCCGGATTTCAGGGTGAATTCCCCGAAGCGCAACACCCCGGCCTGGATGGCGAAGTCGATGAAATCGTGCTGGTAGTCTTTCATGGCAACATCCGGGCCAGGGTCGTTACGGGAGTCGAAGGCCGCTATCATACACACCCGGTTCGACGGGTGGAGCAGTATGCGCATCATAACAGTCAACGTAAACGGTATCCGCTCGGCGGCGCGCAAGGGCTTTTTCCAGTGGATGGTACGCCAGCAGGCGGACGTGGTGTGCCTGCAGGAAACCAAGGCGCAGATCGACCAGCTGGACGACCCGGTGTTCAGGCCGCGTGGCTGGCACGCCTGTTTCCATGACGCGGAAAAGAAGGGCTACAGCGGGGTCGCCATCTACAGCCGGCGCAGGCCGGACCGGGTGATCTCCGGGCTGGGCTGGCCGGACGTGGATGCCGAGGGGCGCTATATCGAGGCCCGATTCGGTCCGCTTAGCGTGGTATCCCTGTACCTGCCGTCCGGCTCATCGAGCGAGCAGCGTCAGCGGGTCAAGTTCGATTTCCTCGAGCGCTTCATGCCCTGGCTGCGCACGCTGAAGCGCAAGCGGCGCGAGTACATTCTGTGCGGCGACTGGAACATCGCTCATCGCGAGATCGACCTGAAGAACTGGCGCGGAAATCAGAAGAATTCAGGTTTCCTGCCGGAGGAACGCGCCTGGATGGATGAGCTGTTCGGCCCGGCCGGCTTCGTCGATGCCTTCCGCGCCATAAACCAGGCGGCTGAGCAGTACACCTGGTGGTCAAACCGCGGCCAGGCCTGGGCAAAGAACGTCGGATGGCGCATCGACTACCAGGTCGCCACACCGGGCATCGGTGCAACCGTGCAGGACGCGCGTATCTACAAGGACCAGCGCTTCTCCGACCATGCGCCGCTGATAATGGATTACGATTACGAGCTGTAATCAGGAAAAACATGTCTCGCGCAAAGACGCCAAGGCAATCCAGCCTCGCGCACGACTACATGGATGCAAGAGGTACGAGTGAAGCCGGTGAAGGTGAAACCGCGCAGCGGGCGAGAGGCTGATCTGGGCCATGCCAGAGTTGAGAGCACCAAAAGCAGGCGCCTTAGGCGCCGCAGGAACTATGGCCGAGAGACGCTGAGGCGCAGAGGAAAACAATAACCGGAGGCCACGAAGATCAGACGACTGCAGGGATGTAGCAGGTAGCGTACCAAAAGCAGGCTGCCCGGGAGACGCCTTGAGCGGCTGCCGGGAGAACACAGAATAAATTACAATACGGCTTTAATCGAGTCTGTGCAGTTTGCGATGAACGTACAAATGGCAGCGACGGATTCCCGATGACTTGCGCATTGTAACGCTGGCACGGGCCTCTTTCCTCTGCGCGAGATGATTTTTCAGAGTTCTGATCCTGACCCGGAACGCTAGCGCATGTTATTGTCCCGGTCGATCAGTACCAGTCCGGCAAACATCAGCAGGCGGTCTTCCAGCGAGGTGTTTTCCAGGCGACGGTCGGCCACGCGACGGCGCTCGGCGATCACCAGTGAGCCGTTGCAGTCCTTGAGGGGAAACTCGGCCGACAGTCCCCAGCGTCGTTGCCCCAGGTTTCTACGTTCCGGGGTTGCTCTTCTCATGATATCAAGCTTAGTAGAAATATCGGACTTCATGAAAGGAAACCCTGCTGTTTGTGCTGGAAATGACTGTGGCACATTCTGTAACGGAATGCCGGCAATTCATATAGAACAAATGGTTAATACTTTCGTATGACCCGTTTCAGGAGGACTGCCGGGGAGGTTGCCGGTTCAGCAGGACGAGCACCAGGAGGATGGCGGGGACACCCAGCAGGCCGGCATAGAGGAAAAAACTCGCATAGCCGGTGCTGTCGACCACAACGCCTGAAAAGCCGCCGATAAACTTGGCTGGCAGGGTCATCAGCGAGCTGAACAGCGCGTACTGGGTCGCGGTATAGGTCTTGTTGACCAGGCTCGACAGCCAGGCGATAAAGGCCGAGGTGGCGAATCCTCCCGACAGATTGTCGGCGCTGATGACGACCGCCAGTGATACCAGGTCCGGTGTGCTGTTGGCCAGCCACACGAACAGCAGGTTGGTGGAGGCGACCAGGATGGCGCCGGCCAGAAGCGGGCGCAGGATACCGTGGCGCACCACCAGTATCCCGCCCAGCGATGCACCGGCGATGGTCATGAAGAAGCCGAAGATCTTGGTGATGTTGGCGATCTCGGTCTTGCTGAAGCCGAGGTCGCGATAAAACGGGCCCGCCATGGCGCCCATGGTGATATCGCTCAGCTTGTAGGCACCGACCAGCAGCAGGATCAGCACCGCCAGCGCGCGGTTGCGCTGGAAGAATTCCACGAAGGGACTGACCACGGCATCGGAGAACCAGGCGGCCACCCGCTGCCACGGCGACTGTCTTTTACGGATGCCCATGGCGTGCTCCAGCCGTTCCTCCAGTGCCGCGGTTTGCGCGTCGCGGACATGTGCCGGTTCGTTGATGAGCAGCGTGGTGAGGATGCCGACGCTCATCAGCGCGGCCATGCAGAGATAGGCGAACGGCCAGGAATAGAACTCGGCAAGGTACAGTGCGCCGGCGCCGGCAACCAGCAAGGCAACGCGGTAACCCAGTACATAGGATGCCGCCATGGCGCCCTGCAGTTCGCGGTCGACGGCCTCAATGCGCCAGGCATCGACACTGATGTCCTGGGTTGCGGAGCCGAATGCCACCAGCAGGGCTAGCAGGGCGATCTGCGTCAGTTGTGTCGCCGGGTTGGTCATTGCCATGCCGGCCAGACCCAGCGCAATGGTGCACTGGGCAGCCAGCATCCAGGCACGGCGCTGGCCCAGGGTGCGTGACAGCAGCACCAGCGGCAATCGATCGATCACCGGCGCCCAGAATACCTTGATCGAGTACGTGATACCGATCCACGTGAAAAAACCAATGGTGGATTTGTCGACGTGCGCGTCACTGAGCCAGTAGGTCAGTGTCGAGAACACCAGCAGGAACGGCAGGCCGGCGGCAAAGCCGAGGAAAACCATGGCCAGCACGCGCGGTCGCAGGTAGACTGCCACTGACTGTCGCCAGCTGCGCCTGGGTTGGGTGTCGTTGCTCATATCGTGCGCGGCGCCGGGCACACCTGACTGCGCACCCGGTCGCGCACCACGATGCCCCGAAAATACTTGCCCAGGGGTTTGCCTGTGGCCGGGTTGATGCTGGCCGGCCCGGTCGAGCCGTGACAGCCGCCGAGGTTATTGCTGCAGACGGCGAAGAAACTCTCGGTGTCGAGTGGCTTCCCGCCGGGGCCCGCGCAGGCGTCCCGCCAGCCGGACTCGAGGTCATCCACGGGATAGTGGCCGGATGCGTGAAGGTGGCTGCAGGGTGCGTGGCAGATGAGGATGGCATTGGAGCGCGACGCGCACAGCTTGCCGCAGGTTTCACAGACGTGCGTGTATTCTGGCAGCGTGGTGCCGCAGTTCAGTAGCGGCAGCTCCTGGAATGTCATTGACTGCGGGGTGACCAGGCCGATACTGTTCGCCGGTATAGCCTCGAACATGATGGGTATTCGCAATGCCTTGTGAAGAGGTGATCGAGTCTAATGATTGGTTCATGACGGTGCAACAATCAGGCCGGTCGGCAATCGCGCGGGCCGTTCGATGCGGATACGCTTGCTGCGCCCGGTCTCGCCGGTGATCAGTACCACCTGCCGGCGCGGTACGCCGAACTCGCAGGCCAGGAATTTCAGCAGATGTTCGTTGGCCCGGCCGTCGACCGGTGGTGCGGTAATACGGACCTTGAGGCGATCACCGTGGGTACCATCGATCCGGTCCCGACTGGCTTTCGGCTGGACGTGTACCGCCAGCAACAGGTCTTCACCGTCCCACTGGTACCAGTGTGCAGACAAGGAACTCAGTGCAGCAGCGGCATGATCAGCATGCGCACGACCTGCAGGCCGATCATGGCGAACAGCGGGGAGAGGTCGATGCCCGAGAGCGGGGGGATGATGCGCTGGATGGGCCTCAGTATCGGGCTGGTCAGGCTGTATAGAAGTGAAGTGACCGGGCTGTAAGTGCCCGGACTTATCCAGCTCATGATCACCTGCACTACAATCGAGATCAGCAGTATGTTGATGAGCAGCATGAACAGTTCGCCGACGGTATACAACAGCAGGGAAAGGAACGACACACTGGCGCCGCGCAGCGATATGACGATGAACACTGATATCAGCTGCAGTACCAGCATCAGTACAATGGCCGCGGTATCGAATTTGCCGACGACGGGAATGACCTTGCGCAGCGGCACAAGCAGCGGATTGGTAATGCGCACCAGGAACTGGCTGACCGGATTGTAGAAATCCGCGCGTACCACGCCCAGCAGGAAGCGCAGCATCACGGCCAGTATGTACAGGCTGATCAGGGTGGTGATCAGGAACTCCAGCGGATTGGCCAGATAGTTGTTCATGGTTGGTTTCCGATTTCTTCCGCCAGTTCGCGCGAGCGACCGGCCGCGGCCTGCATGGCCTTTTCGACGAGATCCTCGAAGCCGTTTTTCTGAAAGACGCTGATGGCGCGTTCGGTGGTGCCGCCCGGGGACGTCACACGACGGCGCAGTGCAGCCGCATCCTCCGGACTTTCCAGCGCCATTTTAGCAGCACCGAAGGCTGTTTGCAGTGCCAGCAGGCGTGCCGTGTCTTCCGGCAGGCCAAGCTTGCAACCAGCTGCCTGCAGGGCTTCCATGAACAGAAAGAAATAGGCCGGGCCGCTGCCTGACAGGGCGGTAACGGCATCCAGCTTGTCTTCATCCTCGACCCACAGCGCGAGCCCCACGGCACGCATTATCGACTCGGCGATGCTGCGCTGGTCCTCGGTCACTGCAGCATTCGCGTACAGCACGGTCGCGCCGCTCTGTACCAGTGCCGGTGTGTTCGGCATGGTGCGCACGATGGTGGT
>Ga0210112_1000461_pt1 | contig 11046 bp, 9 predicted proteins | sample Joice_ThreeSqC_D_FD_184875 | JGI IMG/M metagenome (GOLD analysis project Ga0210112, IMG submission 184875) | Wetland microbial communities from San Francisco Bay, California, USA, that impact long-term carbon sequestration - Joice_ThreeSqC_D2... | ecosystem: Environmental > Aquatic > Marine >... | reverse complement strand
CGAAATTCTGCCGCACCACGCGCATCGCCGCGCGCGCGGTGCCGAAAGCCTCGTCGATCGCGCCCAGGCGCGCGCCGAGCAGCACCAGGTCGGCTTGCAGCTTGGCGGCGTCGGCGCCGCCGCCCATCGCGATCGAGACGTCGGCGCGCGCGAGCACCGGCGCGTCGTTGAGGCCGTCGCCGATCATCGCCACCACCCGGCCCTCGCGCTGCAGCCGCTCGGCGTAGGCGAACTTGTCCTGCGGCGTGGCGCCGCCGGCGAAGGATTCGATTCCGAGCCGGCGCGCGAGCGCTTCGACCAGCGCCGGCTCGTCCCCGCTCAGCAGGTGAAGCCGCAAGCCGCGCGCGGCGAGCGCCGCGATCAGGTGCGCCGCGTCGTCGCGCGGCGCGTCCTCGAGCAGGAAGGCGGCCAGCCAGCCGCCTTCGTCGGCGAGGAACACGCGCGTCTGCGCGGCCGTGACCTGCACCGGCGGCGGCGCGCCGCCGGCGAGCTCGGCACAGAAGGCCTCCGAACCCATCCTCGTGCGACGGCAGCCGATCCTCGCCTCGATGCCGTGGCCGGGAAAGTTCTTCAGCTCGGAAACCGCTTCGGTCGCGCCTTCTGCGAACGCACGCGCGATCGGGTGGCGGCTCGAGGCCTCGAGCGAGCGCGCGATCGTGCGGCAGCGTGCCGCGTCGGCCGCGCCGAGCACGGCCGTGCGCGCGAGCGCGAAGCGGCCGTGGGTCAGGGTGCCGGTCTTGTCGAGCACCACGTCGGTGGCGCGCTCGAGCGCTTCGAGCGCGCGCGGGCGGGTCAGCGCCGCGCCGCGCGCGAGCAGCAGCGCGCCGGCGCGGGTGAGCACGATCGGCGCCGCGAGCGCGAGCGCGCAGGGACAGGTCGCCACCAGCACCGCGACCGCGACCCAGGGCGCGCGCGCGGGATCGTCGCCGAGCCACCAGAAGAAGGCGAGCGCGGCGACCGCCAGCACCGCGAGCGTCAGGTGCCGCGCGAGCCAGTCGGCGCGCTCGACCAGCTTCGGCTTGCCGGCCGCGGCGCGCTCGACCAGGCGGGCGATCGCCGCGGCCTGGGTCTCGGCGCCGGCGCGCGTGACGCGCATCACCAGCGGCTGCTCAAGGTTGGCCGAGCCTCCGACCAGCGCGGCGCCCTCGGCCTTCGCCACCGGGCGCGACTCGCCGGTGAGGAGCGACTCGTCGGTGCTCGATTCGCCGCGCTCGACCACGCCGTCGGCGGGAACCCGCTCGCCGGCGGGCACCAGCACGCGGTCGCCGGCCGCGAGCTGGTGCGCGGCGACGCGCTCGACGCTCGCGGCGTCGGCGGGGTCGCGCAGGCGCAACGCGAACGACGGCATCCAGCGCGACAGATAGTCGAGCTCGCGCGCCGCGCGCCGCCGCGCGGAGGCCTCGACGAAGCGCGCGCCGAGCAAGAGGAACACCAGCATCGTGATCGAATCGAAGTAGACCTCGCCCCGGCCGGTGAAGGTAGCCCAGGCGCTGGCGCCGAAGCCGGCCGCGAGGCCGAGCGCGATCGGCGTGTCGAGACCGATGCGGCGGCGCCTGAGCTCGCCCCAGGCGGCGGCGAAGAACGGCCGGCACGAGAACAGCATCACCGGTGTCGTGAGCGCGAGGCTCGCCCAGCGCATCAGCTGCTCGTTCGCCGCGCTGAGCGTGCCGGCGCCCGCGTCGAGGTAGGCCGGGAAGGCGTACATCATCACCTGCATCGCGCCGAAGCCGGCCACGAACAGCCGCCACAGAGCGCTGCGCCGCTCGCGCTGCTCGAGCGCGTCCTGGCGTCGCGGGTTGTAGGGGTAGGCGTCGTAGCCGATCGCGCGGATCGCGTCCAGAATCTGCGACAGCTTGACCTTGCGCGCGTCCCAGGTGACGTGCGCGCGGTGCGTGGCGTAGTTGATCTCGACCCGCTGCACCCCGGGCAGCTGCCTGAGCCACTGCTCGGACAGCCACAGGCAGGCGGCGCAGCGGATGCGGTCGAGGATCAGCGCCGCCTCGCGCAGGTTGTCGCCGCTGGCGGCGACGAACTCCTTCTGCGCCAGCGGGTCGTCGTAGGCTTCCAGCGGCGGCAGGTCCTGCGGCGGCGGCCCCAATCCCGAGCGCGTCTCGTAGTAGCGCTCGAAGCCCGCCGCGACGATGGTGCGCGCGACCGCCTGGCAGCCGGCGCAGCACATCTCGCGCTCGGCACCGAGCACGCTAGCCCGGTATCGCCCGGGCTCGGCGACTGCCTGCCCGCAGTGGTAGCAGGCCGGGGTCAGCTGACCGTGACGCGCTTGGCCTGCGCGCTCGCTTTCTTCGGCAGGACGAGGTTGAGCACGCCGTCCTTGTACTCGGCCTTGACGCCCTGGGTGTCGATGTCCGTCGGCAGCTGCATGCTGCGCGACACCATGCCGTAGTAGCGCTCGCTGTGCAGGACCTTCTCGCCCTTCTTCTCTTCCTTCTCCTGCCTCACTTCGGCGCGGATCGAGACCTGGTTGCCGTTGACGTCGACCTGGATGTCTTCCTTCTTCACCCCGGGAACGTCGGCGTGCACCGTGTAGGCCTTCTCGTCTTCCTTGACGTCAACCTTCATCTTCAGCTCGCCGTCGCCCGGCATCGCCATCGGCTTGAGCCAGAAGCCCCGGGTCAGATCGCCGAACACGTCGTCGAACAAGCCGCCATACCGTTGAATGTTTGCCATGATGATCACCTCTCGGGGAAAGTTTTTCCCGCATGACATCGTAGCGCGGCGGGGCTTGGGGCCTTTGACGCACGTCAAACCGGGCCGCTCGATAGACGGACACAATCTTCGAAATTGCCAAAATCGATTTGATTCATCGCCACGCGCTGGCTAACCTGAATGAATTCAAGAAGGAACAAGACCATGGCCGTACGCGAAGGCAGTCTCGAAGCGCCCACCCGGCATCCCCTCGACTGGAAGAGCGACGCGTTCTACGACCAGGACGCGCTCGACAAGGAGCTCGAGCGCGTCTACGAGATCTGCCACGGCTGCCGCAGGTGCGTGAACCTGTGCACCGCCTTCCCGACCCTGTTCGACCTCATCGACGAGAGCAAGACGATGGAGGTCGACGGCGTGGCCAAGCAGGACTACTGGAAGGTGATCGACCAGTGCTACCTGTGCGACATGTGCTACATGACCAAGTGCCCCTACGTGCCGCCGCATCCCTGGAACGTCGATTTCCCGCACCTGATGCTGCGCGCGAAGGCGGTCAAGTTCAGGAAGGACGGCGCGCGCCTGCGCGACCGGCTGCTGTCGTCCACCGACGCGATCGGCAAGCTCGCCACCATCCCGGTGGTGGTGCAGACGGTCAACGCGCTGAACCGGAACGGCGCCGCGCGCGGCCTGATGGAGAAGGCGCTCGGCGTGGCGAAAGAGCGCGAGCTGCCGCCCTACGCCGCCCGCAAGTTCCGCCCCAACGCGGCGCGCTCGAAGGACTTCCCGGCGAGGGACGGCAAGAACGCGCCCGGCAAGGTCGCGATCTACGCCACCTGCTACGTGAACTACAACGAGCCCGGCATCGGCGACGACCTGCTCGCGATCCTCGCCCACAACGAGATCCCCTACGTGATCGTCGACAAGGAAGCCTGCTGCGGCATGCCCAAGCTCGAACTGGGCGACCTCGAGACGGTGGCGAAGCACAAGGACGCCAACATCCCGCCGCTGGCGAGGCTCGCGCGCGAAGGCTACGCGATCCTCGCCGCGGTGCCCTCCTGCGCGCTGATGTTCAAGCAGGAGCTGCCGCTGATGTTCCCCGGCGAGGCCGACGTCAAGGCGGTGCAGGAGGCGATGTTCGACCCCTTCGAGTACCTGGTGATGCGAAAGCGCGACGGGCTGCTGAAGACCGACTTCAGCGAGAAGCTCGGCAAGGTCTCCTACCACATCCCCTGCCACTCGCGGGTGCAGAACATGGGGCAGAAAACGCGCGAGGTGCTCGAGCTGGTGCCCGGCACCGAGGTCAACACCGTCGAGCGCTGCGCCGGCCACGACGGCACCTGGGGCGTGAAGAGCGAGTACTACGCCAACTCGATGAAGATCGGCCGTCCGGTGTTCCGCCAGATGGCGGGCAGCGAGCCGGACTGGGTCAGCTCCGACTGCCCGATCGCCGGGCGCCACATTCTGCAGGGGATGAGGGAAGGCGACGGCGCGGGCAAGGCCGAGAAGGCCCACCCCCTCACGCTGATCCGCAAAGCCTACGGCCTCTAGACTCGCCGCGCTCGAGCCGGTCGCGCCCTAGCTCGGCGCGCCGTCGAGCCGCACCTGGAGCGTGCCCGAGCGCACGTGCAGGTCGCGCTGCGGGAATGGAATCTCGATCCCCTCCGCGCGCAGCTCGTCCTCGATCGTCCACAGGAATTCGGCCTGGGTGAAACCGGGGCGCGCCACGCGCTGCGGGCCGACCCACACCACCAGCTCGAAGTTCAGGCTGCTGTCGCCGAAGCCGACCAGCCAGACATCGGCTTCGCGCCCGGGTTCCTCGGCGTCACCATTGACCTTCCTGGCGGCGCGCAGCCCCGCCGCCTTCACGCGCTGCTTGTCGCTGCCGTACGCCACGCCGAAGGGGATGTGCAGGCGGCGCATCTGGTTCTCGTAGGTCCAGTTGGTCACCCGCCCGTTGATGAACTCGGAGTTCGGCACGATCACGTCGACGTCGTCGTTGGTCGTCACCCGCGTATAGCGCAGGCCGATCTCGCGCACGGTCCCCTGCACGCCCGACTGGAGGTCGACGAAATCGCCCACCTTCAGCGTGCGCTCGAGCAGGATGATGATGCCGGAGATGAAGTTGCTGAAGACGTTCTGCAGCCCGAAGCCGATGCCGACCCCGATCGCGCCGCCGAACAGCGCGAGGTTGGTGAGGTCGAAGCCGATGTAGCCCAGGCCGACGAGCGTGCCGACGATCCACACCGAGTAGCGCAGCACCCGCGACCAGGCGTACACCGCCGGCGTGCTCTTCGCGTGAACGTCGCCGCGCAGGGCGACGCGGCGAACGCCTGTTTCGACCAGCGACGCGAACCACCAGACCGCGACGACGATCACCACCAGCCCGATCAGGCGGCCGGCGGTGACCTGCGTCTCGCCCAGCACGAACCAGGGCGCCGTGAACCACGCGTGAAGGTGTTCCATCATGATGCGGGCCAGCTTAGCATGCGCCGCGCGCGCGGCGATCAGCGTCCCAGGATGTGCCGGCGGTCGATCTGCGGCGCCTCGCTCGCGCGCCGCGGCGGCGCATCGCGCGCCGCCGGCGCGACGGCAAGGATTCCCGCCCGCGTCTCGGCGTCCTCGAGCGCGGCGGCGAGCGCCTGCGGCTCGGTCCAGGCCGGATGGCCGGCCTCGATGCGCAGGTAGACGCGGCCGCTCGCGCGCGCGGCGAAGTTGAGCGCCGGCAGGCGCTGCGCGCAGGCGGCGAGGAAGTCGGTGCACGCCTCAGCGGCCATCGCCGCCGAATCGCGGTAGACCTCCTCCGGGCTCGTGGCGTCGACGTTGATGCGCGCGTAGCGCGCGACGTCCAGCATGCACTTGACGTCGAGCACGTTGAGTTCGCCGTCGGCGCCGAAGGCGGCGCTCCTCGGGGGCTCGCCCGCGGGCACGCTGTTGTCGAGGAACTCGTAGTGAACGGTCTTGTCGCCTCTGAGCGCCCAGGTGAAGAACAGCTCGGGCATCCCGGAATAGGCCTCGACGTTATGCGCCAGCAGGTCGTCGACCGCCTTGTAGCGCCCGACCTCGAGGCCGCGCTTCCACGAGCGCTCGACCGTGGCGTCGGGCGGAGTGATCATGAAAAACAGGTACACGGTGCGGCCGAAGCGAGTCAGCAGGTTGCTGCCCGCCTCCTCCGACTCGGGCGCGAAGCTGTCGAAGCGGAAGCGGTCGATCAGCAGGTGCGGAATGCCGCCGTGTTCGGCCTTGGCCGCCATGTAGCGGTCGAGCTTCTGGTCGATCATGCGCAGCTCCTGCCCGGTGAAGCTGCCGGCGTACTTGTAGGCCTCGCCGAGCGAGCCGTAGTCGAGCAGTTGCTTGCGCCAAATGTCCGGGCTGATCAGCGCAAAATCGCCCCAGGCGACGCCGATCTCGTCGGCGAGGCGCTTCTGCAGCGGGCGCATGGTGCTCTTGCCCGAGGCCGAGGCGCCCTTGATGTTCATGACCACCGGCTCGCGCTGCGAGGGCAGCCGCGTGTAGCCCTCGGCGCGCACCGCCTCGGTGATCAGCGGTTCGATCAGCCTGCCGACCGCCACGCTGCCGTGCTCGTTGCAGGCCAGGCGCGCGGCGACCTTTGCCAGCAGCGCCGGGTCGCCCCACAGCCGGCCGTGGCGCGCGCACACCGACCCGGCCACCCGCGCGACGGCGCGCAGCGCGGCGCGCGCCGTCGCGTTACGCTCCCCGGCCGCCTGCCCCTCCCAGTCGGCAAGAGCTCGCGCGGCGAAGGCGGCCTCGAGCTCGGCGCCGGCGAGCGCCGCAACCTCGCGCTCGAGACGATGATAGGCCTCCTCGATATCCTTCATGCGCGGCTCGACGTAGCGCTCGAAGACATTCGAGGCCATGGCGCGGAAATTGATCCCGAGGTCCTCGACCCGCGGCCCGTCGGGCACCGACAGATCGGCCATCACGCGCACCAGCAGCTCGTGCAGCGCGAGCCGGCCCGGGCGGAACGCGACCAGCTCCTCCGCCGCGAGCCCGGTCAGGTCCGCGAGCTCGAGCGCGTCCTCGAGCGAGCCGAACACGTTCTCGGGCCGGAACAGCGTCGCCAGCGGCAGCAGCCGCCGCGGCACCGCCGATTCGATGCCCGGATTCCACGGGCCGTAGGTTAGCTGCGTCATCGCCGACGCAGCTGCAGCAGCTGGTCCGCCAGCGGCGCGCACATCAGCGCGAGCGCGAGCCCGAAAAGCGGCCAGTCGAAGCGGGTCGGCAGGAGGCTGCCGAGCGCCTGCGCGCTCCAGTGCGGCGCGCGCAGCGCGTCGGCCATGAACGCGTACAGCGCGAACACGACGCCGGCGATGCCCGCCGCGAGCGACCAGCGGCGCGGCCACGGCGCGCGGCCGCCGCGCGTGAACTGGCTCGCCAGCGTGCCGCCGGCGATCATCAGCGTGGCGATCGACACCGGCGCCAGCACCGGCCCCCACCACGGCAGCGGGATCAGGAACAGCACGTCCCAGTCCAGCGGCGAGCGCGGCCAGCCGGTCATCGGCGCGAGGAAAGCGTAATAGAAGATGTCCCAGACGCCGAACGCGAGCAGGAAGTAGCCCAGGCGCGCACGCCGCTCGCGTCCCGCGAGCCAGGCCACCGCCGCGAGCATCACCAGCGTCGCCGCCTCGCGCGCGAGCTCGATTCGCATCAGCCAGGCCGGCACCGGCAGCGGCACCGGATGATAGGGATCGATGCGCCCGATCAGCGTGCGCAGGTAGGCCACCACCGCCGCCTCGACCAGCGCCATCGCGATCGCGTAGACGACGACGGCGCTCCAGCGGCGGGGGTCGCTCATGGGCCGCGCGCTAGTTCAGATCCAGCGCGTGTTCCTTGAGCACGGCCAGCGGCACGTACTCGAGCGCATTCTCGTGCGTCGACTGCAGCACCACCTGCGGCGCGCGGCCGGCCTTCCAGGCCTCGACGAAGCGCAGCACGTGCAGGCACCAGCGGTCGCCGGGCTTGAGGCCGCGGAAGCGCATCGCGGGAATCGGCGTCACCAGGTCGTTGCCGCGCTCGACGCTGAAGGCGAGGAACTCCTCGGTCACCCGCACGCACACCAGGTGCGCGACGTCGACGCCGCCCTGGGTCGCGCAGGAGCCGTCTCGGAAGTAGCCGGTCAGCGGCGCGAAGCTGCACGCGAGCAGCTCGCCGCCGAGCACGTTCTTCTCCTTCGCGCCGACCCCGCTCATGCGGCGTGCGCGGTGAGGTAGCGCTTGACGGCCTCCGCGTCGGCGGGCAGCGTTTCGAAGCGCTGAGGCAGGCGCTCGAGGTCCTCGTAGCCGCGCGGCCGCCCGGGCTCGCGCCCGAGCGCCTCGCGGATCGTCTCGGCGAACTTCGCCGGCAGCGCGGTCTCGAGGCAGATGAGCGGCACGCCCGCCTCGCGGTGCTCGAGCCCGACCTTGATGCCGTCGGCGGTGTGCGGGTCGACCATCGTGCCGTAACGCTGCCACACGCCGCGGATGGTGGCGAGGCGGTCGGCGTGCACCGAGCGGCCCGAGACGAACCCGGTCTCGGCGACGTTGCGGTAGTAGGCCGAGTGCGACAGGTCGAACGCGCCCTCGGCGCCGAGCCGTCGCCACAGCTCCCTCACCCGCGCGCCGTCGCCGCCGACCAGGTCGTACACGTAGCGCTCGAAGTTGGAGGCCTTGGAGATGTCCATCGACGGGCTCGAGGTGGCCTTGACCTCGCTTGCCTTCCTCACCCGGTAGCGGCCGGTGCGGAAGAACTCGTCGAGCACGTCGTTCTCGTTGCTGGCGAGGATCAGGCGCCGCACCGGCAGCCCCATCGAGCGCGCCACGTGGCCGGCGTAGATGTTGCCGAAGTTGCCCGAGGGCACCGCGAACGAGACCTGCTCGGCATCCGACGCGGTGGCGGCGAAGTAGGCCTTGAAGTAGTACACGACCTGCGCGGCGACGCGCGCCCAGTTGATCGAGTTGACGGTGCCGATGCGGTGGCGGCGCTTGAACTCCGCGTCGGCGCCGACCGCCTTGACGATGTCCTGGCAGTCGTCGAACACGCCTTCGAGCGCGAGGTTGTGGATGTTGGCGTCCTGCAGACTGTACATCTGCGCGGCCTGGAACGGGCTCATGCGACCGCGCGGCGAGAGCATGAACACGCGCACATTCTTCCTGCCGCGCATCGCGTGCTCGGCCGCCGAGCCGGTGTCGCCCGAGGTGGCGCCGAGGATGTTGAGCCGCTCGCCGCGCTGCTCGAGCACGTACTCGAACAGACCCCCCAGCAGCTGCAGCGCGATGTCCTTGAAGGCGAGCGTCGGGCCGTTGGAGAGGCCGAGAACATGCAGCCCCGGCTCGAGGGTTTTGAGCGGCGTAATCTCGTCCGTGCCGAAGATCTCGCGGGTATAAGTTTTTTCGACGATTTGCTTCAGGTTCGGAACGTCATCCGCAAACAACGACAGCACTTCGTGGGCCAGCTCGGAATACGACAGGTCTCTCCACCCAGCGAGGTCCGCGTTCGGCATGCTTTCGGGAACGTACAGCCCGCCGTCGGGCGCGAGCCCCTCGAGAACGATGTCGGTGAAGCGCTTCGGTTCGCCGACACCGCGGGTCGAGACGTAGCGCACTAAAGCAGCTCTTCGAGGCGGATGCGGGTCACCTTGCCGAGCACCGTCCTGAGCTTTTCGATCTTCTTCAGCGCGGCGTCGACGTTCTTTTCCAGTGCGCGGTGCGTGAGCAGCACGATGTCGACCTGCTTCTCGCCCGCGGGCTCCTTCTGCACCATGGCGTCGATCGAGATCGAGCCCTGGGCGAGGATGCGCGTGATGTCGGCCAGCACCCCGGGCCGGTCGAGCACCCGCAGGCGGAAGTAGTACGAGGTCTCGACCTCCCCGATCGGCAACACGCGGATGTCCGAGAGCTGGTCGGGCTGGAACGCGAGGTGCGGCACGCGGTGGCCGGGGTCGGCTGTGATCAGGCGCGTGACGTCGACCAGGTCGGCGACCACCGCGCTGGCGGTCGGCAGGCTGCCCGCGCCGGCGCCGTAGTACAGCGTCGCACCGACCGCGTCGCCCTTGACCAGTATCGCGTTCATCACCCCCTCGACGTTCGCGATCAGGCGCCGCGCCGGCACCAGCGTGGGGTGTACCCTGAGTTCGATGCCTTTCGAATTTATTTTTGTAATTCCGAGCAATTTGATTCGGTATCCCAGCTCTTCCGCATAGGTGATGTCGGCGCGCGTGAGCTTCGTGATGCCCTCGGTGTATGCCTTCTTGAACTGCATCGGGATCCCGAACGCGAGCGCCGACAGGATCGTCAGCTTGTGCGCGGCGTCCACCCCCTCGACATCGAAGCTAGGGTCCGCCTCGGCATAGCCCAGGCGCTTCGCCTCGGCCAGCACCTCGCCGAAGTCGAGGCCCTTGTCGCGCATCTCGGACAGGATGAAGTTCGAGGTGCCGTTGATGATGCCGGCGATCCATTCGATGCGGTTGGCGCTCAGGCCCTCGCGCACCGCCTTGATGATCGGGATGCCGCCGCCGACGGCGGCCTCGAAAGCCACCATCACGCCCTTCTTCTGCGCGGCAGCGAAGATCTCGTTGCCGTGATGCGCGAGCAGCGCCTTGTTCGCGGTCACCACGTGCTTGCCGTGCGCGATCGCGTCGAGCACCAGCTCGCGCGCGACGCCGGTGCCGCCGATCAGCTCGACCACGATGTCGACGTCCTTCGCGCGCGTGACCTCGTGCGCGTCGGCGCTGACCTTCGCCTTGCCCTTGACGATCGTGCGCGCGCGGGCAAGCGCCTTGTCGGCCACGCGCGAGATGCGGATCGCGCGGCCCGCGCGGCGCTGGATCTCGTCGGCGTTGCGCCGCAGCACCTCCCAGGTTCCACTGCCGACCGTGCCGATGCCGAGCAGGCCGACGTTGATCGGCTTCACGCCGCGCCTTTCAACAGACCGTCCCTCTTGAGCATGTCGCGCAGGCCGCGCAGCGCCTGACGCAGGCGGTGCTCGTTCTCGATCAGGGCGATCCGCACGTGGTCGTCGCCGTACTCGCCGAAGCCGATCCCGGGCGACACCGCCACTCGCGCGTCATCGATCAGCTTCTTGGCGAACTCGAGCGAGCCCATCGCGCGGTAGGGCTCGGGGATCCTGGCCCACACGTACATCGACGCCTTCGGATTGGTGACCATCCAGCCCAGCTCGTGCAGGCCCCTCACCATCACGTCGCGCCGGCGCTGGTAGGTCTGGCGGATCTCCTCCACGCATTGCTGCGGCCCGTCGAGCGCGACGATCGAGGCGACCTGGATCGGCGTGAAGGTGCCGTAGTCGTGGTAGCTCTTGATTCGCGCCAGCGCGTGCACCAGGTCCCTGTTGCCGACCATGAAGCCGATCCTCCAGCCCGCAACAGGGACCTGG
>Ga0210112_1000460_pt1 | contig 11063 bp, 15 predicted proteins | sample Joice_ThreeSqC_D_FD_184875 | JGI IMG/M metagenome (GOLD analysis project Ga0210112, IMG submission 184875) | Wetland microbial communities from San Francisco Bay, California, USA, that impact long-term carbon sequestration - Joice_ThreeSqC_D2... | ecosystem: Environmental > Aquatic > Marine >... | reverse complement strand
CGCACTTGCCGCCGACGCCGGGCCGCAGCATCGTGGCTGACTGATGCCGGCTGCAAGCAACCGCGGTGGGTGATAATGACAATGTTTCTGAACAGGAAAAGCAGGGTGGATCACCGTGCCGTTTTCTTTTCACTGATGCGTAGCTGTGCCCTTGTCCTGCTGGTGTCGGGTCTGGCGCCAGCCGGCAAGGCGCTGGCGAAATCGGTGGCCGGGATCAATAGCGGTGTGCAGGAAACACTCAAGCAGTTCCGCAGCGAGGTCAAGGGTGGCAGCAAATTCCTTGGCCAGGCGAACGGCGTGCTGGTGTTTCCGAGTGTCTACAAGGGGGGCATCGGTATTGGTGCCGAGTACGGCGAGGGCGCGCTGCTGGTCGGTGGCAAGACCGTTGATTACTATAACGCGGCCGCCGCCCAGATCGGGTTTCAGCTCGGCGCGCAGAAAAAGTCGATCGTGGTCGTGTTCACGATGGCCGGGGCGCTGGCCGGATTTCGCAGGAGTGATGTCTGGAAGGCCGGCTCCGATGGCCCGGTGGCACTGATCGAGTGGGGTGTAGGCGAGGACATCAATACCGTGGATATCAAGGACCCGGGGTAGTCGGTTTCGTGTTCAGCAACAAGGGTCTCATGTATAACCTCACCCTGGAAGGCTCCAAGTTCACCCGGCTCAGGAAATAGCCGCGGATGATTCGCTATTAAACCAACCATGGAGATGCGCTAGTGAGATTTGTCGTTTCCTGCCTGCTGCTGGTGCTGGCCGTGCTGCTGGTGCCATCCGCACATGCCGCGACCCAACTGACCGATAATGCCATGGGCAGGGCGGATTTTCCCGACTACCGGACCGGTACGGAGGGCAACCTGTATCTGGTCTGGTATGACGCCAACGCGGACAGCGGCGCCATCATGTTCAAGGCGTTCAATTCGGCCGGTGCCGAGCTGATCAACGATATCCAGGTCAATGCCGGCGGCAGCGGCAGTCCAAACACGCGGCCGGTGACGGCCATCGATGCCACCAACCGCCTGTTCGTTGTGTGGCAGAACCAGGCCGACCAGGAGGTGTATTTCATGCGCCTGGAGCCGCTGCTGGATGATCTCGATCCGGCGACGCCGGCCAACCTGGCAACCATCAAGACCGTTCCCGACCTGCTTGTCTCGAATCCTGCGGATGGTCTGCCCGCCCAGCATCCGGCCGTCGCCATCGATGCCAGCGGTAACCTGCACATTGTCTGGGAAAGCGGTGCTGGCGGCCCGGTACAGTATTTGAAAGTCGATCCTGACGGCGTGCCGCTGATGAACGGTCCGGTGTCGGTGACGCAGGGTGCCGGCACTGTCGGCACGGGCAACGACCTGCCCGATATCGCCATCGATACGGCAGGTAACGTGCACATCGTTTATACCAACGCCGGCGCAACCCAGGCGAACGAGGTCTATTACGCCATGCTCGATGGCGATCTCGGAAATACCGGAACCGCCGGAACCCTGCTGATCGCCCCCACCCTGCTGACCGTGGACGACGGCCTGCGTGCCGGCAATGCGACAGTCAGCGTTGATACGGTGGATAACCTGCTGTATGTGGTGTACAAGCAGGCCACCTCGACTGTGGGTAATGGTAGCGAGCAGGTGTATCTCACTGCGCTGGATCCGGCGCTGGATGGCCAGACTGGCATCCCGGCGAACCCCGCCGTTATCCGGCTGCACGAGACCCCGATTACCAGCACGCCGGCGCAATTTTCCTGGCAGGTGTTTTCACGCATCGGTGCCGACCGGCGCGTACATGCCCTTTACATGGATTTCGACGATTCGGCCTGTCCGGCCGCCACGAATTACACCATCTCCAATGCACACGTCACCTATGATGGCAAGATCATCCAGGTGGACACGCTGACCGATACAGGCGCGGCGACCAGCTGCAACCCGCAGGCGCGTCTTGCACCGCGCAACAACCATGTCGTCTGGACCGACAGCGCGACTGGCAACCTGGAAATCTTCTCCGCGACTTTCGGGCGTGCCGATGCCGGCAGCAGCGGTTTTTTTACCTGCAGCATGGGCAGGCCCGGTGCCGGTTTCACGCAGACCGGTGAACTCTGGCTGCTGCTGGCCTTCATACTCGTGCTGTGGCGGCTGCGTGCACGCCGCCAGCACTAGGCACGTTACGACCGGGGCTTGCCAGCAGCTGACCGTGCCGTTCCGGCACTTGGCTATTTTGGGGTGCTGAACGGCAGCGTTCAGTTTTCGACGCGACTGCTGCCGCGTTGCTTCATTTTCTGCTGAGACGCGCGGGTGCTGGCAATCCGTTTAATCCACAGCCAGACGCCGCTGAATGCAAGCAGCAGGAACAGGATGGCGGCGCCATCCATCAGGTAGACGCCCGCGGAGCCAAAGATGCGGCCACTGTGCATATCCAGCATGACACGCTCAAGCGGCAGGCCATCGCCCCGCCAGGCACGATTCAACGCCGCACGCTGCTGTTCCGTGGGTTTCGTTGATGTAGCCCATTGCGCGGTGTCGTCTACCGATGCGGTCCACTCGATAAAATTATCATCGGTCAGATAGCTGCCGTGTGCGGTACGCACGGCGAGCGCACCATTGCCGGCCACGCCGATGGCAAGGATGTCCGCGGGTACGCCGCTCGCGCTGTCCAGTCTTTCCACGAGTTCGCCCGTCGGGGTCAGCAGCAGCAGCTGGCTACCGGTGGCAACAACCACGAGGCCGGCATACTCGACGGCACCCTGCAGTGGTCCTTCCACGTTGGGCAGGGCAGCCTGTTCCAGGTAAATCTTTCCTGCCGCATCGGTGATGGTGAGCGCGCCTGCCCGGTAGCTGAGCAGGTTGGCCGGTGCGTGGACGCCATACCAGTCGAGCAGGGCGGGGGAGGAGACCTTGATCGAATCCAGGCCGAGTTCCCCGGTGTGATTCAGCAGCAGCCCGGTCGCGGCAAGCACGACGACAAACAGCGCGGCGGCCAGCCCGATATAGCGATGCCAGATATACAGCGACCGCAGCAGCTTGGTGCGCGGTTTAGTGCGATGCTGGCGGGTCATGTCGGTCGATTGCCTGACCGTGCAGGTAGAGTGCGAGACGCGCCAGTTTCTCCAGGGCGCGTACCGAGAGCGTCGCACCGGAGATACCGTCGACGGGTTTATCGAGTGCGTAGCCATCGGTCAGTCCGATGCCCCTGAACTGGTTGGTGAAAAATGGATAGCGCACCTCCCAGCCGCGGCTCTCGCGGAACGCGAGCACCCGCACCAGCTCCAGGCCCTGTGCATTGACCACCAGGCCGACGGTGATGGGTTTTTCCTTGCCGGTTTCCTCCAGTATCCAGGCGCTGCGCTCACCCTGCATCCAGTAGCGGATGCGCAGTCCGGGGTAGGGGTGGCCGAGGATGGCCGTACTGGTCGTGCGGATTCCGTCCCTGAGCCAGAGCACCTGTGCCGGCGGCGGTTTGTCGGCAAACACTTCCTGCAGAAAATCCTGCTGGCTCTGGTAAACGTCTCCGGCCAGCAGCACGCCGGCCGGTGACAGGAAGAGCAGGATTGCGAGCAGTCTGAACATGGCGGGCGGCAAGCATAGCAGATGCGGATCATCCGGACAGTGACTTGTCGGCCGTCAGAACTGGTAGCCAATACCCAGGTCGAAGGCATCGAAGTCACGGCCGGCCTCACTGACCAGGTCATGGTCCCGGCTGCGGTAATCCGCCTTCAGGACCACGTCTTCATGCGGCCAGTAATTGATACCGACCTCCCACTGGTCGAAGCGGTACTGGTCGGGGACGGCCTTGATGTCCTCATATCGTGTATACAAACCAATGTCGTCGCGTACCTTGAAGCTTGGCTCGATGTACCACCCACGCTGTTCATCTGCACCCGCCGCCTTCACTGCCGCGCCATCGAAGTTCCATTCCGCGTACAGCGCACGCAATCCGAATGGTCCCTTCTCATAGACCAGGTGGGTCTCGAGCAACAGCCCGGAACCCAGACCGTCATTGCTGACCTGCGAGGCATCGGTCTGGTAGTTCACACTGGCGGCGAGTTCCAGGCCCGGTACGCCGGTGTAGCGCAGACGGCCGGTGTAGGCGAGATCCTCGGCGCTGGCCTCGCTGGTCTCCTGCCGGCCACTGCGCACGTTGAACGCGTCACTGCCGCTGGTCGGGATCTTCAGGCCTTCGGTCACGGCCAGGTCCCAGCTGATGCCGTTCCCTTGTTGTCCGCTGATAGCGGCGCCGCCGGCCCACCAGGTGGTGGGTATGATGATGTTTTCAACGTCATTGCGTTCGACGCCGTAGAAGGTGCCGGGTTCATGGGTTTCGTTGAGGATGCCCACCGGGAGCAGGAACAGGCCACCCCTGGCCCGCAGGTTGTCGCGCAGATCGAATTCGAGATAGGCCTGCTCCACTTCAACCTCGCCACCATCGTCGTCATCACTGCTGGCGATCACGTGCTCGATCTCGAACTCCGAAAAGAAACGGATGTCATCGGTGAATTCATGACCGACATACAGGACAAAACGGTGAAAATCGATTTCCTTGTTGTCGTAGGCCGGGTCGCTGGCATCGATGTTGTTGTAGTGCATTTCGCCGTAGCCGCCGATCCGGGTGCGGTCGGCCCAGCTGCCGGCAGCGGATGTGTCACTGCCGCCGCTTTCCACGGCAACCACTGCGGCCTCGGCCTTCTCGTCGGCCGCCACCGCCTTCTCGTCCGTGGCCTGTTGCTGGCGCTTGAGCGCCTCGATCTCCTTCTGCTGGTTCTGGATGATCTCCCACATCTCCTCGGTGGTGGGCATGGCAGGATCGGCGTTGCCGGCCAGCGGGAGACCGAGTGCGGCGGTGAGCACGGCAAGAGGCAGGACGGGGTACTTCATGGCGACAAGGCTCCTGTTGTGAGTTAAAACCTGCGCCCATTCTACATAACAAGAGTCTTAATGCAAATCGTTATCATTTAGAATGATGATAGCTATGCCACATGCTTCGGGCCCGGCCCTGGATTTAATCAACTATTTGTAATACAAGAGCTATTATATGTGCGTGTAGCGTTTGTACCTCCCATCGGGGGGCTGGATTAAGTCCAGACCTGCATATATATTGAATCCAGGTGCAGTACCTTAACCTGACGACCGACGGAGTTTGCAATGACACAAACAGCAACAGGCTACAGCATGGAATTATCGGCATCCGACCTCGCCCTGACCGCAGCAGCGCGGGAGAAGATGCTGGAATTGTTCAGCCAGGTGGAAGACGAGGAACTCAAGGCCATCCGCGTGTTCGTCTCCGGCGGCGGGTGCGGCGGCATGGGTTATGGCATGACCTTCACCGATAGCCGTTCGGAGTACGACTGTGTCCGCAAGGAGGCGGGTTTCGAGGTCTTCGTCGACGCCGTGGCCCTGAACTACCTGCGCGGCGTGGAAATCGATTACGTCGAGCGACCGACCGGCGCCAGTTTCGTTTTCAATAATGCCTTCGCGGTCACCGGCGGCTCGGGGACCTGCGGTGCCTGCGGCGCGGCCGGTGGTGGTTGCGCCTGATCAGCCACATTGCAGCAGACAAGCAGACGCAACCGGTCCCCGGTGTCAACTCATTCCTGACACGCGGGGAACCGCACGGTGTTGTGTTGATGTCCGCAGACAAAGCCGCAGACTGTTGCAAGGCAAACCTGCGCCAGCCCCGGCAGGCAACTTCATCACCCGTTCGCCATACCGCGTAACGTGCGCCGGCATGCCGGCCGGACGTCCAGTAAGCTCCCGGGTAGCCATGGCGTGAATACGCAAGCGCGTCTGCTGCTGATCGCGCCCCCCGGCAGTTATCGCACGACGGCCTATCTTGCCGCGGCGCGGCAGCAGCACGTCGACGTGCTGGTTGCCTCCGAGGGCCGGCATTCCCTGGTCAGCGAGATTGCCGGCGGCCTGCACGTCGATTTATCCGATCCCCTGGCGGTAGAGGCCCTGCTTGAGGCAAACCGTGTACGGCCTTTCTGTGGCGTGGTGGCCACGGACGATGCCGCCGTGGAACTGGCCAGCCGTGTCGCCGTGCAACTGGGTCTGCCGCACAATCCGCCGCTGGCGGCGCGCCGCACGCAGCGCAAGGATCTGTCGCGGCAGGCGCTGGCGGATGCCGGTGCCGCTGTGCCGGATTTCCGTATCATCGACCTCCGCCTGTCGCCGGCGGCACAACTGGAGGCACTGCCGTACCCCTGCGTCATCAAGCCGCTGACGCTGTCCGGCAGCCGCGGTGTTATTCGCGCCGACACCGCAGCGCAAGCCCTGTCCGCCTGCGCGCGTGTGCAGGCGATCCTGGCACGCGAATCACTGCACGACCTGTTTGCCGCCTCGCACCTGCTGATGGAAACCTTTGTACCCGGGCCGGAGGTGGCGCTGGAAGGCCTTCTGCAGAACGGCGAACTGGAGGTGCTGGCTATTTTCGACAAGCCCGACCCGCTGGAGGGGCCGTTCTTCGAGGAGACCTACTACATCATGCCGTCACGGCATGCGCCAGCCGTCCAGCGGGAGATCAGTGCCTGTGTGCAGAGCGCCTGTCGCGGACTCGGCCTGCGCGAGGGACCGGTGCATGCCGAGGTACGCATCGGGCGACAGGGTTGCGTGATCATGGAAGTGGCCGCGCGCACCATAGGCGGCGAGTGTGCGCGCCTGCTGCGTGCTGCAACCGGACACGGCCTCGAGGAGCTGGTGATCGCACATGCAACCGGGCAATCTCTGGTGTACGAACGGCCTACGGATGCCGCGGGCGTGCTGATGATCCCGATTCCGCGGGCGGGGATCCTGCGTCGTATCGAGGGCATCCGCGCGGCGCGCGCGGTACCGTATATCGAGGATATCGCGATCAGTATCCGGGAAGGCTATGAGCTCGTGCCGCTACCCGAAGGGGCGAGCTACCTCGGCTTCATGTTTGCGCGGGCGCCGACGCCGCAAGCCGCGGAGTCCGCATTGCGCGCGGCCTTTGCGGAGCTGGGTATCGTGGTCGCGCCGCTGCTTCGAATGCAGGACGGGCGCGGTGGCGATTGACTACTTCTTGGCGCCGGGCGGTTGAAACCCCTGCGGCGTGCCGCCCAGCTCGCCTTCACCGAACAGGAAGCCCACCATGTGCTGCTCGATCATCTCGACGCTGCCCGGGTCGGCAGTATTGAGTCCGTTCTCGTTGATGATCATGGTAAGGCGTTCAAGCCATTGTTTCCAGCCTTCCGCGGAAACGTTTTCATAGATGCGTTCGCCCAGCGAGCCGGGATGCGGAATGAAGTCCAGCCCTTCGGCTTCACGCTTGAGTACGACACAGTTGACGATACGGCTCATGGAATCACTACCTCGGGTTTGATCTTTGTATATATTGTAACCGGATAACCGGGGGTTGTCGCCGCGTGTCCCTGCAATCAGAAGGGTTTCACAACCGCCAGCAGCACGATGGCGATCAGCAGCAATGCGGGAATTTCATTGATCCAGCGGTAGAAGACGTGACTGTGCTGCGCGGTGCCGGCACGGAAACCGCGCATGATCTGCAGGCAGTAGAGGTGAAACAGCACCAGTGCCGCGACCAGCGCCAGCTTGGTGAACAGCCAGCCGGATGACCGGTAGGCCACCCAGGCATAGTCGGCCAGCATCCAGGTGCCGAATACCGCCGTCAGCACGGCGCCTATGGTCATAATGGCGAACAGCTTGCGTTCCATCACCAGAAACCGGGCATGGCTGATTTCGTCCCGGGCGTCGGCGTGATAGACGAACAGGCGCGGCAGGTAGAACAGCCCGGCAAACCAGGTCACCATGAAGATGACGTGCAATCCCTTTATCCAGAGCATAATGTTGGTTCCTGGCGGTTGCTGTTGCAGGGCTCGGCGGCCGAGGCCTGTTGCAGCATTCCGATGATGTCCGCGCGCAGCTTGTCGATATCCAGTTCGCCGACCACCTGGTAGACGATACGCCCGTCCGGTGCGATCAGGAACGAGGTGGGTGTGAGGCGCACGTCACCAAAGGCGCGCGCGGCGTCGGCATGGATGTCGAGCGCGATCGGGTACGGTATCCGGCGTGCCTCGCGCATGGCGAGCACGTGGTTGGGTGGATCGTAGTCCATGGTGATGCCGATGATTTCCAGGCCGCGCGGTGCGAGTTCACGGTAGAGTTCGATCAGGTGCGGCATTTCCCTGATGCAGCCGGGGCAGGTCGTGGCCCAGAACGTGACCAGCAACGGCTTGCCGCGGTAGTCTGCCAGCCGCAGTTCTTTGCCGTCGATATCGAGCAGGCTGATGTCCGGGCTGACGCTGGGTCCGGCGGGCGCCAGCCAGAGCCAGCCCAGGACAACGACCAGGGCGACCGCACACAGTGTGATCAGTCCTGCTTTCATACCTGTCGCTTGCCGTTGCTGTCGGCGGTATCGGTCCCGGGCGATGCTTTGCGCCCGCCAGCGCCGAACAGTTTTGCCAGCCAGCCAAAGGCCGTTTTAACGCCGCGCCACAGCTTCGGCAGCAGCCAGATCATCAACAGGATAAACAGCACAAGCAGGACGATGAACAGCGCCGGGTGATGCAGTGCGGTCCACAAACCGGCGATCACGGCAACGTCTTCGCCCACCGAGGCAAACCAGTTGGTGAACGGTTCGGGCGAGGTGTTGATAAGCACACGGGTGCCGGCCTTGGTGGCGTGGCTTCCGGCTGCCAGGGTGCCACCTGCGATGGCGGCCGCCAGCTGCGCGGCCTGGCCGACATCGCCGATCGCGCCGGCCGCCAGTATGGCGCCGGCCGGAATACGGATAAACGTGGACAGACCGTCCCAGCCGGTATCGACGCCGGGGATCTTGTCGGCGAAAAATTCCACGCAATACATGGCCCCGGCCGCCAGCATCACCAGCGGGTCGGTGAGTATTTCCAGTCCGGGGGGCAGGTCTATGTTGCCCGTCGTGCCGAGGTAGCCCAGCACCAGAATTGCGGCATACAGGTTGATGCCGCTGGCCCAGGCAACACCCATGGTGAGCGCAATGGTGTGTGTGATATCCATGCCGATGCGACCTCAGTCAGCCGTGGGTGTTCGACGGCGTGTGCACGCGCTGTGCTGCCGGGGCGTTGCATATTTCCCGGGGTATTCCCGGCCATAACTGTTTCCGATTGGCGACATGCGTGCTCAACTGTTTGTAATGCAATATAAAAAAGTTCGAGAAAAAATCCAAATTTCTGCCTGCGGCCTTATATAATATGCGCGCAGCAAACAGGATGTCATCGTCTGAATACACACCGGAGAGGAACATGCTGGAAGAATTCAAGAAATTCGCCATGCGCGGCAACGTTGTCGATATGGCCGTCGGTATCGTTATCGGTGCGGCATTCGGCAAGATTGTTACCTCCTTCGTCAACGATGTGCTCATGCCGCCGCTGGGCAAGCTCATGGGTGGCGTGGATTTCAGCAACCTGTTTATCAACCTCGGCAGTGAATCCTATACCTCGCTGGCAGCCGCCCAGGAGGCCGGTGCGGCGACGCTGAACTACGGCGTATTCATCAACACCGTGCTGGATTTTCTGATTGTCGCCTTTGCCATTTTCATGGTCATCAAGGCGATGAACAAGCTGAAGACGGCGGAGCCAGCCAAGGCGCCTGATACCAGGTCGTGCCCGCAGTGTCTGTCCGATATCCCGATTGCGGCCAGGCGTTGCAAGTTCTGCACATCAGAGATTGATTGAAGGTTTTAATCGAAGTTTGTTTAACCCATGTAGTAGCCCAGGAGTATTGTTATGAACATGAAACTTATCACCGCTGCCTGTCTGGCACTGATCCTCGCCGGTTGTGGCGACAAGGATGATTCTGCTACCGGCAATGCCGAGCCTGACATGATGGGCAAGGCGATGGAGTCCTCCAGCGAAATGACCTCCGATACGGCTGGTGGGGCTGCTGAGGATGCCGGTGAAATGGCTCCCGACGCAGCCGGCGACATGAGCGGGGACGACAGCAATATGGCCTCCGATATGGTTGACGCTGCCAAGGAGACCATCCATGACGCCGCGCAGGGTGTCGCCGATGCAACGGCCACCAAGGCTGACGAGGCGGCGAGCGATGCAGCCGCGGATACCATGGATAAGGCCAGTGGCGCGATGGGGAAGTAACCGGCAGGGATTGGCTGTCTGAAACGGGCGGCCAGGCTGGCAGCCTGGCCGCTTGTTTCGGTGTGAACACATGTTGCGTGGCAGTTTCCTGGTCTTTATCGCCGGCTGGCTGACGTGGTTCTGGATGGACAAACCGGACCCGCAGCGCTTCGGGTTTCCGCAGGCCGGCGACAGTCTGGTTGCGGATTTCCAGCATGCTTTCGACTTGCTGCGCGCGGGTTTCCCGGATATGGCGTTCCTCTATCTGTGGGGTGCCCATTACATCCTGTTGTCACTGCTTGGCGGTGCCTTGCTCGCCGTTATGTACGGTGGCGTGTCGGACATGCTTGGCCGGCGCCGCATGCGCAGGCTGATACTGCCGACGCGGACGAACATCGAGCGGAATGACGGGGACAGTGCCGGGACGCGGCCGGATTCGACCCCGTCCGGACAGAGTGATCAGTGATTGATCATTGGCTTCAGGGTCTTTGCCTGCTCGATCCAGCCACTCACGACCTTCTCGGAAGGCAAGGCACGGGTCAGCTTCCTGCCGGCATTGACCTCGGCCATTTTCGCGGCGAGGTTGTCCGCCCTGCGCATGCGCAGCTCTTTCACAGTGTCGACACCGGCCGCCTCGAGTAACTCTGAATACTCCGAGCCAACTCCGGAGATACGCATCAGGTCCGCCATGTTGGCCCACTTGAGCAACTGGGCCTCGCCCAGGCCGGTCTTTGCTGCGATGGCCTTGCGGCCATCGGCCTCACAGCACAGCTTCAACAGGTCATCGGTCGTCTTGATTCCCTCCGGCTGGAGTTTTGCTGCATAAGCAGGTCCGATGCCTTCTATTTCCTCGATTTTATATGCCATTTTTCCTCTCCTCATGTGACGCATCGAGCGTGGACACTAAACAATGCAAGCCTGGAGTGATCCGGGGCCGAATTTTGTCCCGGCCTGCTGGAACATCGGGCGCCTGCCTGCGCTAGAATACACCTTTGCCCCGTGG
>Ga0210112_1000458_pt1 | contig 11096 bp, 9 predicted proteins | sample Joice_ThreeSqC_D_FD_184875 | JGI IMG/M metagenome (GOLD analysis project Ga0210112, IMG submission 184875) | Wetland microbial communities from San Francisco Bay, California, USA, that impact long-term carbon sequestration - Joice_ThreeSqC_D2... | ecosystem: Environmental > Aquatic > Marine >... | reverse complement strand
CGCGGCTAGCCAATTACACACTGGCCGATGCCGAGTACGTGGTCGACCTGTTCACCGCGCATGCCGCCGACTATGCGGCGGTGAGCGGCCCGGACCAGTACGCGCTGATGCTCCGCATCGCGGAGAGCCTGATCCCGAGTTGGACCGTGTGGGACAACATGGACCGTGGCGTGCCGACCGAGGACGTGCGGGAGTCGTTCAACGCTGAGACCGTCGAGTGGATCGTCGAACACATGCTTGGCGGCGGAAAGGCGATCATCTGGGCCCATGACGGGCACGTGGGCAATGCGTACCTACCGGACGCCGGCACCGAGTCGCAGATGCTCGGCGCGAGACTCAAGGAGAAGTATGGCGATGCGTACTACGTCATCGGCACGGAATTCTTCGGAGGCCGATTCCTCGCGTGGGACGTCTGCAGCGGGAGCTACACGGCGTTCGTCGAGCACTCGGCGGCAATGCCGCCGGACGCATCCTACACGCATCGGTTCCATCAGGCGGGCATGCCGCTGTTCTACCTAGATTTCACCGCGGTCGACTACTCGCAGTCCGAGACCGCGTGGCTGACGGGACCACTGCAGATCCGCTTCATCGGAGCCGAGTACTGCGCCGCCCAGGATCGGGCGTTCTACCTGCCCGTTTCGCTGCCCGATTGGTACGACGGGATCGTGCACTTCGAGACGACGACGCCCGCGACGCGGATCACGTTCGGCCAGTAGGCGCCGGCTGCATCGCGAATTGGATGCTGGCACTAGCGAAGGGGGCCGCCGGCGCAGTCGGACCGTCTGCTGCCCGGTTTCCGGCGACGGCCTCCGTGGGCCGTCAATCGCCCCAAGCCCCGGAGTTGAGGAGTCTTAGGCAATCATCGATGCAGTCGCGCAACACTTGCAACGGGTTGCGGGATCGAAACGCGGCTTCAATATTGGCGGTGGCCGCCTCGTTTGCGAACCGGGCACAGCCACCCACGCCTCTGCCATCTTTCCGGAGGAATCCCTCATGCGGGCGATTACCCCTCGCTGCGGACGGACTGCATCAATGGCGGCCCTCGCTCTGCTGCTGACCGCATGCAACGACTACACGACCGACACTGCCAATAATGAGGAGGGGACGCTCCCACCTCCCGCCACGGTGCAGAGCTTTCGGAGCGCACTCTCGTGCCGCGCCAACGTCCAGTCGGCCACACTCAGTTGCGAGCGCCCAGACATCACCGGGCAATCGCTCGGGCCCAATTTTCTCATCGTCGGTGGTCAGGGGCAGTACGTGCAGCTCACGTCCGCGAACCCGGCCTACGACGGTACGAGCCAGATCTTTTCTGCCGACGTCACCGTGCAGAACCTGATCGGACAGCCGATCGGTTCGTCCGATGGACTGACCGTCACGGGCGTCAAGGTGTTCTTTCACTCGGGTCCGACGGTGACGCAATGGACCGGACCGACCCCGCCAACGGTGACCGTGGCGAACGCGGACGACGTCGCCACATTCACAGGCACCAATCAACCGTACCACCTCTACCCCGAGATCCTCTCCCCTGGGGCCGTCTCGGCGAGCAAGACATGGGAATGGAACGTGCCGCCGGAGGCGACCGAGTTCGTATTCGAGGTCTACGTCGAGGGGCCGGTGTACTTCCCCTCGGGATGGATCGAGGTGGCGCCGTTCCCGGCGTCAGTGACCGTCGGCAGCGCCGCCCCGCTCACAGCAACGATCAAGGACGTCATTGGCCGCACCGTGACCGGAACCGTCAACTGGTCCAGCTCCGCCGACACGGTCGCCACCGTGAACGCCGCCGGCACCGTTTCGGGTGTCGCCCCGGGCGTAGCCGACATTTACGCCTCTGTTCAGGGGAGGCCGGACGGCTGGACGCGCATGACCGTGATCGGCAGCGGTTACAACATCGAGTTGCGCACGTGGAACGTGCCGCCGACCCCGCCGTCGGCCTCGATCGTCGCCGCGTTCGCCAACGCCAAGATGCGGTGGGAGTCGGTGATCACGAACGACCTGGAGGACATCCCGGTCAACTACTCCCCCGGGATGTACGCGACGTGTCCCGCGATATACGAAGTCGTCGACGATTTGCTCATCTTCGTGAGCGTGGCAGATATCGACGGCGTCGGCAACATCGTGGGTCAGGCCGGCCCGTGCCTGCTGCGGAACGGGGGCCCCGACGACTTCACGGCGCTCGCCGGGGCCATGACCTTCGACATCGCGGACCTCGAGGACATGGACACCCAGGGACTGCTGGAGGACGTGATCCTCCACGAGATGGGCCACGTGCTCGGCATCGGGGTGTTGTGGGATACGTTGCTGGTTCCGGCGAATTGCGCCAGCGGTACGGTCGACCCCTACTTCGACGGCCCGTTGGCCATCGCGGCGTTCGATGCGGCGGGGGGAACGGGCTACACGGCGGGCAGCAAGGTTCCCGTCGAGGACGGAGGTGGAGCCGGGACCGTGTGCAGTCACTGGCGCGATACCGTGCACGACAACGAGTTGATGACCGGCTGGATCAACTCCGGTGCGAACCCGCTCAGCGCGATCACCGTTCAATCCCTCGCAGACATGGGGTACAGCGTCGATCTCACCGCTGCCGATCCGTATACCCTTCCCGCACCCACTGCCCCGGCGGTTCGGCGTGGGGGCATCCAACTCATGAACGACGTTCTGGTCGGACCGATCTACACGGTCGACCGACAGGGCACCATTACGCGAGTTCCTGGGCGTTGAGCCAGGATTGCCACAGGGACGCGCCAAGACCGTGATACGATGACGGCGGAGTTGACGAATGAATTCTCATATTGATGACCGAGTGGAGCGCCACGACGAGGGGATTCGCGTGCACACGCGCAGGCCATGGACTCGCCCCACAGTGCAGGATCTTCCGAAGTTGACGGATCTGACACTCCTGACCGGTAGCCCGATTCCGGGAACGGGAGGCACCGGCGGCAGCTCGGTCTTCTAGACCGGGACCTGCCGGCCGCACCATCGATGCTCATCGGATTCGCGATCACGGAACACTGCAACCTCCGCTGTCCGCACTGCATCCGGGACGACGTCACGACGGTCCGCTCGCTCGAGCCGGCCCTCATCGCCTCGGTCCTCGACCAGGTGCGCCCGCTATTCGGACAGGTGATGGCGAGCTTCACGGGCGGCGAGCCGTTGCTGCACGAGGAGTTCGCTCGGATCGTCGCCGACTGCGACGCCCGTGGCGTTACCTACCGATTCGTATCGAACGCGTGGCATCTCAAGCGTATCCTCCCACTGCTCCGAGCGCACCGCCCCACATCGATCCGCCTCAGCCTCTCGGGGGCGTCGGAGACGACCCACGACGCCGACCGCGGGCGTGACAGCTTCCGACGGGTCCTGCTGGGCGTGGCGTTGCTCACCGCGGAGGCGATCCCGTGCCACCTCTCCATGGTCGTCGACCGGCGCAATCGGCACGAGCTGCGCGCCGCCGCGGATCTCGCCGAGTCGCTCGGCTGCCTTGGCCTCGGATTCATCCTGCCCCAGCCGACCCCCGGTGCCGCCGAGCGTGACAGCGATCTCGGTCCGGACGAGTGGTGGGCCGTCACCAGGGAGGTCCAAGCACTGGGCGCGGAACCTGAGCGGCGCACGACGATCACGCTCGACTACGGCCACCCCTTCGCCGGTGCCGAACGGGCCTGCGACACGTTCGCACACCGCCGACTGTACGTGGACGCCCGCGGCCGGCTCTGCACATGCTGCCAATTGTCGTGCTACGGCACCAACGAGGCCGAGGTGGTCGCCGACCTCCACGACACGGCCCTTGCCGATGCCCTACGGACCTACAGGGACCGCCTGCACGCCCTCGAGCACGAGCAGCGGCGCCCGCTGAGCGGTGGAAGCGTCACCGACCCGTTCCCCTGCCTACGCTGCTGCCGCGCCAGCGGCAAGCTGGCCTGGCTGCACGGCTATTCGCACTCGCCATGGCACGGTGCGGTGACGCGGTCCGTCACGTCAGCGGCCTGAGGCGACCGGAGCACCCACGGAGGAATCGGAGGATGGTCGAACTCGAGTCCCCACGAGGCCGAGACGTCTCTCGTTCCGCCGGCCCCGTGCCAGAAGCGGTGCAACACCGCTCGTACGCCACACGGACCTTGTTCGGCACTGTCTTGCTGTGGTCGGCACTCGCTGGCTGCGGTACGGACCTCGACCGGTATGGGCTGGATATCGATGGCCACGTCGAGCGCAGCGCGACGGTGGCCATACGACTCACCTTCGATGGCGTGCCGCTCGACCCGGCGGACGTGTCGTGGTCAGCCTCGCCTGACAGCCTGATCGACTTCACCGGCACCGACTCGGTGACCTTCGTGCACGCCGGCGACGTGAACCTCACCGCGGTCACCGCCGATGAGCGCGTGGAATTCGTCCTGACCGTACCCCCGCCGCCGGCTATCGTCTTCGACCTGCTGCGCGGCGGCAACCGCGATATCTGGCTGGCGGCGCTGGACGGACAGGACACGGTGCGACTGACGAGCGATCCCGCCGACGACAGCGATCCTACGGCCGTTGGCAACACCGTGGTCTTCGTCAGCTACCGCGATGGAAACGGTGAGCTGTACGCGACAAGTCTGGACGGCGGTCCGGCACAGCGTCTCACCGTGACCGATGTCGGCGAGCTGGCTCCGGTCCTCTCGCTCGACGCGGCACGGATCGCGTACACCCGGTCCGGCGGCGGGGTGCCGAAGCTCTGGATCGCCGCATCGGACGGGAGCGCGGCGGCTCGCCTCACGGGATCGTTCGGCTTTCCGGGCTCGATCGAGGCCGGGCCGAGTTGGCATCCCGACGACGATCGGATCGCGTTCGTGTCGACGCACCTCGGCAGCGCCGATCTGTTCCTCGTCACGATCGCGACCGAGCAGTTCACGCCGCTCGTGCCTGATTCAGCCGACCGCGCGGAGGTGGAGCCCGCCTGGAGTCCGGACCGTTCCCTGCTGGCGTTCGCCACCGATCGCCCCGGCGACACGGAGATCTACCTGCAAGCTGCCGCGACCGGCGAGCTGACGCGTGCCACGCATCGTATGGGAACTGACGGGCAGCCAGGCTGGACCGCCGACGGCCGGCTCGTGTACGTCGCATGGGAGGGCGCGACGCCCACCCTCAGGTGGCTCGACCCCTCGCAGCCCGGTATCGTACACGCAATCCCGGTCGGGGAGGGCGAACCGCGTCATCCGTCCGGGGTGCTCACCCGGAGGAGTCCATGACCGGCGACGGCGGATCCAAGGCGTCGCCCGACGTGCTCGTAGCACACCTCGACGGCGAGGCGGTGCTGCTGCATCTCGGCACGAAACAGTACTTCCGGCTCAACGAGACCGGCGCAGCGATCTGGAAGGGACTCGAACGCGGCCTTGACGAACCGGCCATCGTCGTCCAGCTCACCCGGGAGTTCGACGTCGATGCGGAGACTGCCGCGAGGGAGGTTCACCGCACGCTGGCCGAGCTCGGGGAGCGCGGACTCCTGGCCACGTGACCGGCGCGGCGCGCCTGATCGCCGCCGGCATCGGGGCGGCCCTCCGGACTCCCCTGTGGCTGCGCGACGGACGTTACCGGCGGCTTGTCGACGGCGTCGAGCAGCGCCGTCCGTCCCCCGTCGGGCCCGACCTGGCGCTCCGCGCGGCGTGGGCAACGCTTCGCGTCCTCGGACGGATGCCGCTGCTGCCGTGGCGGAACACGTGCCTCTACCGCAGCGTCGCCGAGTGTCTCGTCCTCAGTCGCATCGGCATCGCCTGCCGTTTGCGTATCGGCGTGCGGCGCAGCGCAGCCCCCTCCGGGTCGGTGGTGGCGCACGCGTGGGTGGAGTGGTCCGGCCAACAGACGCCGGATCCGACGAACGTCATTCTGAACCCGAGCGGCTGAGCGCAGGTGGGCACTCCGCCAACGGACCGCTATATCCTGCTCGACGACGGCGCATTGACGCTGACCGTCGAGAAACCCTGCCTGCGGCTCATGGGCGCATGGCTTCCGATGGGAGCCGGGCGCGCCGAGCACGACGGGAGCGCTCCGGCCTCGATCGCAGTGCTGAGCGGCGCCGACGTTGTGCAGTCCCATTCACCGGACTCCCCACCGACCCTGCGCCTCGGCAGCGTGCGTGCGTGGCTCGACGACGACGACAACACCACGATCCTCTTCGGCGGCGCTGGAGCCGTCGGAGAGATCGACCTCTCACGCCACCGAGCACGTCTGGTCGTCTCACCGCGGGCCGGCGACGCAGCGGCCGCGGCCCTGCAGCCGATGCTCACCATCGCGGCAGCGCTCCTGCTTGGCAGGATCGGCCGGATTCTGCTGCACGCCGGCGCGGTGGTCGCCGCCGACCGGCGTGCCTGGCTGGTCGTTGGCGACGCACGTTCGGGCAAGTCCACGACGTGTATCAGCCTTGCAGCGAGCGGCTGGGAACTCCTGTCGGACGATCAGGTGGTGCTGCAGGGCTCCAGGGCGGGAGATCTGCACGCCGAGGGGTGGCTGCGGCCACTGCATCTCGATGATGGCTGGGAAAGCGGCACGCCGATGGGTTCCCGGAGAACGACAGCGCCAGCCTCGCTCGGCCTGCGGATAGCGGCCGGATCGATCGAGGTCGCCGGCACGCTCCACACGTCGGTTGCGGCCGCACAGCCGACGGTGGCGTCGGTGACGTCCGCCGGCGAAGCGTTCATCGGGCTCGTGCGACAGTCTCCGTGGCTTCTGGCCGATCGCGCTGCCGCACCGCCCATCGTCGAGCGGCTCTCGACACTCGCTGGGCTTCCGCGCCTCGGCGTCTCCCTCGGACGCGACACCTTCGGGCAGCCCGAAGCACTACGGTCCATTCTGGAGCGAACCCTCACCAGGAACGGGATCGCGTGGCGCGCCAGGAGGTAACCGCCGCCGCCGCGGCAAGCGGAAAGGCCAGCGCGACTGCGAGGGGAAGCCGGACCAGTCGGGCACACACGCGCAGCGCCCGTCCAAGTCGCGGCGCGCGTCTCTCGATCCTGGCGAGTGGCGATACGGTCGAAGCGCCCAGGGTCCGCATCCCGACCCTTCCCAACTGATGGCGGATCTCGGGCCACCCGCACAGCAGGGCCGTGGCCCAGCTTCCCACCGCCATGACCGGGACCCCCGCCAGGGGCACCGTGGGACCCGCCCGCCGCACCACGAACATCGCGGCGGCCATCCGTACGAAGCGGTCCCGGACCGTTCGCCGCTCGGCCAGCTCGCCCGCCATGGTGAGCAGATCGTGCAGGGCTCGTCGCTGCGGCATCACATCGATTCTGGTGGCAACGGCGTCCAGTGCGGCGACGCTGCAGTCCGCGATGGCGTAGCTGGTGAGCAGCGTGTCTCGCACGGCGCCCCGCCGGTCGGGATGCTGCACGCCGACATGATACAGCAGGTGCCACAGATGGTCTTCCGGCGCCAGCTGGCGAAGCCGACTGGTTCCAGCAATCGGAACGGCGCGCTCCCAGACGGTGGCGGACCACGAGCAGTCGCCGACGTCGAGTTGCTGATGCACCTCTACCTCCAGCTGGCCGCCACGGGCCCGGCCATGGAGGTGCTGCGTGCTGCTGAAGCCCTCGCCCGCATAACCCGCCTGGTCGAGGAGGCCGGCCAGCGTCCGTGCCTCCGCCTGCACGGCGAGCACATCCACGTCGATCAGATCTACCGCCCGGGCATCCGCCAACGCGGCCACGCCTCCCTTGAGCACGATCACATCGAGTCCGTGCGCAGCGGCCAAGCGGTCGATTTCCAGCAGCTGCGCCCGCGCCATCAGAATACGCTGCAACTCCCTTGCCGCGTGCTCCTCGAGCACGGTCACCAACTCCACCGGCAACGCGTCCCAATCGCCGCGACCACGGACCCGCGCCTTCAGCGGTGCGGCACACCGCTCGCGCCGCAGGCCCTCCCGCCAGGCCGTCTCCGCCAGTGCGGGAGGAGCCGCGACGACGTCCGAGGAGAGCGCGCCAAGCATCCACATGCGCGCCGCCAGTACGTCCACGACGGACACGCGGTCAGCTGGCACGCGATTCTGATGCGACACGATCGGTCACCTCCCTCGCGGCACGCCGAATCCGAGGGCGTGCGGCCGAAGTCCGAGCGTTTGCCATCGATCGATCCACGGTCTCCCACGCCACGTGAGAATTGTGTGATGGTGGGTAAGGATCGCGGACTACAGAACGGCAATTGGCGACCGGCGATCTGAGAGGTTCATCCTCAATCGCCAGTCGCCATTCTGGAATGTTCACACTGCAATCCATAGCGGAGGAGGGACTCGAACCCCCGACACGCGGATTATGATTCCGCTGCTCTAACCAACTGAGCTACTCCGCCCCGGTCCCGGTCGGTCGTACTGACCCGCTCGGGGATAGAATTCTAGCCGCACGAGCCCCACCGCTCAACCCACCGGCGTCCGCTACCTGATCGCCGTCCCTCAGGGCATCTTTCCTCGCGACTTCCACCAACCCAGGACCTTCGGAATCATGCAGATCGCCGTCCCCACTACCTCGCCGGCGCGTTGGCAGCGCCCCCCTCGACGCGTTGCCGTCTCAGGACCGCATGCCGCGCTGCTCGTGGCGCTGCTCGCGGCCGCCTGTGCGCCGCACTCGCCCGCGACCATGCCGAGCGGGGCGGAGCCGACCCGGCTGCCCACCGGCGTCGTGCTCGATCCGGTGGGGACCCAGGTTCCGCTCGGCTCCATGCCGCTCGCGATGACGCTCGCGCCGGGCGGCCGGCACGCGATCGTGCTGCTCAACGGATGGCGCGAACAGGGTCTCCAGGTGGTGGACCGGTTCGCCGGCCGCGTGACCCAGACGACCGTGCTCCCCGCGGTGTTCCTCGGGCTCGCCTTCGCACCCGACAGCACTACGCTGTACGCCTCGGGCGGTTACCGGGACGTCGTCTACCGACTCCGCTGGGAAGACGACCGGCTCATCCTCACCGACAGCCTGCCCCTCGAACCGCCCGGCTCACGACCCGGCCGGCGCTACCCCGCGGGAATCGCGGTCTCACCTGACGGCCGGTCCCTCTACGTCGCGGAGAACCTGAGCGACTCCCTCGCGGTGATCGCGCTGCCGGAGGGTCGCATCGTCCAGCGTCTCGCGACCGGGCGCTACCCGTACGGCGTCGCGGTGGCGCCGGACGGTGCCGTCTACGTCTCGGCGTGGGGGGCGGAACACGTCTCCGTGTTCCGTCCGACGGGCGACGCGCTGGCCCCCGACGGCGACATCGCCGCGGGGCGACACCCGTCGGCCCTCCTCCTCAATGCCGACGGATCGCGGCTCTTCGTGACCTCCGCGAGCACCGACCGTGTGGCGGTGGTGGACACCAGGACCCGCGCGGTGATCGCGACGCTCGAAGATCCGCCGGCGGGTGGCGCGGCGAGCGGCAGCACGCCGAACGCGCTCGCGCTCGCGCCCGACGGCAGGAGGCTCCTCGTCGCCGAGGCGGATAACAACGCGGTCGCGGTGTTCGCCCTCTCGTCAGCGACCGCGGGTGTCGCCGGCGCGGCAGGATCCGACCGGATCGAGGGGCGGATCCCCTCGGCGTGGTACCCCACCGCGGTCGCCGTCGCCGGCGACTCGCTCCTAGTCGTGAGCGGCAAGGGACTCGGCACCAGCCCCAATCCTGACGGCCGAGTCCCGGGGCGCCGACTCGAGAACCCGCGCGCCTACACGCTCGGCCAGACCTCCGGCACGCTCGCGATTGTGGACATCCCCCCTGCGGACCGGCGCGTTCTCGGCAAGCTGTCAGACCGCGTCGCACGGGCAAACGGTTGGCACGCCGATCCGGCGCCCGCCAGTTACCCTCCGTTCGAGCACGTGATCTACGTGATCAAGGAGAACCGCACCTACGACCAGGTGCTGGGCGACCTCCCCGTCGGCGACGGTGACACCTCTCTCGTGTTCTTTCCACGCGCGGTCACGCCCAACCACCACGCGCTGGCCGAGCGGTTCGGCGTCTTCGACCGATTCTTCGTGAACGCCGAGGTGAGCGCCGACGGACACAACTGGTCGATGGCGGCGTACGTCACCGACTACGCCGAGAAGACGGTCCCGAGCAATTACGCAAGCCTCGGCCGCTCGTACGACTACGAGGGAACGAACCGCGGGCAAATCCCCGAGGACGACGTCAACGAGCCGACGAACGGCTACCTGTGGGACCTCGCGGAGCGGGCGGGCGTCACCCTCCGAAACTACGGCGAGTTCGCCTTGCCGGACCGGGAGGGACGGTGGGTGGCGACGAAGCCATTCCTCGCGGCGCACACGGATCCCGATTTCCCGGGCTGGGACCTCGACATCCCCGACCAACGGCGCGCCGACGCCTGGCTCGCCGAGTTCCGCGAGTCCGTGCGAACGGGGGAGCTGCCGCAGCTCCAGATCCTCCGGCTGCCGAACGACCACACGTCGGGCGCGAGCGCGGGCAAACCGACGCCGCGGGCGTATGTCGCGGACAACGACCTCGCGCTGGGCCGCGTGATCGAGGCGCTCTCCCGCTCACCGTTCTGGAAGAGCACGGTGGTGTTCGTGCTCGAGGACGACGCGCAGGACGGGCCTGACCACGTCGATTCGCACCGCTCGCCGCTGTTGGTCATCTCGGCCTACAACCGCCCCGGGGTCATCCATCGCTTCGCGAACACGACCGACGTGATCGCCACCATTGCCGACATCCTGCACCTGGGCTCGCTGTCCCAGTTCGACCATTTCGGCCGGCCGCTGGCAGGGATCTTCGCCAACGAGCCCGATCCGACGCCGTACACGGCACTCGTGCCGGACATCCCGCTCGACGAGCGGAACCCGTCCGGGACGCGGGGCGCGCTGGAGTCGGAACGGCTGGACCTGACGCTGGAGGATCGGTCGGACGACGAGCTGTTCAACCGGATTCTGTGGGAAGCGGTGAAAGGCGACGCGCCCTATCCAGGGCCGCGCCGCCTGTCGCTGCTCGAACTGCACCGGGGCCGCTGAGCCGGGCGGCCCCGGAACCCCGGGCCGGCTACCGGCTCGGCTCGATCTGGTAAAGGGTTTCGCCGGGGCGGATCATCCCGAACCGCTCCCGGGCAACCTTCTCCTGGGTGAACGGATCCCGCTCGAGCTTGGCCGCGTACTCCGCGAGGCTGTCGATCTCGG
>Ga0210112_1000457_pt1 | contig 11099 bp, 9 predicted proteins | sample Joice_ThreeSqC_D_FD_184875 | JGI IMG/M metagenome (GOLD analysis project Ga0210112, IMG submission 184875) | Wetland microbial communities from San Francisco Bay, California, USA, that impact long-term carbon sequestration - Joice_ThreeSqC_D2... | ecosystem: Environmental > Aquatic > Marine >... | reverse complement strand
CAGGTACCGCAGAACACACAACGCCCCAGATCGATTAATCTGCGCCCGGCATCAATGGCTTCCTGGGGACAGGCGGCCGCACATTCGGCTGCCAATTCGGAGGACGCCTGGGCCCGGACCTGCGGCAGTCCCCGATAGCGCGCCGGCAATTTGATAGGGGTTTTCGGGTAAGCGCTGGTGCGGTGGCCCTGTTCAAATCTGTTTTTCAGCGTATTTAGCATTTTATTTCACTTTGGCGGTTTTGATTTTTGATGGTGACTTCTTTGTGTTTTTCGTTTTCTTCGTGATTTGATTTCATTTTTAAAGATCAAACCCGCAGTATGACAGATTATAGCTCTTGTTGTTGAGCGGGAAATCGGAGATCCCCGTATCCCTCAGGGCCATGGCCAATCCGTTCCAGTTATGAAATGATGGGTCTTTGATTTTATAGCGCAGGATTTTGCCGTCGGCATCGGTCAGCAAACAGTGCGACAGCTCTCCGCGCCAGCCCTCGTTGACCGTGACAGCCAGGGACGCCGGCGCCAGCTTGGTATCCCCGTCTTCGACGCAGCGGGTTTCAATCGGGTTGCTCAGAAGGGATTCAATAATGGCAATGGATTGCAGGACCTCGTCGGCCCGCACCTTGGCCCGGGCATACACATCCCCGCTGGGTTCGGCATTTGCGGGGAAATCCAGTCGCTGATAATGTTCCGTTGGAAAACAGCGCCGCACATCGTAGGCAATCCCGCTGGCACGACCGGCGGGGCCCACCAGCCCCAGTTTTTGAGCATCCGGCGTACTGACCACCCCGCAGCCTTCAAAGCGGGAGCGAACACTGGGAGTTGAAAACAGCAGACCGATCACGTGCTGGATCTGGGGTTTCAATTCAGCGAGGCGTTCGGTCAAGACCCGACGGTCTTCATCGGTCAGGGGGAAGCGCACGCCGCCGGGTCGGACCAGGCCCTTGCCGAAGCGGTTGCCGCATATCCACAGGCTCATGTTTAGAAAATCGCCACGCATGCGGCCGCAGTAATTGGCCGGCGGTAAAAAAGCCACATCCCCGCTCAGCGCGCCGAGGTCGCCTACATGATTGGCAATACGTTCCAGTTCCAGGCCAATGGTGCGGATAATGCGCGCACCGGTATCGGTGTCGATGACGGCCAGTGCTTCCACCGCCTGGGCCATGCACAGGCTGTGGCCGACAGCGGTATCACCGGCAATGCCTTCGGCCAGGATCGGCAGGCGCTTGATGTCGGCGTTTAGAAACAGCTTTTCGACACCGCGGTGCTGATAACCCAGTTGAATTTCCAGGTGCAGGACCCGCTCACCGATACAATTGAACCTGAAATGGCCGGGTTCGATTACGCCGGCGTGCACCGGTCCGACGGCGACCTCGTGGATCTCCTCGCCTTCGACTGTGTAATAATCGTAATTGCCGGGGATGTCTTCACGGTAATCGTTTCCGAAAATATCCGGCAGATCGCGTTCGTTGGGGTGATAGCGGACCATCTTCAGCCAGGGGTGACCTTCGGGCCGGATACCGAATTGTTCGGCGATTTCACGTTCAAACATATGGAAGAGCTCACATTCGGCCGTCAGCGCCGGATAGGCCTCCGGTGCCCGGCATTCGGCCAGCAAAAGGTGATCGGAGCGCAGGATCGCCAGCAGGTTGACGCCGTCGTCGCCGGGATAGGCGAAGAAATGGACAATCTTGCCCCCGTTGGCAACGATATCCAGCGCCTGGCTGCGAAAATCATCAAAGGCCAGATGGGGAATGCGGTCCCGGGCCACCGCTTCTCCATTGTTAATCTGTATAAATTCCGTGTTCATTAAAATCTCCCGCCAATGGAATTGACTGCTTGGATAATCGTCTGATAAAGGGAATCCGGAATCCAGATACAGAGTACCAGAGAGGTCAATAGAAGCACATACTGGGGCCAGACCATGCCGGGTTTTTCATCCATCCGAATCGTGGCATGGACGCCACTGAAGGAAATCTGCATGACGTGTTTGGCAAATCCGGCGAAAACCACACACAGGCTCAGAATAAAAATTCCCACAGCGATATAGTGGCCGTTGCGAAAGGCGGCGATGATGATAAATAACTCTCCGATGAAAATTCCGAAGGGCGGAAATCCGGAAATACCGGCAAATCCGCCGAAAAAGGCCACAAAGGTTTTCGGCATGCGCCCGGCAAGCTCACCGGTTTCTGTGATCAGCCGGCTGCCGTAGCCCAGCAGGATGTTACCCGATGACAGAAACAGGGATGATTTGATCAGGCTGTGATGGATCAGGCACAGCATGGCGCCATAGGCTCCCAGCCCGCCGATGCCGGTGCCGACGGCGATGATACCCATGTTTTCAATGCTCGAATAAGCCAGCAGCCGTTTGTATTCGGTCTGCTTGAGAATAAACGTTGCCGCCACCAGAATGGATACCAGACCCAGGGCGATCAGAATCGTGCCCGAAAAATGCCCGAGGCCGGCAGCGTGCATGATTTTATTGGTTTTGAAAATCCCCAGGTAGGCACAGTTGAGCAATACACCGGACAGCAGGGCTGAGGCTGGGCTGGGGGCTTCACTGTGGGCGTCGGGTAGCCAGGTATGCATCGGCGCCAGGCCCATTTTGGTGCCGTAGCCCACCAGAATGAACACAAATCCGGTTTTTAGCCACAGCGGATCCAGGCGTCCGGCCTCACCGGTCAGCGCGGAAAAAGAAACCGGTACGTCAACACCGCCGATATCCATTGAAAGGGTAATCAGGACCGAACCCAGAAGGGCCAGGGCGATGCCCACCGAGCAGATCAAGACGTACTTCCAGGTGGCCTCCAGGGTTGCCGCCGACCGATGCGTATAGATCAATGGTGCACTGGCCAGGGTGGTTGCCTCGATAGCAATCCACATCACCATGATGTGATCCGAAAGGGTGACCATGGTCATGGTGGATAAAAACAACAGCATCGATCCGGTAAAAACACGTTCGGAGCGGATTTCTGTTTTATCGAGATACGCCGAAGTATAGATCGAGATCAGGAAAAAAAGCAGAGATATCACCAGCAGCGACAGGAGGCCTTCGGGCGTGACGGAAAAGTAAATTTCGAACAGTGCTTGCGGTCGCCGGATCCACAGATAAAGGGATAGGATCAGGTGAATTACCCCGGTCAATACCAGCAGGGACCGGCTGAATATCTGCGGAAGGAAGAAGGCCATCACGCCGGTTAAGAGCGGAATCAAAAAAACGATTTCAACCATGCAGCACCTATTCCTTTAAAGTTCTGAGCAGGGCCGTATTCACATCATCAAACGCCTGGTTGATATTTTGCAGGATGATGGCCATGATCATCACGCCGGCCAGTACATCGAGCAGGATACCGAATTCAACAATATGATGGGCGCGGACCGAAAAGCCGGTACCCACCAGGTAAATCCCGTTTTCCATCATGATATAACCGAGAACCATGGCAATGGCGTTGCGGCGGGCCATGAGCAGAAACATACCGGCTGCCAGGAGTGTAATGGCCGTGGGCAGCAGCAGGGCATTGTCGCCGGCCTGGGGCAGATTAAACTTCGGGCTGACAAAGGTGGCCGCCACAATCAGGGCCAGACCGGCCAGCAGGGAAGCATGATACCCGACGATGGGTTCGACTTCCCGGTGGATTGCCACTTTTTTAACCGCCAGATAGATGAACAGGGGGATGACGATTCCCCGGATCACCAGGGTGACCAGCGTGAACACGATGCTGCCGAGGGTCAGATCGTGGCCGATGACCAGCGGCACGATGGAAACAACCACCCCCTGGAAGGCCAGCGCCTTGATCAGCGACGGCAGCCGACTGGAACCGAAGGAAATCAGAACCGACAGGAGCGCGAGGGCCAAAATGGTATCAACGGCTTGAATCATTTTAAAAACTCCAATGTGATGACGGTTGCGAAAAAAACCAGGGCAAAAGATGTCAGAACAAACTGGGGAATCTTGTCCATGCGATAGCGGGCCATGACCGATTCCGTGACACCGATGGCCGTATACACCAGCCCGAGGGCGATAAAAAATAAGCCGGTGTCCGCCGCCGGGTGTCCTATAGTGAACGGGCAGATCAATCGCGTGACCAGGGTGGCGTAGAAAAAAAGCTTGAAAAAAGATCCCAGTTCGATGAGCGCAAAATCCGGCCCGCTGTGATCCAGGACCATGACTTCGTGGATCATGGTCAATTCCAGGTGGGTGGCCGGGTCATCCACCGGGACCCGGGAATTTTCCGTCAGCAGCACAATAAAAAAGGCGATGGCCACAAACAGCAACGGGGGGCCGGCTGTTTGCCAGAGCCCGAAAGGCTGGCCGCCGGCAAAATAGGCGGCGAGATTCAGCTCGCCGGTCAGGATGTAAAACAGAATCAGGACCATGAACAGCGTGGCTTCGCAGATAATCGGAAAGTATGCTTCCCGGGCGGCGCCCATGCCTTCAAAGGGAGAGGCCGTGTCCATGGCGGCGGCGATGGTGAAAAACCGGCCAAGGCCCAGCAGGTAGAGCAGCAGGATGAAATCCCCGTTAAACGAAAACAACGGCGGCTGCCCGGCGACGGGCAGAAACATCAGTACCACGGTAGCCGCGCACAGCGAGACCATGGGCCCCAGCTTGAAAATAAAGGTGGTGCTGGTGCTGTAGACCGATCCCTTTTGGAAAAGCTTGATCAGGGTGTAATAATTGATCAGCAGCGGCGATCCCTTTCGGCCTCCGAAAAACGCCTTGACCTTGAATATCCACCCTGAATACAAAGGTGCCAGGAGCATGGCCAGGATCAGGAAAATAATGGATTTCATTGGTTTCCTTTACTAATAAGTTAAATTAAAATCTCAACTCTAAATCGCACGATTGAGATCCCCGTTTAAAACGAACCGCAGAAAATCGAATAACGAATTTCGAAGGGTGGTTTCGCTGCGCTCAATCTTATTTATAAAATAGACAGAATACATCCCTTCGACATTCTACATTCGATATTCATTATTCGATATTCTCTTTTTTAAATTCCGAAAGCCTGAGTAGGGCGGGCCTCCGTGCCCGCCGGATTCAGTTCATCGCGCACACCAGAAAATGGTCGGCACGGTGGGCGACCCTACTCCAACGACCAGCGGCTGGGCTGAACCCTGCTTGCCTAACCCTCGGTCAGACAAAGAACAGCAGCACCACAATCGCCAGAAGAATATATCCGATATAAAGGTGAATGTCCCCGTGCTGCAGCCAGCGCAGTTTTTCAAACAGCGCCAGTACCGGCCGAACCACCACGGTGTCCATCTGCAGTTCGGCAATATCACTGACATGGCTGTGGTAACGGCTTTTTTCCGGGAAGCGTCCCCGTACCTCCGAATGATCTTCAGTCAGCGGGGCGACCGGTTTGAAAAATTCCAGAATTGAAGCCGCATAGGAAGATCCGGTGTATTGCATTTTAACCGTGGGCCTTGTAAAGCCGCAGCCCCAGGTACCGGAGAGGGTCACGGTTTTGCCCCGGTACAATAGTGTGCGCAGGGCCAGAATCAATAAGAAAACAAAAAAGATAAGAGCTGCTGTGCGCGTAATGTTAGCGGTCAGTTCGATAAAAGGTGCAAGGGGAATGCGACCATTCCCCAGTCCTAGAGATGCAACGGCCTTAAGCGCCATGGTCATGAAGAATGTTGGGAAGACACCAATCACAATGCAGGCGGCTGCTAGAACCAGCATGGGAACGAGCATGGTCAGCCCCTGTTCATCTGCATTTTCAGCCGCCGGGCTACGCGGCGCGCCCTGAAAGACAACGCCCACAACTTTAGTGAAACAGGCCAGTGCCAGACCTCCGATAAGCGCCAGGCTGACAATGGCCATCAGGCACATCGCAAAGGGCATTTTGTCCAGGGCCAATCCCCGAAATCCGCCCATGTAGACCAAAAACTCGCTCACAAAACCATTCAAAGGCGGAAGCCCGGAGATGGCCAGCGATCCGATCAGAAAGGTGGTTCCGGTAATCTTCATTTTTTTAATCAACCCGCCCAGCTGGTCGAGGGAGCGTGTCCCGGTTTTGTGGATTACCATGCCGGCGCCCATGAACAAAAGCGATTTAAAGATCGCATGGTTGAGCACATGCAGCAGACCGCCGGCAAACCCGAGAACCGCCATGACCGGGTTGCCTGCGGCGACCCCGAGCATGCCAATGCCGATGCCGATCAAAATGATGCCGATATTTTCGACGCTGTGGTAAGCTAACAAGCGCTTGAGATCATGTTGCCCCAGGGCATAGACGACACCCAGAATACCGGAAATCATACCGGCAGCCAGAACCAGATGACCAAACAGAGGGGTGTGCCAGTCCAATAGCAGATAGATGCGGATGATCCCATAGATACCGGTTTTGATCATCACCCCGGACATCACCGCTGAAATGTGGCTGGGGGCTGCCGGGTGCGCATGGGGCAGCCAGACGTGCAAGGGGAAGACGCCGGCCTTGGAGCCCAAGCCGATAAACGCCATCACAAAAACGATGATCTTGGCTGTATCGGTCAGGGTTGCAGCGTCCGCAAACCCGAAGTTTCCGGTATGGGCATAGATCAGGCCGAACGCCGCCAGGATGAACATGGCCCCGACCTGGGAAAACACAAAATAGAGGTACCCGGCTTTGCGGTTTTCCTCGGCTTCGTAATTGCAGATCACCAGAAAAAAAGACGACAGGGACATGATTTCCCAGGACAGCATGAAGGTGATCAGGTTGTTGGCGGTCACTACCAGAGCCATGCAGACCGTCAACAGGCTGAAAAAAAAGTAGTTGCCGGCAGTGCGAATCATTTTCTGGGAGTTGTCCATGTAATGGTAGCTGTATAGGGCGGCCAGCAGGCAGACCGCGTAGATGGTGACCAGGAAAAATGCGGACAGGGCGTCGATTTGAAAGGATAGAGAGTACGCGTTCAGATAATCAAAGGCTGCGGAATAGGGTTCCGGGCGAAAAAGTTTGGTGCCGGCGTCGATCAGCCCCAGAAGACATCCGCCGCCGATGGCAATAGCGCCGATGGTTTTCATCAGGATGAATTGCCGCCAGAAAATCAGGGATAAAAAGCCTCCGCAAAAAATAATCGCCAGCGATAGAAAAAAAAAATTCATAGCCTTCCCCTGTGGTCCGCAGTCATGCGATCAATTAGGCCCTTAGGGCATTTTATTACAGCATGTTATAAAAAACTGAAGGTTTCAGGTGTCAGGTTTCAGGTGTCAGGTAGTGACGGTGCTCAACACTGAAACCTGACACCTGAAACCTAATGCAAATTACAATTTTTCAACCCGGCTCAACCGGATTAGGGTTAAACCCTGCATTTGTTAACCTCCGGTGAGAACCGGCATCCCCATCAGGGGCCAGAGCACGAAAACGGCAAAGCCGGTGACAATCATCAGTATAATGCTGGTCGGGATTCCATACAGAAAGAATTCACCGGGCGTAAACTGCCCGGAGTCATAGGCGATGGCGTTGGGAGCGGCGCCGACCAGCAATAAGAACGGCATCCCGGCCGTCACCAGGGCCGCAAACAGGATCACCTCCCCGGCGACACCCAGGTAAGGGGCAATCACCAGGGCCACCGGCAGGGAGATGGCGATGGCGGCCACGTTCATGATAAAGTTGGTCATGATCATGACGAAAAAGGCGATGCTCATGACAAACACAAACCAGTTGGCTTTTTGGAACATGACCAGCCAGTTGACCGCCATCCAGTTGGCGGCCCCGGTCTGCCACAGGCAGTTGCCGATGCTCATGGCTCCGGCAAAAAGCAGGATGATGTTCCAGGGAATGGATTCCAGATCGTCGATGTTCAGGATGCCGGTGATAAAAAACAGGATGGTGGACACCAGGATGATGGCGGTTTTATCAATGGGCTTCAGGACCGCGGTGTAGGGCTGCAGCGCCATGGTTACGATGCACGCGCCGACGATGGCTGCAGCCTTGATCTCGTTGCGGGTCAGTGGTCCCAGTTCAGCGTTCAGCCTGCGGGCTCTGTCTCTGAGTCCGGGGATCGATTTTTTTTCGGGTTTTAAAACTATCATAAAGAACCCCCACAGCAGTAAGATCATTAGCCAGCCGACGGGGAACATATACCAGGTCAATTGGAAAAAACTGATGTTCTGACCGACGATATCCTTGTAAAAACCGAGGGCCACGGCTCCGCGGGCGGCTCCCAGCAGGGTAATGATACTGCCGGCGCCGGCGATATAGGCCATTCCAATAAACAGGCCTTTGCCGAATTTGGTCTTTTTATCGCCTTCACCGTAAAGCGCATAAATCGACACCAGCAGGGGGTAAATGGTGGCCGCCACCGCCGTATGCGCCATGATGTGGGTCAAGGCGGCGGTGACAACGAAGCATCCGAGATAGATCATGCTGGTTTTTTCACCGACAACGACCAGCATTTTGTATGCCAGGCGGCGGGTCAGCCCGGTTTTGGTGAACACCAGGCCGATCATGATCGAGGCAAAGATAAACATGACCGAAGGCACCATAAAATCCGTAAACGCCTCCCGGGCCGGGCGAATAAGGAACATGGCCTGAAGAACGCCGATGGCCAGGCTGGTGATCCCGATGGGGACGACCTCGAAGACCCACCAGGTTCCGGCCAGTAGAAATACAGCCAGGGCCCCTTTGGCCTCCCGGCTCAGTTCAAAATGTTTGCCCATGGGATCGACGGCATCGGGCCAGGCAGGAGACCAATAAACCACCGCAAAAAGGGCCACTCCCAGAAAAAGAAACCCCATCTTTTTCCAGTCGATATTTGCTTTTCCAGAAATTCCGTTGCTCATTACCACCATCCTCCTCTATCCTGAGAAAACGTCACAAGCTATATTATAGACGTTTTTGAAATACAGCAGCGCTATTTCTCGAAACAAGCTTTCATAGCATGGAAAACATAGGCAAACACGTCGGTCAAGCGCAGGATGCCCACAATTTTTTTGTCACGGGTCACCAATAAAGATTGGTGATGTCCGACGATCAACTGATGAATAGCAAGATCCAGGGTTGCATCTTCAGAGACATATTCACCCTCAGTAGGGGTATACATAAATTCTTTAACGTTGTTTTCTGCGGCTTTGCGGCAGGTTTCATCCAGGGGATTGGCAAAAAGCTTAAATTTCTCCAATATGGATTGCTCGAATTCTTTCGCGAATCCAAAGTGGTGCAAGCCTTTTCCCTGGATCATTTTTTGGTACTTCGGTTCCAGTGCTCTAAGCACATCCAGCTGGCTGAGCTTACCGACAATGTTGCCGCCTTTATCCAGGATTAGAATTGCCCGGTGGCTATAGCGGGTGTGCTTGTCATCGAATTTTTCCTGGGCCTCTTCCAGAGCCAGAACGGCTTCGTAAAGGGTTGCGTCTTCGGTGACGGTGGCATACTCCGAAAGCGGCACCATTAAATCTTTCACAGCGTATGATTTCATGCCTACCTCCATTTTTTGAAAATTATAAAAAGATTTTATCTATCATATCAGGGTAATCTTGTATAGTCTTTTTGCTCGTTTAAATACCTCCTTCCGACGGGTTTCGTTGAGGTGTTATAAGGTGTTACAAGGTGCTTGAGCCTGATACCAGGCACGGGGAACGATTGGGTTGCGGGTCTCGGATTACGCGTTACGGGGTGCGTGTTGCGAGTTACGCATTGCGGGCTTTGGCTTCTTCAATTTTTTGGGTGAGGAGATTCAAATCGGCAGGCTTTTCGATGACATCCATGGCGCCGATCGTGATGGCCTCGATGCACTTTTCCTTCGGTACGTTGGCCGTCAACAGGATGATTGGTAAGTCGGGCCGGGTCATTTTAAACCGTTTTAATGCCTTAAAACCGTCCATTTCCGGCATCATCAAATCCATGATGACGGCATCATAGGATTCTGTCATCACCATTTCGAGGGCATCTTCGGCCGAAGTGGCGGTAGACACCTCCATGTTCCGGGCGCCCAGGCGCTCGGCCATGATATCCAAAAAATCCCTTTCGTCGTCAACGATTAAAACCTTTGCAGGCATTAAATTACTCCGAATTGAACATCCTTTAGAACAGACCCCGGTCAAGAGGTAAAATCACTTATTCTGGTTGCAATTGGATATGACCTCGACAATCGCTCAACCTGGCTAGAAGTGAAATATTTTACCGGCTGAATTCATTGTCAATATTTTTCAACAGTCGCAGGGCAATCTCTTCGCCGGCATGTTCGACTGTCAAATTCGCCTCCAGCACAGCGAGCAGGTTCTTTTCACGATCAGAAGGAAAAGTTTCCATCAGCTCCTCGCTAAGACCTGCCAGCCGCCGGAACCCAATTCGAACGCTGTTTTCGGCCTCTTCGACGACAAGCTCAACGCGTTTTTCATCTCCGCTGGCGGACATGGAGAAATCCAGGCACAGGCAGAGCAGGTTCATCAGAAAAAAGGGAGCTGTCGCAATCGTCACCGGACCTTCCGGTAATTGCAGATCCACCTTAACGCCTCGCATGGCGGCAAACCGGGCCGTCAGGGCAATGGTCAGTTCAATGGTTTGAACCAGATCAACGGTGGTGATGGCTTGATCGATACTGTGTGCCAGGCGGTTCATATTCTGAATGATTCCGTCCGCCCGCCCAACTTGCTTTTTAACCGCTTCCGCCATCATTTTCAGCCTTGCCGGATCGATCGGTTTTCCCCGGTCCGCCATTAAGGTAAAGTCTTCCAGGAGCCCTGCATTCTCATTGACAATCGCCAGCACATTTTTTATTTCATGGGAAATGGAAGCCGATATCCTGCCAAAGAACTTTAGACCCGTCTCAGTGATGATTTCTGGTTTCCAACCCATACAAAACCCTACCTTTCTTGAGAATGGAATTCGGCTTATTATCCAACCGGTCTCATTAAAATCATAAAATTTTCAAGCACCAAAATACAAATCTCAAATAAATTCCAATGACCAAAATTCAAAACAGATAGAATAACCGCGTGACATTGAATAACTGATCGGAATGTTTCGGCCATTGGAACTTGAAATTTGGATATTATTTGTATTTTGGATATTGATGAAATCGTAAAAAGTCATCTTCAGTTCATTTACGTCATTCCGGCGAAAGCCGGAATCCAGTGATTTCAATACGTTCTGGATGCCGGATCAA
>Ga0210112_1000455_pt1 | contig 11123 bp, 9 predicted proteins | sample Joice_ThreeSqC_D_FD_184875 | JGI IMG/M metagenome (GOLD analysis project Ga0210112, IMG submission 184875) | Wetland microbial communities from San Francisco Bay, California, USA, that impact long-term carbon sequestration - Joice_ThreeSqC_D2... | ecosystem: Environmental > Aquatic > Marine >... | reverse complement strand
GCCTTGTGGATCACCATCCTTGCTGCCCGCCGGTACTTCCACCCCCCTTCTGCGCCTGGCGCGGTTTCAGCCGCACACCGAGCCTGCCAGCAGGCCGCAACGTCCCTGCAGCGCGAGTGCCAACCTCGCTGTCGCCGGTCGTCGGGTGGACTTCGAAGCGTTGCAGCAGCATGCCAAGCACCAGCCTGGCCTCGTAAAGCGAGAACTGCATGCCGATGCAGATGCGCGGCCCGAGACTGAACGGGAAGTAGGCGAAGGGATGGCGCGCCGCCACCGCCGCCGGTGCGAAACGGTCAGGGTCGAAACGCAGCGGCTCGGGCCAGAATTCCTCCAGCCGATGGGCAAAATAGGGCGAAATCATGACAATCGCACCAGCCGGCACGCGATAGCCCATGACCTCGTCGTCTGCCAGGGCGTTACGCGCAATCGTCCAGGCCGGCGGGTAGAGACGCAGCACCTCGTGGATTACCTGCGTGGTGTATTGCAGCGCCTTGAGCTGTTCGAGGGACGGCAGCTCGTCCGTCAGCAGCGTATCGACCTCGGTGATCACCCGGGCCTGGATGTCGGGGTGCCTGGCCAGCCGGTAAAGCGCCCAGCTCAACAGGCTTGCCGTAGTCTCGTGACCGGCCAGGTAGAGGGTAATGACCTCGTCACGCAACTGGCGATCATCCATACCCTCGCCGGTCACTGGATCGCGGCTGTTCATGTAGGCACCGAGCAGCGTGTAATCGGCCTTCCCGGCCTGACCGGCACGGAACCGCTCGATGACCTCGTAGACCATGGCATCGAGTTCGCGCAGGATGCGCCGCAAGCGCAGGTTGGCGGGCGTGGGCAGCCACAGCGGGACCTGCAGGCTGGCCGGCCCGCGACTGCCGATGGCGGCAAGCGCCGCGCCGAAGGCGGCGGACGCGCGTTCGCTTTGCTGACCGAGATCGAGACCGAACAGCGTTCTGCCCGCAATGGCCAGGGTCAGGCGGGTCATCTCCTGGTGGACATCGACAGGGTCGGCAAGGCTGGCCGCGCGCCACGCGGCAAGGCGTTGTGCCGTACAGTCGGCCATCACCGCCAGGTACTGCTGCAGTTTCGCCGGGTGAAAGGCCGGGTTGGCGAGCTGGCGCTGCCGGCGCCAATGCTCGCCCTCGCTGGTCACCAGCCCCTGTCCCAGCAGGATTCGGGTACCGTCGTACACCGAGCCCTTGACGTAGTTCTCGCGGCCCGAACGCAGCACCTGTTCCACCGCATCCGGGTGGGCAATCATCACCAGCCTGTGACCCAGGGGGAGCCGCACCTGGAACAGCGGCCCGTAGCGCGCGACCAGCTGGCTGAAGGGTTTCAGCAGGTCGCTGGTCAGAAAGGGTACGACGGTACCAAGCAAGGGCATACCCCGCGGCCCGGGAAGCGAGCGGACGCCAGGACCAGGGGATCGGATGGACATGCAATTTATTCCCGACTGTTCAGCTGCGGCTCTGCCTGCGCTGCCCCGCTGCGGGCTCCAGAGCATTACAGGCCCGCTTCCCGCATGCGGGACGATGCCACTCTGCCGGTGCCACGACATGAGATCCGCCCTCATCTTCCTCCGAACCCGTTTCCAGGTTGCGGATGGGGGCTGCCCTCATTCGAAGTGCGCCTCGCGAATCTCCGCAATGAAGGGAAGCCGGGCGAACCTCTCCAGCACCGCGACGTGGTCGGGTTGATGGGTGTGACCGAGGCATAGCAGCTCGTCCGCACCGCAGCCCGCCCTCCCCGGCGAATGGCCCTGTATTTGCAAGGTCGGGTCTATCCCGCTCACCGCCCCGATCGCCTCCGGGCGATCGGGGATACAGTACTCGTAGTGCAGGGCCCGCCGGCCGTCCGGCGGGCCCTGGAGCCCGTCTGCGCCAAGCCGGTCGAGGTCGAAGCGGAGCCTGGCCCCGGGGGAGGCGTCAGGTGCGGGTGGCGTCGCGGGATCGCGCCCGAGGGTCACCGCCAGGGCCCCTTCCACGGTGCGCAGCTCCAGCTTCTCTCCCTCGCGCCGGAAGGTTGCGGCCATGTGCAGTGCCTCGAGGTAGCGCACCTCCTGCTCCATAAGCCCATCCGGTTCGGGGCAGGACATGCGTGTCGACGCGGGCATGCCAATGCTGATCGTCCCGGCAGCCGTCTCCCAGGAGGCGAAATACTGATTGCAACCCGCGCTGCCCGTTACACGGCCGTCCTCGCCGAAACGCGCTGTGATGCGCGTGCCAAGAAGGACGCTGACCACCGCCTGCCGGCCATTGTTGTAGCCGAGCACCTCCCATGACGTCCCGGCAAGCGCGAGGCTGGCCGCTTCGAATGCCGCGAGCTCCTGCCCGGCACCGTCCAGCAGCCGCAGCCGATCGCCATCGATCGCGAATGACGCGGCACGCCCCAACGTCTGGGTAAAGGCGCTGGCCTGGCTGGCGAGCGGCTCCGCACAGGCCATCAATGTTGCTGCCATCTTGCCCGGCATGCGGATCGCCGAGCCATCAACGCTGAACGTTCCCTGATAGGAGTTGCAGCCGTCGAACCCGCCCAGCGTGCCTTCGGCGTCGAAGCGCAGCGTTGCGGCAGGACCACTCCAGAGCTCCAGTCCGCCCAGCGACACCAGGGACCACGAGGTGCCCGTCAGGGGGGCGGCGGAAGCAGCCTCCGGCCCGCCCGGGCCAGGGGACCCGGCGAGCGCGACGCTCGCGCCCCACAGGGTCGCCAGCACGACACAACGAATGAACAGTTTACGCATGGCTCTCTCTACCCTCAGGAATCCTGCGTTCAGTGCAGCGCACGCTCGCACCACCTGAGCGTCGCCCCTGCACACGTCATTGCGGGCGTCGCGACGCAATCTCGTAATTACCAAATCAGTCAGTTGGAGATTGCTTCGTCACCGCGTTACCCGGTAACTGCTCCTGCGTCGCCCAAGGCGCCTGCTTTTGGTACTCTGCCTCCTGCATGGACCCAGGCCAGCCTCTCGACCGGTTCCCGGTCTCACCTTCTCCATGCAGTCGTCGGTAACTGCTCCTGCGTTACTCTACCTCCTGCATCCATGCAGTCGTCGCAATGACGACTTGATAACAGGTTCCTTAAATTACATCATGTTGCTCGCACTTTCTGGCCATTCCGTGCCAGGCCGGTGCCGATGAGTAGCAGCGATTGATCCTGCTCATCGGCACTGCGTACTGTTACGAACCGGGCGTGTACCAGATCGGCGAGGTATAGGCCCGCTCCTGCAGGGTCATGGTCGTGCCGGGCAGTGGCTTGACCCCGTAACGTTTGGCGTCGTAGGCGGTCCAGCGCGGCGTGGGGATTTCGAGGACACGGGCATAGTAAAAGGCGCGTTGCCCCGCGTCGAAGTCCGGATCTCTCCAGACAGTGATCAGTTCCGGATCGCCAATGGTGTTGGTCCACGTCGCATTCGCCACGTCCACCGTGCTGCCGACGGGGGGCAGCTTGCCGTCCTGGCCCGGTTTGCGTTTGTCCGCATCGCCCCAGACCACGTCATAGACCTTCTCGTGCAGCATGCCCTTCGCATCCATCCAGCCCTTGATGACCTGGATGCGGTCGAGGTTGGCGCCGATCGGGTCTTTAAGCGCGGCGACGAGGAACGTGGGTGACTTGCCTTGCGGCGCACTGTTCAGCTCGCCGCCCATGGGCACGCCCTTGCCATAGCCGATGGCCGCGGGCAGGCGATTGTGCGCGTCCGCCGGCGCGAAGTCCCAGCCGCCGAAGAAGCGCACCGCCATGCGCGGGCCGGTGGTGGCGTATGTCTCACGACGCTGCATCGCATCGAAGAGCGCCGCGCGCGTGTTCCCGGTGGCCCACACCGCGGCGTAACCGGAGGCGCCGACTTCCCAGTCCATGACCTTCACGCCGGTCCCGGGATTGTCGAAGAAGGTCCTGGTCATCCGTTCCGGGCCGGGTTCCTGCGGCGTGGTCTTGCCGAAGAAGTTTTCTTCTTCCATCGCGGCGAGGCCGGTATGCGCGTCGCTGCTGCCGATGAGGCCGAACTTGTACGGATTCGTCCCGAACTGCGCTTCGAGCAGGAGCCCGTTCTTCAGCGCCGAGCGCGCGTACTCGAACTCGAGCATTTCCTTTTTCTTCGCCACGCTGCCGTCGAGGTTGCCCTTGTCCCAGATTTCGAAGCTGGCGAATTCATCGTTGGGCGAGAGGTAGGGATGCGCCTCGCCGGTGCCCTTCGTCTGGGTGGTTTCGTAGAGGCGCTCCCACCTGGCGCGCGTCTCGACATAGTTCCGGTCAAGCTTCTTGTCGAAGGCCTCGACGACGGGGAACATGCGGCCGTTGCTCAGATTGCCGTTGTGGGCGATGGCGAGGATTTCGCTGCCGGTCTTTTCTTCGGTGGCCGCCATCCATTTCCACAGGTCCTCGGGGTTGTCGCTGCCGAGCGGCGGCAGAGTCGTGTAGGGTTCGACCAGGCTGGCCTTCGCACCGTTTTCGCGGAAGATAATATTGCGATGCAGATTGTTGCCGCCCGTGTTCGAGGTCCACTCGAAGCCGATGAACGCGGTGAAACGACCCGGATCGTTGTAGTCATCCGCCGCCTTGATGATCTCCTGCCAGGCGGAACGGTAGGCGGTCGTGCCCGGAAACGGGAACCCCTTGGGCAACTCGCCCTTGCCGAAGCTCTGGATGATATCGATTGCGGCCTCGGCACCGTGGCCGGAACGAATCTGGTCATACCACTTCCGGCCTTGCGGCGTCGCCAGCAGCTCCGGATCGCCGCCCATCAGCGTCGGGAAAAATCCAAAGCCGTCCGAGTGGTCTGCCACGACAAGGAAGTCGAGCGGCCGGGACAGTTTGACCGGCTGGCCGCTCGACGAGGTGACTTCTTCACCCCGGGCGAAACGGTAGGCGTCTGTCGGGCCAAGGCGCGCGCCGAACGCACCCGCGTCCATCGAAAACGCGGTGTGCAGGTGCGTGTCACCGAAGTACGGGCGTGTGGGGTAATTGCGTCCGGCGTAGGGTGAATAGGGCGGCTTTGCCGGGAACACCTTTTCGAGTTCCGCCTTGTTGACCGCACCGACGTCGCTTTGCCCGGCGGCGAACACCGGCAACCCCAACGATGCGATTGCCAGCACGATAGCACTCGCCAGATGAAAAATCCTGTTGTTCATATTGGTCTCCCTGGTATCCTGACGATCGGTGAACCCGGAAAGCGCCGACACGGCGGATGACCCGGGCCATCGTAATGTTTTACAGACCGACATGCACTCGCATACGTCTTCATGAAATGCGGATCGGGTGATTCATAACAACCGCTCAATTCCCTGCCCCCCTTGTGATGCCGTTTGAATGGCCACGGAGTTCATTACAGGTCAACTGAGGCACGCGAACACCGCGGCTGCCGGCGCCAGACCGTCGCAGCACACCCCGGGTGAACCGATCACTCCGGCTGGAGATAACTCCGGCATTCCCATGCCGGGGAAACCTGCCATTTCGCGCCCGGACGCGCCGTTCACGTGTCGCCGGAACGTGATGAAGCTCGATCTCATGCGCATGGGTGTCGTACCCGGAGCATTGGTCACCGTTCGTGCCCGGTCACGCTTCAAAGCGAGGCGCGTACCGGGCGCGAGGGAGAACACCCCGCTGAACATTTTCGGATGTACCGGGTGGGTCCTGTTGTCTGTCATTGCGTCCATGCCCCCCCAAGGCACAGGGCCATGATTTCACGATTGATCGTTTTCGCCGGTAGCTCCGTGTTCATGTGTCAAACCCGGATAACGGAAATCATTTCGCTACCACGATTCCCGGCGGCTGCCACGTACCGCTGCCCGGCGGCAGGATGGAAGGTGCCTCCGTTTTCGGCCAGTAGAGGCGCATGACGAGGTAGATCGGTCCGTCCGGTGCAGGCAGCCAGTTGGATTCCTTGTCCGCACCCGGCGAATCCTTCTGGATGAAAAGCGTCAACGAGCTGTCGGCGTTTTTCTTCAGATCCGGCAGCATTGGCGAGTTGATGAGGTAGCGGTTGATCGGGTTCTCGATCAGCAACTGGGTCTTGCCGTCATACATCGTTATGGACCAGAAGGCGTTCACTGGTGGCAACTGGCCGGCAGGAAACGTGAGCGTGTAATTGTGCTTGCTGCCATCCAGCGTCTCGCCCGCGGCGTCCACCCGGGTCATGGGATAGGTCGCCTCAACCGCATCGTTGCCGTAGATACCGGCCTTGGCGCCAGCGGCGCGCAGCAACCAGTTGCCGCCGAAGAACGCCCGGTCACCAAAGAACGAGCCGATTTTCCATCCGTTGACTTCCTTCTGCTCGGTGTCGAGAAACTTCTCGATCCTGGATTCGCCCTCTTTCATGGCGATCAGGACTTCGGCCTTGTGTTCGACAGACAGGTCGTCGAAGTTGAATGTTTTTCCAGCCCCGACACCGATGCGGGCCAGCTTCTCGCGGATCGCCTTCTCCTCCGGTCCGGCAGGCGCGAACTGCAAGGCGAAATCGAGGTATTCAAAGAATCCGGTCTTCACCATTTCCTTGTCGATCTTCGGAAAGTCGATGGCCGGGGCCGCCGGCGGGGCGGGCTGGTTGAGGAACGCCGAGAGCGGCTGTACCTTGTAGCCGGCCTGGATCTGCTTCACGTTCGGCATGTCTTCCGGGTTGAAGAGCTGGGTGCGGTAGCCCGCAACCGCGAATGCGGTGGATGAGCGGAACAGCTGCTTGATCCCGGCCGGTTTCTCGCCCTGCCAGTCCGGTCCGACGACCATGTAGTCACCCGCTTCGTTCCCCGTCGCGCGGCTGCCGATGTAGCCGAAGTTGAACGTATTGCCGTCTTCGATCTGCACGGAGTAGTAGCGGCCCGTCTCCACGGCCGGGACGGAGAGCACGATGGGCTCGGCGCGCAGGTCCATCCAGAGGAACGAATAGGGCGTGTCGCTGTTGGGCGTGACGATGGCAGTGTCCTTGTAGGTGAACACCCGCGCCTCGTTCCTGATCTGGTTGAATGGCGCCTTGAACTGACCCGAGTCGCGGTCAACCGCGTATTCGTACATGACCGCGTAGTTCATCACGATCGGCAGTCCGTAGATAAAGCCTTCCTCGGCGATGGCTCTGGTTTCGGCGATGCCGGGGGCGGCGATGCCAGCTTGCTTGTCGGCCTGTTGCGCCCTGGACACAGCATCGTTCTTATCGCTGCAGCCGGTGAACAGGGTCAGGGCGAGGGCAGCGGCGACTGCCCCGAGAAGCGTACGTGTCATTGTGTTCATAGTGCTGTACCTTTTACTGTGGATTTGAACGGGACCCTGTTTCGGGATACTTGTCTTCATTGCCGTAATCAGTGGTACCGTGGATGACGGCGAGCATCCGGCACTTCGCCCGTCGTCCACAGGCCCTGAAATGGACGCATTATCGGCGCCCGCTTCACCGGTGGCGGTGTCCAGGAGCCGTCAAGGATCGACGGCAGTGTCTTTCCGGGCGAGTAGATTCTCATCACCAGGACGAACTTCCCTTTCGGCGCCGGCGGGCGGCAGCTGGCCGTTTCCGCAGCGGATGACACAGCGCGGGATTGCTGCTGCTCATTTCGGGAACAGCAATGTCACCTGGAACCTGAGCCCCCATTCCGGCCCGCCCGTCGGGGCCTCGACATAGTTGCGGTAACCGGCGAGGAAACTGATCGGTTGCCTGCCGATTTTCACCAGTTGGCTGACGCTCGCGTTGATGGGCACCGTCCACTGCTCGGTCTTCCAGTTGTACGTGGACTCGGTATTCAGGCCGAAGGAGGTATAGGTTTTCGTAGTGTAGGAAACGAATGGCTGGACGAAGGTGCTACTGACAGCCGGGCGGTCAGAATCGCCGGAGACCGACCACAGATGGTTGACCAGCCCGCCGTAGGTCCAGCCACTTTCCTGCTTCAACACGACGACCGTCGGTCCCAGGCTGAATTTATCCGAGCTGAGGCCATCGTCGCCGGTGGGCAGCGACAGCGCCGGGCCAGCGCCCCAGATCCAGCCGCTGGCAGTCGGCGCCTTGGGCGAGAAGAAGAAACTTTGCAGGATATCGCCCATGCCGGAAACATCATTACCGCCCGTTACAGGTGATTCGGCATCGATGTAGACCGGCACGATGGTGCGCGAAATAATATTCCACTTCTCATTCAGGGTGATCGGAATGACCGGTTGAACAACGTAGGTGGAACGATCGGCGTCCGCCGGGCCAATGCCGGTGTCCCAGTCAAGCTTCATCGGCACACTGATCAGGTCAGCAATCGGATTCTGCAGTTTCTTCGCCAGTTCAGCGGCGTCGTCGGCACCGGCTTGCCGGGAAACAGCCATACCTGCAACAAGCACGCCGACGATGCCTGCGACGATGCCACTCAATCGTTTCAGTTTCATTACATATCCCCCGTTTCCTGAACATTAATGCGCAAGTATGCCACAGTCCACGGCGGTGCCCATACCGTCACTTTATGCCATTGCCAACAGTCAGCTCCGCACCCGCTCAGTGCGCATAATTCAGCCTCCGGTACTGATTCGGGGTGACTCCTGCCACTTGCCTGAAGGCGCGGGTAAAATGCGAAGGGTCTTCGTAGCCGACCGCAAAGGCCGCGTCGATCACTTTCGTGCCGGGGTCCCGAAGGAGATGCGTGGCTACGTTGAAGCGCGCCTGTTGCACCACGTCCGTATAGCTCAGATCGAATTCCTTCAACCGCCGCTGCAATGTGCGCACGCTGCAACCAAAGATGCTCGCGGCGAGACTGATATCCGGATAACCCTCATCCAGGTGCGCCTGGATAATTTCCCGCAGGGCGATCGGGAAGCTCCAGGTCGCCGGGCTCGAGGCAGCGGATTGGATACCGGGCAAGTCCGCCCTGGCATCCAGATGACAGATCCTGTCTGTTGAAAGTCCGGGCAATGATGCGGGAAAGGCAATAGCCGTTTCTGCCTGGCCAGTGGTAACGCGGGTGCGGGAACAGGCGCGACGTACGCGCGGCCCTGGCTCGCGATGCGACTGGAGCGTAATTTCCAGGGGCATCCAGCACTCGCCGGCGAAGTGACGCACGACAGCCACGACCGACATGACGCGCAACCATTCCCCGATGAAATCGGCGTCAGACAGCGCGGCCCTCGCGACTGAACTGCTGATTTGCACCTCGTCCCCGCGCCGGCTAATCCGGCAGTGCACATTGGACTGTTCGTGGTCGACCAGTCTCGTGAAGTTTTCGAGCGCGGCCCCGAGCGATGGAGAACGCATTACGGCGCCGCGCAATTCGGCGCCGAAAATCGGGACCTGCAGACGGGGGCTGAGCTGCAGCAGGAAATTTTCCATGCCGACAGCATGTGCTACGCATTGCGCGAACAGCAGCGTGGCATTCAGCGGCACATAAGTCCCGGGCTTGCGCTCCAGGCTGGCCGGCAGATTGAATTTCCGCAAACACGCTGTTTCGTGCCTGTCGGACTGGTCAGAGACCGCCCTGAACAGGTTCAGATAGGCGGCCCGCATGACGGGGATGGGTTCCACAACCATGGCACTTGTTTCTCCCTGGGTACCTGTGATGGCAGACTACATAGACCGCGGTATTGGCAAATCACCCATAACGGGGGAAAGACGGGGGATAGTCGCGGCTTGTTCAGCCAGGCCGGTAGCCGTCGAGGGTGCCAGGGCAGGGACAACTTATCGTTTGCTTTCTGCTTGTTACAAATTTTGTGACAAATAGTCGTCGCCCAGATACTCGACGGAAAGCAGCGGCAGGTGGAGTTCGTAGAGGGTATTCAGGATGCCGGACAGCTCAGCCTGATCGCTGACGCGGCCCTCCAGTTCCGTCACGTCACTGCCCGCCTGCGTTGAGCGCGCCATAACCCGCATTGCACCGAAACGGCCAGACCAGTCCGGGGACAACCTGCCCTGCACCACAATCCGGTAGTACCCCGGCGCGGAGAATTTGTAGCTATTCATCATGTGGCTGCCGAGTGTTCATGAACGGTATCACGTGAATCACCGCATGGAGGCCTGGGTCTGGAATAATTATTGCGCAAACCCGAAAATGCGCATCCCCCTAAACGGGGGATTTAGACGCCAGATGTGATCTACTGTGTATCTGTGTGCCCGGCGGGACGAACAGTCCGCAGGATATCGACCGCCTTGTCTGCAGCGTCGCGGCGGTTGCTGACGCCGAGTTTCTGATACAGATGCTTCAGGTGGGTCTTTACCGTTTCCGGCGAAACGAACAGGTGGTTGGCGATCTCCTTGTTCTGAAGTCGTTTGGCAACCAGTTCCAGGATGTCGAGTTCCCGGTTCGTGAGCGGCTCCTCGATCCAGTCGGCTGCGGCTGATTGAGACTTGCCGGCAGCAGCGCTCGCTGGCTGCACCTGCCGGGTCGACTGGAATTCATCGAGCAAGCGGAGGAGAAAATTCGTACGACCGTTCCGGTCCGCGAGGCGCCCGAGCAGTTCGGCCATGGGCTGGCCAAGTTCCAGAAAAGGGAAAATGAAACCACCCGGCCCCGCGAGTGCGAGTGCCCGCTCCAGCGCTGCCAGCGCATCCTCGACCCTGGCCTGCTGCTTGTAGGCGACAGCCTGTAGCGCCAGGATCCCGACAAGCTGGCAATTGTTGTGATGGGCCTCGTTCATTTGTGCACATTCGCGCAGGCACTGTTGCGCCTCATCGAGGCTGGCGGATGATCCTTCGATGATCAACACCCGGCAACGGGTGAGTAACGGGCTCTCGAACCAGATCAGCATCACTTCGTCGGGAGGGGGTGCGGTGTGTCCCAGCCAGTGAATGGCGGATTCCGGTCGTGCCTGCAGCATGGCGAGTCGGGCCTCCGCGGAATCGGCAAAGCTGGAATACACCGGGTCGTTCAGCGAGTCTGCAAACTCCCGAAGTAATTGCAGCGTGGCTTGTGCCTCTGCCGTGTGTCCGAGCGCCTGGTGAGCAGCCATCAGACCGGCTATCGAGTCCAGTGCAGCTTTCCTGTGATGGATGAACCTCCGCCTGACCGATCGTCCCAGGAATTCTACAGCCGCGTGCAGCTCGTTCCGGTACAGGTGGATGAGTCCCTGAAGATACGCGACCCATGCCTCCGCATACGCATACCGGCTGCGTTCGGCGACAAGCCGAAGCCGCTGGTTCGACAAATCGGCCTCCACCAGATCACCGCAGATGAGGTGGATGTACACGC
>Ga0210112_1000452_pt1 | contig 11168 bp, 4 predicted proteins | sample Joice_ThreeSqC_D_FD_184875 | JGI IMG/M metagenome (GOLD analysis project Ga0210112, IMG submission 184875) | Wetland microbial communities from San Francisco Bay, California, USA, that impact long-term carbon sequestration - Joice_ThreeSqC_D2... | ecosystem: Environmental > Aquatic > Marine >... | reverse complement strand
CCGAGCTTTCCCGGAGGCGACTCCGCCACCGACTTGGGATCGAGGGTGGTGTGCAGCGTGTCGGTGGCGGAGTCGCCTCCGGGAAAGCTCGGGGCCATCTCGATGGCGATGGCGGTGTCGCCCGCCCAGACGCACTGCACTTGCAGTGGGCAGCGGGAATCCTCGGCGACGTCCACGAAATGGAGCCACAGGTCCGCATCCGGGATCGTCACGGCCTCGCCGACGTCGAGCCGGAACTCGTCACCAACCGTGGGCTCCGTTGCCGAGGCGCAGGCGACGGCGAGCGATGCGAGGATTGCCAGGATGCGCATGGGGACTCCGCTGCTTCGTACGACGAGGATACCCGGTTGGGAGGCCCAGCGTCACATCGGAGACAGGAGTCAGAGAGGAGTCAGGAAACAGAAATCAGCAGTCGTACGTATTGACAGCACAGCGTGCGGCGGCAAGATCCGACTCCTGACTCCTGACTCCTGGCCATGCCCACCCCAGAATTCCTCGCCCTCCAGCAAGCCGTAGCCGGACGTTACTCCCTCGACCGAGAGCTGGGACGTGGCGGGATGGGGGTGGTATTCCTCGCCCGCGACGTCGCCCTCGACCGGCAGATCGCCATCAAACTGCTGCCCCCGGAGCTGGCGGCCGATCCGTCCATCCGGGAGCGCTTCCTCCGAGAGGCGCGAACTGCCGCTGGGTTGTCCCACCCGAACGTCGTGCAGATACACTCAGTCGAGGAGCGCGGCGACCTGGTGTTCTTCGTGATGGCATTCGTGGACGGTGAGACGCTTGGCGCCCGCGTGCGCCGGGATGGACCGCTTCCCGCATCGGACGTGATGCGAATCACGCAGGAGGTCGGGTGGGCGCTCGCACACGCCCACGCGCGCGGCGTCATCCACCGGGACGTGAAACCGGACAACGTGCTCCTCGAGTACGAGACCGGTCGGGCGATGGTGACCGATTTTGGGATCGCGCGGGTGGCAACCGGAACCGATACGCCGCCGTCCGGCGCGGTGCGTGGGACGCCGCAGTACATGAGCCCGGAGCAGGCGGCGGGGACGGTGATCGACGCACGCAGCGATCTCTACTCGCTCGGCGTGACGGCGTTTTTCGCTGCCACCGGACGGCTACCGTTCGAGGCGACGAGCGTTGCGGGATACCTGACCCAGCACGCGACGGTGCCGGCACCTTCCGTCAGCTCGCTGAGTCCGCGGCTGCCGCTCCGGTTCTCCGCCGCGGTCGACCGCTGCCTGGCGAAGAATCCTGCCGACCGACCGCCATCTGCGGAGGCGTTGGCGCACGAGGTCGGCGCAGCACGGGGCGCGATCGTGCGGGTGCCGGTCCCGCTCGGGCGCTTCCTCCGCGAGGCCGACACGATCGGCGCGGAGGCCGCGAGCCTCCTCGGTGGCGCGATCGGTGGCACCTTCATCTTTGAGATCTTTCGGGCGATCGAGGGCGATTGGCTCGGCATCCTCTTCGGGATCGAGATGGTGTTCGCGGCCGTGCTGGCAGGGCTCTCGGTGGCGCGAGCGGCTCAGATCGTAGCGCTGGCGCGGCGGCTCCGTCGCGACGGGTACGGGCACCGCGCTCTTGCCGCCGGAATCGAACTCCAGGAACGGACAGACGCGGCGGAGGCCACCGCGAGCGAGGCCACCGGGCAGCGCGACGTGTGGATCACCGCGGGCGCGGGTGTCGCCGTGGCCGCTGCCGGGGTCACGATCAGTACGGTATTCAACGCCGATCCCGCCGTGGCAATCGGCCTGGCGATGGTGGTTGGCGCACCCGTGTTCACGATTCGGCGGCTCTGGTCGCAGCTCGGCGGCCCGAGAGTGTGGCGCAGACTCCTGAAAGGCCACTTCGGGAAGGCCGTGTTCGCGCTTGGTGGCATAGGGCTCAAGGACCGTCCAGAGGCGCTCGGCGTCGCCGGCGATCGCACGGAGGTCGCCTTGGGCCACGCCGCGGAGCAGCTCTTCGCGGCGCTGCCCGCTATGCAGCGGGAGCGCCTAGGCGATGTGCCGACGCTGATTGCCAAGCTCGAGGCCGATGCGCTCGCGCTGCGTGACCATGCAGCCGATCCTGGGGCAGGGGAGCGTCTGGCGAGTGCCGTGGCGGCGCTTGAGGCGCTGCGCCTCGACCTGCTCCGGCTCCACGCCGGCAACGGCACGATCGACGAGCTGACGCAGGATATCGAAGCCGCGCGTCGTATCGGAGAGGAGATTGATTTCGAGGTGGAAGCGGGAAAAGAAGTAAAGAGGCTGTTGACGGATGAACGATAGAGATCAGAGGTCAGATGCCAGGGCTGTAGATTCTGACATCTCGTACCTCATGTCCGGCATCTGGTATCCGACATCTGTCATCTCACACTCCCCCGCGCCCTCATCCCCCACAGCTCCTTCGGTGTCACGCTCGGCCCTCGGCAGATCATGACCGGCACGTCCTGCTCTCCGGGGACGCCCCAGGAGTCGCGTACGCGCGCAGCCAGCTCGAGCGATTTGCACGTGATGGTGTTCAGGTCTTCGGGTTCCACACCGAGCAGGATGAGCGGGTCGCCGGGTCGGTTGCCGGGGCCGAAAAAGTAGAAGCTGCCGGCGAGGCTGATTACGGGCGGGAGCCCGAGCCGCCGACCGTAGAGGTCGAGTGCCCCCGCCTGGCCGTAGTTGGCTCCGTAGAGTACCGCCCGCGCGCGCTCTTCGGGCGTGAGCGTCTCGACCACGCGCGCCACGGCCGCGGCCTTCTCCTTCCAGCCCAGCATGTCGGCGTAGTCTTGTGGGAGGGGAAGGATCTCGCCCCAGTTGGTCTGCACGACGGCGGTGATCCCCACGGCCTTGGCGTACCGGGCCATCGGCTCCGGCCCCAGGATCGGCAGGCCCATCGGGAGCGTGAAAAAGCCGTAGGCCGTGACCAGTGCCACGGTGCCGCCGGCGAGCGCGGTCCGCACGCGCGGACGGGGCATGCGGTCGATCCAGGTCGCTGCCGCCGCCCACACGGCGGGGTACACCGGTCCGAGATAGTAGGGCTTCCCCTTGAGCACCGCAAATAGCACGAACGAGGTGAGTGCGACCCATGCCACCACGCGGTACCGCCGGAGATCGCGGTGTACGAGGAGCGCCACGATCCCGATGACACCGAGCGCGAACGCTGGTCCCATGAGCAAGTGGAACGAGAAGTACTCGCCGAACGTGATGCGATCGAGCTGTCCTCGTTGCAGCCCCGCCATCTGCTCGAGCACGGGGAAACCGAGTGTGAGCTGGCCGATCACCGACGGCAGGCCGATCACCAGTGCCATTGCCATCGCGATCCACGGCCACGGGCCGAGGAATGCCCGGCGCCGCGGCGTGAGTAGCAGCGCGACGAGCACGGCGAAGCCGAAGAACAGGATAGAGAACTTCGTGAGGAGGCCCAATCCGCCAGCCGCGCCGAGGAGAAGCCACCATTTCGGGTCCTCGGAGTTCTCGAGCCGCACCAGCGCATAGACGCCGAGGGTCCACCAGAGTTGGTCGAGCACCACCGGCTGGAAGAGCACGGCGGGACGCAGGAACAGTGGGCAGAAGATGAGCGTCAGCGCCGCGATGGCCTGCGCGGTTCCCCTCCCACCCATCTCCCTCACAATGAGCACGGTGAGGAGCAGCAGTACGGTTCCGGCGATCGCGGGCACGATGCGGTAGGCGAGGAAGGACGTGCCGAGCATCACGCGCGTCGCCTCGGAGAGCAGCGCGATGAGCGGCGGGAAATCCATGTGGAGGAGTCGCAGGTGCGTGCCCATCGCGAAGTAGAGGAACTCGTCGCGATGGAACTCGTACGGGGACGTCAGCCCCGCCAGGATGTGGATGACGAATTTCGCGCCTACGAGAATCAGGGCCACGGGCGCGAGGCGTGGACGCTCGCGGATGGTCATGCGTCATTCCCCATCGGGGAGCGGTGCAACGTGCTCGGTGCGAAGCGCAGGGGATCCTCCATCGATCGGAGCCACGTTGCGCCGTGTGCCCTGCACCGGCGACTCTGCACTCGGCACTCTACTGAATGACCAGTAGCCATCCCTTGCCCGGTGCCACCGGGATGCCCCTGGCGTTCGCGAACGTCCGGGACTCCTGAAAGTCGCGGATCGCGGGCGCGGTGATTCGCACCTTGTCGCGCACGAGGCCGAGGGCACGCCAGTCGATCGCGAGGTTCACGCGCACGGTGTCTGGTGCCCAGCTGGCCAGCGCGACCATCGTCTTGCCGTCCCGCACGAACGCGGTCGCGAGCACGTCGTCGTTGCCGGTTTGCACGGGGCTGTCGGGCACCCAGTACCCGATCATCCGGCTTCCCTCCATCCCGAACGCGTCCCACTGCTTCCAGAGCGGCGACGGATCGCCGGCCCACGGGAGTCGGCTGGTCATCCCGTACAGCATGCCGCGCCACGGATTCCCCCCGTCCTGCAGCATCTCACCCATGAGACCGAACGGGATGCCCGACAACTCCACGAGCCAGTAGTCGGGCCTGGAGTTGTAATCGAAGTACTCGCCGAACCAGAGCCGGTTGATGTACGGGAAGTGCTCGAGATAGAGATTGGCGCTGTTGGCGAACCCGTCGCGCGTGTTGAACTGGTTGGCCGAGTGCAGGTCGATCAAGGCGTTGGGCCGGTTTCGATCGAGAATCTTGCGTACCCGCTTCATCGTCACGCGGTCGAACGCGACGTCGTCGATGTACAACCCGTCGATGCCGATGTTCCGCGTGAGCCAATCGAGGCCTTCGAGATAGAAGTTGTGCCACCGGGACACGCCGCTGTTGACGACCGCGGCGTCCTTCAAGTCAGGTACGTACCAGCCGGCGATGTAGTCCCCGTTGAGGTGCTCCTGTAACCACGGGGCTCCGCCACCAGGCCCGCTTGACAGCACTTCGTGCCCGAGGCTGAACAGCGCGAACAGCTCGGGCGCCCGATTGGTGAGCTCGCGGAGCGTGTAGTAGATCTTGACCTTCATCCCCCTGGCGTGCGCGGCGTCCACGTACGCCTTCATCGTGTCGGGGGTGAGGAATGGGTAGTTGATGTAGGGGTTGATCGGGGTGGCGTGGTGCACGTTGACCACGTTTGCGCCCAGCGCGCGAATCGAGTCGAGCGGCGCATAGCGGTGGAAGAAACGCGTTCGCCACTGCGCATCGGTGTCGATCGGCTTGAACGGGGTCACGACCAGCCGGAAGTCGTAGCGCAGCGTATCGCCCGCGGTCATGGTCCGGGCCCCGCTGTAGCAGCGGACCACGAAGGCGTTTCCCTCCACGCCGAGGCGGCAGCCTCCCTTTCCATCGTTGGCCCACGAGCGGGGCATGACGAGCGGCTTGGAGAGGTAGAAGTTGGTGTTGAGCGGCCGCTCGTAGTGCTCGTCCCTCATGCTGAACTGCAGGCCGGCATTGACGTCGCCGATCCAGGCGCCGTCCTGGTTGCGTTCCACCCGCCACCGCCACTCGAGCGAGTCGGGACGGAGGCCACCCCGTTGCTCCATGCCCATCATGTACCGCGCCACATCCTCCCGGATCGGGATCTCGAGCCGGATATCGCGCAGATCGATGGACGCGTTCGAGGTCAGTGCGACCGTGTACTCCATGGTGCCGTCGAAGTCCATCGAACCGTGGAGCCGCATGGCGAGCGGTCCGGCCTGGTTGGTGACCTCCCACTGAGCGACGCCGGCATGGAGGTCCACGAACCGGAGGGCCGCGGGCTGCCACGGAAGCTCCCGGCCGTCGGTGTTCTCCGCCACGATGCGGATTGGGCCCGTGAGCACGTCGCGTGCGCGGTCGGTCAGGCCGGTCATCTCCGTCGCAAAGAAGCTCTTGATGCGCACCGGGAGGCCGTCGTCGCCCAGGGTCACCTCCCGGCCGAGCACTCGGACGTTCCGTCCCTGCACCGCGACCGCCGTGAACGGCCGAACCAACTCGTCGTCCAGCGCGATCCGCGAGTCGAGCCAGCGCAGCCGAGACATCCGCCACGGCTCGTCGTCACCGTGGGCGCGGATCGTCCGGTCCGAGACCGTGATGGTGACCGGAATTGGGCGGGGCGGAAATCCGCCTGCGACGACCGTCACCGTGCCAGTGTACCGCCCCGAAATCGCATCCTCCGGGACCGCAATGCCGAGCCAGAGGGGCTGCACGGCGCCCTTCGGCACGGACAGCGGGATCGTGAAGTCGTGTCCCTTGGAGTCCACCCCACCGAGGTTGAACACGCTCACGGCACTGGCTGGGATGGTGGCGTTCGCGCGCTCGTGCCGGAAGTCGCTCGCATGCACTTCGAGTCGATCGAGGTCGCGGACCGCCCACACACCGACCTGGAACACATAAAACTCGCCCTTGTCCGCATCCCCTTGGAATGCGCGGAACGGTCCCCGTTCGATCCACCGGTACGGCAGATCGTGGTTCATTCGGATGGAAAACCGCCGGTTCTCGGGGAAGAGCAGGTAGGGGGCATCAGGGTAGGCCGCGACGAGCGCCCGCGTTTCCTGGGCGGTGGCGATGATCTCCATCGGGGAGAAAGAGTCGAAGTCGTCGACCGCCTGGATCTCGGTGACGGCGGCCTGGGGGATTCGCTCCCATCGGTCGGAGGCGAGCGCTTCGGGAGTCAGCATCCGCCGCGCGATCCAGGCCGTGTCCGCCGTCTCCCGGGTGGCCGTGTACTCGATCTGCGGGTAGTTCCGGTGCCCGGTGCTGTTGTGCGGCAGGTAGTAGAAGTGATACTCGGCCGGCGCGTACAGCGGTTCAAAGACGAAGTCCCCGTACTCGCGGTTGATCGCGACACGGAGCACGTTGGTGATGCGCCGTCCGGTCGCCGCATCGAGCACAATCGTCTCCACCTGTTCGGGATGCAGATCGCGCCGCCGCCAGGGGATCCGGACCCGGACTACCGTGGCGGGCTCGCGTACCCATACGACCGCCCGGTGATTGCCGAGGGTGTCGGGGTCCCAGCTACCGGTGCGCCACGGGACTTCCTGGGCGGCCGCCGGCGCTGCCGCAAGGGCGAGCACCGTCATGAGGATCATTGGGCGTACGGGCATAAGGCGATCCCGGGGTCGGTAAGGGTCGGTGTCGAAACGTGTCAGAAAGTGCAGGGTGCAAGGCGCACGGTGCAAGGGGGCTCCCGGAGTATTTCCTTCGCGCCTTCACCGTGCACCACTCACTACCATCGACATGCCGTTCTGATCGCCGCCACCCGTTCCGCGAGCGGCGACTGTTCGAGGAGCGCGTCGAGTCCTTGGAGCCCGAAGCGCAGTCGTCGGTCGGCGCGCCCGAGCCGTGAGACGATGGTCCGCGCGTCGGCGCAGCGCCCGTTGGCGACCGCGTCCGCGGCGCTGGCCAGCTTCACCTCGAGGTACACCGTACGCACGTCGGGACCGCCCTCTTCGCTGGGGAAGAAGCGGTCAAGAAACAGGGCGTCGGCCTCGTCGAACCGCGCGGCCGAGGCCAGAAGGCGTGCCCCATGATACACGAGCTTCGCGGGCATGGCACTTCGCTCCGGATACGTGAGGATCGAGTCGGCGCGGTCGGCGGGCGAACTGCCGAGTTGCATCAGCGCCTCGTCGAGTCCGAAGTAGAGATCGACGTTATCCGGATCGACGGTGCGTCCTTCGGAGAACAGCCCGGCGGCACGCTCGGGGGACCCGCCGGATGCCAGCACCGTCCGGCCCATGTTCCGATGCAAGGTCGGAATCCGCGGGTTCAGCACGCGGGCGCGTTCCCAGTGTGCCATTGCCGAGTCGGCGCGCCCGCCGGCGAGGTGGAGCGATCCCAGCAGGAAGTGGGCCGTCGCGTCGTCGGGATCGTGCCGGAGGGCGTCGCGCAGCACCGCGAACGACATCGCCCGTTTCGGGAATACGTAGCGGGTCGGCATCTCGGATGCCGCACCTCGGTCGGCCGCGCCGTCGTCGCCCAGCAGCTCCCGCACGTACGCCCTGTAGTACGCGATGAGGGGATACTCGCCCGGATGGGGCATTCCAGGCTCGGCGACCACCCCGGCGTCCCGGGGATAGTCGCGGCTCAGCAGCGTGAGCGCGTCGTCGTACATCCCGAAGCGCACGTAGTCCGTCGCAATCTCGAGGATCCGCTCGGGATCGGCCGCCAAATGCCGCCAGAGGTTCGGGTCGTCTGCGCCAAGCAGGGTCGCCTCCACGCGCAGGAGCGCATTCGTGGGATCGATCCGGCGCCACGCGGCGAGTCTGGTCCGCGCCTCCTGCTGCTGGCCCATGTGCCGCCGCAGCGCAACGCCGAGCGCTCCGGCCCGCACGGAAAAGGGAGCCTCCACCACCGCGGTGTCGAGATACCTCAGTGCCAGGGCGGCGTCGCCGTCGCCCGCCGCGATGCCCGCCAGCTGGATCAGCGAGGCCGGGCGCCACGGGCCGTAGGCCTGTGACTGTTCCCAGGCCAGACGAGCCGCGCGTACGTCACCCAGCGCGAGCAGCGCGCGTCCCAGGTAGTAGTGGGACTCGTAGTCGGTGCTCACCCGGTTCACGGCCTCGCGAAGGTGCGCCACCGCCTCCGGATCGCGTGCGAGGATCACGAAGAGACGGCCGATCGCGCGGTGCAGTGCCATGCTCGATGGAAATTGCGCGAGCCCCTGCTCGTACGTCGCCAGCGCGTCGAGCAGACGACCGTTGTGCTCGTGGTCATCACCGAGGGCCACGATGTCGGCTTCGCTCCGCGCGGCAGGCGGCGGAAGGGTGTATGCCAAGCGCGCGCCGACCGTAATCTGCTCCGCCGGCGTGTAGTCATACTCGTTCTCGGTGTGCGCGATCACCATTTGGCCGCCTGCGTCGCGCACCGTCACCGTGTATGGGCCGGCGGCCGCGATCCGCTCGAACCGGTGCACCACCGTCTGCGTCGGATCGATGGATTGGCGGATTGAGTCGAGGGGACCCGCAGGCGAAAGGAGTACGACGGTAGCGTGCTCCAACGAGCGCGTGACGTTCAGGCGCACCTCGACGGCGAATGTCGAGTCGCGCCCTTCATGCGTCGTCAGATTCAGCGCTGCATCCGGATTCGCGCGCGCGAGCCCGTGAAGCCCGCGGATCGGCAGCCAGCACTCGGTGAACCGCACCTCGTCCTGGGGCTCCAGGAAGCCGTAGGTCTCCTGGTCGCGAAAGACGCCGGCCTGGATCTCGACATAGGCGCTGTTGTCGTCCGACAGCGCCTCGCGCCAGTTGAGCCCGTTCTGATCGCGCCCCCACGACCAGATCTTCTTGGCGGGCAGGTCCGTGGGCGACGAGTAGTGCACCACGCCGCTTTGGGTCGGCGGGTGATACACCGCCATGTAGCCCTCACGGCTCCCGTGGCTGAATCGGGATACGGGGCCGACGACGTGGTTCCCGACCACGCTGTTGTCCGTGCCGCGCGAATCCACGGGCCAGGTGTCGATATCGCGGAACCCGTGCGACGCGGTGAACCGCATCGGGTAGAGAATCCGGCTGTCGTCCGTCACCCGCACGGCCGCGTTGGTCCACCAGTAGAATCGGTGTCGGACGTCGCTCCGGTTGTAGAGTGTCGTACGCTGCTCGAGCACCGAGCGTCCTGGGTACAGGCGCAGCTCCACCCGCCACTGCATACCGGTGACCCGGTCGATGTTCGCGATCCACGCCGACACGGAGCCGTCCGCGTTTTCGGTGGTCGCGAAGTCCACCGGCGACGTGGTCATCCAGTTGTGCGACACGGGGAAGTTGAACTCGACGCCGAATGCCGCCCACGCGCCTCGGTAGCCAATCTGCGTAAGCTTGAGCGACGGATTCGCGTAGAACATCTCCTGGCCGTTCACCTTGTCCGTGCAGCTGTAGAGGTGTCCACCGACGTCGGGGAGCACCACGCAGCGGAGGTAGGCGTTCTCGAGGTAGATGGCCCGCCAGTCGTGCGGCTCCCGCCGGTCGGTCAGGTTGTCCCGGATGGTGTAAGGGTAGTTGATCCGGCCGATGCGGAAGTAGTCGAACGGCGGATTCGGGTCCGGCAACCCCTCCACATAGCTCGGCCACGCAAAGGTACTGTCCCACACGCGGGAGGCATCCGCGCTCTGCGCCTGCAGGGGACGGGCAGTACCGAGTGCCAGCGCGCCGAATGCGAAGGCACGAAGCAGGACTTGGAGATTCCGCACGAGCAGGCGCTGCCGTTGCGTCGCGAACATCGACGATCTCCGAGCGGTGAGGGAGACGAAACCGGTGCTCACCTAAGATACGACTCGATCCCGTGCGCCACGACATCCCGTGCACCCTTCGGTCCACGATCCGGGATCCGCAATCTGCAATCTTTCATCCCTCGTCCCCTTGCACCCTGCACCTCGCCCCTTGCACCTTCTCTCCCATGCCGGTCTTTACCACCGCCTGTCCCCGCAACTGCTACAGCACGTGCGCCATGCGCGTCCACGTGGAGGACGGGAGGATTCGGCGGATCGAACCGCATCCCGACAACCGGGCGACGACCGGGGGGGTGTGTCTCAAGGGACTGAGCTACTTCGAGCGCGTGGTCTCCCCGGACCGACTGCTGCACCCTCTCCGGCGGCGTGGCAGGAGCGGAACGTTCGAGCGGATCACCTGGGATACGGCCTTCGACGAGATCGCCGAGTGTCTCGTCCGGATCCGCTGCGAGTCTGGCCCGCAGGCGGTGCTCTACTACGCCGCCAGCGGCACGAAGGGACTGCTCAGCCGTGTGGGCTCGTCGTTTTGGCGGATGTACGGCGGCTGCACCACCACCTACGGCGATCTCTGCTGGCCGGCGGGCCTCGAGGCCACTCGTCTGACTCTGGGTGACAACAAGCACAGCGCGCCGTGGGACTTGGCCAAGGCGAAGCTGATCGTGATGTGGGGGAAGAACGCCGCCGAGACGAACATCCATCAGATGCCGTTCGTCGAGCAGGCGCTCGCCGCCGGCGGCCGGCTGGTCGTCGTCGATCCGCGGCGCACGCAGACGGCCGAGCGGGCCGACCTGCTCATCCGCCCTCGGCCCGGGACCGATGGGGCACTCGCGCTGGCCGTAGCGCACGAACTGGCGGCGCACGGGTGGGTCGACCGTGCGTTCATCGAGCGCCACGTGCTCGGATATCCGCAGTTCGCCGAGCGGGTGGCGACCTGCACACCGGAGTGGGCAGCCGGGATCGCCGAAGTCCCGGAGGCGCAGATTGCACGGCTTGCGGAGTGGCTCGGGACGTGCGGCCCGGTGACGATCTGCCCGGGGTTCGG
>Ga0210112_1000451_pt1 | contig 11197 bp, 11 predicted proteins | sample Joice_ThreeSqC_D_FD_184875 | JGI IMG/M metagenome (GOLD analysis project Ga0210112, IMG submission 184875) | Wetland microbial communities from San Francisco Bay, California, USA, that impact long-term carbon sequestration - Joice_ThreeSqC_D2... | ecosystem: Environmental > Aquatic > Marine >... | reverse complement strand
CTTTCTGGTCTTCACCGACATACTTGGCGAATTTGCGAATCGGCGGCACCACGGAGTAGGTCTCGAAGTACTCGCGCGCCTTCATGATGTGAGCCCACTTGACCTCATCGAGGCTCACTTCGTCGGCATCCGCCATTGCCTGGGCGATCTCGGGAGTCCATGCATTCATGTCTGTCAGATAACCATCACCGTCGCGTTCTGGAATTTGCATTGCTTACCTCTAGTCATTGTCTGAAAATTTATATCACGGGCTGAAATTCACGACATACCGCGTCATGTGAATCTACCCGCTAAACTGTAAGTATTAGACAATACCTGAGTAATATAATCAAGTATTAATTTACTAAAAGCCCAGTGCCATCAATAAGTACTGGCTGCTTGTATTTCATTTAGTTATATATTTTTTCTAGAAAGACTCGAAGTTACCAGGCAGTCCGGGTCGCAGCGTGGCAAGCACCGCAGACACGCCTTCCGGGGTGTAGGGCCTGGTCTGCACCCGTCCCCAGACCGGCGCCGGCCAGGCGGGGTCATCCCGGTAGCGCACCACATGATGGATATGCAGTTGCGGGACCACGTTGCCGAGCGCCGCGATGTTGAGCTTGTCGGCATGGAACCGTTCGACCAGGACGGCCGAGAGCAGCGAGGATTCCCGGAGCAACTGTATCTGGTCCTCCTCGCTTAACTGAAAAATTTCGCTAATCCCTTCCCGGTCCGGCACCAGGATAAACCAGGGATAGTTGGCATCGTGCATCAGCAGCAGCCGGCACAGGGGAAAGCGCCCGACAAGCAGGCAATCCTTCTGAAGCTGGGGGTGCAAATCAGCCATGGTCATATCCTTGGGTGCGCGAGGCGCGAATCGAAGTCTGCATCCCAACCACAGGTCGCGCGCCGCGAGCGCCCTGTGAATGGCGCCTGCCTGCCCGGGCGGTCATTCCGGTACGCCGGCAAAAATCAGCGGACCACCGCAGCGACGGCAGCGGTAGAGCGCATCGCCGCGATGCACCTTGTTGTGCCGCTGCGCAGTCAAGCGATGCGTGGAGCATCCACAGGCATACGAAAAACGCCGCTGGCGCCGCACCGGCACGCCCGACAGGTCATAGTCCCCGGAGGCGCGCGGTTCGACGCCAAGCGAACGCATGACGGCCTGCCACTCCATCCCGTGCGGACGCACCCGGTGCAAACTGTAAAGCATGTCCGTGACATAATGCGCCACTTCGTGCGGAACGGTAACGGCCAGGTTGTCCTCGAAATACTTGGCGAAGAGATAGGCATTGTAGCGAATGCCGCGCCGGCCGTGCCGCACGCGGTACATGCCGGCGGAGCGTCCAAGCAGGTCGAAGGTCACCGGGATGGGAGCGAAGTCGCGCCGGTATATCTCGCCGGCACGGCGCAAACAACGTTCGGTAGCCAGGCGCACCGTCTGTTGCCGTCCGGCATCGATCGGCTCGATGAACATCGGTTTCGCGTGACTCAGGGATTTCCCGTGAACCGGTAGAAACGCCGGTTGAGATAATCGGTCACATCGTCGACATCCTCCGCGGACCAGTTCAGCCCGGAATGGACGCTCCACGCCGACACCCGGGCGCGCAGATCCGCCAGCGTGGCGACATGACGCGCCTCTCCCGCGACATGCGTCTGCGGGTCATGGCAGGTGGAGCAATGATTCTCGTACAGGGCCTGGCCACGATCGAATTCCACCGCGCGGAGCGCCGCCACGAAGGCCAGCACGCCGGCCAGAGCCGCCACCAGTCCTGCCAGCTTCAGCCATCGTGATTTCATCGCCATGCGCGTCTTCTCCTTCCACCCATGCATAAAGAAATACACTCACCGCAGAGACGCAAAGAACGCAGAGAATTTCCTAAAGAAAAAAACAATTAATTACCTCTGCGTACTTTGCGTCTCTGCGGTGAAAACGGTGTTTATGGATGAACACTAATTACTGAATATTTTGGTCAGAAACTGCTCCAGCGCCTGCCAGGACGCCTTGTCCGCGGCGGCATTGTAAGCCAGCGGCAGGTTGAATTGTTTGCCCAGCGCGTCCGCATCGGGGTTGGTGAAACTGTGTTTCGCGCCCGGGTAGCTGATGAAGGTGTAATCAGCGCCGGCGGCATCCATCATCGTCTTGAAGGCGGCAATCTGCTCCGCCGTCGTGAACGGGTCATCGGCGCCGTTTGCAACCAGCACCCTGGCCTTCACCGCACCCTTGGCGGGCGTGGAAAGCCCGCCCAGACTGCCATGAAAACTCGCCACACCGGCCAGATCGACACCTTCGATCGCCATCTCCAGCACCACGCTACCACCGAAGCAGTAACCAATGGCGGCATTCTTTGTCGGGTCGACGCTCGGCTGGGCATTGAGGAACTCGCGCGCGGCCAGGAACCGCGCCTTCATCAGCGGCAGGTTCTGACGCACCGCGCCGGCGAATTTGCCAGCCTCGTCGGGATGCCCGGCGGTTTTGCCCTCGCCGTACATATCCAGCGCCAGCGCGGTATAGCCCAGTGCGGCGAGCATGTCGGCGCGATGGCGCGCATAGGCGTTCTGCCCCCACCACTCATGGACCACCAGGATGCCGGGGCGCTTGCCCTGGATGGCGTCGTCATAGGCCAGGTAACCCTTGAGAAGGGTATCGCCGGACTGGTAACTCACTTCCCTGCCAACCACGGCGGCCTGGGATGCCAGGCTGGCCAACAGCAGCAGCACACTCGTGATCACTCGCAACATAATGCCTCCCGGATGAAGTATCGATTGTTTCAAACTGCCGGACGAACGCCGACCGCCCGGTCCGACACGGAATTGATGAGAGTATAGCCCGCATCATGAGCGGTGTTCACTCCTGAGCGCCGCTGTCCGCCACGACCAGCACCTTCGCGCCCCGCACCTCGCCACGCTTCAGTTCCAACAGCGCCCGATTGGCATCCGTGAAGGGATAGAGCTGATGTTCCGGCAACAACGGGATCCTGGCCGCCAGCCGCAGAAATTCCGTGACGTCACTGCGCGTCACATTGGCGACACTCTTGACTTCCTTTTCCATCCACAGGTGCTGCGGATAATCCAGATTCAACAGGCAATCCTGATCGGCGGCTTCCTTGCGGATGGCATTGATCACCAGCCGTCCGCCCGGCAACAGATTGGTCAGCGACTCCACCACCGGTTTCCACGCCGGCGTGGTATCGATGATCGCCTGCAGGCGCTGCGGCGGACGTTGCGTGGTGTCGCCCGCCCAGCTTGCGCCGAGTTCCAGCGCGAACTGCCGTTCCCGTTCGCTGCGCGCGAACACGAACACCGGCGTATCGGGGTAATGGTGACGCACCATCTTCAACACCAGGTGCGCGGAAGCGCCGAACCCGGTCAAACCCAGCGCCTGGCCATTGGCCAGCCCCGTCAGGCGCAGGCTGCGGTAGCCGATAGCGCCGGCGCACAGCAGCGGTGCCGCCTGGGCATCCGACAATGCCGCAGGTATCGGATAGGCATAACGCTCCGGTACGACCATGTATTCGGCGTAACCGCCGTTGACATCGCGCCCGGTCGCCAGAAAATCCGCGCACAGGTTTTCCTCGCCCCGGCGGCACCATACGCACCGGCCGCAGGCGGCATAAATCCAGGCCACACCGACCCGGGCGCCGACCTTGTGCCGTTTGGCGCCCTTGCCCTTCTCGTCCACCACACCGACCACCTGGTGTCCGGGCACCATCGGATAGGAAGGTGGCGGGCTGCGGCCCTCGATCTCGTCCAGTTCGGTATGGCAGACGGCACACACGCTGACGCGGATCCGGATCTCTCCCGTGGAGGGTTCCGGAAGTGGCAAGTCGACGCACTCGAGTGGTTGCGAATCCGCTGCCAGATCCGTCACGCGGGTCATGACCCAGGCCTTCATGGTGTCGGTCTCAGACATACTGTGGCTAGTGCAGCGGCCTGTCATCACGGCCGGTATGCGTTGCATCCTGCAGGGGGACAAATGCGACTCCAAGGATGCCGCGGGAGTGAATAACGTTCTGCGTGTCCTTCTCGATCAGCATGAGTTCCTGCGGCATGTACTGCCAGCCAACCGGTATGACCAGCCGGCCGCCGGGTTTCAGCTGCTCGATCAGCGCCGGGGGCACTTCGGGCGCCGCGGCGGTCACGATGATGGCGTCATAGGGGGCGTGTTCCGGCCAGCCCGCATAGCCATTGCCGATCCGGTAGTGGATATTGGTGTAGTTCAGGGCCGTGAGTTTGCCGGCGGCGACCTCACCCAGTTCGGGTATCAGTTCGACCGTGTACACCGCCTTCGCCAGGCACGACAGGATGGCGGTCTGGTAACCGGAACCGGTCCCGATCTCCAGCACCCGGTCATCCGGTCCGAGTTGCAGCAGGTCAGTCATGAGCGCAACGATGTAGGGTTGCGAGATGGTCTGGCCATGACCGATGGGCAGGGGCCCGTTGTCATAGGCGGCATCGTGCATCTCGTGTGGTACGAATTTCTCGCGCGGCACCTGGCCCATGACCGCCATCACCCGCGGATTCAGCGCCTTCCTGCCGGTCAGGCTGCGCGTGTATTCGACCTCGGCCTCAATGTCGGCGATCATGCGCTTGAGGGACGGTTTCATCGCCTCACTCCGCCGCCAGTCCGTCGAGCCGCGCGCGCAGATCCTCGACCTCCCGGAACAGCTCGATGACCAGCTGTTCCAGCCGGTCGAGGCGCTCGGCCTCCTCGCCCGCCACCGTGACGTCCTTGCCGGCGGTGGGTTCCGCGAGATGTGGAGTTTCGCTGAAGAGCTGCACGTAGCGAGACTCCCGTTTGCCCGGCTCCCGCGGCAGCCGGGCGACGAAGGGCCCATCTTCGCGTTGCATCAGCCGGTCGAGCACGGCCTCGACTTCCTGCACGTCATCGAAGCGGCACAGGCGAGCAGTGCGGGTACGCAATTCCCCCGGTGTCTGCGCCCCGCGCAGCAGCAGGACGCAGAGGATGCCGAGTTCCTGGGGCGAGAAGGTCAGCGACCCGAATTCGGTGTTGCAGAAGCGCTCACGGTACTTGGTAACGCGGCTGCCGAAAGCGGTCTTCTCGCTGACCATGTGCTTCTTCACGAGCCCGTCGATGATTTCCTGGACCTGCGACTCGTCCAGTTCCATCACCGGCTCTCGGTTGCTCTTCTGGTTACAGGCGTTGACCAGCGCATTGAGCGACAGGGGATACTGATCGGGCGTGGTGATTTCCTTTTCGATCAGCGCCCCGATGACGCGCGCTTCGAGGACGGTAAGCGTGATATCCACAATGATGTTCCTTCCCGGTCGGCATTGAATGCGGACCAGTCTAGTCCAGAGTCCATCTGTTAAGAAACAAATTCACCGCAAAGACGCAAAGAACGCAAAGAACGCAAAGCAAGGCATTGTTAAAATGATTAAAATCTCTGAACAGGTCATCCCCACGGAAGCAGAGATCCAGCAAACAACCGATTCTGGATAGACTGGATATCATCCTGTGGGCTACAAACGGCGCACGGCCAGACAAACTCTCGACCGGTTCCCGGTCTCACCCTCTCCTTGCACCGCCACCTCCGCTTCTGCGGGTATGACTTTTTCAGAGGTTTCGATAATAACCTCCTTTGCGTTCTTTGCGTCTTTGCGGTGATAGAAAAGTGTCCAGGAGCCTGTCGATTACGCTGCACAACGGCCTACAGCCGACTGCGCCACTCCAGGAGGGCGCTAAGGATCGTGGTCGTGAAGAACACTCCCACCGTAGCCTTCCACAGCAGTTCCTCGTCAACCTCACGCCCGGCAATCTGGTCCACCAGCCACTTCACATAGGAGTCGCCCGGGTCTGGCTGATGCAGGAACCGCTTTACCCGCCAGTGCAAATCGGTGAGAAAACAATACGTCCAGCCCTTTTTGATGCCCAGGCCGAACCAGGAAAACAGGATCAACCCCTGCAGGCACAGATGGGCGGGGCGCGCAGGCGGGTACAGCCAGCCCAGAGCGCTGAACAGGATGACTGCGATGTGCGCAAGATGAAACAGGACATCGAGCAGTTTCAGGACCGCAAGGTGAACGGTATCAGCCATGTCCGGCCGGTCGCCGTCAGACGGATGCCGCACGTATCTCACCGGCATGCGCCAGCACCCGGCGAAAGGCCTCGATGTACTGGTCGAGTATTTCCCGACCGGCACTCGGGAAGGCCGGCAGGCGCAGCAGGGTCCGGCCGTAGTCGCGGGTTTTGTGCAGCGTGCCAGGTCCGTAGGCCAGATCCGGCACGCGGGTCGACGCCCGCAGGATGCGTTTCCAGTGCCCCTCGGTGAAGAACGGCTGCTCGTGCACCAGCGGGTAGCGGGGCGCCATCACCAGACAGCCCTCGGCCTGCAGCGCCGTGACCAGCGTTTCAATGGACAGACCGCCCCGCGCCTCGTCGTAATGGATGATGTACTCGAAATAGGTTCGCTCGATATGCGCCGGTGCGCGGAAGGTATGAAAGCAGCCCAGCGCCTCCAGCGCCTCGGACAGGTAGTCCAGATTGGTGTTGCGCACCCGGTTATGCTCCGCGAGGTGCTTATACTGCACCCGCGCCACCGCCGCACTGAGCGGGGCAATGCGCGTCTTGATGCCGAAGCTGGTGGCCGCGAAGCGCTGCTGGGGCGTCTCTAGTTGCATGATGCGGGCAATGTCGCCCAGACAGATCGCCCGTTCGTGGTATTCGTCGTTGTCGGTGAGGAAAATGCCCCCCTCGCCGGCGGGTGCAAGTTTGTCGTTCTGCAGGCTGAATACCGAAATATCGCCCAGCGATCCGCACGGGCGGCCACGCCAGCGGGCGCCGTGGGTATGGGAGGCATCTTCGATGATTTTCAGATCATGGCGCTCGGCCAGCGCGAAGATCTCCGTCATCTTCGAGGGCATCCCCCACAGGTGCACGACCACGATGGCGCGCGTGCGCTCACTGATCTTGCGTTCCATGTCCACCGGATCGAGGCCCAGGCGTTCCTCCTCACTCTCGCAGAATACGGGCACCAGGCCGACCCACAGCATGGGCAGGACCGAGGCCCACCAGGTCGCGCTGGGCACCAGCACCTCGTCGCCCGGGTTCAGGTTCAGCGCGAAGAAGGCGGCCAGCAACCCGGCAGTGCCGTTGTTGTGCGCCAGCGCATGACGGCGGCCCGTAAGGGCGCGGTAGTCGTCCTCCAGTTCCTGCACTACGGGATGAAAACTCAGGTTACCGTCGCGCATGACGCGCAGCACCGCCTGCTCGTCTTCCTCGCCGAGCAGCGGCCAGTGATTCGCCGCGGCATGATCGGCCGTGACGAGCGGCGTGCCGCCGAGGATGGCCGGCAGATTCGTGCTGGTATTCGACATGAATTTCTCCTGGTGTGCGCCGGAGGCACCCTGTAATGAGGCTAATTTGGCATCTGTCTATAAACACCATTTTCACCGCAAAGACGCAAAGTTCGCAAAGTTCGCAAAGAAACTTATTGATAGAGACAAGTAAATGGCTTTGAGTTCTTTGCGCCTTTGCGGTGAGTTTATTTCATTATGGATGAAAACGATTTACGTAAGTAATAATCGCACCTGACTGGCTAGATGGCTTCGCCGAGCAGCTTATCAAAGCGGATGGTAACGGTCTCTTCATAACGCGCCACCGCCTCCCCTGCCGCCGCCGGATCACCGTCGTACAGTTCCCTGGCCGCAGCAAGCAGAGCGTCCCGGTTTTCGCCGTTGCGTCCCAGCCCCTCGCGCGGTAGCCACTGCGCGATATTCGTACGGCGGCGCAGGTAATCTTCGAGAGTGACGCAGAACTCATGCTCACGGCACCAGCGCGGCGCAGCGACCGGTTGGTCGAGACCGGGAAAGGCGCACGACGCGACCGCGGGTGACTCCTCACCGTAACCCATTGGAAGAAGCGACGGCGGCACGCGGTGGCGGATCATACGTGCGATCTTGCCGGCGAGTTCGCGCGAGCCGGTCAGTTTGCCGCCATAGGCCGTGATCCAGGGCAGATCCCTTTCGGGGTGAACGATGCTGCGTCGCGACAGTTCCAGCGGATAGCGCGTGGAAGCGTAATCGCGATCGACCGCCAGGGCGCGGATACCGCAGCGCAGGGAAACGATGTCTTCCGGGCCGACTTTCCGGCGCAAATGCCGGTTGGCTGTTTCCAGCAAAAAACGGATGTCCCCGGCCTGCGGCGCCAGCCCTTCCCTGATCTCCTCGATGGCGGTTTCGGTCGGACCCCACAACGCCACCGGTCCCCAGGGGACATAGGTCATGACGTCGTCATGGTCGCCCATATCGAAAATCAGTGGCGAGTGATGTTCCCCGGACCGCTCCAGCCCGAGATAAACCCCCTTGCTCAGGGCATGGCGGTACGGTGTTTCGATGCCCTGCTGACGGTTGAGGTCGTCCGCCCAGACGCCGGCGCAATTGACGATCAGGCGCGCGCGCGCGCCGGTCGTGACGCCCCGCAGCCGGTCGCGCAGTTCCAGGCGCCATAGCCCGTCGGAACGGGCGTATTCGCAGCTCTTGACCTCGCAGTAATTAATGGCGGCCCGACCGGGCGGCTGGTGCGGCGTCAACCAGTGCAGCACAAAGCGGGCGTCGGATGAGGTAAGCAGGGCCTCCTCGTAGCAGAAGGCCCCCCGGTGAACGTGCTGGCTGAGCAGCGAGGCCTCCACGAAGTCACGCCGGTAGTCCGGAAGACGCCGGCGCCCGGCGCCGAGCAGCCAGTAAAGTCCAAGGCCCGCGCCGATGAACAGCGACGGCGGACCGCCCTTGAGCGAGGGGATATAGTGGAACGCTGCCGGCGCCGTCCAGCCGTCCAGTTCCTTGATCATCCGGTCACGCGACCGGGACAACCTCAGGACGGTGATCACGTCGCCGGCACGCAGGTACAACAGCCCGCCCCACACCATCATGCCGGAGGACTGGCTCGTGCCCGAGGCGAAATCGCCCTTGTCGAGCAGCAGGGTGCGCCAGCCATGGCGGCAGAGTTCGCCGTACAGGGAAGCGCCGGTAATGCCGCCACCGATGATCAGGACATCGAATACGTCCTCTCCGGCAGTTTGCCAGTGTGCCGAGCGCATCGCTCAGACGCTCTCTATTTCGCGAATCAGTGCAGTCATTGCATTATGCCCGGGCATTCCGTTCCGGCAGGCGCCTTGTGCGTCGACCCCCATGAATGTGTCGGCAGGAAGAATAACCGCCCTTTCCCATGGAAACCACAACTGCGGTCACCATCAATCCCGACACCGGCGCGGGCACGGCGCACCGGAGAAGTCAGTCGTGTTCAAAACCCACGCTTGACTTACTGCCTCGATCGGTTACGTTCACCCCATTCGCACGCACACATCGTGCAAGCTGTGTGTGTTATCAACCGGCGCCAAGAGAGAATAGGTGTGAACACTGGCCGTTTCCTCCGCATCCTGCTGATCCTCGCGCTCGCCGCGTGCGTCACGCTGGCGGTGCTGTACCGCGACCGGTTTGACGTGGCGGCGCTTCAGTCATGGGTACAGGAAGCGGGCATCGCCGCGCCGCTGCTCTTCATGCTGATCTATGCGTTCGCCACTGTCTTCTTTCTGCCGGGATCGGTCCTCACGCTGGCCGGCGGCGCCCTGTTCGGTCCGGTGCTGGGCACATTCTATAACCTGACCGGGGCCACCCTGGGCGCCACCCTGGCGTTTCTGATCGCCCGCTACCTCGCCTCGGACTGGGTGGCGCGCAAGGCGGGCGGGCGGGTGAAGCAACTCATCGACGGCGTCGAGAATGAGGGCTGGCGCTTCGTGGCCTTCGTGCGGCTGGTGCCGCTGTTCCCGTTCAATCTTTTGAATTACGCGCTTGGCCTTACGCGCCTGAAGTTCAGCCACTACCTCATCGCCACCTATGTCTTCATGCTGCCCGGCGCCATCGCCTACACCTATCTGGGTTACGCGGGCCGCGAGGCGGTCACCGGCAGCGAAGGGCTGATTCGCAAAGCCCTGCTGGCGCTCGCGCTGCTCGCGGTCGTGGCGTTTCTCCCGCGGTTCATCGGCATGCTGCGCCGCGGCCCGATGCTGGATACCCGGGCGTTCAAACAGCGGCTCGAAGCCGGCAACGACCTGCTGGTGCTCGACGTGCGCACCGCGGCAGAATTCACCGGCGAGCAGGGACACATCGAGGGCGCCCTGAACATTCCGCTGGAAGATCTGCCGGTGCGCCTGGGTGAACTGGAGGATTACCGGCAACACCCCGTGGCGATCGTCTGTCGCACGGACATGCGCTCGGCTGAGGCGGCACGTCTGCTGGTCAAATCAGGGTTCGCCGACGTGCAGGTGGTGCGCAATGGCATGACCGGGTGGCTGAAAGCCGGTTTCCCGGTGACGCGTCGGCCGGAATGAACCTTAGGGAGCAGAACGTGAGGCGCGTCTGACCTCGTTTATACCGGCCGCTCATCCTCCACTGCCGACACGTCATAGAGGATGTCGTCGAACGGATGGCGGTACATGGGCATGTTGAGGCGTTTTTCGTCGAGAATATGGCCGATGAAGCCGATCGAACGGCCGAGTACGAAGAACGCGTTCAGCGTGCCCGAATCGATGAACTGATCGATGTCCTCCTCACTGTAACCCAGGCCGCGCCACATATCCACCATCAGAACACCCACCGCGCCGTCAACATTCAGGATCAGATTGTCCTTCTTTTTGGTGGTGTGCTGTTCCACTGCGAGCGCGTAGTCGAGCAGGTGGGTCGCGGGAAAGTGCTGCTTCGCGTATGACTTCAGGCCCTCGACGCGCAGGTCCGGATTCTTCACCGACTTGATGCGGTGACCGATGCCGGGAATGACCATGCCCTGTTCGGCCATGTAGTCGATGAACTCCTCGGCGGCCAGCTCTTTCCCGGCGCCGAGTTTGAAGTATTTCGCGGCGCCGTCGATGGCGCCACCGAAGCGCGGACCGATGGTGAGCAGACCGGTCACCAGCGAGCTGATGATGTCCTTGCCTGCACGCGCGGTGACGCGTGCATTGTGCGCGCCGCTGACCGCCGGACCGTGGTCGGCCACGGTCTTGATCACGGTCTCCAGGAACGCGCTGGCCCATTCCGGGTAGCGCCGACGGAACCACAGCAGGGTGATCACATCGCCGATGCCGTAACCGGTCTCCGGGGTCGCCACCCCGCTGATCGGGATGCCCGCATACGTGGCTTCCTCGCCGCGGTCATCGGAGATGGTGCAGGTGAAATGCGTACCCTTGCGCACGCGGCCGGCTTT
>Ga0210112_1000450_pt1 | contig 11199 bp, 9 predicted proteins | sample Joice_ThreeSqC_D_FD_184875 | JGI IMG/M metagenome (GOLD analysis project Ga0210112, IMG submission 184875) | Wetland microbial communities from San Francisco Bay, California, USA, that impact long-term carbon sequestration - Joice_ThreeSqC_D2... | ecosystem: Environmental > Aquatic > Marine >... | reverse complement strand
GGCAGCCCACCCCGCCGATCATGCCGGGAGATTCCTTCGAGGTGCGCGTGACGCCGCCGCGCTCGGGCAGCTTCATGTACCACACCCACGTCAACGACATCCGTCAGCAGAGCCACGGCCTGTACGGACCTCTCGTGGTGCTCGAGCAGGGCGAATCGTGGGATCCCGAACGCGACCACGTCTTCCTGATCGGGAGCGATCCCAACGACGAGCCGATCCTCAACGGCACGGCCAACCCCGGGCCGCTCCAACTGCGGGCCGGCGAGCACCACCGCTTCCGTCTGATGAACATCACCATGGGCGGGCCGGGCCTGGAGGTGTGGCTGCTCCGAGACGGAGCCCCCGTCCAATGGGAGCCGATCGCCAAGGACGGCTACGACCTGCCTTCCTGGCAGCGCGAGCCCAGGGTCTCGAGGCAGCGGGTGAGCATCGGCGAGACGTACGACTTCGCCGTGGAACTGCCGATGGCATCGGATCTCACCCTTGAGATCCGGCGCGCAAACGGGATGCTGGTCTCGAGTCAGGCTCTGCATTTCACACCGTAGCACGACAGCCCCTGTCGTTTCGTCGGTGCGGCAGTCGAGCCTTCCGACACGACGGCAGCCCGACGAAACCAATCGGCTATAGCGCCGTAGGTCCTTGCAAATCAGTCTCTTAGAGATTGCGGGCTCATGGCACGCCGGTTGCCCTCCTGCATGAGCGAGGTACAGATCCGCCGCCACACTTCCGGCGGTGAACGGACTGATCCTGGAGAGTTCATGCACGTACGCAACGGGAACATCGGGTCGCGGTCGGCCTGCCTCGGCCTTGTGCTGGGCTTCACCCTTGTGATCGGCTGCGCCGAAAGCCCGGTCGACACCGGGGCGGCAGCCGATCCGCTGGCCAGCCGATTCGTCATCACCAACGACGAGGCGGCCCTCGCCAAGCGCGTCGTCGCGCAGCCTCAGGACACCCTCCAGATCGCCCCCGTCGGCGCCGCCGGCGCAATGCGCGACGGTGGAGGTGGACGCGATATCACCCTGCACCTCGTGGGCGAGTCTCAGGTGCTGCCACCCGAGATCTCAGGGAAGCGCCTGCAGGCATCACACATCGTGACCTGGGCGTCGCGTGCCTATGTCGGATACAACGTGGCCGGACCGGAGCGGTTCGGCGGGATCGACGTGTTCCGCCTGAACGACTCCGAGGCCAAACTCATCTCGCAGGCAGTGGCAGCCGGGGTCGACGTCGGGGCCGTCGGGGATGGCCACACCGAGATCTACCTCGCCGCCGCATTCGACGGAGAGGACCTCGCGAGTCCGGCGGCGCTCGTGGAGATCGCCCTCTCGGGCGGGAAGCTGACCGATGAGATCCGGGTGGCGGACCTCCCGAGCTACGCGGCCACCTCGGTGGTGCGGGAAGGCGACGACGTCTTCGTGACCACCGGCTCGTCCGAGGACGGGGGTCTGTTTCGCCTCGACGCGGCCGGCCTCGGGGTCACCACCGTCGACAATCATCTCGATGCCCGCGGCGTCGCCGTCGGTGCCGATCGCGTCGTGACAATGAGCGGGACGCCGGGCACGGTCCGCGTCTACGACCTGGCGGGAACGCCGCTCGGCACGTACGAGATCGGCGGCGCCAGCGCCCCCGAGGCGAAGTCGATGGTCGTGGTCGCCGACGGGTTCGCGTACGCGGCCGCTGGCGAGGCCGGCATCGTCGTCCTGCGCGTCAGCGACGGCGCCGTCGTAGCCGAGGTACCGATGGCGGCGATGACGGATGACGTCACCGCCGATGCGGTGACCAACGGGATCGCGGTCAACAAGGACCTTCTGTTCGCAGCGAACGGCGGGGCTGGCCTGTTCGCGCTGCGCATTGGCATGGACAACGGCATCCCGGTCCTCGATCCGATTGGCCAGGTCGTCATGCCGGGTGCGTCATCGGTGAATGCCGTGGCTTCGCACAGCAACCGGCTGTTCGTCGCTACGGGCAACGGAGGACTCCAGATCATCCGGATCGCCAGTCGGTAGCGGCCGCGACGGCCGCTCCAGCGCCGGGATCGGGCCGACCGCACATGCCCGATCCCGGCGCGCGTCTTCTCCCCGCAGACCCTTGCCGAACCACCGACGCCGGTTCATTATCGCGACCGAACGCGAGGTCACGCGCTGGGTGGTGAAGCCGATTCCAGGGCCGGAGGGAGGCGTTGCATGCGTTACCGCACACGAGCACCAATCGTGAGAGGCCTGATGGCCGTTCTCGTCGTTTCAACCGTTGCTACGGGATGTGAGCGCTTCAGGGCCATGCGAGGGAATCCCCTGCTCGTCGAGTGGGACACGCCGTTCGGGGTCCCGCCGTTCGACGACATCAAGGACGAGCACTACCTCCCGGCGTTCCGGACGGCAATGGAGCAGCAGCGGGCCGAGATCCAGGCGATCGTGGACGATCCGGAAGCGCCCACCTTCGCCAATACCGTCGAGGCGCTCGAGCGGAGTGGTCGGACACTGACCAACGTGTCCAACGTGTTCTTCGCGGTGGAGGGGGCCAACTCCAATGATGCCCTGCGCGAGGTGGCGCGGACCGTCGCGCCGGAGCTGGCGGCGCACAGTGACGACATCACGCTGAACCCCGCACTCTATGCGCGCGTGAAGGCGGTGTACGACGCCCGCGAGCGCCTCGGTTTGACACTCGAGCAGCAGCGCCTGCTCGAGGAAACCCACAAGTCGTTCGTCCGGTCCGGCGTAAACCTGCCGGACAGCGCGCAGACCCGGTTGCGGGAGATCAACGCCGAGCTGGCCGAGCTGTCGCAGAAGTTCGGGCAGAACCTGCTGAAGGAGACCAATGCCTTCGAGCTGTACGTGACCGACGCGGCCGATCTCGGAGCGCTGCCGGCGAGCCTCGCGGCAGCGGCGGCGGAGGAGGCGGAGCGCCGGGGCCACGAGAGCGGCTGGTCGTTCACCCTCCAGCGGCCGAGCATCAATCCCTTCCTGCAGTACTCGCCCAACCGTGAGATGCGGCGCCGGATGTTTCTAGGCTACGCCATGCGGGGTGACAACGACAACGCGGAAGACAACAAGGCGATCCTGGCACGCACGGCGGCGCTCCGCGCCGAGCGCGCCGAGCTGATGGGCTATCCCACGCATGCCCACTACGTGCTGTCGGACGTGATGGCCGAGACGCCGGAGCGTGTGTACGACTTACTGGACCGGATCTGGACCCCGGCGCTGCGCGTGGCCAGGAGCGAGCGCGCGGCGATGGCGGACATGATGGCGGCCGACGGGATCGACGCGAAGTTCGAAGGCTGGGACTGGCGCTATTACGCGGAGAAGGTGCGCAAAGCCAGGTACGACTTCGACGAGAACGCCCTGCGGCCGTACTTCGAGGTCGGCGCGGTGCGCGATGCCGCGTTCATGATCGCCAACCGGCTCTATGGCCTCACCTTCACCAGGCTCGCCGACGTGCCGACGTGGCACCCGGACCAGCAGGTCTTCGAGGTGAAGGAGGCGGACGGCCGCCATCTCGGCATCCTGTACATGGACTTCTTCTCCCGGGAGAGCAAGAGCGGCGGCGCGTGGATGAACGACCTCCGGGCGCAGTCCCGGCTCGACGGCGAGGTGACTCCTATCGTCACCACCAACTTCAACTTCCCCCCGCCGACCGACGACGGGCCGTCGCTGCTGGCCTATTACGAGGCGGAGACCCTGCTCCACGAGTTCGGTCACGCGCTGCACGGCCTGCTGTCGAACGTGACCTACGCGTCGCTGTCCGGCACCAACGTGCCGAGCGACTTCGTGGAGTTCCCGTCACAGATCATGGAGAACTGGCTCGGTGAGCCGGAGGTGCTGGCGCTGTTCGCCAAGCACTACCAGACGGGGGAGGTGGTGCCCAGCGAGTTGATCGACAAGCTGAACGCATCGGCGAAGTTCGATCAGGGGTTCGCGACGGTCGAGTATCTGGCGGCGTCCTATCTCGACATGGCGTGGCACATGCTCCCCGCGCCCGAGGAGAAGGAGCCCCGTGCATTCGAACGGGCCGAAATGCAGCGGATCGGGCTGATCGACGAAATCATCCCGCGCTACCGGAGCCCGTACTTCGCGCACATCTTCTCGGGCGGCTATTCGGCCGGATACTACAGCTACATCTGGGCCGAGGTGCTCGACGCGGACGCGTTCCAAGCGTTCAAGGAAACGAGCCTGTTCGATCAGGCTACCGCGCGCTCACTGCGCGAGAACGTCCTCTCCAAGGGCGGCACGCGCCCTGGCATGGAGCTGTACGTGGCGTTCCGCGGGCGCCAGCCCGAGATCGGGCCGCTCCTCGCGGCGCGCGGCCTCGTCACCGAGAACTGAGCGTTCCCTTCCGGGAGCCGGCGTCCATCACTCGGGACGCCGGCCCCTGCCGCCCACGCCCTGCAGAGTCTGGCCCCGCCGTGGTATCTTGATCGGCAGAGTCCCGAATACCGAACCCGCCATCTGGGAGTGTCATCATGCGCCCGTCCGCCTTGGTCCTCGTCGCCGCCCTGCTCGTCGCAGGTCCCCTCGAGGCACAGATGCACCAGCCGGGCCAGGGGCAGGCCCAACCGCGCGGCATGATGGGTCAGACCGGTATGCCGGCGCACGGCATGGGCGCCATACCGATGATGGGCCCGACGGAGATGGGGATGATGGGGATGGGCGGGATGGAGATGATGGGCCCCATGGCGGAGCTGAGCGGATTCGCACCGGCACAACTGCTCGCGCACCGGGAACAGCTCGAGCTGGCGGACGACCAGGTCGCCAAGCTCAGTGCGCTTCAGGAGAAGGCCGAATCGGCCGCCACACAGGCTCACGAGCCAGCGCACGCCGCGATGACGGGCCTCGAGAACGAGCTCACATCACAGAGTCCAGACATGGACGCCGTCCGCCGGCTGTTCGAGGCGCACCAAACCGCGATGGGCAATGTGCAGTGGGCTCACGCGGAGGCCGCGCTCGAGGCGAGGAAGCTGCTGAGCCCGGAGCAGGTCGGGATAGTCAAGGGCATGCGGATGCGGGACGGGATGGGGATGCCTCGCGGCCCGCAGGGCGGCATGCGCTAACGCGCCCGAAGCCGCCCTCCGTGTCCCCCTGGGGCCGGTGCTCCCCTGGCCTTCAGCGCAGCGCCTCGAGTTGGTCCGCGTGCGTCACCCGGTTCCGGCCGCCGTCCTTGGAGTGATAGAGCGCCCGGTCGGCCTCGGTCAGGATCTGCGATACCCCAGGCGCGTCCGGACGCGGTATGGGATTGGCGAAGTCGACGGTAGTGGCGCCGACGCTCAAGGTCACCAGGCGCCGCGGCCACGCCGAACTCTCGATCGCGGTCCGGAAACGCTCGCCGAGTACGAGCGCCCCCTCGCGATTGGTCTCAGGCAGAATGATGCCGAATTCCTCGCCACCGATGCGCGCCACGAAATCGCTGCGCCGCGCAACGTCCTGCAGAATCCGGGCGACCTCTCGGAGCACTTCGTCGCCAGCGAGGTGACCAAACTCGTCGTTGTACTCCTTGAACCGGTCTGCGTCGAGGATCAGCACGGACAGGGAGCGGGCGTGCCGCACGGCCAGCTCGAGCTGGACCATCAACTGCTCGATGAACGCGCGTCGATTGCGCAGCCCGGTGAGCCCGTCCGTCACCGCCAGCTCGGCGAGCTTGGCGTTCTGATGCGACAGCAGGTCGGACTGCTCGGCGAGAAGCCGCTCGGCCTGCCTCCGCGCGGTGAGATCGATGATGGCCCCGACGACGAAGAGCCCCGCTGCGGTGCGCACCGGGCTGAGCCCGACTTCGGCCGGGAAGACGGAGCCGTCGCGCCTACGGGCACCGAGGTCCCGCCGCTTTCCCATTGGCCTGGGCTCCGGCTTCGCCAGGAACTGGTCCCGGTGCTGCGCGTGCCCGCCCTCCAGTTCCAAGGGAACCAGCAGCTCGATGGGGCGATCCAGCAACTCCTCTCGGCGATACCCGAATAGCCGTTCCGTCTCCTGGTTCACCAGGCAAATAGCCCCGCGCGAGTCGACCACGACCAGGGCGCACGGTGCGGCATCCATCGCCGCACGGTACACCGCGAGGTCGACGTCGACCGGCGCTGCCGGCGCCGGCTCCCGCGTGTGCCTAGGCTTGGCTCCCATGCCCGGCCTTCGCTTTCCGTTTGGCGTTCGTGAAGATTGCGGTATCCGTACCACTACATGTCCCCGCGTGAAGCGATCGTGAAACGGCAGTGAACCCGTCGGGTTGCCAGCGCTTCTCGCGTCCCACATCGTATGCTGGTCCGCGCACAGTCCCGAACAGGCTCACCGACGGCGCGGGGTCGCACACCCCCTGCGATGGAGGTCCCGATTGCGCCGCACCGCCCTGCTCTGCTGGTCCGTGCTGCCGTCTGCGCTCACCGGATGCGCACCCGGACTGCACGTGGACACGACAGTGGATCCGGCCTTCGTCCCCGCCGAGGTGCGCAGTGTCGCGGTGCTCCCGTGGTTCGACTGGGCGCTGAGTGTCGGGGAAACACGCAGCGCATCAGATCAGTTGGCGGTCGCGTTGCTGCGGGAAGATACGGGCGTGCGGGTGGTATCGGAGGACGAGGCCACCGGCGTCATCTCCGGCGCTGGACTGGCATATGAGTGGGCACTGTATGTGTACGACCGCACCGAGGAAGCCATCCCGGACAGCACCGTGGTGATGCGCGTCGGTGACGCGCTCGGCGTCGACCTGCTGGCGCACATCGCCCTCCTCGACGTGGTGCAACAGGACGGCTCGCAGGCACTGGGGCCCGCCTACACCTCGGTGCTCGTCCAGGTGACGCTCTACGACGCGCGAACGGGACACGTGGCGTGGTCGGGCTCCAGCGGTGTTGCGTATGCGGACGATCCGCTCCGCGCGCCGCCAGTGCTCGTGCCGGTCGGCTGGGCGCTCGACGCCGTCTTCCACAAGCTCCCGAGCTTGGGAGACGTGCGCTCCCGATGAGAGCTGCCGCCGCCGTCGTCGCCGCGCTGCTGGTGTCCCTGCCCGGATCCATGCTCGCGCAGAGGTCGGCACCTTCCGTCCGCCGCGTCGCCGTCTTCCCCTTGCAGCATGACATGGTGCCCGCACAGGTCGGGGTGATCCTCAGCGATCGCGTAGCCGGGTGGCTGCAGGAGCAGGAGCCCGGCGTCTCCGTACTCGGACCGTCCGGGGTGCTCACGCAGCTGGCCGCGCCGGAGACACAGGACGCGTGGAATCGCTTCCTGTTCACTTTCACCATGGCCGGCATCGTGGATCCGGTCGAGCTGGGGCGTGTGTGCGAGGACTTCGGCGTCGATGCACTGCTGGACCTCGAGATTGCCACCTGGGTGCAACGCGATCCCACGTACGCGTACGGACGTCGGTTCCTCGGGGCACTTCGGATGGGGCTTCGGGTATGGTGGTTCGGCTGTTCCCCCCCACGGTTGACCTGGGAGCGCTGGAGTGAGGGCGTCAGTGTCGCGCCTGCGCCCCACGACACCACGGCGGGCTCCGTTACCTCGGCCTCCGCCTCGACCGCCGCGGGCGCCGCCGTCGAGGCACTGCTGCCGCTGATCCCGGCACTCCCTCACGAGCCCTAGCGCGGCGCGCGATGCGCAGGAGCACGCGCCGTGCGCACGCGGACGATCCAGCATATCTTTGTCGCCTATGAAAGACTGCCCCTTCTGCGGCGCGCCGGGTGCTCCGCCGGCGCAGTACTGCCATCAGTGCGGCCGGTCCCTCACTAGCGTTCGGGACGACACCGGCGGCGACATCGATTTCGCTGCGCTCGAACGGCTGCGCCACGAGCGCGTGCGCCTGTCGCGCGAGCTAGCTTCGTTGCGGGAAATCTCGGCCGAGCGAACGCTTACCAGTGCGGAGCGGCGGTCCTGGAATCACCTACTGGCCGCCTGGCAGGAGATCTCGGCAGACCTCACGGCACGGCTCGACGTGGTCGCTCCGCGCCACGAGGAAGACCGCCGCCATGAGGAGCGCCGCACAAAGGACCGCCGTCGGGAGGAGAGCGCCGCGGACGGAGACGAGCGCCGCTCCGGCATGCAGCGCCGGATGCGCCAGCGCCGCAAGGGGCGGGATCGGCGGAAGCCGTTCCCAGACGAGGACCAGCCGTAGCGGCGGGGTCGCCTTCACCCTTCACCGCCGCACGACTCGAAACCTCCTAGCGCTCCCCCTTGGCGAGGTACATGGGCGGGAGGACGAATTGTCACACGTGGGCGTCGTCCAGCTTTCCGGACGGCGGTCCGCGCGCTATCGTGCACCCCGGGACCAGAGGAAGCAGTGGGTATGGCGGAGCATGCAGGCCACCGACGCGCGGCAGTGCACGCGGGCATCCCGGCAGCCAACATGGGGATGTACCGGAAGATCCGCTTCAGCGTGATGGACCCGGCGGCCGTCATCGAGTTGCCGGCCGCGGCCGGACGCGGGGAGCGAGTCCTCATCATCCGCGACATCGAGATGGCGCGGGCGCGACAGCATGCGAAAGCCGACCGGGTCTTCTGCCCGGCCGACTTTCCCCCGTCGGGCGGACTCTCGGGTGACCGCGAGATCGCGACAGCCCAGTCCGTCGCCGAGTTCCTCCGCCGTTCTGGGATCGGCGCGGTGGTCGCGGACCGATCCCTCCCCCTCGTGTTCGCGCATTTCATCGAGCGGGCCGGCATCACGGTGTCGTGCGACCCCGACTTGGGCGTGCTCGAGCGCCGCGCCAAGTCGCCGGACGAGCTAGCCCACCTCCGCGATGCCCAGCGCGTGACCGAGGAGGCCGTACGGATGGCCTGCGAGATGATCGCCCGCGCGGACGTCGGGCCTGGAGGCGTGCTGCGGATCGAGGGCGAGACGCTCACGTCCGAGGAACTGCGGACCGACGTCGAGCTGTTCCTGCGGGAAGAAGGTTACGACGCGCCGCCGAGCATCATTGCCGGCGGTCCGCAGGGCGCGGACTGCCACGATCACGGCTCGGGGCCGCTCAGCACCGGACAGCCGATCATCATCGACATCTTCCCCCGCAACCGCACGAACCTCTACAACGGCGACTGCACCAGGACAGTCGTGCACGGACGCGTACCGACGGAGGTTGCCCGGATGCACGAGGCGGTCGCCGCGGCGAAGGCCGCCGCGATCGCGACCGTGCGGCCGGGTGTCACCGGCGACGAGATTCACGCCACGACGGTCCGAACGTTGCGTGCACACGGTTTCGAGACGGCTCGCCCGGGGGATCTGCCTCCCGACCGGTGTGTGTTGGTCCACGGGACCGGCCATGGCGTGGGGCTCGAGGTGCACGAACCCCCGCTCCTCGATCGGGGAGGCCCGCCGCTCGTCGTCGGAGACGTCGTCACGATCGAGCCGGGCCTCTACTGTGCCGCGATCGGTGGCGTCCGACTCGAGGACATGGTCCGGGTAACGGAGGATGGTTGCGAGAACTTCGGGACACTCTCCGAAGGACTGAGCTGGGGGTAAGGCCGACGGCCCCGCGCCCTACGACCCGTTCGTGCCGGAGCGGACGGCCGCCAGAAGCCAGTTCCGGTGACGGCCGGCGTTGACGAAGTCCGGCTCCCGCTGGACGACCTCGAAGCCGGCCGCGGCGAGATCCTCCACGACGATCCCAATCGCGATGTCATGCCCTTCGGTCTGGCGCGCGCGCGACGCCGTGGAGTCGGCGGGTGGCATGTCCACGATGACCAGACGTCCGCCCGGCCGCAGCGCGCGCCAAATCGCGGTGAGCATCGCCTCGTGCTCGCGCATCTCGTGGTAGGCGTTGACGATCAGCACGCCGTCGAGTGACCCCTCGGGAAGCTTGGGATCGTCCGTGTCGCCGACGATCGTCTCGATGTTGTTCAGGCCTTCACGGAGCGCCGTCTGCCTCAGATCGTCCAGGACTCGGGCGTCGATATCTTCGGCGAGCACTCTCCCGGCGGCCCCGACCACAGTGCTCAGGCGAAATGAGAAGAAGCCCGATCCAGCCTCGACGTCGGCGATCCGGTCTCCCTCCCCCGCCTGCAGCGCCGCGAAGATCTCGTCCACCTTCTGCCACGCATCGCGGCCGGCCGTGGCGACCTGGGCGGGGACGACGCCGGGGAGAAGCGCCGCCAGCGCGAACGGCAGGAAGGCAGCCCACCTGGCGGAAGGTCTGCGCGCGAGCATCGTGCCTCCGAGATCCGGGGAATGCGGGCAACGGCCCGCTGCGGCCTACCGGTTTCGTAACCCGGGTTGCGACTGAAGGTCCTCCGAATCCGCCGCTAGGGCAGCTCCTTCACGTAGATGTTGCGGAACTGGACCGGGCTCTGGTCGTCGTGGTTCTGCAGCCCGATGTACCCCTTGGCGGCGAAATCCGCGACCTTGCCGCGGGGCTCGGCGACCCAGTCCACCACGAGCTTCCCGTTCAGCTGCACCTGGATCCGGTCGCCGTCGAAGGTGATCCGATAGTGGTTCCACTCGCCGGGACCATACGACGCCAGCTCGAGCGGTGCCTCCGCGTCGTAGACCGCACCGGTCTGATGGATGCTGTCACCGGCATCGTCGATCTGGATCTCGAAGCTGTGATAGATGTAGTCGTCGCTCGACGGCACGCCCGGCACCCTCAGGAACACGCCCGAGTTGGTGGTCGTGTCGGCGCACTTGAACTCGAGATCGACCACGAGATTGGCGTACTCCTTGGCCGCGTACCAGAACAGTCCCATCCCCCCGTGAGAGGTGAGCACGCCCGTCTCCGGATCGAGATCGAAGTATCCGGGCCCGTAGTGGTTCCACCCCTGCTTGCTGTACCGCCCGTCCTGGGCCTTCAGGATCTGCTCGAACCCCTCCAGACCCTGAGCGCGGGCGCGGTGCATCGCGCTGAAGATGGCGATCCCCGCCGCCGCCAGCAGGTTCGCCGCCGCGACATCGCCGACATAGACGTAGTCGCGCAGCTGCTTGCCGTCGCCGTAGATCGTCGGCTCGCCACCCGCGAGCAGCCGCGTGACGAAGATCGGAATCACTGCGGCATAGTCGGAGCTCGGATCCTGACGCGGCCCGAAGACGTTGAAGTAGCGCAGCGCCACCGTATCGAGTCCGTAGAGCGAGGTGAACACTTTGCAGTAGTGCTCCCCCACCCACTTCTGCACGGCGTACGGGGACAGCGGCCGGGCTGGCATGTCCTCGCGCTTCGGCAGCACCTCGGTGTCCCCATAGGCGGACGAGGAAGCGGCATACACGAGCCGCTTGACGCCCGCGTCCCGGGCGGCGACCAGGACGTTCAGCGTC
>Ga0210112_1000449_pt1 | contig 11227 bp, 7 predicted proteins | sample Joice_ThreeSqC_D_FD_184875 | JGI IMG/M metagenome (GOLD analysis project Ga0210112, IMG submission 184875) | Wetland microbial communities from San Francisco Bay, California, USA, that impact long-term carbon sequestration - Joice_ThreeSqC_D2... | ecosystem: Environmental > Aquatic > Marine >... | reverse complement strand
CCTGGCGCCACCGGTTCATCTACATCCCGGCCATCGTCATGGCAGCAGTTCTGGTCGGCGCACTGGTCCTGCCCTACAACCACCTGCTGACCGGTGATTCAGCCACCTTTCCGGTGATGGCTTACTTCGACAAGTACTACGCGCCGGGCGTCAATGCACTGGGATTCGGTGCCGACCGGGGGCTGGACTGGCGCGGCCTCGATCCGTTCCCGGGACACGGACTGCGCGATGTCGTACTGAACAACTATCTGAATACCTTCGCCGTCAATGTCGAACTGTTCGGCTGGGTGACCGGTTCGCTGCTGCCAGTGCTGGTCCTGTTTGTCGCCGGCGCGGCGCGGCTGGCCGATTACCGGATGCTGCTGGTTGTACTGGTCGTCGCGGGACTGCACGCCCTCTACTGGTTCAACGGCGGCCCTGATTACGGTGCCCGATACTGGTTCCTGATCCTGTTGCCCATGATCGCACTTACCGTACGCGGTGCCTGCCATATCGGCTCGCACCTGCCCGCCCGGCAATCGGGCATGACACAGGTTGTCACCGGCATGCTGGCCCTGTCCATCGCCGGCATGGCCACATTCATGCCCTGGCGGGCCATAGACAAGTATTTCCACTATAACAACATGCGGCCGGACATCCGGCAGCTGGCGCAAACGCACGATTTCAACAATGGCCTGGTGCTGATCAACGGCACCCGGTTTGATGATTACATGTCTGCTGCCGTCTACAATGCGCCCGAAGTCGGGGCCGGGCCCGTCATCTATGCGTGGGACCGCGACGCTGCTACCAGGAATGCACTGCTGGCGGCATTCAGCAAGCGGGAAGTCTGGCTGGTCGACGGGCCGACGGTCACCGGCGCCGGTTTCCGCGTTGCCGCCGGACCGTTGTCAGCCGCAGAACTGCTGCAGCATAACCGGACCGAGACCCCGGCGGATCCCCGCACAGACCGGGCATTACAGCAGTGACCGGACCATGCACGGCGTGACTGCAACAGAACCTACGAGCGTCCCCCTGTTTGTCGATCTCGACGGCACCCTGATCGATAGCGATCTGCTGTTTGAATCATTCTTCTCACTGCTGCGCACACGCCCCCTGCTCTGCCTGCTGGTGCCGTTCTGGTTGCTCAGGGGCAAGGCCCACATGAAGTACATGATTGCGCAGCATGCCGGGATCGACGCCGCTTCGATACCCTACAACCGGCCGTTTCTCGAGTACCTGAGAAACGAGGCGGCCAGCGGCAGGGAGCTGGTGCTGGCAACCGCGTCAAACCAGGCGCTGGCCGACCAGGTAGCGGGCCATCTGGGCATATTTGCCGGTGTCATCGCCAGTGACGCACACACGAACGTGAGCGGCAAACGCAAGCTGGAGAAGATCATGCACTGGGCCGGCGATGGACCGTTTGACTATGCCGCCAATGAAAAAATCGACCTTGCCATCTGGCAACATGCGCGCAGGGCCGTGCTTGTGAAGCCGGCCCGCGGCGTGGAAAGGGCCGCAACCCGCATTACAGACGTCGAGCGGGTATTCGTGGCGAACCGCAACGGGCTGATGACCTATCTCGGAGCCATGCGCATGTACCAGTGGATGAAAAACATCCTGCTGTTCGTGCCGCTGCTGACTGCACACAAATTTACCAGCCTTGCCCTCGTCTCAAACGAGCTCCTGGCCTTCGCCGCCTTCAGCCTGTGCTCATCCGGGGTCTATGTACTCAATGACCTGCTTGACCTGCCGGCTGACCGTGCACATCCCCGCAAGCGCCAGCGCCCGTTTGCCGCTGGCACCCTGCCGCTGTCGCACGGCCTTGTCATGGCCGGCCTGTCGCCCCTGCTGGGCCTTGGTATCGGTTATTTCCTGTCACCGGAATTTTTCGGCACCCTGCTGTTGTACCTGGTGATGACGTCCGCCTACTCCATCAGGTTCAAGGCATACGCGGTGGTGGATGTGTTGCTGCTCGCGGCACTTTACACCCTGCGTGTGTTTGCGGGTGCCGTCGTCATCCAGGTCACGCTGTCATTCTGGCTGTTCGCCTTTTCCATATTCATTTTCCTGAGCCTGGCACTGGTCAAACGCTGTTCGGAACTGTTCATGATGACGGCAATGGACAAGACCACCGTGAGTGGGCGCGGTTACCGGGTCTCCGACCTGTCACACCTGCAGATGATGGGGATAGCCAGCGGTTACCTTTCAATACTGATCGTGGCCCTGTTCATAAACAGTCCCGACGTTGTCGGGCAGTACACCCATCCACAGATGCTCTGGATATTGTGCCCCACCCTGCTGTTCTGGGTCAGCCGGGTCTGGCTGAAGACCGGACGTGGAGAAATGCACGACGACCCTCTGATTTTCACCGTTCGGGACAGGGGCAGCCGCTTCGTTGCGCTGATTTGCGTATTGGCCGTCTTTCTCGCAATGTAGCCGACAGTACGCTGCGGCAACGGGGCTCCCCATGACATGTACTAAATATGCAATCATGTTAACCATGTTGTGCCATGCATGGCACAACCTCCACCATAACGAGCACGAGAATTTACAGTGAAAAGAATCCTCTCTCTCATCACCGTCATACTCATCACGGTACTGGCACTGGCCTACGCGCTCTGGGACGTGGATTTTGCCGAACTCGGCGCGCTATTGTCCGGAGGCAACTACTGGGTACTCGTCCCGTTCATGTTACTGCTGGTGCTGTTTTACTGGATGAAGGCGCTGCGCTGGGTGTACATCCTCAGGCCGGTGGGACAGTTCACGACCGGCGATGTCATGCCGTCCATGATCATCGGCTTTGCCGCCAACAACCTCTTGCCTGCCCATCTGGGCGAGCTGATACGCACCGGTATCTTCTCACACAGGTTCGGGAAACCGGTCAGCAGTATCGCGATCACCCTGCTCGTGGAGCGTATCTTCGATCTGGTGGCAATCCTGTCGCTCTATGCACTTGCCATGGCAGCCATCGGCACCCCTCCGGAATCTCTGGAAATCGGTGCCTGGTTCATCATGCTTCTGATGGCAGGATTCTTCGCTGCCATTGCCGTTATCCTCTACAGGCCATCGCTGGTCCTGAATACCGGCAACCGTCTCGGCAGGTTCCTGCCGGAGCATTTCCGGCATCGCCTGACCGGCGTGCTGGAAAACATTATCAATGCCTTTTCCTCGCTCAGGTCGCCTGCGCTGGTTGCCTCGATGACCGTCTGGTCAATACTGAAATGGCTGCTCATGGGTGGCATGATCTGGCTGACACTGTTTGCCTACGGGACCTCGATTTCACCGAGCATCTGTCTGGTACTCATGGCGGTACTTGCCCTGGCTGCCGCCGTGCCGAACGCCCCCGGCTATATCGGCGCCATCCAGGCTGCCTATGTCTTCGCGCTGAAGCCGTTCGGCGTTTCAGAGGAAACGGCCTTCGCCGCGAGTATCATGTTTCTTGTTTCCCAGTGGGTTCCCGTAACCATCGCCGGTGCAATCTACTTCATCACAGGCGGCTTGCATGTGGCCGAAGTACGCAAGGAAATCAAGGAAGTGGAGGAACAGGAAGCTGCCGGCATTGAGTAGCCGGCAGCCGCCTTATGGATGAATATACGCTTGCTGCATCACTGTGCAGTCTTTGTAATCGGCGATGACTGCGTACCCTCCAGCCCGTTCGTGTCATAGGTACTCATTACAACATAGTAGTTCCCGACTGGCAGGTTGTCGACTGTCGCCGAGTTTGCAGACCCGTCTGTAACATCAACAGAGTTCGGATAGGCTCCCGCGGTTGTCCCGTAGTAAATCCGGTAACCGTCGATGTCCGATAATGAAAGCGGGCTGCCGTCGGCACGTGCGACCGGCGCAACCCAGCTCACGTTCATGCTGCCGGTCTGGGAATTCACCACGATCGAGAAGGGCGACAGGCTGGCCGTGTCGGTGCCGTCCGTGACCGAGATGACGATCCCGCCGTAGCTGCCGGCATCCGCCGCCGCCGGAGTGCCGCTGAGCCGGCCGGTACCCGCATTGAAGCTCGCCCAGGACGGCTTGTTGGTGATGCTGAAGCCCAGGGTGTCGCCGTCCGCATCCGACGCGACAGGCTGGAACTGGTAGCCGTTGTTTGCAGTCACCGAAGTGGCCGGCGTTCCACCGATCACCGGGGGCGTATTGACCACCGGCGCAGGGTTCACCACGATCGAGAAGGGCGACAGGCTGGCCGTGTCCGTACCGTCCGTGACCATGATGACGACGCCATTGTAAGTACCAGCATTCGCGGGCGTACCACTGAGCCGGCCGGTAGCCGCGCTGAAGCTCGCCCATGACGGTTTGTTGGTGATGCTGTAACTCAGGGTGTCGCCGTCCGCATCCGATGCGACAGGCTGGAACTGGTAGCCGTTGCCTGCTATCACCGAGGCGGCCGGCGTACCACCGATCACCGGGGGCGTATTGACTGGCGTCGGCGTCGGCGTTGGCGTTGGCGTCGGCGTCGGCGCAGGTGTCCCGCCCGAAGCCACCACCTGGTTGATTGCCGACACATCCGTGGAACCGGCCGTGGCCACCTGGTACACGGCATTGTCCAGGGCCAGGGTGCTGTCGGCGGGCAGGACGTGTTCAACCTCGGAGGGCATGCTGTTCGGACTCAGGCTGGCAATATCGGCAACGATCTCCATCACGGCGCTGCCAGAATCCAGCACCTGCGCCGCAGTCACGGTGATCCGGGCCTGGTCGATCATCCGGGCGTCGATCGCTACACTGTCGGTCAGCTGCGCACTGCTGATCCCTGAATGGGTTGTGACGAGGGCCTGGTCAATGATCGAGGTGGCGATTACCCCGCCGACGCGCAGATTGTTGCTCATGGCCTCCACCAGCACCTGGCCCGTGACCACGTTTGCCACGGATGCCACGGTAGGATTCGCCCCCACACCACCGAGGCCGTTGACGACACCGTCGGTCAGGTCGCCGGACAGCGCCGCCAGCACGCTGTCGCCGCTGGCAGACTTGCCGGTGGCCGCGATCAGGTCGCGCGTGCGGCGTACCATCTCACCCAGCGCCTCGCTGGCCTTGACCAGGTTCGCAGCATTGTCACTGGTAATGGTGGTGGTGATCGGATCGGAGACGACGCCCGAATCGAGTCCGAAACCCAGCTGATCGAGCACAACCGGACGTGCGGCATCAACGTTGCTGCTGTTCAGCCCTCCGGGCAGCTTTTCAGCCAGCATGACAATCAGCGTGGTGAACGGATTGATGTTCACCTGCTTGTCGGAGGGATGCAGCATCGTCGAGACCATCGCGAAATCAGGCGCCGTACCCGTGACCAGGTCGATGCCGCCACTGACGACCAGACGCAGCGGATACTGGTTCCCTTTGATCTTCAGGGTGGATTTGTAAGACGCCGTGCTATCGCTGACCAAGGCGCCAAGCACCTCGCCATCGACGCTGTAGACCGTGATCGTTGCACCCGTCACCGGGCCATCACCGACGCTGCCACTGATCACGACGTCAGAGACGCCTGAGGATGCAGGGCTTGAAGAACCCCACTCGTCAAGAGGAAGACATCCTGACAGCGGAACTGTCAGCACCGCCGCCATCACCACGCTTTTCAGCAGGTTCCGCATGTGTTGCCGTATCATCATCTGTGCTATCTCCATCAGTCCGGTATGGCCGGTCGGACAGGACATTCGATACCGGGTGAACTCTTGGGGTATCTTCAGGAAAATCGACGATGAGGGACGTGTTGAAAGACACAGTGGCGCCGTGCACTGGTCACAATAAATGATAAAACAGCTGAAACGAGGGGATAAAAGACAGGACAGGTCTTTTCAGGGGTGGTCTGTTGCTTGTTCTGGAGCCAACCCGGAATGGATTGTCAAACGAACGCGATGACCGCAGCGGTCAGTTCGCTGTGCGCGGAAGGGGAGAAAATTGGCTAGAACCTATCTCAAAATTGCCTGAGCAGTATTCCGATGGTTGCTAGCTGCACGAAGCCGAGAAAATTCTCGGCATAGTATTCCCAACGAACCAGGAGTCGACGTTGCCACTGAAGCCAGGCGAAGAAGCGCTCCACCAGCCAGCGACGTTCGTAGCGGCGCAGCCGGCGACCATCCTGTGTTCTGGGTTTAACCCGTCCCTGCCGATGTGGCGAGATCATTTCAATACCTTCCTGGCGCAGTTCTTCATCCAGTTTGTCGCTGTCGTAGGCGCGATCGCCAATCAGGTTTTCCGGCTTCGCCTCAATCATGTAGAAGTCAAAACTCAGTTGTACCAGGGTGACTTCATGATGGTTGGCCGCGTGCGTGCTGACCGCCAGCGGCAAACCGTGACGATCCACAATTGCCATGATTTTCACGCCTTTACCGCGCTTCGTCGGGCCGATCTCAGCACCGCCGCCTTTGGCCGAGGCAAAGGTTGCATCGATAAAACACTCCGATTCATCGAGCGCTCCTTCATCACGCAGCGTGTTGGCCAGATCGGTCATCGCCTCGCGCAGCACTTCGTTGCGACACCAGTGTTGAAAGCGGCGATGTACTGTTTTGTAGTTCGGATAGCACTGCGGCAACATGTGCCACTGCGCTCCTGTGTTGAGTATCCAGAGAACGGCTTCGAGAACTTTGCGTGCAGGTATCGGTTTGCGGCCTTTGCGATCAGAAGGAATATGTTCCTCCGGAAAATGTTCCCGGATACGCTCCCACTGGTCATCGCTTAGTCGTAGCACGCAGACAATTATACGAGATTTTGCTGATTACGTAATTTTGAGATAGGTTCTAGTGTGCGCCCCTGCCAAGCAGGACGACTTCCGCCGTCTGCAGCAGTACCAGCGCATCAAGCAGAATACTGTAGTTCTTTACATAAAACAGGTCGTATTGCAGCTTCTCTACACCGTCTTCTTCGGAAGCCCCGTAGGAATATCGAATCTGCGCCCATCCGCTGAGGCCCGGCTTGACCCGGTGCCGCTCGTTGTAATACGGAATCTTCTCGGCCAGACGTTGTACAAACTCAGGACGTTCAGGACGTGGTCCGACGAAGCTCATATCGCCCTTGAGAATATTATATAGCTGCGGTATCTCGTCAAAGCGGAACTTTCTGAGAAATACACCGACGCGGGTGACGCGCGAGTCGTTCTTCTCCGCCCAGCGCGGAATCCCGTCCTGCTCCGCATTGACCACCATGCTGCGGAATTTGTAGATCTGAAACAGCCTGCCATGCTCGCCGACGCGTGTTTGTGTATAAAACACCGAGGACCTGCATTTGCACTCTATCAGCAACGCGATGATGACAAGGGCAACGATCGGTAATACGATCGGTGTCAGCACCAATACCGTGGCAATATCGAAGATCCGTTTCCATAACCTCCTGAAGTGGCTCACCCTGAAGCCCTCCGAAAGAAACAACCAGCTGGGCTGCATGATGTCCAGCCGGATCTTGTTTGTATGCCGTTCGAAGAATGTCAGCAGGTCGACAACTTCCACGCCCCCCATCTTGCAGTCCAGCAGGTCATGCACCGGCAGGCCCTTGCGACGTTCATCCATGGCAAGGACGATGACATCAATCTGTTTCTCTGCGACATACTTGGCAAGTGCACCTTGTGTATTGACCAGACTGGGACCCTTGTTGTTCTCGAAGTCGCCGGGCATCGGCATGAAATCGATAATATTCAGCCCGTCCAGCTCGCCGGCGGCCTGCGCCCGCTTAACCAGATTTGCTGACTTTCCGGCGCCGAGGAGAAGGACCCGCAGGCGCAGGTCGTATGCGCTCATAATCCGCATGAACAGCAGGCGGATGCCCATGATGCTGACGAAACTTACGAATACCGCCAGTGCAAGCGCGCCACGACCAAGGAAGAGGTGTGGCACAATGTAGTAGGTCAAGCTGAGCACCACAAGGCCAGCCATGAGGCTGCTGGCGATACGAACGGCAAGCTCGCTGAGTGTTTTCCACGACTGTCGCTGGTAGGCACCGAATGCGATCAGGCTGGACAGCATGACCAGGCAGAATACGACGGCACTGGAGAAATATGAACTGACGGTTTCATGCCAGGGCATTTCGTCCAGGCGCAGTTCAATACCGATGTAGAAGGAGAAAATCAGCGCGATCACCTCAATCACGCCCAGCAGCATGAACTCGGTCGGGATATGATGCCTGAGCACCTCGGTGGAATGCGAAAAGAACCTTACATTGGTTTTTGTAGCGGCATCACCGTACCGGCTGCCCGGATCACTGGAATTTGAGGATTGTTTTTGCATCGACCCTTATACCGGACCTGTTGGTAGCGGCCAGATCTGCCTGGCAACCGCCAGATATCTCGCAACTTCCATTCTATCTGTATGATATTTCTTGTTTTTCATTAAATCTTGTCTGCAGATCCTGCAAATCTAAGGGTAGAGCCTTGATCGCCATAACTGCTTCCGCAGATTACAAATATAGCCATTGTGACAGGAATGGACAATACATACAAAAGTACCAGGCGGTGCCCGCGCCAGGGTATCAACTTCCGACCTGAATCTGATTGCGACCCTTGAATTCAGCCAGCCACGCTGCCCATCAGGGGTTCAGCCGGTAACCGAGTTTGGCAAAAACAGATAGTTCATCGTACTCACTTATTGGGTCACCAGTATCCCTTTTCTGGTATCGCGCACCCGCGCTTGCGCTCAGTTTTCGCGACAGGGAATAGCCAAATTGCGCGTCTGTCTGGTAGTGCTTGTCGGTGTATGCGACATTTTGTATGTCAGTCTCTGTATATAACCCGGTGATCGTCGCCGACACAGTGGGGGACAACCTGCGACTGAAATTGGCGCCGATTTCATGAACCTTGCGGTCGTCAAGCGTCGTCTGGTAATCCAGATCCCGCAATTCGATCCAGGCCGACACGGTGTTTGTCGTTCCGCGTCGACTATAGGCAAAACGCGCAACGCTGTTACGCACGACATCATCTGATGTCTGGACGGTGCCAAAATCGCCTGTATTTGGATCGAGCGAACTTGTCAGGTAGATTGTGCTGGAATCGGTGAGATCCGTGGAAACACTCGCATTGATACTCGAGTGCCCGGTGAACTTGTAGCTGGCAGCCAACCTGGCAGAGAGACCGTTGCTGTCACCACCGGAATCCCGGCTTGCTTTGGTTGTACCAATCGACGCTGCATAATTCCCGCGTGCAGATTGCACACTTACACCGATATCCAGCTTGGTATTGGTATAGTCGGCATTCGTCAGGTCGTTGTCATAATCAACCTGCCTGTAACTGCCGCTAAGTGACATGCCTATCGTTGGTTTGATCCGGTATGACCACCGGGCAGTCATGCCGGTCTGCTGATTATCGCTATCACTCGTTTGGTAATAATAATCACTGAACGAAGGCGTCAAGACAACAGTATGTCTGTCCGCCGGCCTTAAGGTCAGGTTGCCGCCCAGATTGGCTACATTGATGTCTTCTGTATTGGTCGGTGTGTCCCTACCAAGACTGTTGACACGTGTCTGCGTGTAGAAGTCGTTGAAATTCCAGCTGAGCACATTCCTGTACTGCACCCACGTGGCAGAACCCGCCAGTCGCGGGTAGGTTTGTGTATCGAATGTATTGTCAAGGTAGTCAATGTAACTCAATGATGCACTGGCGCTGCCGGTCAGGGGCCCCTGATCTTCCCTTATGGATGCGTTGATAGTGCCGGTGGTAATAAGTTCGTCCGTCGTGTTTGTCGATGCAAACGTCGCATTGTCTGTGTAGCGCAGATCAATACCCACATTACTGCTTGTCTCCAAGGCCCTGGCGCCGGGGGATACACACAGCAGCAACCCGAGCAGGGTTGCGGTACGCCAGCCGGATTTTGCCTGGCATATAAACCGTGAAACCTCGCGACGCATTTCGTTTTACCGTCAGAACATGCTTTCGGGGACAGTGATTATATCACCCGGCATCAGTAAAACATTCGTCGACATGTCGCCGTCTTCCAGCATGTCCTGGACGCGGATTTCGTAGGTTTCCGTACCGCCGTTTGCTGTCCGCCTGTGCAGCTTGGTATGGTTTGCATCGGCATAGAGATTGACACCGCCTGCACCGAGCACCGCATCCAGCACGGTCATGCCATAGTGATAGGGCAATGAGGTCGTGGCACTGCCCGGACCGGTCACCCTGATCATCGACAGGTAATCATGCCCTGAAAGCGAGGTAAGGATGATGGTGACATTCGGATCCTTGATGTAGCTCGACAGCTTCGTCTCGATATCATCGGCCAACTCTTCCGGCGTCTTGCCTGCAGCCGTAATATCGCCGACCAGGTGCACGGCAATCTTGCCATCCGGACGCACCGGCTCGGCAATCGACAGCTCCGGGTTCTTCCAGACACTGATGTTGACCTGGTCCCCGACTTCGATCTTGTAGGCATCCAGCGTCACACCGTGTCCAGCATCCTGATCCGGCAAATTCGGAGGACCGGAGGCACAGCCCGCAAGCGCGATGATTATCAGGCCGACACACAGTTCCTTGACTGAATATTTCATTTGTTTCTCCTTGCTGGCGTCTCGCTGGCTGAACAAGCGGCGGAAATGGATATGCAACAAAAACCTTACCATAACTAACTGATTCGGTGTACATAGATTAACGAATATTCAACAGACAGCCGACTCCAGACCGGACGCGATAGCCCGAATGTCGGTCTCCCGGACCCGTTCGTGAACCGGCAATGTCAGCACCCGACTCGCAAAATCCCGCGCCACAGGGAAAGTCCCGGCTGGACCCAGATGATGTTCAAGTCCCGCAATCCCGGGCAATGCGGCCGGATACATCCTGGAAACCCCTAATCCCCTGCCATTCAGGCAGTTATAAACCTCGTCGCGCCTGCCCGCATCGAGCAGCAGGGGGTAACGCAACAGGGCACGCGTAGCCGGTACCGCACAGACGGCGGGCAGGTCTACCAGGCTGGCGGCCCGGGCGAGTTCCCCGATCAGACCGGCAAGGGCAGATTGAACGCGCAGCGTACGCCGCCGGAAGGCCGCGGTGTTGACAGACAACAGCCCCAGCCTGGTGTCATCCATGCATTGCACCCCTGACAGGGGATGAAACCGGGTCTCGCCCAGGTGCAGGAACGGCAGACCGGCAGGAATCCAGTAGGCATGGGGTGAACTCATGAGGTTGTAGAGCATGGCCTTGAGGCGGAACATAAACCGTTGCAGGGACTGACCGTCGGTGCCATGGCGGCACTCGGGCAACAAGCCGCGGAATTGTTCATCCCGGTAGAGAACTGCGCCACCGCCCAGCAGGCTGACCGGTTTGCCGCGGCCG
>Ga0210112_1000445_pt1 | contig 11284 bp, 10 predicted proteins | sample Joice_ThreeSqC_D_FD_184875 | JGI IMG/M metagenome (GOLD analysis project Ga0210112, IMG submission 184875) | Wetland microbial communities from San Francisco Bay, California, USA, that impact long-term carbon sequestration - Joice_ThreeSqC_D2... | ecosystem: Environmental > Aquatic > Marine >... | reverse complement strand
GCCCGTGAGTCTAACCAGCCCCCTCCGGCCACGCAAGCGATCGCCGCCCCGTCCGCAAGCGCCCGGCAGCGCGCCGCGTCGACGGCGCCAAGTGTGTGCCGGCGCGTCAGTTGCCGGCCGATCGACAGCTCACCGACATGCCACCCGAGCGGCTGCTGCGGACGAAGACCGTCTCGAGGTCCGGCCGGGCGTCGAGCGCCCGCACGAAGTCCGGGTTGCCCCGCGGCCCGCGCCCCGAGACGTTGTGGGCCACGTAGCACGCCGTGGGCGCGAGCTTGGGGTAGATCAGCTCGAAATACCGCGCGTACCAGTCCTTGTCGGCGTCCTGGAACACGAAATCCCAGGGCCCCTCGAGTGTGGGCACGAGCTGGTGCGCGTCGGCGAGCCGCGCGTCGATGTACTTGGCGAGGCCCGCCTCCTCGAAATTCGCGAGCGCCTGTCGGTAGCGGCCCTCGTCGATCTCGATGGTGGTGAGCTTCCCCCCGGTCTTGCTCAGCGCCCAGGCGATCCAGATGCCGGAGTGCCCGGTGGACGTGCCCACCTCCAGTGCCCGGGTGAAGCCGTGCTCCATCACGAGATCGTACAGCCGCTGCCCGTCGGACTCCGGCACGTTCATGTCGCGCCACTGGTAACGGCTCTTCTCGAGGAAGGCGCGGACGCGGGCGTCGAGGTCGCCGGACGTCGCGGGGTCCTGCGCCAGCGCGCCCCCCGCCAGGGCGGCGAGCAGCGGCAGGCATGCCGCCAGTCGGAAGATCGATGGGGTCGGCATCGTCATCAGCCCCTTGTCTCAGAGTGTCGGTTGCGCGAGTTGCGGAAGACGAAGTAGAACGGCACCCCGATGCCGACCGTCGTCAGGGCGACGGACGACTCGACGGGGCGCTCGAGAAAGCCGAGGATCAGGATCGCCACGCTCACCCCCGCGAAGGCGAGCGGCACGACGGGGAAGCCGGGCATCCGGAACGGCACCGCGCCGGCCCGGCGCAGCCGGAAGATCCCGATCGCCGCGAGGATCGGGAAGATGCCCAGGCAGAAGCCCATGTACGTGAGGATCTGGTCGAAGGTGCCGGTCATGACCATGACGATGGCGATCCCGCTCTGCAGCACGATGGCCTTGACCGGGACGCGGAACCGCGGGTGCACGTCGGCGACGGCGCGGAAGAAGTACCCGTCGCGGGCCATCGCGAAGTAGACGCGCGGGCCGATGATGATGATGGCGCTGATCGAGGAGAGGAGCGCGAAGCCGATGAGGAGGGCCACGGCGGTGTCCACCGCAGAGCCGAAGAGCCGCGCCGCCGTGAGTCCGCCCACGGCGATGACGCCGCTCATCTCGGCGGGGGCGAGCGCCCAGACGTACAGCGCGTTGAGGCCGAGGTAGAGGAGGAGCACGGTCCCCGTGCCGACGAGGAGGGAGCGTGGCAGGTTCCGCTCGGGCCGTACGATCTCCGAGCCGACGTACGCCGACGCGTTCCAGCCGCTGTAGGCGAACATGATCCACATGAGGGCGAGGCCGATGACGGTCCAGCCGCCCAATCCGCGCTCGGCTGGTGCGCCCTGGGAAAAGTGGGCGACATCTCCGGTGCCGAGCGCGAAGCCCGCGACCACGAGCCCGACGATCAGCGCCACCTTGCCGACGGTGAGGACGTTCTGGACCCGGGCGCCGAGCTCGAGCCCGCGCACGTGGACGAGCGTCAGCGCGCCGATGGCCGCCACCGCGACGAGCTGCTTGATCAGCACGGGATCGCCCCAGCGGAGCAGGAACGGCGCGGCGCGGCCGAGATACTCGCTGCAGCCGAGCGCGGAAGCGGCCAGCGGGGCGGAGAACCCGGCGAAGAACGACACCCAGCCGGTGAGGAACCCGAAGATCGGGTGGAACAGCTCGGACAGGTACGCGTACTCGCCGCCCGCCCGGGGCATCGCCGCCCCCAGCTCGCCGTAGCAGAGCGCGCCGAGGAGGGCGAGCACACCGCCGACCGCCCAGAGGCCGATCATCAGCACCGGGCTGCCCAGCTCCTCGAGCAGGAGCCCGGACGTGGTGAAGATCCCCGCCCCGATCATGTTGGCCACGACGAGGTTGGTGGCGGGGAACAGCTTCAGCGTCCGTTGCAGGTCGGGCCCGTCCATCCGCAAACCTCCGCTCCGCCAGCCGAGTATCGAAGAGAATATCCAATATCCAATCCCGCAAATATCCAATACCCAAGGAAGTGCCAAGGGCCACGCCCGATCCCCCCTTGGATATTGGCTGGATTGGTTATTGGACATTGTGTCGGACCGATCCGTTCGCCTCGACAGGTCCGGTTCGGGACCGCATAATCTGCTCGGAGCTCGGCGCGCCGGGGAGGCGGAAAGGGACCGACATGAATCACAGAATCGGGATCGTGGGGACGGGCTCGCATCTTCCCGAGCGGGTGCTGACGAATCTCGACCTGGAAGCCACGCTCGACACCAGTGACGAATGGATCTACACCCGCACCGGAATCCGGGAGCGACGGATCGCCGCGAAGGACGAGTGCACCTCGGATCTGGCCCGGGAGGCCTCGCTCAAGGCGCTGGAGATGGCCGGGATGGAAGCCCGGGAGCTGGACCTCATCGTCATGGGCACGATCACGCCGGACACCCATTGTCCGTCCGGGGCCAGCTGGCTTCAGGCGAAGCTGGGGGCGGACAGGGCGGTCGCCTTCGATGTGACGGCGGCCTGCTCGGGCTTCGTCTTCGCTCTCTCGGTCGCGGAGCAGTTCCTGAAGGCCGGCACGTACACCAACGCCCTGGTCGTCGCCGCCGAGGTCATGTCCAGGACCGTGGACTGGGAAGACCGGGAGAGCTGTATCCTCTGGGGCGACGGCGCCGGCGCGGCCGTGCTCAGGAAGGGCGACGACGGAGCGACACTCGTCTCGACCCACATCCATTCGGACGGCGGCAGCGCCGAGGCAGCAAAGCTCCTGATGCCGGGCGGTGGCTCCAGGACCACCCCGATCTCGCACGAGAGCGTGGACGGGAAGCTGCACGTTCTGAGGATGATCGAACCCAGCTCGACGCTCAGGTCGGCGGTCCGCAGTTTCAGCGATGCCTGTCTGGAGGCCGTGGATGCCAACGGTCTCGACATCTCACAGGTCGACGTGATCATCCCTCACCAGGCCAATGTCCGAATCCTGCAAGGGATGGCGAAGCGGCTGGGCGTGCCGATGGACAAGGTCTACCTGACCATCCACAAGTACGGAAACATCTCAGGTGCCACGGTGCCGATCGCCCTGGACGAGGCTGTGAGGAACGGCACCGTCCGGAAGGGAAGCGTCGTCCTCCTGGCGGCCTTCGGGGGCGGTATCACGTGGGCAAGCTCTCTCATCCGATGGTGAGGTGCGCTCGATCATGACTGGTACTTCGGAGAAATCCCGGACGGAAGCGCGACCGGTCGAAGGCGTTCACCCCGTCGCGCTCGGCGACGTACCCCACACCGCCGACGAATACGAGCTGTTGCGGTCGACGGCGCGGAGGATCGCCCAGGACAAAGCCGCGCCCCTGGCCGCAGAGATCGACCGGACCGGAGAGTTTCCCTGGAGCACGATCCGGACCCTGGGTGACGAAGGGCTGCTCTCGATCATGCTGCCGGAGGAGTACGGCGGCATGAATGGCGACCTCGTCGGCCTGTGCATCACCACGGAGGAGCTGGCCAGGGTTTGCGCCTCGACCGCTCTGACCGAACTGGCTCATGCCGTCGGTCTGATGCCCATCGTGGTCGCGGCGAATGAAGACCAGCAGCGGCGGTTCTATTCCAGAGTCAGCGACGACAACTGCCTCGTTTCATTCGCCCTGACCGAGCCCGGGGCCGGCTCCGATGCCGCCGCCCTGACCACCAGGGCGGAACTCGACGGCGACCACTACGTCGTGAACGGCCGAAAGTGCTTCATCACCAATGGTGAGGTCGCCGGCCTGCATTCGGTCTTCGTCCGGACGGCGCAGGGAGCAGGGCACAAGGGAATCTCCTGTCTGGTCGTGCAATCCGGTACGAAAGGCGTGGTCGTCGGCAAGAAAGAGGAGAAGATGGGGATGCACGGCTCGGATACGAGCGAGCTGGTGTTCGAGGATGCCAGGGTGCCACGAGAGAACCTTCTCGGGGGAGAAGGCGAGGGGTGGCGCCTGGCCATGTCCACCCTGAACATGTCCAGACCGGCGATCGGGGCGATGGCCGTGGGGATCGCGCAGGGCGCCCTCGACTGCGCCGTCGACTACTCCAAGCAGCGGGTGCAGTTCGGCCGCCGCATCGGCGATTTCCAGGGGATCCAGTTCATGCTGGCGGAGATGGCGATGCAGATCGAGGCCGCCCGCTCGCTCGTCTATCGCACCGCGGTGCTCCTCAACGAGATTCGAATCGAGAACGCCGGTGAGCGCCTCGCCACCGAGGGCAGATTGTCCGCCATGGCAAAGTGCTTTGCCAGCGACATGGCGATGCAGGTCACGAGCGATGCCGTCCAGGTGCTGGGCGGGTACGGCTATCTGAGGGATTTCCCGGTCGAGCGGATGATGCGGGACGCCAAGATCACGCAGATCTTCGAGGGCACGAATCAGATTCAGCGATTGGTGGTGGCCAGGAGTCTGCTGCAGTGACGGCGGGATTCGCGCCGACACAATATCCAATCCAGCCAACCACAATATCCAATAGCCAATCCCGCAATTACCCAATACTCAAGGAAGTACCAAGGGCCACGCCCCATCCCCCCTTGGATATTGGGTATTGGCTGGTTTGGTTATTGGATATTGAAACCCGAGCCAGTCGGCGGGTGCCGGCGGTGGGAGTCGAACCCACGAGAGCGTTCGGTTGCGAACGCAGGCGCTCTGCCGGTCCATCCAGTCGTCATTCCGCACAGGTCACGCTCGGCGCTCAGTCAGGCTGTCCGGTGTGACCCGGGACTGGAGCGGAGTGGAACAGCGGACCAGGCTGCGCTCCCGACCTGCACGCCGTCACGGTTGAACCCGTAGGCCCTGCCGGAGTCGGAGAAGGCGAAGACGAACCCGTCGGGTGTCGGCGTGAAGTACGCCTTGGGGGAGAACGGGGCCACCATCGCGACGCCGTCCGCGAGAACGTCCCACAGCGGAAACACTCCCAGCTCGACGCCGCCGCCGTCGCGGCGATCCCAGCGATAGAGACGCGTCGGGTCTCGCGTGACACCGGTTCGCATGCCGGGTCGGGGGGCTGTGTGGTCGAGGAACAGAAGCGAGCCGTCATGCAGGACGCCGACCGGGTAAGGAAAAGAACCCCGGATAGCGCTCGGCAAGCGAACCGAGCCGGCGTAGCGACCGGCGGCATCGAAGGTCGAGATGCGACGCAAGTCCAGGTCGTAGGCGACGACGCTGTCTTCGGAAAGCCCAATCCAGTACAGGAACCGGAACTCTCCGGGTCCCTCACCCTCGCGACCGACTTTGGAACGATAGCCACCGCGGGGATCGTAGTAGCGCAATTCCCGCTCCGCGTTCGCGACGACGATACTTCCGTCCGAGAGAAGGAGCGCCCCGCCCACACTTGCCAATTCGTCCTCCGGCCCGCCCGAACCGCCGCCGATGTCTGCGACCACGACAGCGGTGTCCGGTGCCGGGACGCTCTCGCGGCACTCGGCCCCAAGCTGGACGGGTGGGCCCGAGCGACACGCGACACATCGCCAATTCGTGCCACCGGGTGTCGATGTCATCGTACGCGTACCCGGCAACGGCACTTGCCCCACGGGGTACCCCACCCTCGCAAGGCCAGCTGCGTCAAACGCGTGTTAGGCGCCGGTCAGGATCGGGACTTGTCTGTAGACGACGCCGTCCAGCTGGCAGCCTCCCTTGGCGTGCATTGGGTGACTCTTATCGATGGTGGGATCGGCCGGGTCCGCGTTGAAGTGAGGCTTGCCCCATTGTTTGAAGAAGAACGGGATCCCCTTGCGTTGACACGACGACCGGATGCGTTCGACCCAGTCCTTTTGCATCGGGCGAGCACGAGGGCCTGACTCCCCACCGACGATCACCCAGTCAATGCCGGCGAGAGGCAATGCCGTGATCGGGCCGATGAGTGGTTCAATCGAGAGAAACCTCACATGCGCCGATGTCGCCTGAAGGAACGGAATCCGCTTGGTGTGTTGCTGATCTTCGACGGACACTCCCATCCAGATGTTCGGAGCCCAGTTGAGATTTGACGCAACTTCCGCGAGCCGCTCAGCTCGCTTGGTCAGGACTTGGTAGGTGTGACGGGGTGTGGATGCCATCACCGTGAATACCTGCTGTATGTAGTTCAGCGGCACGCGTTCGTGAAACAGATCACTCATGGAGTTCACGAAGACGACGCGTGGTTCGCGCCACCGAGTAGGCTCCGAAAGCGCGTCCGGTGCCAACGTGACCTTGAACCCGTTCCGGTATTGCCAGACTCCCATGCGCTGTAGGCGCTTTGCCATTCTCTCCGCGTAGCAATGCTTGCAGCCTTGTGAGACCTTGCTGCACCCGGTCACCGGGTTCCAGGTCATCTGAGTCCACTCGATGCTGCTTCGCGCTGCCATAGTGTTAGCTAGTCCGGTTTTCGTACTTGGCGAAGATGCCTTTGACGATGCTGGCACCGACCTTGTTCCGCGAAGCAAAGTACAGATAGTAGACTACAGCTCCTCTTGAATTCCGCATCGGCATGGGCTGAGGGACGTATGAGAAACCTGCGACGGTCTGGTGGCGACGCCTGACAGCCTCCGCGAGGGTCTCATTACTCAACTTCTCATCGAAGCCGAAGAGGTTGCCCTCTGAACTGTATGCTGCCTCTCGCCAGGAATCGTCGCCCCAGTAGAGAGTCATGCGCTCCCGCTGCCTCTCGTCGACTTTGTCCGGATTTCGCCGCAAGGCATTCCGATTCATGTCCATGATGGGGAAGTTCAGGAAGACTTCAAGCGATCTCATGGCGCCAGCCGTGGCCAGAACTTCCCAGCGAAGGTCCAGGGCGTAGGGATCTAGTAGACACAAGGCGCGTGCATAGTCCTCGTACCGTGCGCGCGGAAAGACGTCCGCCAGAAGTACCTCGTTGCAGTCCTCGTTGTAGATAAACACTGTCTCCGGATCGTAGCCACCGGCGCCGGCAGTCACCTGGCGCTTCAGTGCTTCAGTGTTACCCCGATCCAGATCGATGAAGTGTTACTCAGCGAAGGGCGGATCGACGAGGAGCACGCTCATTGGGGAGCCCCAAACGAGCCTGCCAGAAGCCCTCGACACGTGCGCCCCGGCGCCCGAGAATCCGTCAATGTACAGATGTCTCAGCCGCGGTTGCCGTCGGGCCGCCATGATGCGCGAAGAGGCAGAAGCGTAGTCCCGGATGATCTCGAGCTTGATCTCTGTCCAGTAGCCAATCGCTGCCGATTCTCGTTGCTGTCGGGCCATACGAGGTTCGCCTTCGGTGACAGGCGCCTGGCTCGCGGTACACTGGTTGCCGGGCTTATTGGCGCGGGAGTGAGCACGGAGTCACGCTCGCACTAGCGGCCGGGCTGTCATCCTACCATTCATCTCCCGCTGCCATGCCCCAACCTGGCAGCCGCCCCACGGCACGGCCGTCAGGATCATCCGATGCTCTCACGCCTGCTCTTCGGGGTAACCGGCGTCCCGCGTGGTCACGGGCACACTACCAATGGTCGGACGCGGCGCACCGATCACTACCCCTCCAGATGCCACTCGGGCCGCAAACCTTACACGGCAAGCCAGGCCGGCAACGGTCGCGGCCAGCCCCCTCCCTGGCGCACGTGTCGAAAAAACGGCATTCGTTCGACACGCCTCGCCGACCTGTCGATTCCGAGGACACATCCTCCGAGACCCGTCTACGTAAACGTATGTCTTCCTGAGGCTTGGATAAGAGCAGAGGCCGGCCCGAAGGCACGGCCTCGCGTCCGGTCCCCGAAGGGGTCGGGGGGATACAAGGCCAAGTTGCGGGCGACCGTGGTGGCGGGGCAACCCCCGGCTAGCCCGCCCGCCACTCCTTCCCCTCGATCAGCCCCTCCACCATCTCGCAGATCTCCCGCGCCGCCTCGAGGTCCGCCGTGAGCGTGCCCGGCACGCCGGTGATCGCGTCCACCGCGAGGAACCGCGCGAGCAGCGCCTCGAGCGCCTCCGCTTGGCGCTCGAGCGTCGCCTCGGTCTGGTCCTCCTCGGGTGCGGCGGCCCGGCCCTCCCGCTCCCGGGTCGCCGAAGAGACCGCCAGCACCGCGCGGATGCGGCGCACGTACGACTCGGCGCGGCCCGCGATGTCGTCGAGCTGGTCGAGCGGACCGAGCGGGGAGGCGTACGCTCCGGAGGGAAGCGGCAGGCGGTCCGCCTCGGGCTCCGTCGGCGTGGGTTCGGCGGCACGCGGCAGGCCGAGCGCAGCCAGCCTCGCGGTCCACGCGCCGAGCCGGCTCTGCCAGAATCGCAGCCAGCGACGGCCCGCCAGCTCGTTGCGCCGGCGCTCCCGCAGCACCAGCACGCCCCCGGCACCCAGCGTGCCAAAGGTGCCGACGATGATGCCGCCCATCACGAGGCCCGTCGGCACGTCCCAGCCCGACACCGCGGCCAGCGTGCCCAGCCCGAGCAGTCCCGCCGCGCCCGCCGCGACCCGGCGCACTGCCGTTGCCGCGGCATCGGTGGCGCGGCCCCAGCGCGAGGCCAGCCGCTCCCGCTGGCGGTCGAGATCGACGTGCAGCGCGTGCACGACGTCGGCGCGGCCGTACCCCTCGCGCAGCAGCCGCCGCATTGCGGGGAGTGCGGCCGCCACCGGCGACGCCGCGAGCAGCGCCAGGAACCCCGCGGCCCCCGCCGCCCAGCCCCCGTGCCCGGTGCCGAGCCCCCACGCCAGCACGTACAGGCCCGCCGCGCCGAGCACGACTCCCACGGCCGCGGAGCGCGACTGGAGTCCGAGCCGCGCGACGAAGTCGCCGAGCGGCGCCGGCAGGTCGGAGCGGATCTCGGGCGCGCGCGCCAGCGCGCGCGCCAGCTCCCCGGCGGTCTGAAACCGCTCGGCGGGATCCTTGCGCAGGCAGCGGCCCACCGCCCGCTCGAGCGTGGTGTCGTCGTGCCGGCCGAGCACGCCGAGCGGCGGCGCGGGGCGCAGGACGTGCTGCGCCAGGATCTCCCGCATCGATCCCGCGAACAGCGGCTCGCCCGTTGCCATCACCCACCCCACCACACCGAGCGAGTACACGTCGCTGCGCCGGTCGGCGGGGAGGCCCGCCGCCTGCTCGGGGCTCACGTACGCCACGGTGCCGACGGTGCGGCCCGCGTCCGCGTTCGGGAGCACGCCGTCGTGCACGACCCGCGCGAGACCGAAGTCGGCCACCCACGCGCGGCCGGTGCCCTCCTCGAGCAGGATGTTCTGGGGCTTGAGGTCGCGGTGCACCACGCCCCGCTCGTGCGCGTACGCGACCGCGCGCGCCACGTCGTGCAGGATGCGCGTCACCTCGTCCACTGGGAGCGCCCCCTGGGCGAGGATCCGCTCGGCGAGCGTCTCGCCGCTGACGTAGTCCATTGTGTAGTAGACGAACGGGCCGGCGTCGTCCACCGCGTGGATCGGCACGATGTGGTCGTGCCGGAGCCGGGCGGCGATGCGCGCCTCGGTGAGGAACCGCGCGCGGCGGCGCGGCGTCCCCGCGGAGCGCGGCAGGACCTTGAGCGCCACGCGGCGCTCGAGCGTTCCGTCCCAGGCGAGGTACACGATGCCCATGCCGCCCCGGCCCAGCTCGCGCTCGAGCACGTAGCGCCCGCCGAGCGCGTCCTGGAGCGCCCGCATGTCGGCGTCGCGCCGCGCGGGCGAAACGGGGGCGGCGAACGCCGGGTCGGACGGTGAGGGCGCGATACCCATCGGGTTACCTCCTGGGCCCCTCGAGCGGGGCCCGGTCGAGAGACCATTCATAGCCCGGCGGCGGGGTACCGGCCAGGGCGAGCGAATACTGAGCGCACATTGCGAGTGTGCCCCGTGGCCGATCGTGCCCCTCCGGAGGGTCGCGGGTGTCCTGCCCGCGGCCCTCTGTTGCGTTTGCCGGTCGGCGCAGTAGTCACGTGGCACGCCTGGTGGCTTCGCGCACGCCGTGCACCAGGTCCAACACCTCGTGCCAGAACTTCGACCCGAAGCCGAGCGAGATCCCCGTCACCAACATGCCGGCGAGCGCCTGGAGCAGGCGGCCGGCAGTCCACCGCTCCGCCCCGGGGCGCACCCAGCCCAGCGTGTCCCACGGCGCGTCGAGGTGGGCGAGGATCTCGAAGAAGTCGGCCTTCAAGAGCACCGCCAGCGCCACCGACGCGGCCAGCGCGCGCAGCGCGATGCGGCGCTCGCGCGCCTTCTCGTCCGGCGCGCTCGCCTTCCGCGCCCGCAGGTCCGGCTCGGCGAGCTTCAGTGCGTTGGCCAGCCGCTCCGCCGCGACGCTCAGCGCGCTCAACAGCACCGCGAAATTCAGCAGGGGTTCGAGCATGGGGCGATCCTCGACAGACGGTACGGCGGCAGGACGGCAGGGACGGCAGGACGGCAGGCGCATCCCCCTCACGCCGTACCGCCCTACCGCCCTGCCGCGCATCGCTCACAACACCGCGCGCGCGACGTTGCTGGCGGGGCCTTCGCCCGCCCTGTTCACGGCGATGACGCGGTACTCGTACTCGACGCCGGTTTCCTGGCCGTTGAGCGTGACCTCGCTCTCGACCGACATGCCGACGTCCGTCCAGTCGCCGTCCCGCGTACGGCGCTGGACCCGATAGGCGGCGACCTCTCCGCCCTCGATCGGCTCCTTCCAGTCGAGGAACACCCAGTCCTTGCCCTCGCGGATCACCTCGAGCGTGCGGACCTGGGCCGGGGGCTCCATCGCGGCGAGCACGGGGGAGCGCCGTCCGCCCCAGCCGAGGAGCTGGAGCTTGCCGTCGTCACCGCGCGTGTGATTCTCGGCGTAGCGAATGACGGCCTTGGACAGGTCCTGGATCTTCGCGAGCGATCCGTCCTTGGCGACCGTGCTCTGCGCCGCCGCGGCGCGCGCCTCGATCGCCGCCTCGCGGTTGCCGTCGTGCTCGGCCAGCACCTGCTGCAGGTCATCCGGCGAAACCGGCGGCGCCGGAAAGATGTCGGTGTGCGCGGCCAGGCCGGCCGCGATGTCGTTGGCGAGACGCAGCACGTCGGCCTCGCGATACGGGAATCTCATTGGCTCACCCTCCGTTGAACGTCGCGTGCGCGGCCCGGCTCCGGTGCCGGGAGCCGCAAGTGTCGCTCGGGTCCGGCGAGTTTGAGCGGGAGGCGGTCGACCCCTCACGAGAGGCGACATCCGGAATGCCGAAGGCGGGC
>Ga0210112_1000444_pt1 | contig 11290 bp, 9 predicted proteins | sample Joice_ThreeSqC_D_FD_184875 | JGI IMG/M metagenome (GOLD analysis project Ga0210112, IMG submission 184875) | Wetland microbial communities from San Francisco Bay, California, USA, that impact long-term carbon sequestration - Joice_ThreeSqC_D2... | ecosystem: Environmental > Aquatic > Marine >... | reverse complement strand
CCAGGTCAAACGTCACACCCAGCCGCGCCATCAGCACCCGCCAGTGCCGGTCCAGGTAGTGAAAGCACGGGCTCCACGGCACGTGCGTGCCGCCCGTGACGCACAGCCGCGACCCGCCCGCGGCCAGTGCCGGCGGCAGGAGTACGGTCTGCAGCACCAGCGACGTGGCGCCGGGCAAGCGCATGGAACCTCTCCCAGCTCACCAGTTCACAGCGCATGTCCCCTGGCATACCCCACCCTGTCATCCATCAGCCGCATTTGTCCGCACAACGTACCGACGGCGGAACCGGACGTTCGACCATGACAACTCACCTTCCCGGCCTGTGCCATGGCTGCCAGCCGCCCGGCGCACGAATTGCCCTTATTATTGACATATATCAGCGGGATTCCATTCTTGCGTGGCGTGTCCTGCAATAAGGGTTAATATTAGCGGACATGCGGGTGTTGGAAGGGTGCCCTGCCGAAAACCGGCTGGCACTGCAGAGGGGTGGAATGCAGCCTGATTCCCTGTCCGAAGTCCAGACAATCGTCCCGCACCACGCGCTTGCATCTGCACACGGGAAGCATGACATGGTAAACGGGAAGCACCCTGACATTACGCAGCGCGGCCGGCTCGCTTTTTTCCTGGAATTTCTCAGGTATCCACTGCAGATCGGCTCGGTGACACCGAGCTCGCGTTTTCTCGAGCAGCGCCTGATGAAGACGGCCGACATCAGCTCCGCGCCTACCATTGTCGAACTGGGTCCCGGCACGGGCGGCACCACACGGGCCATACTGCGCGCGATGTCGCCGCAAGCGCGGCTGCTCTGCATCGAGATCAACCCGCACTTTTACCGCCTGATCGGCGGCATCGGTGACCGGCGCCTGACCGTTCACCTCGGCAACGCGTGCGACCTGCGTCAGATACTCGATCACTACGGTTTGGGGGCGCCCGACGTCATCATATCCGGCATTCCCTTTTCCACCATGAGCCGCCACACGGGATCGGAGATTCTCGCCACCATCTCCGCGCAGCTCGCACCCAACGGGCGCTTCGTGGCCTACCAGGCCAGCGACCGCGTGTCGGACCTGTGCCAGCCGTACCTGGGCACCGGCCGGATGGAAGTGGAATTGCTCAACATACCGCCAATGCGCGTCTTCCGCTGGGAGAAAGCCGATACCCGCACCGACGCGCGCGCCGTTCCCGACGGGCAGCAGCGCGAGGAAGAATCATGTCCCTGACCTGCCTGTCCGCTGCCGGCATGCCGGGGGCGCCAGCCCCTGAACGGGGCGGCATAACCGGAAACCGCCCGCACCCATGGAGGCCTGCTGCCACGACCCCGGGGTACGGGACTCACCGCCGGTACACGTGAACACACCAGCGCGGCAGGCAGTCGATACCGTCCTGCCGGGACGAGGCAGCAGACCAGGGAACGCATGGTGAACAGACACGAGCACCCGTCACACGCCAGCGCGGTTAATCATCTCGGCGTACCGCCGCGCAGATACCCGGCCCGTCGGGCAGGGCAGGCCCTCGCGGCACCCTCCTGGCTGGAACGCCGGGCGCTCCACAAGCTGCTCGCGCTCATGCACAACCCGCCGATCCGCTTCGTGCTCTGGAACGGCGAGCAGGTGCCGGCCACCAACCTGCCGGCAGGCCGGCGAGTGCATATCCGTGACCGTCGTACGCTCTGGCAGCTGGTCATCAACCCGGAAGTGCATTTCGGCGACGCCTACAGCCGGGGTACTCTGGACGTCGAGGGCGACCTGGTCAGTTTCATCGAGACCGTCGACCGCGCCATACCCTTTGTCAGCCGGCAAAACCCGCTGCTCAAGGCCTTCCAGCGCTGGCGCAACCGTGCGCGGCTCAACACGCTGGCCGGTTCGCGCAGCAATATCCACCATCACTACAATCTCGGCAACGACTTCTTCCGGCTCTGGCTGGACGAGGAACTGGTCTATACCTGCGCCTATTTCCCGACCCCTACGCTGAGCCTGGAGCAGGCCCAGCGCGCCAAGATGGACTATGTCTGCCGCAAGCTGCGGCTGCAGCCCGGCGAGGTGGTCATCGAGGCGGGTTGTGGCTGGGGCGCCCTGGCGCGGCACATGGCAAGGGAATACGGCGTCAAGGTGCGGGCCTACAACCTGTCCGGCGAACAGATTCGCCACGCACGCGAGCGCGCCGCGGCGGAGGGCCTCGATCGACAGGTCGAATTCATTGAAGACGACTATCGCAACATCACCGGCGAGTGTGACGTATTCGTCTCGGTCGGCATGCTGGAACATGTCGGGCGGGCCAACTATCGCGCCCTGGGCGGCATCATCGACCGGTGTCTCGCGCCCGCTGGCAGGGGACTCATCCATACCATTGCGCGCGACCAGCCCTGCCCCCTGAACGCCTGGGTCGAGAAGCGCGTCTTCCCGGGCTCCTACCCCCCCACCCTGCGCGAAATGATGGACATATTCGAACCCTGGGGATTCACGGTGCTGGACGTGGAAAACCTGCGGCTGCATTACGCCAGGACGCTCGAACACTGGCTGGCGCGCTTCAACGCCCGGCAGGACGAGGTGCGCGCGTATTTCGACGAGGATTTCGTCAGGGCCTGGCGCCTCTACCTGGCCGGATCGCTTGCCAGTTTCAGCACCGGCTGGCTGCAGCTTTTCCAGGTGGTCTTCACCCGCCCGGGGCTCAACGAGATTGCCTGGACGCGCAGCCGTCTCTATGCGGACCGGGACTGACCATGGACCGGTGTGATGTCCTGATCGTCGGCGGCGGGCCCGCCGGCAGCAGTTGCGCACGGACGCTGCGCCTGGCCGGGCTGGATGTCGTCGTGATGGACAAGGCGGCATTCCCCCGCGACAAGACCTGTGCGGGCTGGATCACACCGGCGGTTATCGAGCTGCTCGATCTCGATGTCGATGATTACCGCCGGCAGCATGTTTTCCAGCCCATCAGCGGTTTTCGCACCGGGCTCATCGACGGGCCCGCGCTCGAAACCGGTCTCGATCGTGCGGTCAGCTTCGGCATCCGCCGCTGTGAATTCGATACCTACCTGCTGCGCCGCGCGGACGCACGCCTGCGGGAGGGCGAGCCATTCGCACAGCTGGTGCGCAGCGCCGACGGCTGGCTGGTCAACGACACGCTTAAGACACCCGTGATCGTCGGCGCGGGCGGCCACTTCTGTCCCGTGGCGCGCGTGCTGGGTGCCGAAGTCGGGCACAACGAACTTGCGGTCAGGGCGCAGGAGAGCGAGTTCGCGCTCGACCCCGCGCAACGCGCTGCCTGCCGCTGCCAGCCCGGGGTGCCCGAACTGTACTTCTGCAGGGACTTCAAGGGTTACGGCTGGTGCATGCGCAAGGGCGACTTCCTCAATATCGGGCTGGGCCGGGAAGGCGAGCACGGGCTCGCGCGGCACGTGACGGAGTTCCACGGGTTCCTGACCACCGCCGGGCGCATCCCCGCCGGCCTTGTGCCGCGCTTCAAGGGGCACGCCTACCTGCTCTATCAGCACGCAAGACGCACACTGCTCGACGATGGCGTATTGCTTGCCGGCGACGCGGCCGGCCTGGCCAGCACCCGGAGCGGGGAAGGCATCCGGCCCGCCATCGAATCCGGGCTGCTGGCCGCCGCAACCCTCCTGCAGGCCCAGGGGGACTATTCCCGTGCCGCGCTCGAGCCCTACCGCACCCGGCTGCTGGCCCGTTTCGGGCCGCGTGATGTGCGCGACTTTACTGCCTGGCTGCCGCCTGGCATCAGGTCACGGCTGGCCGAACGCCTGATGAACAACCGCTGGTTCGTGCGGCACGTGATGCTCGAGCGCTGGTTCCTGAACGCGCACCAGCCGGCCCTGCGGATCTGAACAGCGCGCGCAGACCCAACCGAGGCGGCAACTGTCGAAGCCGTGCCCGCAGGGTAAATATTTTTCCGGGCGTCTTGTTTTTTATCACGCGGTACCTATGATTGCGCAGGGCCGGACACCACCGGCCAGTGTCATGCCGGCAGACCCGGTACAGGAAACAACGCAATGCGGGACGGCTAAACATTTTGCAGGGTCAACCGCTATAACGCCCTGTCCGCAGTCGCCGGCTGCCGAACGTAACGAGGATTTGCCATGAAGAAACAGATCGTGTCTATCGAGGAGGATGAACCTCCAGGAGTTGCCCTGCAAACCGGGCTTCCCACCGCCTGTTCAGGTTCCGTCTCCCCCCGCCTCGTCCCCCTCTCCCGCAATCTCGCGCACCCTGTTCCCCGGCTGACCATCAGCCCGCGCAGTCACGCCTTCCGCAAACAGTTCTTCCCGGAGGTCAGCGTGCGCGACTGGAATGACTGGCGCTGGCAGAACCGTCACCGCATCCGCGACCTGCGGGAACTGGCGCGCATCATCGAACCGAGCCCGGACGAACGCGACGCCATCGAGCGTCACAACGGACCGCTGCCGGTCGGTATCACGCCCTACTATGCAAGCCTGCTCGACGCGAACGATCCGGCCCAGCCGCTGCGCAAGACCGTGGTGCCGCTGACCGGCGAGTACCTGAAGGGCCCCGGCGAGGCCGACGATCCGCTGGGCGAGGACCACGACAGTCCGGTACCGGGCCTCGTGCACCGCTATCCCGACCGGGTGCTGTTCCTGGTCACCGGCATCTGCACCACCTACTGCCGCTATTGCACACGCTCGCGGCTGGTCGGCGCGGCCGGCGAGAAAGCCATCAGGCGCAGCGACCACGAAGCGGCGCTCGATTATATCGAGCGGACACCGACCATCCGCGACGTGCTGCTGTCGGGCGGCGACCCGCTCAGCCTGGACGACGACAAGCTGGAATACCTGCTCACGCGGCTGAAGCGGATTCCGCATGTCGAGTTCGTGCGCATCGGCACCAAGGTCCCGGCCGTGCTGCCGCAACGCATCACACCCGCGCTGCTGCGCCTGTTCCGCCGTTACGGGCCTGTGTGGCTGTCCGTACACTTCACGCACCCCGACGAGATCACGCCGGAAGTCGCCGAGGCCTGCGGCAAACTGGCCGATGCCGGCGTGCCGCTTGGCAGCCAGACGGTGCTGCTCGCGGGTGTCAACGACAGCGTCGAGACCATGAAGAAACTCATGCACGAACTGCTGAAGATCCGCGTGCGCCCGTACTACCTGTACCAGTGCGACCCCATCACCGGCTCGGCGCATTTCCGCACGCCGGTCGAAAAGGGCCTGGAGATCATCCGTGGCCTGCGCGGACATACCACAGGCTATGCCGTCCCGCACTTCGTCATCGACGCACCGGGCGGCGGCGGCAAGATCCCGCTGGTGCCGGACTACGTCGTTGGCCGTGACGGCGACGACCTGGTGCTGCGCAATTTCGAAAACGGCTTGTACCGCTACCACGACCCCGTTGCGCGGGGCGGCAAGGACCTCCCGTGCGAAGGTGAAGTGTCGTGAGAATCGGTTTCACCTATGACCTGCGCGATGACTATCTCGTTCAGGGACTCGACGAGGAAGCGGCGGCCGAATTCGACCGGCCCGAAACGATCGACGCCATTTGCCAGGCCATCGAAAGTTTCGGCCATACGGCGCAGCCGATCGGCAACCTGGCTGCACTGATGCCGCGTCTGCTGGCCGGCGAGCGCTGGGACCTGGTGTTCAACATCGCGGAGGGCCTGTACGGCCACGCGCGCGAGGCGCAGATCCCTGCGCTGCTCGATGCGTACCGTATCCCGTACACCTTTTCCGATGCGACCACGCTGGCCCTGTGCCTGCACAAGGGTCTCGCCAAGCATGTGGTGCGCGACTGCGGGATAGCGACACCGGACTTCGTGCTTGTGGAAAGCGCGGCGGACATTGTGCGCATCGGCCTGCCCCTGCCGCTGTTTGCGAAGCCGGTGGCGGAAGGCACCAGCAAGGGCATCAGCGGTGCCTCCAAGATCACCGATCGCGCCACGCTGGGCCGCACCTGCCGGGACCTGCTGGCACGCTTCGCGCAGCCCGTGCTGGTGGAGACCTTCCTGCCGGGCCGGGAGTTCACCGTCGGGGTTATCGGCAGCGGTGCCGCTGCGCGCCCGCTCGGCGTGCTGGAGGTGCTCGCGACCGGCGCGGGCGATGCGGAGGTTTACTCGTTCCTCAACAAGGAGGACTTCGAGTCGCGCTGCGAATACCGCCTGGAACACGGGTCCGTCGCGCACGCGGTCGAACAGGTCGCGCTCGGCGCCTGGCGCGCACTGGGCTGCCGCGACGCGGGCCGGGTCGACGTGCGGCTTGCCGCAAGCGGCGAGCCACACTTCATCGAGGTCAATCCGCTGGCGGGACTCAACCCGGAACGCTCCGATCTCGCCTTCATCGTGCGCTTCCAGGGCCTGGATTACCGCGACCTGATCGGCATGATTCTGGAGGCCGCGCTGCAGCGGGTCACCACGGGCACAGAAACCGTGCTGGCGGCGGCCGCGTCATGACCGGCAAGCTGCGCGTTGCTGTGTTGTACGGTGCCGTCCCGGCCAATGCACCGCCCGATGAACAGGATGCGTTGACCGAGGCCGAGGCGGTAGCCGCCGCCCTGCGCGAGCACGGTTACCAGCCGTTGCTGCGGGCCGTCACAACGAACCTTGACAAACTACAGCACGAGCTGTTGCGCTCGCGGCCGGCGCTGGCGTTCAACCTGGTCGAATCGCTGGACGGGCATGGCGCATTCATCGCCTGGGTGCCGCAACTGCTCGACCGCCTTGGCATCCCCTACACCGGTGTCGGTGCGGATGCGCAGTTTCTCACCTCGAACAAGCTGCTGGCGAAACGCTGGCTCGCCACGCACGGTGTGCCAACTCCCGCCTGGAGCGAGGACGGCAGAACGACAGCAAGCGGCCGTTGGATTGTCAAATCGGTATGGGAACACGCCTCCATCGGTATCGATGACCAGGCCATCGTCAACGGCAGCGATGCGGCAGGCAAGCGCATCGCGCAGCAGCGCGAGCGCTATGGTGGCACGTGGTTCGCCGAGCGCTTCGTCGACGGCCGTGAGTTCAACATCGCCCTGCTGGAGGAGGCCGCGGGGGTGCGCATCCTGCCAGTCGCGGAGATAGACTTTTCCGCCTTCCCGGCCGGCAAGCCGCGCATCGTGAACTATGCCGCCAAGTGGGACGCCGCAGCGTTCGAGTATCACCACACGCCCCGGCGTTTTATCCAGGCTGGCGCAGAGACCGCGCTCGACAACACCCTGCAGGTAATCGGGCGGGCGTGCTGGCAGCTCTTCGGCCTGCGTGGCTATGCACGCGTCGACGTCCGCATCGACGAGACGGGCGAGCCCCTGGTACTGGAAATCAACACCAACCCCTGCCTGTCGCCGGATGCAGGATTTGCCGCCGCCGCGGCCGCGGCAGGCATGGACTATACCGACTTGATCGGACATATCGTCGCGCGCGTCCGGCTGCCAGAGAGCCTGGACGGGCCGGTCCGTGCGCCATCCGCCAAGCTGGCCTGACGGCTCAGCGCACAGGGGCCGACACCCGTGTTCCTGATTCGCAAGATCTACGATGACTCCACGTCCGCCAATCAGGCGGCGATCGCGCAGGCGCAGGCAATTCTGCGCGCGCAGTTTTCCGGCCTGAGTGAAGGCGACGTCGCCAAGCTGCCGGACCAGCTGCACGATCCACTCAAGCACCGCTTCCATGCCCAGCTGCTCGCCGCGGAAAACGCCCACGGCGAGCTGCGCGGCTTCGCCCTGCTACTGCACGCGCCGGACCTGCACTTCGCCTACCTGGAATATATCAGTGCTGCACCGGGCGGCACCGGCGGCGGCATCGGCGGGGCGCTGTACGAGCGTGTACGCGAGGAGGCGGCCGCGCTGAACGTGATGGGCCTGTTCTTCGAGTGCCTGCCCGACGACGAGGCGTTATCACACGACCCGGAGATCCGGGCGCAGAACACGGCACGGTTGAAATTCTACGAGCGTTACGGCGCGCGCCCGCTGGCGAACACCGCCTACGAAACACCGCTCAAGGCCGGCGACGACAATCCGCCGTACCTGGTCATGGACCGGCTCGGCAGCGACCAGCCACTCGGCCGGAACGAGGCGCGCCGCATCGTGCGCGCCATACTGGATCGCAAGTACGGCGAGCTGTGCCCGCCAGACTACGTCGAGCACGTGATCAATTCCATCACTGACGACCCCGTGCAGCTGCGCGCACCGCGCTACATTCGCCGCAGCACCCGCAAGACAGCACCGGCGCCGCTGCGCGATCGACGCATCGCGCTGATCGTCAATGACAAGCACGACATTCACCACGTGCGCGAGCGCGGTTACGTGGAAGCACCGGTGCGTATCAAGGTGATCCTGCAACAACTGGAGAAACCGGGTTTCTTCGAGCGCTTGCCGGCACGCAAGTTTCCCCGGTCCTGGATCAGGTCCGTGCACGACCGGGATTTCGTCCAGTACCTGATGCACGCCTGCGCACGGGTGCCGGAAGGCAAGTCGGTCTACCCCTACGTGTTTCCGATCCGCAATGCCACGCGCCCGCCGCGCGAGCTGCCGTTGCGTGCCGGCTATTACTGCATCGACACCTTCACGCCGCTGAACCGCAACGCCTGGCTGGCGGCACTCGGCGCCGTCGACTGCGCGCTGACCGGGGCGCAATGCCTGCTGGATGGCTACCACGTGGCCTACGCCCTGGTGCGCCCGCCGGGCCACCATGCCGAGCGCAGGAGCTTTGGCGGATTCTGCTACTTCAACTCTGCCGCGGTTGCCGCCAACTACCTCAGCCGCTACGGACGGGTGGCGGTGCTCGACGTTGATTACCATCACGGCAACGGCACCGAAAACATATTCTACCGGCGCGCCGACGTGTTCACGGTGTCACTGCACGGCCATCCGCGAGTGACCTATCCCTATTTCAGCGGCTTCGAGGACGAACGCGGGGAAGGCGCCGGGCTGGGTTACAACCTCAACATTCCGTTACAGGAAGGGCTGGACGGCGCCGGCTACCGGGAACATCTCGCGCGCGCACTGAAACACATCGCCCGGTTCGCGCCGCACTACCTGGTCCTGGCGCTCGGGCTGGACACCGCGAAGGGTGACCCGACCGGCTCGTTTACCCTGACTTACCGGGACTTTCACGAGAACGGCCGCATGATCGGCGCGCTCGGCCTGCCATTACTGGTCACCCAGGAAGGCGGCTATCGCACGCGATCGCTGGGACAGAATGCCAGGCATTTCTTCGAGGGTCTGTGGGAGGGGACGCACCCGGCACGGCAGGCAAGCGGCAATCCACGACGACCTGGCAAGGCCACCCGTGGCTGAGCGGCGGCTGCGCGAGACGCTGCTGCCAGCGGACATCGCCGCCGTGCGGGCACTGGTACACGCGACCGGTTTTTTCAGCGCCGCGGAGGTCGACATCGCGGCCGAGCTGGTCGAGGAAACGCTGTCGAGGCAGGCCGCCAGCGGCTACCGTTTTTTACTGCTCGAGCAGCACGGCGTACTGGTCGGTTACACCTGTTACGGCGAAATCCCCGGCACCACGGGCAGCTATGACCTGTACTGGATTGTCGTCGCACCGGGCTGCCAGGGCCAGGGATTCGGGCGCTGGCTGCTCAGGGAAACGGAAGCGCGCGTCGGCGCGCTGGACGGCCGCCTGCTCTACGCCGAAACGTCCTCGCGCGCCCAGTATGCACCGACGCATCGTTTCTATGAAGGCGCGGGGTTCCACGAGGCGGCACGACTGCCGGACTATTACGCACCGGGTGATGGCAAGGTGATCTACGCGAAATCCCTGCCTCAGCCGGCGGGCTGAGGCAGCACGCACACTGCATTCGAAAGCGGGGACAGTATGCCCGCCATTCACGCGTCCGGCGGCGTATCCATGGCCAGTTGCAGTTCGAACTGCCGGCGGGTGGATTCGATCAGTGGCGCGGCCAGCGACCCGGTGAGCCTGATCTCGTATGGCAGTGCGGGCAGGTGATGGTCGGGTCAGCCATTGGCAGCGTTTCCTGTTCGGAAAACCGGGTCAAATCCCGGTTTTCACTGCTATATCACCCCCACCCCGGGCGGGCGCACATACGGCCGTTCCCGCCACGGCGGCTGGCTGAAACCGCACAATGCCCTCGACAACGCGTTTGCTGTTCTGATCTACTGTGGTAACGGGGACCGGACACGCCCGGCAGCAGTTCCGGGACGCAATACGCAAACACGAAAGAGTATAAAACCATGATCCAGCACTATCCGCACCGGCCGGTTGCCGGCACCGCATTCGGGGGGGCATCACTGCCGTCCCGACGGGCTGGCACGGCACTGGCCGCGCTCCGCGCGGCAATCATTGCCATCGCGACCGCGGGCGCGCCGCTCGCGCACGCCGAGAATTTCAAGCCGCCGGACATGGAAGGCTTCAGCCTGGATTCCGAGCGCGATGCCGACGGCGACGGCGATGGGGTGAACGAAACCCATATCATGCAGTATAAGAACGTGAATGGAGACAGCCTGTTCAGCATGACCACCAATGGACGAACCTGGGCCTGGAGCCTGGATACCCACGATTCGGACAGCGGGCCCAGCAACTATGTCATCCGTGACAGCGACTGTGACGGCACTTTCGACGAGGTCTACGGACTGAACGAGGAGTTCCACGTCCCCGACTGCGTGAGATAGCCAGACCCTTCCTCCCGCGGCGCTGGAGGAAGGGAGGGACCACCAGAATCGTGCACCTGTCCTGGGCACCACCTCCGCGCCCTGCACACAAATCATGCATGCCACCTGGCTGCTCCCCCCTGGCTGCATGGAAAAGTCCTCGATTAACAGCCGGTTGCCGTAGCCGGCTAACTGGCACGCATCCTGCTTTTCCCTGTGAAACCGGTTTTCCGGCGGCCCTGGGCCGCCTGTCAAGGGGCACGCACAGGGGGCAGCGATGATCAGTTCTCTCCGGGATAGCATCGAACAGGATTACGAGGTACTTTGCCGGCGCTTCGACACGCCGATGCGGCTGATTGCCAGACGCTCGATCAGGGTATGGTTCAACCGCGGCCGGCTCGACCAGCTGCTGAATGAAAACCTCGGCGTCTGCCCGCATTGCGAGCTGATCTACGCGCTCGATACCGACGGGCGCCAGGTCAGTTCCAATATTCGTGCGGGCTCGGCCGACCGGAACGCCTATGGACAGGATCTGTCCCAACGGCCCTATTCCGTCAGCCTGTCGGTGCTGAACAACGCGGCCTTTCGCGGCGCCTTTCTCTGCGACGTCTACATCAGCCAGGTGACGGGGCGTCCGTGCGTGACCGTGATGTACGGTGTCACGTCGGGACAGTCGATCCTGGGTTTTATCGCCGCGGACCTCGATCCGGCCAGCCTGGGCCTG
>Ga0210112_1000436_pt1 | contig 11426 bp, 13 predicted proteins | sample Joice_ThreeSqC_D_FD_184875 | JGI IMG/M metagenome (GOLD analysis project Ga0210112, IMG submission 184875) | Wetland microbial communities from San Francisco Bay, California, USA, that impact long-term carbon sequestration - Joice_ThreeSqC_D2... | ecosystem: Environmental > Aquatic > Marine >... | reverse complement strand
CAGGGGCCGCGCGCGCCGATGCCGCCATGCGCACGCCGGAGGCGCGCCTGGAAGAAGCGGCCGGTCTCGCGCGCGCCATCGACCTTGCTGTCGTGCAGGAGGGCCTTGTCACGCTCTCCGCCATCCGCCCCGCCACTTACGTCGGCAAGGGCAAGGTCGACGAGATCGCCGGGCTGGTGAAAAGCCTGGAAGCCTCCGTCGTCGTGATGGACTGCCCGGTCTCGCCGGTGCAGCAGCGCAATCTGGAGAAGGCGTGGAACTGTAAGGTTATCGACCGCACCGGGCTGATCCTGGAAATCTTCGGCCGGCGCGCGCGCACGCGCGAAGGCGCGCTGCAGGTCGAGCACGCGCATCTGTCGTACCAGAAGGGCCGGCTGGTGCGCTCCTGGACCCATCTCGAGCGCCAGCGCGGTGGTTTCGGGTTCGTGGGCGGCCCCGGCGAGGCCCAGATCGAGGCCGACCGCCGGCTGATCGGCGAGCGCATGGCGGACCGGATTTTGCTCGTCATGGGCAAGCGCGAAGGCGCTTACGTGGCAGGCGCGCTCAACTTCATCGGCGGCGATACGCTATACGGGCGCTATTGGGGCAGCCTCGAAGCGCATAACTTCCTGCATTTCGAGGTTTGTTACTATCAGGCCATCGAATACGCCATCGCGCATGGGCTTCGCAGCTTCGAAGGCGGCGCGCAGGGCGAACACAAGCTGTTTCGCGGATTGCTGCCGGTCGAAACGCTGTCGGCCCACTGGCTTGCGCACCCGAGCTTCGCGCAGGCCATCGAGGACTATCTCGCGCGCGAACGCCGCGGCATCGCGCGCTATGTGAACGAACTTGCGGAGCACTCGCCTTTCAAGACGGCATGAAATCCTGCGGAACCCGCCGTGAGACGGGCTTCGACGCGCGACCGCGTTTCACGCAGATCAAGACGATTCCCGTCGAGCGCGGGTAAGATGTTTTTTGTGACTCGAAACCGCCTGAATTGGAGCAGACGATGAGACTGAGCGGAAAAATTGCAGTCGTGACAGGCGCCGGATCCGGGTTCGGCGAAGGCATCGCAAAGCGCTTTGCACAGGAAGGCGCAGGCGTCGTCGTCAACGACATCAACGCGGCGGGTGGTCAGCGCGTCGCGGGTGAGATCTCGAGCGCCGGCGGCAAGGCGCTGTTCATCAAGGGGGACGTGACCCGCGCGAAGGACTGGGCGAGCCTGGTCGGCGGCGCCCAGTCGGCGTTCGGCCGCCTCGACATCGTCGTCAACAACGCGGGCTGGACGCATCGCAACAAGCCGTATCTCGAGGTCACTGAGGCGGAGTTCGACCGGGTGTACGCGGTCAACGTCAAGAGCGTGTATCTCTCGGCGCTACAGGCGGTGCCCGTGTTCCGCAAGCAAGGCGGCGGATGCATCGTCAACATCGCTTCGACGGCGGGGATACGCCCGCGCCCTGGTCTCACCGTGTACAACAGCTCGAAGGGCGCCGTCGTGCTGATGTCGAAATCGATGGCCGGCGAGTTCGGTGCCGACAATATCCGTGTCAACTGCGTAAACCCGGTGTTCAGCCCGGAGACCGCGTTATCGGCGGAGTTCGCGGGCGGCGCGGTGACCGAAGAGGCCCGCAAGCGTTTTCTTGCGACGATTCCGATGGGGCGGTTTTCGACGCCCCTCGATGTCGCGAACGCCTGCCTTTACCTGGCCTCGGACGAGGCGAGCTTCATCTCAGGGGCATGCATCGAAGTAGACGGCGCACGCTCGGTGTGAGCGGATGCCTGCCCGGCGCCAGGCGGCCGCCGAGCGGCCGCCGAGCGGCCAGGCTAGCTCTTGGAAGGGCGCGCCCCGCCGAGTAGCACGGCGAGCTGTTTCGGGCGCCGCGTCGGTGCGGGCTCCGCGGCGCGGGTCGTCTCGGCGCCATGTCCCAGGCCCGGCTCATAGGGCTTGGAGAAAATAGGATCCGAGCCCTCGGCCGCGCGCGTCGCACGCACGGGGCGGACCGCGCCGCGGCTACGGGCGTCCCCGCGGCCGCGCCCCTCGCCTCTTGCAGGGCGCGATTGACCGCGACCCATCACCGCCGCCACGGTCCCCGCGTTCGGCTCAAAGCCGGGGACCAGCACGCGCTCGATCGCCCGTCCGATGAGCTTCTCGATCGCACCGAGCGAATCGCGATCCTCGGGTGCGACGAGCGAGATCGCTTCTCCCGCCATGCCGGCGCGACCGGTCCGGCCGATGCGGTGAACGTAGTCCTCGGGCGAATGCGGAATGTCGAAATTGATCACCTGCGGCAGGCCTTCAATGTCCAGGCCGCGGGACGCGACGTCGGTGGCCACGAGCACCGCGGTACGCCCGGCCTTGAATCCCTCGAGCGCCTCGAGCCGCTCCGACTGGGACTTGTCCCCATGAATCGCGTCGGCCTGGATGTGCTCTCGGCGCAACTGATGCGCCAGGCGATTTGCACCGATTCGCGTGCCGCTGAACACGAGAACCTGCGTGAGATTGCGCGTGCGGATGAGATGGCACAGGAGCTCGCGCTTCTTCTCGCGCGCCACCGGATAGACGACGTGGCTGACGAGCTCGGCCACCGCATTGCGCGCGGCAATTTGAATCTGAACCGGATCGTGCAGCAGGGTGGCCGCGAGCTTGCGGATCTCCTCGGGGAACGTGGCGGAAAAAAGCAGATTCTGCCGCCGCGCAGGCAGCAGCGCGATGATGCGGCGAATGTCCGGAAGGAATCCCATGTCGAGCATGCGATCGGCCTCGTCCAGAGTCAGCACCGACACCTGGCCGAAGGTCACCGTCCGGTTCTGCACGTGATCGAGCAGGCGGCCGGGTGTCGCAACGAGCACCTCGACGCCGCGGCGCAACTGTGCGATCTGGGCGTTCATGTCGACGCCGCCATAGACGACCGCCGTACGCAAGGGCAGGTGGCGCGCGTAGCCGCGGAAGCTTTCTTCCACCTGGATGGCGAGCTCGCGCGTCGGCGTGAGCACCAGGGCCCGCACGGGATGCCGCGCCGGCGAGGCGCTGCTGCTCGCCAGCGGCGCCATCTGCTGCAGGATCGGCAAGGCAAAGGCCGCGGTCTTTCCCGTGCCGGTCTGTGCGCCGGCCATCAGGTCACGGCCTTCGAGAACGCGGGGAATGGCCTGCGCCTGGACCGGGGTCGGCTCCTTGTAGCCGAGTTCGGTGACGACGCGCAGTAGAGGCTCGATCAGGCCGAGCTGTTCAAATCCGGAATCGATGACGTACTGCTCCGCTGGTGACCGCGGGTTCCCGCGATTGGAAAACGCTGGATTATACGCTGCCGCCGTCGACGGTGGCAGCGCTCGCTCAGTTGATCGTCCGCTGGACGCGCTCGGGCGCGCCTCGGCTGTCGGACCCCGGCAGACGCAACTCGACGTCCCAGTCGCTTTTTTGCGCCGCCGCCTGCAACAGGCGGCACAGGGAGTGCAGCAGCACCGCGTCCAGGTTGAGGGTCACGCCCTGGCCGTCGGACGGATGCAGCGCGACGATCGGCTGTCGATTGCGGTCGTGTCCGGTCTGGATGCGCGAGAGCAGCAGCGGCGCCTCGCCCAAGGGGGTCGTCGGCGTCTCGTTCTCGTAGGGGCGCGAAAAATCCGCTCGCGACAGCGCCTGCTCGTGTTCGAGGCCGAGGAGCGCCTTGCGCGCCTCCGGGTTCGCCTGCGTCCGAATGCGCGGGCTGGCGTCCTCCGCGAGCTTGACCAGCAGCGGCCACAGCAATTTGACAAAGCGCCGCGTCAGCCAGAGACGGAGTTCGGCACCGTCGCTGGTGCCGATGCGCATCAGCAAGCGGTCGTTCTCGGCGTCGTAATCGATGTTGATCTGGCGCAGTCGCACCGCGGTATTCTCGCGGCTGTGCACCCCAGGCGCAATGCCCGGGCGCGGACCCAGGACAGCGGGCCGCTCAGCCGCCCGCGCGACGGATTCGCGCCAGCAGCGCGGTGGTCGATTGCGTGTGCTCGAAAGGAATCGATACGACCTCGCCGCCCCGCGCCAGCACGCCGGCGGCACCAACGATCCGGTCGACCGGCCAGTCGCCGCCCTTGGCCAGCACCTCAGGTCGGCAATCCTCGATCAGCGACGCCGGCGTGTCCGCATCGAACCAGGTCACGGCGTCGACGGACTCGAGCGCAGCGACCAAAGCGAGGCGGTCCTCGAGGCCGTTGATCGGCCGGTCGTCGCCCTTCGCGAGCCGGCGCGCCGAATCGTCATTGTTCAACGCAACGAGCAGCGCTGCACCACGCGCGCGCGCACGCGCCAGGTAGGTCACGTGTCCGCGATGCAGCAAATCGAATACACCGTTGGTGAACACCAGTGGGCGCGCCAGCTGCGCCAGCCACTGCCCGAGCGCCTGCGGTGCCTTGATCTTGCGCTCGAACGCCGGGGACCCTTGCGTCACGGCCGCTGCAACCGACGCCGCCTTAGGCGCTCTTTTCGGAGGCCTTGCAGGGCGCCTGGCCCGCCGTGCAGTACTCGAAGATCTTCACGACCTTGAGCACGCCACCGGTGGTGCGCGCAATTTCGACCGCCTCGTTGGCCTCGGCTTCGGTCACGATCCCCATCAGGTAGACCACGCTTGCCTCGGTCACGACCTTGACGTGATTCGGGTTGAAGTGGCCTTCGTCGAGAAAACGTGCCTTCACCTTGGACGTGATAAAGGAGTCGTTGGTCCGTGCGCCAAAGGACGAAACCCCGGCAACCTGCACTTCGTTGACGACGCTGCGAACGGTTTTCTGCGCACGCGCGATCTTCTCGATTTCCGTGCGCGTGCTGGCGTCGGGCACCTCGCCAGTCAGGAGCACGACGTAATTGAACGAGGTCACGTTGATGTGGACCTTTCCGCCGAAGCGTTCGTCGATCCGGTTGGTCACTCGCAGCTCGATGCCCTCGTCGTCTACCTGAGCCCCCGTCGAGCGACGGTCGGTCGCCGCCATGACGGCGGCACCGGCGCCGACCGCGATCACCGTTTCTGCGCATCCCTGCAAGAGCAGCAAAGCCACGGCAATCGTACCGACGGTCAAGCAAGCGCGTGCCCTGCGAGTGCTCATGTTTTGGCTCCAAACATTCGGTAATCGATCGCGTCGCACAAGCAATGCAGCGCCAGGAGATGGACCTCCTGGATCCGCGCCGTACTGGCGTGCGGTACGCAGATGTGGACATCCGTCTCGCCAATCCGTTCCCCGAGCTTGCCGCCACGCGCCCCGGTGAGCGCGATCACCCGGATGCCCAGCGCCTGCGCTGCAGCAACGGCTTCGAGTACGCTCGCCGAGTTGCCGCTCGTCGATATCGCCAGAAGGACGTCACCCGCGCGACCGATCGCACGGAGCTGCTTCGCGAACACCTCTTCATAGCGAAAGTCGTTTGCGATCGATGTCAGCGCCGAGCTGTCCGTCGTCAGCGCCACCGCCGCCAGGGGTGGTCGGTCCATCTCGAAGCGGTTCACCAACTCGGCCGCAAAGTGCTGCGCATCGGCAGCGGAGCCGCCATTGCCGCAGGCCAGGATCTTGCCGCCGGCACGCAGCGATTCGACCATGCGTGACGCGGCCTGGGCAATCGGCACCGCGAGCAACTGCGCGCTCGACAGCTTGAGGTTGGCACTCTCTCGAAAATGCGTCTCCACGCGCGCTGCCAGCTCGGCGACGAATTCGGAAGGCTCCGTTGGATCCGCCTTCTGCGTTTGCCCCATCGCGGGATTCTACACTGTCACTCGACGGCGATTTCGACCTCGATGCCTCTCGCCAGCGGCGGAATGCGGGCGAACAGCGCACTATGCGTCAAAGGCATCTCGGATCCATTCGATTTCCTCGATGCCAGCCGGACCGTCGGCATCGAGCAGCATCACGTCGAAGCGGCAGCTGCACTCGGGGCGTCCGGCAAGGTACTGTCGCGCCGCCGCGATCAACCGCCTGCGCTTGGCAGCCGTAATGCTCTCGGCGGCCCCGCCGAAGCGTCGCGACTTGCGCTGACGCACCTCGGCAAAGACGGTGACGCCTGCCTCGTCGGCGATCAGGTCGATTTCACCCAGCCGGCAGCGCCAGTTGCGCGCGATGACACGCAGACCGGCACGCCGCATGCGCTCCGCGCACAGTGCCTCGGCTCGCGCGCCGCTTCGGTTCATGGCACCCTACCCGCTCCCATCGACCGATCACGCGGCACGGCGCCACCCGCCCGGGTCGCACGCGCCGCACCGCTGCCAATCAACGCCTTAACGACCCTGCCCCCATCCCGTTGACCGCGCATCTCTCGACCGGCAGTCTGTTCGTCGTCGCGACCCCGATCGGCAATCTGGGCGACCTCGGCGCGCGGGCGCTCGAGACGCTGGCCCGCGTCGACCTCATCGCCTGCGAGGACACGCGGACTTCGCGCACCCTCCTCGCGCGCCACACGATATCCACGCGCACGGTGGCGCTGCACCAGCACAACGAGCGCGCTGCGAGTGCTGCACTGCTCGCGCTGCTGCGCACCGGCAAGGATATCGCGATCGTGACGGATGCCGGCACGCCGGGACTGTCGGATCCCGGTGCCTGGCTGGTCGCCGCGGCACATGCGGCAGGCATTCGCGTGGTTCCCGTTCCCGGGCCGAGCGCGGCCACCGCCGCGCTCTCGGCGTCGGGATTCGTCGCCGGACCCTGGCTGTTTGCCGGGTTTCTCCCGGCGAGCGCGTCTGCACGCCGAAAGGCGCTGGACGGATTCGACCTGCCCTGGCCCATCGTGTTCTTCGAAGCGCCGCATCGGATCCGGGCAACGGTCGACGCCCTGGCGGCGCGATTCGGGGACGATCGCGAGCTACTCATCGCGCGCGAGCTGACCAAGAAGTTCGAGGAACTCGTGCGGCTGCCACTCGCCGAGGCCGGCGCATGGCTGGACGCCGATCCTCATCGCAGCCGCGGCGAGTTCGTTCTCGTCCTCGGGCCGCGCACGCAGACCCGCGAACCGGACGCCGAGGGCAGGCGGGTGCTCGACATGCTGCTCGACGCCCTGCCGACGCTTGCGGCGCGCGACGCGGCAAAGCTGGCGGCCCGCATAACCGGGGCGCCGCGCAACGCGCTGTATGCGCATGCACTCGAGCGCGCCGGCCGGCGGCGCGCGCCGCGTTCAGCGCCGGATTCCGATGATGCCTAGACGGATCGCCGCAAGACGCCCGGCGCCGGCACGCGCCGAACGCCCGCGGGCTGTGCGCAGAGTACGGATAGAATTCCCGATCGTATGGATGCGCTGACGATTCGCCGGCCCGACGACTGGCACCTGCACTTGCGCGACGGTGAAGCAATGGCCGCGGTCTTGCCCGATACCGCGCGGCGCTTCGCGCGCGCAATCGTGATGCCGAACCTGAAACCGCCCGTGCGCACGACGCAGCAGGCGCTCGGCTACCGGGAGCGGATCCTCGCAGCGCTGCCGGAAGACCAGCCGTTCGAGCCGCTGATGACCTTGTACCTCACCGACGATACGCCACCCGAAGAGATCGTGCGGGCGAAGCTCTCGGGGCGCATCTTCGCCGTGAAGCTGTACCCGGCGGGTGCCACCACCCACGCGGACGAGGGCGTGACGCGAATCTCGCGGTGTTTTCACACCCTCGAGCGCATGCAGGAGCTGGGCATGCCGCTCCTGGTGCATGGCGAGGTCACCGATCCGGAGGTCGACGTCTTCGATCGCGAAAAGGCGTTCATCGAAGAGGTACTCGGGCCGCTGGTCGAGCGCTTCCCGAACCTGAAGGTCGTCCTCGAGCACATCACGACGCGCGACGCCGTGCAGTATGTGGAGGTGACGGGCGCGCACATCGGCGCGACGATTACCGCGCACCATCTCCTCATGAACCGCAACGCGCTGTTTCTCGGAGGTCTGCGGCCGCATCACTACTGCCTCCCCGTGCTCAAGCGCGAGGTTCACCGCGAAGCGCTCGTCGAGGCCGCGACCTCGGGAAACCCCAAGTTCTTCCTCGGCACCGACAGCGCGCCCCACGCGCTCGATGCCAAGGAAGCCGCCTGCGGCTGTGCCGGCATCTACACGGCGCACGCGGCGCTCGAGTTGTACGCAATCGCCTTCGAGGAAGCCGGCGCGCTCGACAAGCTCGAGGGATTCGCGAGCCTGTTCGGGCCACGGTACTACGGTTTGCCGGCCAACGAAGATACGGTGACCCTGGTGCGCGAATCCTGGGCAGTGCCGGAGCGATTGCCCTATGGCGCCGGCGCGCTCATTCCGCTGCGGGCCGGAGAGCAGCTACCCTGGAGGCTTGCCTGAGCCTCGGCTGGTCCGGGGGCCGCGCGGGATTCGCTCACCCGATCTACGATCCAGTGCGATGCGCGCTTGCGCGGCTCGCGCAGCAGCCCGCCTGGCCCGATGCTGCGGCGCTGAACGCGCTTGGCACAACCCTCGGCGATGTGCCGCGCACGGCGAGCGGTCATCCCATCCGTTTCGTCCCAGCCACCTCCAGCGGCATGAATTACGAGCTGCGTATCCATACGCGCGGCGAAATCGCGACCCGTCCATGCAACTGGCACGACCTGTTCAACGCCCTGGTCTGGCTCGCGTTTCCGCGCACCAAGGCGTGCCTGAATGCGATTCATGCAAGCGAGATGCCGGTCGAAACGAAGCGCCGCGGCGCGGCGCGTGACCTGCTCACCATATTCGACGAAGGCGGCGCCATGGTCGCGTGCTGCGATCCGGCGCTGCTCGAACTGATCCGCGCGTTTCGCTGGCAGACGCTGTTTTGGACCGAACGGACGCGCGTCCTGAAAAGCCTGCGAATCGTGGTGTTCGGCCACGCCGTGCTTGAGCAGGCGCTCGAGCCTTGGCCGGGCATCACCTGCAAGGCGCTGCTGATCCCGGTGGAACAGCCGCTGCTGTCCGCACCCATCGAGCAGCTCTGCCAGGTGCTCGATGCGGCGGCGGCCGTCTGGTTCGACGCCCGCGCACGCGAGAGCTCACCGCGTAATCTCGCAGCGCTTCCGGTTTTCGGCTATCCCGGCTGGAGCGAAGGCAGCGCGCGCGCCGCGTTCTATGCCGACGAACGCTACTTCAGACCACGGCCGCAGGTTGGGCGCGCATCGCAGGGGTAGAATTGTCACGGGAGTCGGCCAGGCAGTCGCTGTCTGCCCCGCAAGGGTGCAGGCAGAGGAAAGTCCGGGCTCCGCAGAGCGGGATGCAGGGTAACCCCCTGGCACGGCGACGTGACGAACAGGGCCACAGAGACGAGTCGCACGGCGCAAGCCGTGCGGGTGAAACGCGGCAACCTCCATCCGGAGCAACACCAAATAGGCAAGCGTTCGAGGCCGGCTCGGCCGAGCTTGCGGGTAGGTGGCTAGAGCCCAAGGGGTAACCCGGGGTCGAGAGGAATGGCTGCCATGACCGTGGCTTCGTTAAGGAGTTGCGGTCAACAGAACCCGGCTTATCGGCCGGCTCCCGTTTGTTGCACCGCGAGTGTCAGAAGGTATGTGAGAGGGTTGCGGGGCCGACGCGATCGGACGACAATCCGCGCACGATTAAAGAACAATTGTGTTGCGCCCTCTGAAATGGACCTTCGCCTAAATCAGAACGACGTCACCAATCGCATCAACGTCGAGGATGCGGTACGGGTCCGCGACGCCGTCCTGGAGATTTTCAAGGCGCGCTATCCCGGGTGCGATTTCGCGCCCCTTGCACAGGCGTTTGATGACGTCAGCGCCCTGTTCGAGGGAAAATTTCCCGGATATCTCGCCTGCGATACGCTGTACCACGACGAGCGCCACACGCTGGATATGGCCCTTGCGATGGCGCGCCTGATCGATGGACACGATCGCAGCCGCGCAGCGCCGGAGCGGCTCGGCGCGCGGCGCGCGATGCTGGGTGTGATCATCGCCCTACTGCACGACAGCGGATACATCAAGCGGAGTGCCGAGACCGGCGTCCCGAATGGCGCGGTGTTCACGAAGGTGCACGTCAGCCGCAGCGCGGACTTCCTGCTTCGCTACCTGCCTGAGCGCGGTTTTGCGGCCGAAGCGGACCTGGCGGCGCAACTGGTCCATTTCACCGGCTACGAGGTGGACGTCGACGACATCAAGGTACCGGCAGGCAAAGATCGCCTGATCGGCTGCCTGGTCGGCACGGCGGATCTGCTTGGCCAGATGTCCGACCGCATGTACCTCGAAAAATGTCGCGACTTTCTCTACGAGGAGTTCGTCTGGGGACATGTGGCGCGCGAAACGCTTCCCGATGGACAGGAGATCGTGCGCTATGCCTCGCCCGAAGACCTGATCCTCAAGACGCCCGGTTTTTACGAGTACGTCGCGCGCCAGCGCATCGAGAAAAAGCTCGGCGCCGCCGACCGCTACGCGGCCGCGCATTTCGACGGACCAAGCCTGTATCAGTCCGAGATCGACCGGAATATGGACTTTCTGCGCGAGACGATCGAGACGGCCGACTTCGAGCGTCTGCGCCGCGGCTGCTACTCCCTGTCGCAGGCAGATCGCCGGGTGGCCTGAAGGCCCCGACCGCCGGATCCGGCGTAGCCCGCCGGGTCTGCGACGTTTGTCACGTTCCTGCGAATAAATTCGGCGTTTTGCGACCTACGCCGCTTGCACGAGCGTCGAGGCCATGGCCGAATCGGTCCCATGACAGTTTCTTTAAAAGCCGCCCCCGTGGCGCGCGCCGCATGCCACGGGCGCAGCGGGCGCCCTGTTTTGGCGCCCGCACTTTTCCGCCTGCTCTCGGACAGCGCGATGTCTCGCGCCGCGCTGGCCTCCTGCGGCGCGGCAGTCGCCATCGTCGATGCACAGGACGCCAACTGGCCGATCGCCTACCTGAATCCGGCGTTCGAACATCTGTTCGGCCATCGCGACCGCGACGTCTGCGGCCAGCCCCTCGTGTCGCTGATCCTGAGCCGCGAGCCGGGGATGCAGGATCTCTTGCTGGAAGCGGTGCAGCTACCGCATGAAATCTGCGCCATTCACAAGAACGGCACGCGGCGCGACGTCGAAATCGTGCTGGGGCCCGTGTATGACAGCGGCGGGCGCCTGACCCACTGGGTCATGACGTTTACCGACCAATCGGAACTCGCGCGCTTGCGCGCGGAGCTTGCCACGCTGCAGCCCCGGCGCGCGGCCTGACGCGCGTTATTCGTCCTTCGTGCGCAGGGATTGCACGAGGTCGACCAGCATCATGGTGAAGCCGATGCCCGCAACGATCCATAGCGGGATTTCGTTCAGCTTTAGAACCACCGGGCCGATGAACAGCGCGAGCAGCGCCGCTGCGACGATGGCTGCGAGAATTTTCATTCGCTTCGTGCTCCTCTGACGTTCGGTCCTGCTAAGGCTCGACGTCCGCTGCCGCCGCGCTGGCGAGCCAGCGCGCGGTACGCAACAGCCGCGCATCGCCGCCCCGCGGCCCGACAAGCTGAACCCCGATCGGCAGTCCGTTTGCGCCCTGCATCAAGGGTAGGGTGATGGCGGGC
>Ga0210112_1000435_pt1 | contig 11455 bp, 6 predicted proteins | sample Joice_ThreeSqC_D_FD_184875 | JGI IMG/M metagenome (GOLD analysis project Ga0210112, IMG submission 184875) | Wetland microbial communities from San Francisco Bay, California, USA, that impact long-term carbon sequestration - Joice_ThreeSqC_D2... | ecosystem: Environmental > Aquatic > Marine >... | reverse complement strand
CCGCCGGCAATGACGTCTTCCGCGGCGTTGAGCGCGTCAGCCCAGTGCGCGGTACCGGTATAGACCTCGGCGTTCAGGTACAGTTCGGCCAGCAGCATGTCCGCGGCACCAGGTGTGGCCCGTCCGTACGTGCTCGGTCCGGCGGCAGGCAGCTCGTCCTTGATCGCGAGCAGTTCGTTCACGGCGTAGTTGAAGACGCTGTCGCGCGTGGCCTGCGGCGGAGGCGTGGCTCCGATCCCATCCGCTTCGGTCATCAGTGGGATGTTCGCGAAGAGATCGATCCCGTGCCAATACGAGAGCGCCCGCATGAACCGGGCCTCCGCACGGTACTGGTGAACCTCGTCCATCAAGTCGGCTTGCCCCCGCGCGGTGAGCGAGTCATCCACGGTCTGGCGCAGGAATTCGTTCACCAGCATGACCTGATAATAGACGCGGTAGTACATCGCGACGATCATGCTGTTGTCCGCCCCCCAGAGCCCCGTGTTCAAGTCGGGGAGACCGGGGTCGTTCCAGCCGATCACCGCTTCGTCGGTCGGCATTTCCTGCAGGTACCAGTACAGGCGCAGGTACTCGCCGAACCCCTCGTCGATGCCCGCGATATCCGCATTCCCGGCCGGTCCCTGCTGGCCGGTGACGATCAGCCCTGCGTAGATCTTCGCCAGGAACTGCTGGTACGCGCCCGGATCGGTGAAGATGTTTGCCTGGGTGACCGTACTCTTCGGTGCCACCGTCGGATCCGTGCAGCCGGCCGTAGCCGTACACAGGAGGGCGGCGGCGACTGCCAGCTCCTTCCATTTTCTGGTCATCATGTCTCCGTCCCTCCTTAGAACCGAACGTTCACGCCACCACTGAAGGTGCGCGAACGCGGATAGATGTTGTTGTCAATGCCGTTGATCCCGGCGGTCGGATCGACGCCACTGTAGCCGGTCAGCGTGAACGCATTCTGCACGGTCGCGAAGACGCGCCACGGCTGGTCGCGGTACATGAACGTGTAGCCGATCGTGATGTTGTCCATCCTCAGGAACGACCCGCTCTCCACGTAGTAGTCCGAGTAGTACTGCGGAACGACGAAACCGGTCTCCAGCACCGACGCCTGCAGGTTGGCCGGCATGGCCGAGCCCGTGAGGTTCTGGTACGCCCCGAGCGCGGACGCCACGTTGTTGTAGACGTAACTGCCCAGGTACGCCCGCAGGGTGAAGCCAACGTCGAACTTGCTGAAGGTCATGTACGACGTATGGGCCAGGATCCACTTCGGGGCCGGCGAGTGGAACGGCCGGCGGTCGGAGTCGTTGATGACGCCGTCGTTGTTCTGGTCCACGTAGCTGCCCTCGATCGGCTTCCCGGTGTCATCGTACTCCTGCTCGTACACGAAGAACGAGTTGACCGGTACTCCGGGCTGGAGGACCTGCACGAGGTTGCCGACGCCGCCGGAGATCCCTCCCACCAGGATCTTCGACACACTCTTGCTCGGGTTGATGCTGGTGAGCTCGTTCGTATTGTAGGCGGCGTTGAAGTCGGCGGTCCAGTTGAAACCGCTCGTTCCACCCTGGGCCAGCTCCGCGCTCAGGCTGAACTCGAAGCCCTTGTTCTGCATGCTGCCGACGTTGGTCGTGACGTAGTTCGACAGGTTCGTGCCGGCCGCGACGGGCACGTAGAAGATCAGGTCCTTGGTGTTCTTCCTGTAGAACTCGAAGGACCCGCTGAACCGCTGGTTCGCGAACCCGAAGTCGAGACCGATGTTGTAGGCGTTGGTCTCCTCCCAATGGATGTTCGGGTCGACCGCGCTCGGGCGAATCGTGCTGACGAACTGGTTGCCGAACTGGTACTGCGCGAGCGGGTCACTGTACGTATACGTCGAATACTGGAGATAGTCGCCGAACGCCTGGTTTCCGGTCTTTGCCCACGACGCCCGGATCTTCAGGTCGGAGAGCGCGGACCAGTCCCTCAGGAACGACTCCTGCGAAATCCGCCAGGCACCGCTCACCGAGGGGAAGGTGCCCCACTGGTTTCCCGCGCCGAAGCGCGACGAACCGTCGCGCCGGACCGACCCCGCCAGGAGATAGCGGTCCCGGATGTTGTAGTTGAGCCGGCCGAAGTAGGAGATCAGCTTGTAGTCGGTGATGTACTCGCTGTTTGTGACGTTGTCGGCCGGCACGATGCCGTTGTCGCCAAGCAGGTTGCTGCTGAGTCCCAGCGCGTTGTAGTAGAGCCAGTCGGTGTGCTGATTCGTATACGAGTATCCGGCGGTGAGGTCGATGTCGCCGGGTCCGCCCCTCGTGGCGTAGTTCAGGTACGCCTCCAGCACGGTGTTCAGGTTGGTGCCGGTCGACTGGTTGAGTTGGCCGTGGCCCTGCCGCACTTGGGCCGCCAGGTTGTTGGGGTAGAAGATCTGCCGATCGGCCTTGCCGGCGTCATAGGCGAGGTTGATGTTGGCCTTCAACTCCGGGAAAAACGGCAGGATGTACTTGCCCTGCACGCTGCCGATGCTCCGGTAGGTCGTGCCGTTGTTCGACGCGAGATTGATGCTGGCCAACGGGTTGGACGGGGACGCGTTGGTTGTGTTCCAGTCCCAGTACCCGGTCGAGCTCGTCGGGTCGACGACCGGCTGCGTCGGAGCCATCGCGGCGGCGTTGCCGAGCACGTCACCCGGCGTGAACTGGTCGTTCGTTCGCGCGCCCTTGACGTTGACGTTGAGGCTCAGGTTGTCGTCGAAGAGACGCTGGTCGAAGGCCACCCCCAGCGAGAGCCGCTCGGTATTGCTCGCGAGGATGATCCCCTTCTGGTTGAGGTAGCCGACAGAGACGCGGTAGTCGTTGCTCTCCCCCGACCCCGACAGCGCGACGTTGTGTTCCTGGCCGAAGGCCGTGCGGTCGATCTGGCTGTACCAGTCGGTGTTCTGGCCGAGCAGCGAGTCGACTCTGGAGGGCGCGTACTGCTGCACAGCTGCCGCAAACTGCGTCGCGTTCAGCAGGTCGGGCACCTTGGTGACGGTGGAGGCCGACGCGGTGCCGGTATAGCGGAGGTGGGGCACGCCCTCCCCCCGTTTCGTCTGGATGAGCACCACCCCGTTCGCCGCGTTCGCACCATAGATCGCGGCGGCCGAGGCGTCCTTGAGCACCGTCATGCTCGCGATGTCGTTGGGGTTCAGGAAGTTCAGCGCGTCGCGGCCGGCGTTGATTCCGCCGCCGGCGCCGGTGCTGATGGGCTGGCCGTCGATCACGTAGAGCGGCTCGCTGCTCGCGTTGACCGACGTTGGGCCGCGAATCCTGAGTGAGAGGCCGCCGCCCGGCTCGTTGTTGTCCACGACCTGGACGCCCGCGACCTTGCCCGAGATGAGCTGCGCCGGGCTGACGATCACGCCGGGGTTGAAGCCCTCGGCCGAGACCTCCTTCACGGCCCCGGTGATGTTGCCGGCGCGCTGCTCACCGTAGCCGGTGACCACCATCGCCTCGAGCGAGATGGCCATCGCCTGCAGTTGAATCTCCACGGTGGCGGTCTGGCCCGCCACGACCCTGACCGTGTCTTCCGCCTGCCGATAGCCGAGGAAGGCGGCCCGCAGCACGTACGTCCCCGCGGGCATCTCGGTCACGACGAACTGACCGTCGGCGTCGGTTCGCTCGGTGCGGTCGCCAACGCTCACCCGCACTTGAGCCAGCGGCTCTCGTGTGTCGGCGGCGGTGACTCGTCCGCGAATCGTGCCGGTCGCCTGTGCCGCGAGCTGGCCCGCGAGAGCCGCCGTGGCGAGGAGACCGACGAGGAAGGATCGAACCAAGAGCATCATCATGCCTCCACTGCGTGAAGGATGCCCCGGCCCGGCGCGACCCGCCGCGAACACGGGCCGGGTGTTGAAGGAAACCGGCGTGAAATGAACCACGTGCATCGTATCAGTCGCGGTGCCTGAGCGCAAGAAGCAGCTGATGTCCGCGATGCGACCCCACGCAACCGGGCGACGCCCCACGGCGGATGCGAGCATGCTCCGCAGTGAAGTGGAGTGGAATCAATGGGTTAGATCGGGAACTCAGGATCGGGATTCCCCGGCACCGGCTCCGAGCTTGCCCGCTTGGCCTACCCTTCCGTCACACCGAGGCCGGCAAGCGCGCCGCGCATGTACGCGAACGATCGCTGCATGCCCGGCAGCGGGTCCCGAGCGTCGATCTCATACTCGAGGTTGACGCACCCCGCATAGCCCATCGCGACCAGCTGCCGGAAGATGGCGGGGATCGGAATCGCCCCTTCGCCGGCGACGCACTGGCTCTCCGCCACCACCAGGTCCTTCAGGTCCTTCGCGTGGACGTCGAGGACGCGGGCCCACAGTGCCGCGGCCTCGGCATCGTTGACGATCCGCCCGGTCTGCGGATCGCAGTGCAGGGCGTGGCCCGTGCGCTGCGCGATGTTGCCGAGGTGGCACAGAAGCTGGCTCTTGTGTCCCTCGTCGATCGGTGCCGCCGGCGTCGCGCTGCCCCGGATCGCGTCGAGAAAGTTGGCGACGTGCTGGTCGGTGAGCACACCTTCGCCGCGGATATCGAGCGCGTCGGCAGTCTCGCCGCGGAGGCGGCGCACGACTTCGTGATTTTCGAGGTCGTAGACGACGTAGCCCGAGCGGTCGATGACGGCGGTGCCCTGCGTCCCGTGGATCGCGGCACCGCGACCCCGGTTCTCGGTGGGCCGCCCGTTGCAGCTCATCCCTTCCCACGAGATCGTCTCGCCGTTCTCGAAGTCGAACGTGGCGACCTGCGTATCCGGGAATTCCCAGTCGTCGTCGAAGTGATAGCGGCCGCCGGCCGACGTGACCTTTGACGGGTATCCCACCCCCAAGGCCCAGCGGCACATGTCAATCTCGTGGGAGCCGTTGTTGCAGATCTCACCGGTGCCCCAGCGGTGGAACCAATGCCGATTGTAGTGCACTACGTTGTCGCGGACCGGCGTGCGCGGCGCGGGTCCCTGCCACAGCTCGTACTCCAGTCAGTCGGGCACCGGGGCGGGACTCCACGCCCGATGCTGCCGCGCGTATTGGCATACCATGCCCGCGCGAACTAGGGCCGCCGATGATCCCGTTGCGGATCTGCCGGACGATATCGATCGATTCCGGGGCGGAGCGCTGCTGGGTGCCCATCTGCACCACGTGTCCGTACCGGCGCTGGGCCTCGACGAGAAGCTCGCCCTCGCGCGGATTGTGGCCGCACGGCTTCTCGACGTAGACGTGCTTGCCCGCCTGCAGGCCGAGCAGGGTCGCCGGCGCGTGTCAGTGGTCGGGTGCGGCGATGATCAGCGCATCGAGGGCCGGATCGTCCAGGGCCCGCCGGAAGTCCGTGATGCCCGACGGGCCGTGTTGCTGGCGCGCGCGCACCGCGGCGACGGTCTTCTCGACGGCACGGGAATCCACGTCGCAGACCCACGTCACGTCCGCACCCACGCGCGAACGCGGTGGCCAGCTCGTTCCCCCGACGGTTCACGCCCGACATGAACCGGCCCGATCACACCGATCCGTCCTATCACCTGCCGGCCTTCTATGAGCTATGGGCGCGCTGGGGCCCGGTCGCCGACCGGTCGTTTTGGGCCGAGGCGGCGCAGATCAGCCGCGACTTCCTTCAGAAGGTCACGAATCCGGTCACCGGCCTCATGCCGGACTACGCCAACTTCGACGGCACCCCGGTGACGGCTGGGTTCAATCCCGGCTCCGCCAACTTCGGTCCCGATGCCTGGCGCACCGCGGCCAACTGGTCGGTGGACTGGTCGTGGTGGGCTGGTGATCCCAGGGCGCGGGAGCTGAGCGACCGGATCCAGGGCTCCTTCGAGTCGCAGGGGATCGACGACTGCGGCAACCGATACACGCTGGATGGCCGGAATACCGGCGACAGCCACTCGACCGCGCTGGTCGCGACGAATGCGATCGCCAGCCTGGCCGCCACGGACTCAGCGCGCGCCACGAGGTTCGTCGAGGCCCTGTGGAGTGCGGAGATCCCGACGGGGCTGTACCGGTACTACGACGGCTTGTGGTATCTGATGGGCCTGACGCACTGCGGCGGCGAGTTCCGCATCTGGAGCCCGGAGTAGCCCGCCATCAGCAGTCGATCACGACCTTGATGCCCGCGCGCTCCTGCGCGAGCGCGTAGCCGCGAGCCACCTCCCTCAGCGGGATGCGGTGGGTCACCAGCGAGCGGACGTTCACGTGCCGGCTCTCGACCAGCCGGATCGCGCGCGGATAGGTGTGCTTCATTCGGTGCAGGATCCTGACCGTCAGATCTTTGCGCCGTGCGGTCGAAGCCGTGAACGTTGTTCGGTCTTCGGATGCAATCCCGATGAGGATGACCCGGCCAGCCGGCTTGACGGCGGCGACCGCAGCCTCGACGGCGCCCGGGTCGCCGGCGGCTTCGAATGCCACATCCACGCCGCGGCCGCCGGTCTCCTCGAGGATGCCCGCAATCTCCCGGCCGTCGTCCACCGCGAACGCCGTCGCTCCGTACGATCGTGCGGCCTCGAGTCGGTGCGGCACGCTCGGCAGATCGGTGGCGCAGATGCGAGTGGCGCCGGCCGCACACGCGAGTTGGATCACCGAAAGGCCGATGGCGCCGCAGCCGAATACGCCCACGCTCATCCCGGACCTGACGTCTCCGAGATCCATCGCGTACAGCGCCACGCCGAGCGGTTCGAGCATCGCACCCTCGGCGTCGGACATCGAGTTGGGCAGCGGGACGAGGCAGTGGGCCGGCCAAGCCATGTACTGGCGGAGCCCGCCGTCCTGCGGGGCGTGCCCCGCAAAACGGAGCGCCGAGCAGACGTTCACCTGTCCTTGCTCGCAGCACTCGCATCGGCCGCAGGGAACGGCGGGATCGATCGCGACGTGTTCGCCGTGCCGGTCCCCGCCTTCGATCACCCCGGCGCACTCGTGTCCGAGGACGAGCGGCGTCGCGATCGTGTCGGGTCCGATGCGTCCCTCTCGCCACCAGTGCACGTCCGAGCCGCATACGCCGACGGCCGTCACCCGCACGAGCGCCTCACCGGGACCCGGGGTGGGCATGGGTTCGTCGTGGACCCGCAGATCGCCTGCGCCGTGTACACGGGCTACGAGCATGTGACCCTCGTTCTGCGTGGCTGCCCTGCGCGCCGAGTCCGATGGATCGCACGGAAGCCCGACGAGTCCATTCTCGCTACCATACTTCGCATCCGCGGCGTCCTCCCCCCCCGCTCACCGCGATCGTGGCCACGGCGAGCGCAGTCCCTGTGCGCCTCGTCCCTTGCCCCTTGCACCAACACCCTTCTCGCTTCCCCTACTGCCCTACCTCCCACGTCCTCCCCGACCGGAGGAGTTGCTGCAGGTCCGTCTGTGCTGCGGGCCGTGCTCCCATGTCGTCGGCCTGGCGGTGCACCGCGTGGTCGTAGCTCTCCACCGGGTCGCAGTAGAGCACGCCGAGGGCCATCGGGAACGCCGGCGGCTGGAGCTGGGCGAGGAGCAGGGCGAGCGCGATGCTCGTTTCATCATGCACCAGGAGGTCCGCCTCCGCGTACTCTCCGGGGCCAAGCTTCACCACCTCGAGGCCAGGGCCGTCGCACGCGAGGATCAGGCCCTTGTCGCGGTTTTTGCCGAACACCAGCGGCTTCCCATGTTCCACGTGCAATTGCATGTCGGGTGCGGCCGCCTTGTCGGTGAAGGCCGCGTGGGCGCCGTCGTTGAACACCACGCAGTTCTGGAAGATCTCCACGAACGACGCGCCCTTGTGGGCGTGCGCGCGCTTGAGCACCGCGACCAGCTCGTTCTGCATCGTGTCCACCGCGCGGGCGATGAACCGGCCGCCGGCTCCGAGCGCGAAGGCGGCGGGGGCGACCGGCCGCCCCACCGAGCCCTGCGGGGTGGAGGGCGTCACGGTGCCACGCTTGGACGTGGGTGATGTCTGCCCCTTGGTGAGTCCGTAGATCTCGTTGTTGAACAGGATGATCTGCAGGTCCATGTTGCGCCGCAGGACGTGCAGCATGTGATTGCCGCCGATGCTGAGCCCGTCGCCGTCGCCGGTGATCACCCAGACGTCGAGCGCCGGGTTGGCCAGCTTGATGCCGGTCGCGAATGCGGGCGCCCTGCCGTGGATGGTGTGGAACCCGTAGGTCGAGACGTAATATGGGAACCGCGCCGCGCAGCCGATGCCCGACACGAAGACCACGTTGTACGGCTCGGTGCCGATCTCGGCGAGCGCCTTCTGCACGCCCTTCAGGATCGCGTAGTCGCCGCAGCCGGGGCACCAGCGCACGTCCTGATCGGAGGCGAACGCCTTCGGCATGAGCGGGATGGGGGCCGTAGCGGTCATCTCACTGCTCCAGTCGCACGCGGACAGCGTGTGCGATGTCCGCGACCTTGAAGGGTTTCCCGGTCACCTGGTTCAATCCCTCGGCCGGAACCAGATAGGTGGAGCGCAGCATGGTGACGAGCTGGCCCGCGTTCATCTCGGGGACGAGCACCCGGTCGAAACCGGCCAGCAATGCCCCGAGGTTCCGCGGGAACGGGTTGAGATGCCGGAGGTGGAGGTGCGAGACGCTCAGACCTTCGGCGCGGAGCCGCTTCACCGCCTGGTAGATCGGCCCGTACGTCGAGCCCCACCCGACCACCGCCATCGCGCCGGAGCGCTCGCCCACCTGGACCTCCTGCTCGGGGATCGCGTCCGCGATCCCGGCGATCTTGCGGTGACGGAGGTCCGTCATGCGCTGATGGTTGTCGGGCCCGTAGGAGATGTGCCCCGTGGACGCGTCCCGCTCGATCCCCCCGATACGGTGTGCGAGCCCCGGAGTGCCGGGTATCGCCCACGGGCGGGCGAGCGTCTTCGGGTCGCGCGCGAACGGCTGGAAGCCCTGGGGATCGGTGCGGTGCCGTACCGGGAAGGACGGCGCATCCGCTGGTCCCGGGAGAAGCCACGGCTCGGCGGCGTTCGCGAGGTACCCGTCAATCAGCATGATGACCGGGGTCATGTAGGTCACCGCCAGCCGGACGGCCTCGATTGCCACCTCGTAGCAGTCGGCGGGCGTCGCAGCAGCCACGACGGGCAGCGGTGTGTCCCCGTTCCGGCCGTACACCGCCTGGTAGAGGTCCGACTGCTCGGTCTTCGTGGGGAGCCCCGTGGAAGGACCCGCCCGCTGGCTGTTCACCACCACCAGCGGCAGCTCCGCCGCGACGGCGAGTCCCAGCGCCTCGCCCTTCAGGGCGATGCCGGGTCCCGAGCTGGAGGTCACGCCGAGCGATCCGGCATAGGAGCCGCCGATAGCCGCGCAGATCGCCGCGATCTCGTCCTCTGCCTGGAACATGATCACGCCGTACGCCTTGAGCCGCGCCATGGTGTGGAGCAGGGGGGAGGCGGGCGTGATCGGGTACGACCCAAACAGGATCCGGTCGAGTCCCGCTCCCCGCGCGCCGGCGATGAGGCCCCAGGCGGTGGTTTCCGTGCCCGTCACCGTGCGGTACACGCCGGGCGCCACCTCAGCCTTGGCCACGGTGTAGCCCACCAGCTCGCTTGACATCTCCACCGTGTCGCCGAACGCGTAGCCGGCCGTGAGGGCGGCCACGTTCGCCTCGGCGAGCGTGGGCTCCTTTGCGAACTTCTTCGCGACCCACTGCGCGGTGGCGGCGCGGTCCTGCCCGAACATCCAGAGCATTAGGCCGAGCGTCCACATGTTGCGGGAGCGGAGGGCCGCCTTGGCGCCGAGTCCGAACGGCTCGACCGCGTCGGCGGTGCGGGTCGTGATGTCCAGCTTGAGCACCTGGTACGGCGCCAGCGTGTCGTCCTTGAGCGGGCTGGTGGTGTAGCCGGCCTTCTCCAGGTTCCGCTTGGTGAAGGCTCCGGCGTCCACCACGACGAGGCCGCCCACGCGGAGGTCCGGGTAGTTCACCTTGAGCGCGGCCGGGTTCAGCGCCACCAGCACGTCTGGCTCGTCGCCCGGCGTGGTCAAGTCGCCGCCCCCGAAGTGGATCTGGAACGCCGATACGCCGTAGGTGGTGCCGGCAGGCGCGCGGATCTCGGCGGGATAGTCCGGAAACGTGGCGATGTCGCTTCCGGCCAGCGCCGCCTCGAGGGAGAACTGGGTCCCGGTGAGCTGCATGCCGTCCCCGGAGTCGCCGGCGAAGCGGATCACGACCGCATCGCGGATCTCGCGAGGGAGCACGCCCCGGGCGTCGGGAGCCGAGGGTCGAGTCATGGTTGGCGGATCACTCCGGCGATGGTGGCCATGGGTGGCGGGCTTCCGGGAGGTCGCGCCGCCCAGTCACATCCGATGGTGTACTATAGCCAATCGGGACGGGTGCGTCTTGGGGCAGTGGCCCGCGCCGTACTCCGCCGGCTCGCGCGGCAGGCTAGCGCACCGCATCTTAGAAGTGATGACCGATACGGGACTGTCGTTCCTCTCCAAGGCTGTCGGGCGCGCGGGGTCCGGCGGCCCGCCGTCGAGCGGCGGGCTGCCGCCCGTCCTCCTTCTGCTGGCGGTGCGCCGCGTGAAGGTCGTCGCCGTCCTGATGCTCGCGGCCATGTTTCTCGGATGGGTGGTGAGCAACGTCGCCGAAGGGGACATGCTGGACGAGTTCAGGCGCTTCGGCGAATGGGGGCCTCCCGTCTTCCTGATCGTGGCCTCACTCGTCATGCTCGCCCTGGCTCGGTGGCAGCGGGTGCCACCCACGAGCCTCGTGACCGCGGCGCTTGCCTACGAGGTGGCGGTGAGCTTCGGACTCGCCTTCGCGAGTTATTGGGACACGTTCGCCGCGGTGCCCGCCTACTTGATGGAAACGGACGTGGTCGGTTTCAGCGCCGTGGCTCTCTGGATGCTGGCGTTTACCGTCATCGTCCCAAGCGAGCCGCGGCGCGCGGTCGTCGCGCTCCTGCTGTCGGCCACCGCGATCCCGCTGGTCTACCTGCTGGAAGTTCAGGCCGGACGGGCGCCGGTGCTCGGCGCCGTCCAGTTCATGCTCGTCTTCATCGCACCGTACGGCGGTGTCGTCGTGCTTGCCTACGTCTCGGCCAGGATCATCTACCGTTTGGGGCAGGACGTGAGCCGCGCCCGGGAGATGGGAAGCTACCGGCTCGTGGAGAAGCTCGGGCAGGGAGGGATGGGCGAGGTCTGGCGTGCCCAGCACCGGATGCTTGCCCGCCCCGCGGCCGTGAAGCTCATACGGGGCACGTCGCTGGGGTTCGACGCCCGCGGCGCCGCGCAACTCGTCGCGCGGTTCGAGCGCGAAGCGCAGGCCACGGCGCTGCTGCAGTCGCCGCACACCGTGGAGGTGTACGACTTCGGCACGACGGAGGATGGCACATTCTACTACGTGATGGAGCTGCTCGAGGGCATCGACCTGGAGCAAGTCGTGCGCCGGTTCGGGCCGCTCCAACCCGAACGCGTCATCCATATCCTGCCCCAGGTATGCGGCTCGCTCGCCGAGGCGCACCGTCGCGGAATGGTCCATCGGGACATCAAGCCGGCGAACATCTACCTG
>Ga0210112_1000434_pt1 | contig 11462 bp, 11 predicted proteins | sample Joice_ThreeSqC_D_FD_184875 | JGI IMG/M metagenome (GOLD analysis project Ga0210112, IMG submission 184875) | Wetland microbial communities from San Francisco Bay, California, USA, that impact long-term carbon sequestration - Joice_ThreeSqC_D2... | ecosystem: Environmental > Aquatic > Marine >... | reverse complement strand
CCGCGCCCTTCCTGAGACACTCCTGGCTGTAGGCGTCGATGCAGTAGGGACACTGCACCGCATGCGCGACGGCCAGCGCGATCAGCGCTTTTTCCCGCTCGCTGAGCGCGCCATCCTCGAAGACGGCGCCGTACCAGGCGGCGAACTTCTCCCACAGAGGGCTCGCCTCTTCGCCGATCTCGGCGAAGCGCGCGAGGTCTTCCGAGCGATAATAGTCTGCCATGGCCCCCACTCCGGCGTGACGCGGCCGCGGCCGCGGACGAGGAGAATAACAGATGCGGGCACGCGGCGGGACCGTACGGGGGCCAGCGGAGGGTGCATGAGAGAGAAAGGCCCGCGACGGCCGGAATGCCGTCGCGGGTCCCACTCCCCCGGACGCTTGGCTCAGCGGAAGACGCCCTCCAGGATATCCACCACGAGGCCGCTCGCTTCGAGGAGTACGATGCGGTCCCCGACGATCGATATCTCCACCCCGTCGCGCGGCGGGAGCTGCGCGCGCAGGCCGGCCGGCACCTGCTGCTTCGCGATCCCCGGCGGGAGCGGCTTGCCCCGCGCGAGGTTCTTGGCGATCCCCGGCGGGAGCGGTTTGGGGTGGAACCGATGCTCGGCGAAGTATTCGGTGACGACGCGCCGTTCGCTCGTCGTGAAGCCCGCGGTGACCGAAACTTGGGCGGTCACGACCGACTCGGTTCTCCGGGCCTGCTGCGCGGCGGCACGGGGCGTGCCCGCTGCCAGAGCCAGCGCGGCTGTCAGGAAGACAAGTGGAGTGCGCTGCATCGGGCCCTCGACGGTCCAGGGAGACGCGGTCAGGCACGCGGACCACCCCGGTCCGCGTCATGCCGCAACCGCTATCCAAACAAACAGCATCGGCTCTACACCGGCCGTGATAGACGTCACAAGCCGACGGATGCCGGGTGCTGCGCCGCCGGCTCTTGCGCACAGGGCACGAGCATTTGCCACGCCGCTCGGCGGCCCGTACGTTGGGGGGCGTCTCCGGAGGACACCATGCCGCTCCCCTCGCTCGAAGCGCTCGCTGCGGCGGCTCGCCGCACCGTGATTCGTTTCCCAATCGTGCTCCTCGCCGCGTTCGTTGCGGCCGTCGCCGGCATCGTTGTCGTCGAGGGGGCCGAAGCGGCGGTCGAGGACGAGTTCTGGTACAGGTTCTTCGGCACCGCTGCGATGGGCATTCCTCTCTACCTCGCCATCGATCTCCTCGCGGAGCGGCGGCGCTGGGCGCTCGCCATGCGCGCTGGGCTGTGGGTGGCCGGGGTGGTGCTCCTTGCCGCGTTCATGATCTCCTGGTACGACTGGTCCACCCCGGTGGCGGTGGGGCGCTACGTCCAGGTCAGCGCGACGTTCCATCTGCTCGTGGCCGTGCTGCCGTTTGCGGCCCCCGGCCTGCTGCAGGGATTCTGGCAGTACAACAAGACGCTGCTGCTGCGGCTGTTGATCGGGGCGATCTTCACTGTCGTCCTGTACGCTGGGCTGGCGGTGGCCCTGCTCGCGCTCGACAACCTCTTCGGACTCGACGTCCCCGGCGAGCGCTATGGACAACTCTGGATCGTGCTCGCGTTCGTCTTCAACACCTGGTTCTTCCTGGGCGGCCTGCCCGAGCCGATCGGCGAGCTCGACCACCGCACCGAGTATCCCACCGGACTCAAAGTTTTCGCGCAGTACGTGCTGGTGCCGCTCGTGGTCGTCTACCTGGGGATCCTGACGCTGTACCTCGGCAAGGTGCTGATCACCCAGGAATGGCCGAGCGGCTGGATCGGGTGGCTGGTGTCGAGCGTCGCGGCGGCCGGCATTTTCTCGCTGCTCCTGGTGCAGCCGATCGCCGAGCAGGCGGAGAACCGCTGGATGCGCACGTACGCGCGAGGGTTCTACATCGCGCTGCTGCCGTCGATCGTCATGCTCTGGCTCGCGATCTGGAAGCGGATCGACCAGTACGGCGTGACGGAGCGGCGCTACTTCCTGGCCGTGCTCTCGGTGTGGCTCGCGGCGATCGCGGTCTACTACGCCGTGAAGCGCTCGCGCGACATCCGGATCATCCCGGCGTCCCTGTGCCTGGTGGGCGCGCTGACGTTCGGCGGGCCCTGGGGGGCCTATCGCGTCTCCGAGGCGAGCCAAATCGGCCGGCTCCGCGCGCTCCTGACACAGCACGAGATGCTGCAGGACGGCACCCTGCGTCCCGCGCCCAGCCCAGTGCCATTCGACGACCGGCGCGAGATCAGCGGGATCCTCCGGTATCTCGTCGAGACGCACGGAACGACCGGGATCAGGGGCTGGTTCGCAGGGACGCTTGGGACGGCGGACACGACCGGCGCGCTTGAAGAGCCGTCACCCCTCCGCGACACCGATCAGCGCGCGGAACGGATCGCCGCGCTCATGGGCATCGATTACGTGGAGCGCTGGGCCGGCAGTGCGTCCGGTTCCTTCAACTACTGGGTGCAGTGGGATCGCACCCCGCTGCCCATCGCGGGCTTCGATTCGACGATGAGCGTCGTGAACCTGGATCGCGACTCCGCCCTGATCGGCGACCGCTTCACCGTGCAGTACGACTCGGCCAGCGCGGGCCTGCAGGTGCGTTCGGGAGCGGAGGTGCTGGCCGCCTTCCCGCTCCTCCCCCTGCTGGACAGCGCCGCGACGGCACCGCGTTCCGGACGGGGCGACGGCGTGTCGCCGGCGACCATGAGGCTCGACGCCGATCTCCCGGCCCTCCGGCTCACGATCTACGTCGCGAACGTCGGGGGCGAGCGGACACCGGACGGGCTGCGCATCTCCGGCCTGGGGCTCCGTCTGTTCTACTCGCTCCGGGAGTAGACGGGCTCCCTCAGTCCTCCCGGTACAGCCAGCCGCCGATCATCGCCGCGACGACCGCCTCGAAAAGCCCCACGATCGCCCACGACACGAGCAAGGAGTCCGGGAACAGGCCGATCATCCGGTAGCCGAGTATCGACGTGACGGTGCCGCCAAGCCAGAACGCGCAGGCCACCAGGAGGGCCGTCTTGGGACCGGGGCCAAACCGGGGACGGGCGGCAGCGTAGAACCAGACCAGCGCGAGCCCGACGAGGAGGGATACGACTGCCGCCATCGCGATCCCGCCTCCCGTCACGTTCATCACGAGACTGTGCGCGACAAGAGCCTCCTCCATCGGCCCCATGTACAGCTGGCTCGCGACGCCCTCGAGCACGAACATGACCGCCCCCGCCGCCACGCCGCCGATCAGAATCCGGTTCGCATTCATGCCGGGCATGCCGCCTCCTCGGTTACGGGATAGCCGCTGGGACTGTCAGGCAATTCTGACACCCACTGGTTCCTGACCGCAAGGGTCCCCTTTGATCCAGGCGGTGCGCGGAGACAACTTTCCCACCTCCTCATTCTTGCCGTCACAGGAGGCCCGATGCTCCGCACGCACGCACTCCGCCGCCACGCCGTCATGGCCGGCACCGTGCTCGCACTCGCGGCTTGCCAGCCCGCGGCCGACACCACGGAGGCGCCCGGCTGGAAGACGCAGTCCCCCTTTGCACCGCTCGACCTGCCCACGCCCACCGCCCTGCGCACGGCGTCGGGCAGACCGGGCCACGGTTACTGGCAGCAGCAGGTGGACTACACGCTGCAGGCGAGTGTCTTCACGGCGACCCAGCTCCTGAAGGGATCGGGTCGCATCGTCTATCACAACCAGTCGCCCGATGCCCTACCGTTCCTCTGGCTCAAGCTCGACGCCAACCTGTGCGATCCGCTGAGCGTCACCGCCGTGCTCGACATCCCGCCGCTGCTGTTCGGCGACGAGGTCTTCGATTTCGGCTGCCGCGGGGGAGGCGCGATGGTGATCGAGCAAATGACCGCGAACGGCCGGCCCGTCAGCATAGACGTGTATGGGACGGTGGCGCGCGTGAACCTGCCCGCGCCGCTGCCGGCCGGCGGGACCGCGGTACTGGACGCCGAGTGGCAGTGGACACTGCCCGAGTACGGCTACGGGCGGATGGACCGGGAAGGCACGCTCTATCAGATCGCGCAGTGGTATCCACGGCTCGCCGTGTACGACGACGTGCGGGGTTGGAACATCGATCCGTTCCTCGGCGCCGGCGAGTTCTATCAGGAATACGGGGACTTCCGCGTCGCGCTGACGGTCCCGGCCGAGTTCACTCTGGCCGCGACCGGCACGCTCGACAATCCCCGGGAAGTCCTGACGGGCGAGCAGCAGCGGCGGCTGGCCCGTGCACGGACCTCCGACAGCGCCGTGCAGGTCATCACCGAGGAGGAAGCACTGGCCCGGCGGGAGGCACCGGCACCGGGTACGAAGACGTGGCGCTTCTCGGCCGACGGCGTACGTGATTTCGCCTTCGCGATGGCGCCGGACTTCCGCTGGGATGCAAGCACCTGGGATGGAACGCTGATCCAGACCTTTTACCGGCCGGAGGCGAAGCTCTGGGAGGAAGCGAACCGCATGTCGTGGGTCACCATCAAGCACTTCTCCGAGCGGCTCGCCCGGTACCCGTGGCCGCAGGCCACGACCGTCGAGGGTCCGAACGGCGGAATGGAGTACCCGATGCTGACCTTCGTGCCGAGCGGCACGACCCGCGAAGACCTGTACTGGGTGCTCACCCACGAGTTCGGCCACATGTGGTACCCGATGCTGGTGGGATCCAACGAGCGCCTGCACCCGTGGATGGACGAGGGATTCAACACCTTCATCGACATCACATCGGTGCAGGAGTACTTCGCCGGGGAGGCATTCGCCGACACCATCGACGTCCAGCCGCTCCACCTCTACCCGCTCCATGCGTTTCCGGGCAGGGAGCAGGCGATGGCGCTCCCCCCCGACGAGCAGCTCGACCTCTACTGGGCGGCGTACTTCAAGCCCGCACTCATGATGCATCTGCTGCGCACGGAGGTGGTGGGGAAGGAGCGGTTCGACCGCGCGTTCCACGAGTACACCGTCGCCTGGTCGTTCAAGCATCCCACTCCCGCGGATTTCTTCCGCTTCATGGAAGATGCAACCGGACTCAAGCTGGACTGGTTCTGGCGCGAGTGGATCTACACGACGGCGCGGCTCGACCAGGCGATCGAGAGTGTGGAGCACGACGCCGAGACGGGGGAGACGCGCATCGTGCTGGGCAGCCGCGGCGCCCTGCTGATGCCCGTCGAGCTGCAACTCACCTACGCGGACAGCTCCACGGAGTCCGTGCAGCTGCCGGTGGAGATGTGGAAGCTGGGACCGCGGTTCACCTATCGCCTGCACGGCGAGCGGGAACCGGCCCGCGTCGTCCTCGATCCCCGCGGGGTTTATCCCGACGACGACCGCGCAAACGACGTGTGGCCACGGTAGGCTGGGGGAGGCGCGGAAAGCGCACGGGGCCGCCGCGTGGCGGCCCCGTTTGCATCCTGCCCCGATCGGAACCCGGCGCTCAGACGGGATTGCCGAACGGATCCTCGAGCGACGGGCTCTGCGGCGTCATCAGCTCGGCGCCGTTCTCGGTGACGACCATGTCATCCTCGAGGCGGACGCCGAACTCGCCGCGCAGGTAGACACCCGGCTCGTCGCTGAAGGTCATGCCGGGGGCGAGCGGCATCGTGTTGCCCCGCACGAGGTACGGCCACTCGTGACCGTCCATGCCGAGTCCGTGCCCGACACGGTGGGTGAAGTGCTCGTAGTCGTAGCCGAACCCCGCGTCTCCGATGACCTGCCGCGCCGCCCGATCCACCGACTGCGCCGGCACCCCGGGGGCCGCCGTGCGGACGGCGGCGGTCTGCGCGCGGTGCACGACGTCGAACACCTGCTGCATCCGGTCGGTAGGCTTGCCGAGCAGGAAGGTCCGGCTGAGGTCCGAGTGGAACCCCTCGACGCTGCATCCCCCGTCGATGAGGAGGATGGCGCCCTCGCGGATCACCTGCGGCGTGACGGAACCGTGCGGCAGCGCGGAGTATTCGCCCACCTGCACACCCGCGCTGCCGGAGAAGCCGAGCCGCTGGTGCGCCGCCGAGACCAGCTCGGCGAACCGGTTCTGCGTCATCCCCTCCTCGAGGGCCTTCCAGGCCGCTTCGTAGGCCTTGAAGGTCACCTTCCCGGCGAGGCGCATCAGATCGAGCTCGTGCGCGGTCTTGACCCCGCGGCACCCGGCGGTCACCGGCGTGGCGCTGGTCAGCGTGAGGGAGGGTGCGGCTTGCGCGACACCGTCCGAATAGGCGAACCAGACCGTCTCCTCGACGCCGAGCCGCCCCGAGGCGAGGCCGCGGGCGCGCAGCCCATCGGCGATCAGCGCGTGCGGGCTCTCGTCCTCCTGCCAGGTGAGGATGTCCGTGTTGGCGCTGCCGAGCGGGCCGGTGTCGAGCTGCTCCCGCGCGCGCTCCTCCTCGAAAGCGGGCGTCACGACGAACGGGCGGCCCTCGATCGGCAGGATCACGGCGAAGAGCCGCTCGCTCAGCCACCACCGCACGTTGGTGAAGTACACCGTCGACGTCCCGCCGGTGAGCATGATGGCGTCGAGCCGGTTGGCGCGCATGAGCCGGCGGGCCCGGTCGATGCGCGCCTGGCGCTCTTCCGCCGTGATCGGTGTCGCCTGGTCCTTCATCGACTGCAGCGCGAGGATCGACGGGGGAAGGGCGCGCTCCTGCTGGGGGAGCTGCGCCTCGAGGGGGGCCGGCCGGCCGGCCGCGGCGGCGAGCGTCGCGGCGGAAGCGCCGAGGAAGTTGCGGCGAGAGATCACGGGCTCGACTCCGGGAGTGGGGGAAGTCGGAAACGGCTCGTGAGGATACAGCGAGGGCGCGGATGCCGGAAGACTACCCTGCACCGAGCGAGCTGAAGCGGCGGGCCCTGGCAAGCACCGTGAGCCGGGTTCCCGCCGCGTCCCGGAGCTGGCAGGCGGTTTCCACCGCCTGGAGCGACGGGGTGCCGAACCGGTAGGCCTCGGTCACGTCGAGGGTGCAGCGTCCCACAGGATCGAAGCGACGGCCCTGCGGATCGATGAAGTAGAACAGATTCCCGACCCCGTCGGTCTGCACGGGCCCCGACTGATACAGCTCGGACAGCACGAACGCCACGCGTGCCGTGTCGCCACCTACCACCAGCTCGGCGAGCAGCGTGTGGGGCACGCGGTCCTGTCGGACGTCGTACACGTACTCGCGGCCACCGTCCAGCACGACGCCCGCTGCCCGCACGGCTTCGCTCAGCACCACCACCGCGGTGTTGGTGTCCGGTTCGGAGAGCTGCGCCAGCGTGGCCACGCTCGCGGTCGGCTCGCCGCAGCCTGCGGCCAGAACCAGCAGCGCCAGCAGCGGGCACGAGGAAACGACGCGCATGGATGCAAGCTAGCGGGTGCGGGCAGCGGCGGTTGCCGGCCTCCTGGGCGGAGGACATACTTCGGTTCCCTCTCCCGCCAATGCGCCACGATCCGGAGACTTCCAATGACGATTGCCGAGACCCTGCTGACCGAGTTCGATCACGAGATGGCCATTACGCGCCGCCTGCTCGAGCGCGTCCCCGAGGAGCAGTTCGGCTGGCAGCCGCACCAGAAATCGATGAGTCTCGGCAGGCTCGCCTCCCACTTGAGCGAGATCCCCGAGTGGGGGTACGAGGCGTGCGCGGTGGACGAGCTGGACATGGCGCCCGATGGCGCGGAGCCGCACAAGCCGCACGTGCATACGAGCCGCGTCGAGCTGCTGGCGGCATTCGACGCCAACATCACCAAGGCGCGGGCGGCGATCGTCGGGACCGACGACGCGGCGATGGAGCGCGGTTGGACCCTGAAGGGCGGCGGGCAGACCTACTTCACGATGCCGAAGATCGCCGTGCTCCGGGCGTGGGTCATGAACCACAATGTCCACCACCGCGGGCAGCTCTCGGTGTATCTCCGCCTGCTGGGAGTGCCCGTGCCGGCGATCTACGGACCGTCCGCGGACGAGTCCGGCGGGTAAGCGGCGCCCTACTCCTTCTCGGGCGGCTCCTCCTCCTCCTCCCGCGTCGGCTCGGTGAGCTCGGCCACCGTAGGGAAGACCGCCGCGGCCCCCGCCGCACCCGCGAGGCCCATGATGTTCGGAACGTTGAGCGAGTCGGCGAGCCCGGACGGCACGACCATGAGCGATCCACGCTTCACGATGCTCTCGTAGAGCATGTTCATTGCGCGCAGGTTGAGCGCGACCGGATTCTGGCTGTAGCTCCGCGCAGCCTCGACGAACTTCGAGGCGATCTGCGTTTCGGCCGTCCCCAGAATGATCCGCGCCTGGCGCTCCCGCTCGGCCTGCGCCTGCCGGGACATCGCCTCCTCGAGCGCCTTCGGGATGATGACGTCCCGGATCTCGACCGACTGCACCTGGATTCCCCAGTCGTGCATCTTGGCGTCGAGCGTCTCCTGCAGCCCACGACCCAGTTCCTTGCGCGACTGGATCAATTCGGCCAGGTCGTGCTTGCCGATCGCGTCGCGCAGCGCGGTCTGGGCCGCCAGCACCACCGCCTGCTCGTACGCCTGCACCTCGAGCGCCGCACGCTCCGCGTCGTACACGATCCAGAACGCGATCGCGTCCACGTTGACGGGCACGGTGTCCCGCGTGAGACACGACTCCGCCCCGAAATCCGTGGTGCGGATGCGCTGGTCGATGTGATAGGTGACCCGGTCGAGCACCGGCACCACGTAGTACAGCCCAGGCCCCCGCAGGCCGCGGTACTTGCCGAGACGGAGCACCACTGCCTTCTCCCACTGGTCGGCGTACTTGATCGAGGAACCGACGAACCCGCCAACGAAGATCGCGAGCACGCCGACGATCAGCGCCCCTGCCGAAGCGTCGAGCAGGGAGGCGAGCGCGCCGATTCCCACCACGCCGGCCGCCGCCGCCAGTCCGGCCACGACCGCCGCGGGAGGATATCGGGTGTCGTTTGGCGACAGTGTGCCCATGCCAGGCCTCCCGGCGTAGCCGCGGATCGATACCCCCGGAATACGCACAGGTGAGAGGTCAACGTTCATTCCGGCCTCCTTGCTCCGTGGGTCCACCCCTCGGATCGGAGATCGGTGAGGGTGTCCATGAGCTCGGTGGGAGAAAAGCCCAACGTCTCCGCCCGCTCGACCAGTTCGCGGCACAGCCGCTCCAGCTGCGCCCGGCGCTCCAGCTCGGGGGTGTCCGGGGACGAGAGCGTGATGAAGGTGCCACCCGGCCGCCGGACCAGAAGCCCGAGGCGCTCGAGCTCCTCGTAGGCCCGCTCCACCGTGCCCGGAGGTACCCCGAGATCGATCGCGAACTGGCGCACGGTGGGAAGTCGCTCACCCGTCTCCAGGGTGCCTGACACCACCTCGAGCCAGACACGGTCGGCGATCTGCCGGTAGAGGGGCTTCCCGCTGCCCTTGTCGAGGTACAGCGCCAGTCGCTCGGCCAGTCCCGCCCGTTCCTCCTGCATCAGCAGCGCCTCGAGAATGCCTCTCCGGCAAGGATATGCCGTGGACTGGCCAACGGCCAGAGGCCGCGCCGCCGGCCTGGACAAACACGCCCGCGCGTACCACTAGTATGCTGGATTCCACAGCGCCGGAGCACCGGCTCCCGCATCACCCCCCGTTCGGAGGTATCCCTATGGGCCGCGCTATCGGAAGCGTCGTCGTGGGCTACATCGTCATGGCGGTGATCGTCTTCGCCGCATTCACCGTCGCGTACCTGCTCATGGGGGCAGAACGGGCGTACGAACCCGGCACGTATGACGTGTCGGGATTGTGGATCGTGGTGAGCATCGCGCTCTCGTTCTGCGCGGCGCTGATCGGCGGGCGGACGGCGGCGGCGATCGCCCGGAGCGCCACGCCGCCGAGGGTCCTCGCCGCCATCGTGCTGGTCCTCGGCATCGTGATGGCCTATACGGACTCGGGGAGCAAGGCCACCGAACCGAACGTCCGGGCCGGGAGCCCGAGCTTCATGGATGCGGCACAGACCTCGCGCCAGCCGACCTGGCTCCTCTATTTCACCCCGCTCATCGGAGCGGCCGGCGTGCTCCTCGGGGCGGCCGCAGCCCGACGGAAGGAATGAGCCCGGAAGCAGCCCGGGACCAAGCGAAAGGCCCCCCGGCTGCTGCCGGGGGGCCTTCGTTCTGCCGCGTCCTCGTGAGAAGACGCGTCAGGCGTTGACGACGGTCACCTTCTCCGCCGCCGGGCCCTTGGCGCCCTGCACGACGTCGAACTCGACCCGATCGCCCTCGCGCAGCGACTTGAAGCCGCTGCCCTCGATGGCGCTGTGGTGGACGAAGCAGTCCTTCTCACCGTCCTCGCGAGTGATGAAGCCGAACCCCTTCGCGTCGTTGAACCACTTGACCGTCCCTCGGATACGCATGCCGTACTCCTCACATGTTGGTGCTGAGTGCCCTCGGAGTCCGGCCGCGCCGTGTCCGCCGGGTGTTCATCACCGTTGCTGACGGGAAATTCCCCCCGCCCGGGATACCGGGCCCAACCGGTGATCGTCACCGGAACCCGGACCAATGAAACGCAAAAACCGGCGACCTGCGCGCTGCCAGGTCCCCGGTTCCAAGTCACTGGTGCTGCCGTGGCGCTCAACGGGAGCGCACGTGTCGCTGCCGCAAAGGTAGCGCCCCCCTGCCTGCTCGGCTAGGGGGCCGGGGCCGCAGTGGGGGGGCCAAGGCCGACGCGTGACAAACCACACAGCCGCGGGGATCGGGAACCGTATACTCCAGAATGTCCCTCCCGACGGATGCGACACGACGGAGTCTATGCATGCTTCAACGATCCGCCGCGGCGCTGGTGGCCGCGTTTGCCTTGACCCCAGTGCTGCACGCGCAGGACGGAGGGCCGCAGTTCGCGGCCGGCGGCCAGCTCGGATACACCACGGGGCTTGGCATCCAGGCGCACCTCGCCGCCGCAAGCTTCGCCCAGGGATTCCCGCTGCAGGCGCGGCTCGGACTCTCGTACGCCGCGACGGCTCCGGGCCACGCGCTCGACGCCCGCCGCATCTTCATCAACAACGCCACCAACGGCACGCCCGAGCAGAGCGGGCGGACCCTGGGTCTTCGCCTGGACATGCTCTATCCGGTGCGGGTTCTCTCCCTGCCGTGTGCGTACGCCTTCGGCGGCGTACGGCACAGCAGCTTCCGCGCGAACTTCAAGTTCATCGGCGGCAACGAGGACTTCGACGTCACCAGCAGCCAGTGGGGTCTCGGCGGAGGGCTCGACAACTACTTCGCGGTGAGCAGCCGGGTGGACATGGTGATCACCGCGGGGCTGGACTACTACTTCTCCTCACGGCTCACCGGCCACGACACGTCGTACAGCCCTGACGGGGACAACGTCAACCCGCGCGAGGACTTCGTCTACGGCGACGCCGACGGCTGGCTCGCCTCGGTCGGCGTCGCCGTAGACGAGAGGCTGGCTCGCCTCGGTCGGCTTCAGCTTCCGACGGACGGAGAGCGATCAGCTCTCGGCGTGGATCGTGCGACAGGCGTCGATGGCGCTGGCGACGAACCGGGCCACCGCTTCCGCCTG
>Ga0210112_1000433_pt1 | contig 11471 bp, 10 predicted proteins | sample Joice_ThreeSqC_D_FD_184875 | JGI IMG/M metagenome (GOLD analysis project Ga0210112, IMG submission 184875) | Wetland microbial communities from San Francisco Bay, California, USA, that impact long-term carbon sequestration - Joice_ThreeSqC_D2... | ecosystem: Environmental > Aquatic > Marine >... | reverse complement strand
CAACCTCGATCTCCTCGCCGAGGCGTGGAATGACCGTCGGGACGTCGACGGTGATGCGGACGGTTGCGGTTGCCATGCCCGCGGCGAGTAGACGTAGGCACTCACCGAGGCCGAGATCCGACAGCTGCAAGGGCCGCAGGTCGTGGCTGCGCAGGGCGAGATAATCGGCGAGGTTGCGTGCATCCAATGAAAAACCCTGTGGATAGCGTGCACGATAGGGCGCCAGCCGCACAGTTGATTGGCGCTGGACGTCCTCGTTCAGTGCAGCGAGCTCATCGAGGAGGCCGGCCAGGTATTCGGTTCCGGCCGGCAATGCTTGCATGGACATGGCGTGGGTGCCTGTAACGGCGTGCTGGATTTCACGGCAACAGAATAGGCGAGCCCTGTTACAGGATAATGACAGCCCTGTGACAGTGTCGAAATGATTCATTCGATGGCAGGCCACCTGCATACTTCTCGTGCAGGCAAGAGAGCAGGTATTCGGAAAATACGCCTTGCAAACCGCAATGTGCCGGCAGTGCGACGACTACAGGGAAGCAGGGGTACGTGTCCAGGGAGAAGCTGGCCTGGGCCCTGGACTCGGCAGGGCAAAGCAGGATGCCAGAGCCGGGAGCGACAGCAGCAGGCGCCCCAGGAATACGGAGCACTTGGGGAACGGAGAGGCCAGGCCAGTTCGCCGCAGTCGTCCTGAACGCAGTGCAGGAACCTCACGAGATTCCCAGGAAATCCTGCGGAGTCCCAGTGACAGGTGCTGCACGTCGGTTGACGTGCCTGGACTAATCGGCCAGCCAGTCCTTCGGCTGCAAAAACACCTCGTACAGCTCGGCCTCGGGTGTGTCAGGCTGCGGGTGCCAGTTATAGCGCCAGTTCACTTCCGGTGGCAGCGACATCAGGATCGCCTCGACACGGCCGCCCGACTGCAGGCCGAACAGGGTGCCGCGGTCGTATACCAGGTTGAATTCCACGTAGCGGCCGCGCCGGTAGCGCTGGAAATCCTTCTCGCGCGCGCCGTACTCGATGTCCTTGCGGCGTTCGACAACAGGCAGGTAGGCAGGCAGATAATGGTTGCCGATGCTCATCATCAATGCGCAGGAGTATTCGAATCCCTTCTCGTTCAGGTCGTCGAAGAAAAGCCCGCCGATACCGCGTGGCTCGGCGCGGTGTTTCAGGTAGAAATAGTCGTCGCACCATTGCTTGTAGCGCGGGTATATCTCGTCGCCGAACGGGGTGCAGGCTTCCCTTGCCATGCGGTGCCAGTGCTGCGCGTCCTCGACGAAACCGTAGTAGGGTGTCAGGTCGAAGCCGCCCCCGAACCACCAGACCGGGTCGGCGCCGTCTTTTTCCGCGACGAAAAAACGTACGTTGGCGTGCGATGTGGGCACATAGGGATTGTGCGGATGGATGACGAGCGATACGCCCATGGCCTGGAAGCTGCGGCCGGCGAGCTCGGGTCGGCTGGATGTGGCCGACGGCGGCAGGGCGGCTCCGTATACGTGGGAAAAATTGATGCCGGCCTTTTCAAATACCGCGCCGCCTTCCATCACGCGAGAGCGGCCCCCGCCGCCTTCCTCGCGCTGCCAGCTGTCCTCGATGAACGCGGCGCGTCCGTCGAGTTGCTCAAAGGCATTGCAAATGATGTCCTGCAGCGACAACAGGTACTCGCGAACCTGCTCGATGTGTTGCTTGTCGATGACGGATGCGGTCATGGTCGGTGTGCGCCGTGCTCAGTCCCGCAGTATATTGCCGGTGAGGCCGTCACGCACGCTGCTCGGGACGTTGCTGGCGTTAGCGCCTCCGTGCAGTATGTAATCCAGCTTTCCGTCGAAGGCCTTGCGTACAGCAAGCGGGCTGGTGGCCGGCACTTTGCCATGCAGGTTGGCGCTGCTGGAAACCAGGGGGCCGTCCCAGTAATTGCATAACTGGACAGCCACCGGGTGGCTTGTTACGCGCACCGCCAGTGTATCGTGGTTGCCGGTCAGCCAGGCGGGTGTATCCGGCAGACAGGGCAGTACCCACGTGACCGGCGGGGTCGCCGGCCTGGCAACGCGCTTGCGCACGGCGGGCGCGAGCGGGAGCAGCAAGGGTTCGAGCTGTTCGAAGGTGGCGGCAATCAGAATCACGCCATGCCTGATGCTGCGCTGCTTGAGTGCCAGCAGGTGCAGAACCGCGGCGGCATTGAACGGATCGCAGCCCAGTCCGTACACGGTCTCGGTGGGGCAGGCAATCACACCACCGGATCCCAGTTTGCGCACGGCCTCGCGAATATGCCAGTTCATGGCCTGTCCCGGTTTGCTCAGGATTGCTCCGCTGTCGCGGCAACCGGTTCATCCCATGGCTCGGCGAACTTGCAATCCTGCTGTGGACATACACGCTGGGTACCGAAGCGCTTTGTGGTCTTGATGGAGGTGATCGGCCAGTGACACTCCGGGCAGGGCTGTGCAAGCGGTTCATTCCAGATCGCGTAGTCACAATCGGGGTAGCGTGCGCAGGAATAGAAAATCTTGCCACGCCTGGACTTGCGTTTGAGCAGGTTGCCCTGCCCGCATTGCGGGCACTGCACACCGGTATCGGCCGGCTTTTCCAGGGGCTCGATGTACTTGCATTCGGGATAGCTGCTGCAACCGATAAACTTGCCGTAGCGCCCGGTGCGAATGATGAGGTCGGAATCGCACTCGGGGCAGCTGCGTCCTTCCACCTTTTCGGGTTCGTTGTTGCCACGTTCGTCGTCGACGTTGCGTGTGTAATCGCACTCCGGGTAGCCACTGCAGCCGATAAAGCGGCCGCGCCGTCCGAGGCGGATATTGAGTGGCTTGCCGCACTTCGGGCATGCCTCGTCCATGGCTTCGGTAGTGACATCGCTGCGTGAAACGCTGGTTTCCTTGTCGTCGACCAGCTGCTTGAAGGGTTTCCAGAAATCCTGCATCACAGGCACCCAGTCCTTTTCGCCGCGCGCGACCGCATCCAGCTCGTCCTCGAGGCGCGCGGTGAAGTCATAGTCGACGTATCGCGTGAAATGCTCGGTCAGGAACTTGCTGACCACGCGGCCTACATCGGATGGATAAAAACGCTTGTTTTCCAGTGTGACATACTCGCGCGCCTGCAGTGTAGAAATGATGGTGGCATAGGTAGAGGGACGTCCTATGCCGTGCTCCTCCAGCGCCTTGACCAGGCTCGCCTCCGAGAAGCGCGGTGGTGGCTCGGTGAAATGCTGGTCGGCGCGTATGTCCTTCAGTTCGCAGCTGTCGCCTTTTTCCATCGGTGGCAACAGCTTGTCATCGCTTTCCGATTTTTTGTCATCCTCGCCCTCCTGATAGACGGCCATGAAGCCGGGATCAACCACGACCGAACCTGTGGCGCGGAAGCGGTTGCCCTCGCCGCAGCCGAAGTCCACGCTGACCGTGTTGATGGTGGCATGGATCATCTGGCACGCGACGGTGCGTTTCCAGACCAGATCATAAAGTCTGAGTTGTTCAGCGCTCAGGTATTTCTTGATTTCGTCCGGCGTGTTGCGGATGGAGGTTGGACGTATTGCCTCGTGGGCTTCCTGGGCGTTCTTGGCCTTGGTCTTGTAGATGCGTGCCTGGTGCGGCAGCGCTTCCTTGCCGTAGCGTTCGGGAATAAATGCGCGCATCTCTTCCAGCGCTTCCTGTGCAAGATTGACTGAATCGGTACGCATATAGGTGATCAGGCCGATGGTGTCACCACCGATATCCATGCCTTCATACAGCTGCTGTGCCACTCGCATGGTACGGCTGGCGGTGAAACCGAGCTTGCGCGAAGCCTCCTGCTGCAGCGTCGATGTGGTGAACGGTGCTGCAGGGTTGCGTTTGCGCTGTTTCTTCTCGACTTCCTCGACCACCAGCTTGCCGCCGGCGGCCTTGAGCAGTTCTGTGCGGGCCTGGTTGGCCGAGTCACCGTCATGGATGGTGAATTGCTTGAGTTTTTCGCCATGTAACTGCGTGAGACGCGCGATGAAATCCTGCTTGTCCTTGTTCAGGTCACCTTCCAGTGTCCAGTACTCGCGCGGTTTGAAATTCTCGATTTCGATTTCGCGCTCGACGATCATGCGCAGCGCCGGGCTTTGAACACGGCCTGCCGACAGGCCGCGACGCACCTTCTTCCACAGCAGCGGCGAGAGGTTGAAGCCCACCAGGTAATCGAGAGCACGGCGTGCCTGCTGTGCGTTGATCAGCTCGGTCGACAGGTCACGCGCATTCTCCATTGCTTCGTTGACTGCGCGCTTGGTGATTTCATTGAACACGACGCGATACACTGCCTTGTCCTTGAGCGCCTTGCGTTGCTCGAGCAGTTCGCACAGATGCCACGAGATGGCCTCCCCCTCGCGGTCGGGGTCAGTCGCGAGGTACAGGGCGTCGGACTTTTTCATCGCCTTGACGATGTTGTCGACATGCTTCGCATTGCGGTCGATCAACTGGTACTTCATGGCAAAGTCGTGTTCCGTATCGACGGCTCCTTCCTTGGGGATCAGATCACGCACGTGGCCATAGGAAGCCATGACTTCGTAGTCCTTGCCGAGGTACTTCTTGATCGTCTTGCACTTGGCAGGAGATTCGACGATAACGAGGTTCTTGCTCATTGCGATCTGTTGCGAGTAGGCCGATCAGCCGGCGCTGGTTGTAACTGTCTAGTGCAGGCTACGGGCGGAACTGTCGAATACCAGGTCTTCCACCCAGGCATAGGCGGCCTCTTCACCGGGCTGATTGAACAGCACCATCATGACGACCCATTTCATCTGGTCGAGGTCGAGGTCCTCGCTTTCCAGCGCCATGGCACGATCGATGGCGAGTTCGCGGGCATCCGGACTCAAAACGCCCATTTGCTCCAGGAACAGGATGAAGCCGCGGCATTCCGTGTCGAGCCGCTCCATTTCCCTGGACGAAAACAGCCGCGTGGAGCGCTCTGCCTGTAGCGTGGCCGGCGCGTGGTCACGGGTCAGCCCCTCCATCCAGTTGAAGGCCTGGTCGATTTCCCGGGTCGGGAAGCCGGCCTTGCTGAGTTCCTGCTCGACGACCTCGCGGTCCGGGGCGAGCGGACTCTCGTCATCCATATAATAGTTCTCGAACAGGTACATCAACACGTCAAAGACGTTTTCTTTCATTAATAATCCTTCTATTTCAGTCGGATATAGATGCCGCCGGGACTCGAGGCAACATAGCCTTCCAGTTCAAGTTGCAGGAGCATGGAGGAAACTTCAGCCGGCGTCAATCCGCATCCGGCAACGAGGCGGTCGATCGATGTATTGTCAAAGCCAATATTTTCAAGTAGTTGCAAATATTCATCGGTGAGATGCCGGGTCTCATCCAGTGTGACGCTGTCTGTTGCCATGGTTGGCTGGCAGGCGCCTGCGAGGGGGGGCAGCTCGTCGATGATGTCCTGCGCGGTCTCGACCAGCTTGGCGCCCTGGCGAATCAGGGCATGGCAACCACGTGCCAGTGTGTTGTGGATTGACCCTGGAATGGCAAACACCTCCCGACCCTGTTCAGCCGCATAGCGCGCGCTGATCAGCGAACCCGATCGCACTGCGGCCTCCACGACCAGCGTGCCGATACTGAGGCCGCTGATGATGCGATTGCGGCGCGGGAAATTCTCGGCCAGCGGCGGTGTGCCGATCGGGAATTCCGATACCAGGGCGCCATCCTGTGCAATGGCACGCGCGAGGTCGCGGTGCCGGGCGGGATACACGCGATCGAGGCCGGTTCCCATAACGGCAATCGTGGGCGCTGCGGCGTCCAGTGCTCCCTGGTGGCTGGCGGCATCGATACCCAGTGCAAGCCCGCTGGTGATAATCAGGCCGGTTGCGGCCAGATGGTGCGCGAAATCCCGGGCCGTCTGCATGCCGGACGGGGTTGGGTTACGACTGCCAACAATGGCCAGCTGCGGTTCGCGAAGCAGGTTCGCATTACCATGTACGTACAGCAGCGGCGGGGCATCGGGAAGCTGCGACAGCAGCGTGGGCCAGGCAGGGTCCCGGCAGGTTATGATGCAGTTGCCCGGATTTTGTGACCATTCGAGATCGCTTTCGATCGCACGCAAGTCCGGTTGCCTGAAAGCATCGATGGTTTCCTGTGCCAGCCCCAGGCTGCCCAGTTTGGCGGAACTTGCGGCAAGGATCGCTGCCGGGCATGCAAAATGGTCCAGCAACTGATGAAACGCCACCGAGCCAACGCGCGGTGCGTGGTAAACGGTCAGCCAGTCTGAGAGATCATGACTGCCGGTCACCTGCGGGGTCGGGGCCATGTGGCCCAGTATAACCGCTATGCCACGGCAGTGATGTCATCCATGCGCGATTGCGCATGGATGACATGGCCTACCCTGATCAGGGCGTGCGTACGAAGTCGTTGACGTGTATGGAACGGGTTGCCGACATGATCAGGCCTAAACTGACCTTGTCAAAGGTGCGGAACACCATGACAACGCCGGCCTCTTCGTCAGGCAGCCTGACGGTTTTGCCATACTTGTCGCTGACGGTGTCCTTCACGACCTCGCCCTGCTGGAACACGCGCATGACGTGACCGATTTCCATACCTTCACGCGTACCCAGGTCCAGCGCAACCACGTTGAACTGGCCGATCTGGGTCACACCGTCGATTACCGAAATGATATGACCCTCGGTACCCGCTGGTACGGCATGCGGCTGGAAGTGAACGACCGGGTCGGAGCGTTCTGCCGGTCGCAGCCGGTCTCCGACACGGACCTCGCGGCTCGTCTCGGTCAGTTTGATGGTCGTGGGATCGCCAAAACTCTGCACCGGTCCGGTACCGGCGTACAGTGCCTCATAGCCCAACACTTCGCCAGTGTCCGGGTCGATGTAGGGAGCGCCCGGTTTGTAAACATCAAACAGGGTTACGTCACGGTTCTCTATGCCGCGCGCGTAGATGCGGTCGCCGGCACCGGTTACGACGTGCTCATCTGCTGACTGGACCACGTACGGGCTGTTTTCCATTTCGCCTTCCTCGACCACAATCACGCGGGTCAGGAACTGTTTGATTGCGTCAAGGGGGATCGTCGGTATGGCGTTATCGAGGCTTTCTTCTCGAATACGCGGTGACAGGGTGACGTCGGGATGGCCGCGCACAGCTTGGATCTGTGGTTTGCCGTCCACATATACCAGATTGAGTATGTCGCCTGGATAGATGAGGTGAGGATTGGCGACCTGGGGATTGACATACCAGACCTCAGGCCACAGCCAGGGATCACGCAAGAACCTGGCCGAGATATCCCACAGGGTGTCACCCCTCACGACAACGTAGCGATCCGGATGGTTCGGATTGAGTACCACGTCCGCAGCGAACAATGAGCCCGCCGTCAGCAGTGTGGCGAGGACCATTCCGAGCAGTTTCTTGGTTGACATAGGCATCCCTTTGCGTCGAGTTACTTGCGATTCGAATCCAGTATCAAGTGCCTGTTTACACTGTTGACGGGCGGCGGCAGGACAGTCGCGAGTTTAGCGGAAATTCCACGCAGAACAAAACGTTTTGTCGATTATCGAACACAGCAACATTGCCATTTGTGGTAAAGTATATTAGATACATATTTCCTGAATCGTGACGGCAATCACATGGCTATCCTCAATATTCTGCACTTCCCGGATCCGCGTCTGCGCACTGTCGCCAAACCGGTCGAACAGGTCGATGACACTGTTCGCCAACTGCTCGATGACATGCTTGAGACCATGTACGCCGCCCCGGGGATCGGGCTTGCCGCAACACAGGTCAATGTCGACAGGCGGATCGTCGTCATTGATATATCGGAAGAAAGGAACCAGCCTTTATATCTGATTAACCCCGAGATACTAGAACTTGACGGGATCGAGGAAATGGAAGAAGGCTGCCTATCAGTGCCGGGTGTCTACGAACTGGTGCAGCGCGCCGACCGGGCCAGGATCAGGGCGCTTGGGCGTGACGGTGAACCGTTCGAGCTGCAGACCGAAGGATTGCTCGCGGTCTGCATCCAGCACGAGATCGACCACCTCGAAGGCAAGCTGTTCGTCGACTATCTGTCACAGCTGAAGCGCACACGGATCCGCAAGAAACTGGAAAAGGAGCAGCGCCAGGGCGGTGGTGCGGATACGACTTCCGCCACTGCCCCGCGCGTTACCCGGGAACTGTAGAGACTCTCCAGGCCGTTTGTTGCCGGCTCGTGACTGAATACCTCGCGGGCGCCCTGGCAATATTGGACAGGTGCACGCAATGAGGATCGTTTTTGCCGGTACGCCGGAGTTTTCTGTGCCCGCCCTGCAGGCCTTGTTTGATAGCCATCACGAGGTCGTCGCGGTTTACACACAACCTGACCGACCGGCCGGCCGCGGCCGGCGGATCTGCGCGAGCCCGGTCAAGAAGTTGGCGATTGGTCATGACGCGCCAGTTTGCCAACCGGCAAGTCTGGGTTCAAACGGGGCCTGCACGGAACTGGCGGTCTGGCGGCCGGACCTGATGGTGGTGGTGGCCTATGGGCTATTGCTGCCGCCTGAAATCCTGGCCATTCCGCGGCTGGGATGTATCAATATACACGCCTCGCTATTGCCGCGCTGGCGCGGTGCCGCGCCGATCCAGCGCGCGATCCTGGCGGGCGATACCGAAACCGGAGTCTGCCTGATGCAGATGGAGACCGGACTGGACACCGGGCCGGTACTTGCCTGTAGAAAATGCCAGATCCGGTCGGACGATACGGCCAGCCAGCTGCATGACCGGCTGGCACAGCTGGGTGGCCGACTGTTGTCTGACAACCTCGATGCCCTGGCGCAGGGCCGCCTTGTACCCCGGGTCCAGGATGGGTCAAGGGCGACCTATGCAAGAAAACTGGACAAGGCAGAGGCACGCATCGACTGGACCGAAAGTGCCGGGGTGCTGGCGCGCAAGGTGCGCGCATTCAACGCCTGGCCGGTTGCCGAAACACGCTGTCTCGGACAGCAATTGCGTGTTTGGGAGGCGCTGCCGCTGGAGGATACGACTTGCGTGCCGCCGGGCGGCGTGGTGGCGGCGACACATGATGGTATCGACGTTGCGTGCGGCACGGGGCAATTGCGGCTGCTCAGGGTGCAATTACCGGGTGCGCGTCCGGTGAGCGCTGCCGATTTCGTCAATGCGCATGACTTGGCCGGCGTGCGCCTTGGGTCGGGCTGACTTATGAAACCGGATGTACGCGCAGCGGCCGCCCGTGTGCTGGCACAGGTACTCGCGTCCGGCCGGTCGCTGGCGGATGCGCTGCCGCCGTTTCAGTCTGCATTTACGGATGCGCGAGACGCTGCCCTGCTGCAGGAACTTGCCTACGGTACAACGCGCTGGTATTTCAGGTTGAATGCGCTGCTGGAATTATTGCTCAGCAAGCCGCTCAAGGCGCGTGACCTCGATATAAGATGCCTGCTGCTGAACGGGCTGTACCAGCTTGATCAACTGGCGCTGCCGCAGCGCGTGGCAGTGAATGAAACCGTACAGGCAGTGCGTGCGCTGGACAAGGATTGGGCCAGCGCCCTGGTCAATGCGGTATTGCGCAGCTTTCAGCGGGACCGCGAGCAACTGAACAGCGCCATTACCGGAAATCCCGCCGCCTTGCATGCACACCCGGCCTGGCTGATTGATACGCTGCAGGTCGATTGGCCGCAATACTGGCAGGACATACTGTCTGCAAATAATGAACGACCGCCATTCAGCCTGCGCGTCAACCGGCAGCGCATCACGCGTGATGAATACCTCCAGTTGCTGGCGGAATGTGCCATGCCTGCCGAGCCGCTTGCCTGGACCGGTCAGGGTGTGCGCCTGTCCGGTCCGGTACCGGTCGGGTCATTGCCGGGTTTCTCGCATGGCGATGTATCGGTGCAGGACGGTGCGGCACAGTTGGCGGCCGGCTTGCTGCAGCTGGTACCCGGACAACGGGTGCTCGATGCTTGCGCCGCACCTGGCGGCAAGACGGCACATATCCTCGAGACAGAGCCGACGGCCTGTGTGACGGCGGTCGATATCGATGCTGCGCGCCTGTCCCGGGTCGGTGAGAACCTCGCCAGGCTGGGTTTGCAGGCAGAACTCGTGGTCGGTGATGCCGGTAATCCGGCCGGCTGGTGGGACGGCCGGACTTTCGAGCGCATATTGCTGGATGTTCCCTGTACAGCAACCGGCGTGGTTCGCCGTCACCCGGACATCAAGCTGCTGCGCAGGCATGACGATGTAGCGAAGCTGATCACACGCCAGTCTGCCATCATGAACGCCATGTGGCCCTTGCTGGCATCAGGCGGTATGCTTCTGTATTGCACCTGTTCGGTGCTGGCAGCGGAAAACAGCCGACAGGTCGGCGATTTCCTGGATCAAATCGGGGACGCAATGGAAGTCCCGATCGCTGCGGCATGGGGACACGGGTGTGAGCATGGCAGGCAGATACTCCCGGGTGAAGACGAAATGGACGGATTTTATTTCGCATGTTTGCGCAAGAACAACTGACACGTCTTCCGACTGACAAGCCGCAGGGCAAGGCGCCTCTCTGGTCTGTCGTTGGACTGGTACTGCTGGCTGCACTGGGTCTGTCTGCGCCGCTGGCGGCAAATGAGGCCGGTGAATTCCGCATCAGCGACGCGCATTCCTGGGCCAGTGGCAATGCGCGTCTGCTTGATGCGCAATTTTCCATTCGCCTTAGCAGTGGTGCGCGGGAGGCGCTGGAAAACGGCGTGCCGCTGACATTTGAACTGCATGCGCAGCTGGTCAGGAAACATGACTGGTTATGGGACTCGGTTGTAGTCGAGCATGTACAGGTCATGCAACTGGAATATTATGCGCTTAGCCGCAGCTACCTGGTCAAGAATATCAGCACCGGCACACAGGGCAATTACAACCGGCTGGATGATGCATTGCAGGCGGCGGGGACCATCGAAAAGCTCGTGATCGTAAATGAGCCGCTGGATACCAGGCGCCGCTATGAAATACGCCTGCGCGGCAGTCTCGATATCGAATCCCTGCCCACACCTGTTCGTCTGCTTGCCTATGTATCTTCGGACTGGGACATGGATAGCGAATGGTACACATGGCCGCTGGCCCGGTAAGACGTATCGGCTTTGGCATGTTGCCCATGCTGGGGCTGTTCACGCTCCTGCTGGTTTCGCTCTCCCTGATGAGCGATGCGACCCATAACTCGGAACGCTTCGGAGAACTGTATTCCTTGTTGCTGGTCGTCAATGCGGCCGGCCTGCTCATTCTCGGTATCCTCGTTGTCGTCAACATCTTTCAACTGATCCGTCAGCTGCGCAACAAGGTTGCCGGTGCCAGGATGACCAGCCGGCTGGTCATCATGTTCGTAGTGCTGTCGGTGGTGCCTGTTTCGGTGGTTTACTATTTTTCCCTCCAGTTTCTGCAGCGCGGGATCGACAGCTGGTTTGATGTGCGCATCGAGCAGGGACTTAATGACGCACTGGAACTGAGCCGTGCCGCACTGGACGTGCGGCTGCGCGATGTGCTGCAGCTGACGGT
>Ga0210112_1000432_pt1 | contig 11471 bp, 4 predicted proteins | sample Joice_ThreeSqC_D_FD_184875 | JGI IMG/M metagenome (GOLD analysis project Ga0210112, IMG submission 184875) | Wetland microbial communities from San Francisco Bay, California, USA, that impact long-term carbon sequestration - Joice_ThreeSqC_D2... | ecosystem: Environmental > Aquatic > Marine >... | reverse complement strand
CTGATCCAGCGAGCCACCGCACTGAACAGGTTCATCGCGGATATCTATGGTGAACAGCGCATTATCAGGGACAAGGTCTTTCCGGGCGAGCTGTTGTCGGAGTCGGTCAATTTTCGCAGCCAGTGCGTCGGCATCAGGCCGCCACTCGACGTCTGGGCGCATATATGCGGCAGTGACCTGGTGCGGGACCGCGACGGGAAATTCTATGTCCTCGAGGACAACCTGCGGGTGCCATCGGGCGTCTCCTATATGCTGGAGAACCGCCTGGTCATGAAGCGTGTCTTTCCCGAGTTGTTCGAGGAGGTCAGCATCCTGCCGGTGGACGGCTATCCAACCCGCCTGTTCGATACCCTGGCCTCGCTGTCCCCGCGGCCGGCCGACTATCCGACGGTGGTGGTATTGTCGCCGGGAATCTATAACTCCGCCTATTTCGAACATTCCTACCTGGCACAGCAGATGGGTGTGGAACTGGTGGTCGGCAGGGACCTGGTCGTGATGGACGACGACTGTGTCTATCTGCGCACCGTCGGCGGGCTGGAGCGGGTCGATGTCATTTACCGCCGGGTCGATGACATGTTCCTTGATCCCGAGGTCTTCCGCCCGGACTCCATGCTCGGGGTGCCCGGCCTGATGCGGGCCTGGCGCGCGGGCAACGTGGGTATTGCCAATGCACCCGGTGCCGGCGTCGCGGACGACAAGGTTGTGTACGCCTTTGTGCCGGACATGATCCGCTACTACCTGGACGAAAAGCCGATCTTGCCCAATGTCGAGACCTACCTGTGTATGGACGAGAAGCAGCGCAGCTATGTGCTTGCCAACCTCGACAAGCTGGTGGTCAAGCCCGCCAACGAATCGGGCGGCTACGGCATGCTGGTCGGACCGTTTTCCAGCAAGGCAGAACGGCAGAAATTCGCGGAACTCATCAAGGCGAAGCCACGCAACTATATCGCCCAGCCGACCCTGGCACTGTCCACCACGCCGACCCTTTGTGACGGACATATCGAGGCGCGCCATATCGATCTGCGCCCCTTTATCCTCTCCGGCCAGACCAGTCATGTCACGCGTGGCGGCCTGACGCGCGTTGCGCTGAAGAAGGGTTCGCTGGTGGTGAATTCCTCGCAGGGCGGCGGCAGCAAGGATACCTGGGTTGTGGATATGGAGAAAACCTGACCATGCTGTTGTCCAGCGTCGCCGAACATATTTACTGGATGTCCCGTTATATTGAACGGGCCGAGAACACCGCACGCATCATCCTCGTGCACAACAACCTGATGCTCGATATGCCGCGCAGAATCGCCATCGGCTGGGACCCGCTGGTCTATATCATGGGCTCCATGGACGACTTCTGTGAACGCTACGAGGACGCCAGTGAACGCAACGTGGTGCGTTTTCTTGTCTCAGACAAGAACAATACCAGCTGCATCATCTGCTCGCTGGGCCAGGCACGCGAGAATCTGCGGACCATCCGTGCCATTGTGCCACGCGCAGCCTGGGAGGCCCTGAACGCCCTGTATGATTTCACACGGGAAAATGCCACCTCCGGAACCAACCGCCGTGGCCGTTACGCCTACATGAAGCGGGTAGTTGATTCCTGCCAGCTGCTGGCCGGAAAACTGTCCGGCACCATGAGCCATGACATGGCCTATGAGTTTCTGCGCATAGGCCGTTTTATGGAACGCGCCGATATGACCAGTCGCGTCATCGATGTGCGTGCCACCAACCTGCTGCCGAAACAGACCGATGAACTTAAACCCTTTGACGATATCCAGTGGAAGAGCGTGCTGGATCTGCTGATGGCCTTCCAGATGTACCGGCGTCGTGTGCATGTGGGCATACGCGGCAGGGAGGCATTGCGCTTCCTGTTGCAGGAGGAGGAGTTTCCGCGTTCGATACATTTCTGTCTGGCCGAGGTCGGCCACTGCCTGCGTCGCCTGCCCGGCAACGAGTCGGTGCTCCGGGTGCTCGGGCGCGCGCAGCGCATGGCGCAGGAGTTCAAGGTCGGGGAAAGTGTCACTGCCGGATTGAACGATTTCATCGACGAACTACAATTGGTGCATACAGAGTTGCATGAACAGCTCGTCGCAACGTACTTTGAGGTGCCGCAGGAAGTCGCATAACCACGTGTCACCAGTACCCGTGCTGCAGCAGGTTAATTACAGACAGTTCTTGCGTGACACAGGTACCGGTGTCCTTCCTGCGGGGCTGCAGCAACACATGAGCCGGAATGGTTATGATCAAGCATGATGGCAGCGGGCTGTATCAACCGGCATTTGAACATGACGGTTGTGGTTTCGGTCTGATTGCACATATGGACGGAAAACCGGGGCATGAGCTGGTGCACCGGGCAATCCGTGCGCTGTCGCGTCTGACCCATCGCGGGGCGGTTGCGGCAGACGGCAAGAGCGGCGATGGCTGCGGACTGTTGATGAAACTGCCGCACGCCTTTCTGCAGGCCATTGCACTTGAGGCAGGCATCAGGTTGTCATCCCGCTATGCCGTGGGGATGCTGTTTCTCAACCGGGACCCGGAACGTGCCGCCGCGGCACGCTGGAGACTGAAGTTCGAACTCGAGGCACAGGACCTGCTGGTGGCCGGCTGGCGTAGCGTGCCCGTTGACACGGAAGCATGCGGAGCGCGGGCGCTGGAGAGCCTGCCCCTGATAGAGCAACTGTTTGTCAATGCGCCGCCGAAGCTGCCTGAGGATGAACTGGAACGGCGCCTGTATATCGCCCGGCGTCGTGCCAGGAAGCTGCTCAAGGACGAAGACAGCACCTTTTACGTCGCGTCGCTGTCCGGCCGGGTGATCTGCTACAAGGGTCTGGTCATGCCGCACAACCTGCCGGTGTTCTATCCGGACCTTTGCGATGAACGCCTCGAATCCTCGCTGTGCGTGTTTCACCAGCGTTTTTCCACCAACACCTGGCCCGAGTGGCGGCTTGCACAGCCGTTCCGCTACCTGGCGCATAATGGTGAAATCAATACCATCCAGGGCAATCGCAACTGGGCCCGCGCGCGCAGCCACAAGTTCGAGACGCCGTTGATACCCGATATGGACGCTATTCGCCCCTGGGTGTCGATGTCGGGCTCGGATTCCTGCAGCCTGGACAATATGCTGGAAGCACTACTGGCCGGTGGTATGGATATCTTTCTGGCCATGCGTCTCCTGATACCGCGTGCCTGGCAGAACATAGAGACCATGGATCCCGATCTGCGGGCGTTTTACGAATACCACTCCATGCACATGGAACCGTGGGACGGGCCGGCAGGGATTGTACTGACCGATGGCCGCTATGCCGCCTGTGTGATGGATCGCAATGGACTGCGCCCGGCACGCTACGTGATCACCCGCGACCGGTGTATCACCCTTGCCTCGGAGATCGGGGTGACTGACTACGAACCGCAGGATGTGGTTGCCCGGGGGCGTCTGTCACCCGGCGATATGCTGGCTGTCGACACCCGTAGCGGCCGGCTGCTGAGTCCGGACATGATCGAGGACGACCTGAAGGGACGCTGGCCCTGCCGCAAATGGCTGCAGCAGCATGCCGTACGACTGGAATCACGCCGTGATGACGAGGCGCGATACTGCCGGCAGTCGATACCTGGACAACTCCGGATTCGGCAGAAGCTGTTCCAGGTCACGCTGGAGGAGCTCGACCAGGTGCTGCATGTGCTGGCCGAAGGCGGGCAGGAGGCGATCGGCTCCATGGGCGACGATACCCCCTTGCCGGTATTGTCCCGTCAGATCCGCTCCCTGTATGACTATTTCCGGCAGCAGTTTGCACAGGTCACCAATCCGCCGATCGATCCCCTGCGCGAGCAGATCGTCATGTCACTGGAGACCTGCTTCGGTATCGAGCGCAACCTGTTTGTCGAGGACCCGCAGCACGCCGCGCGTCTGATGGTTAACAGCCCGGTATTATCGGGGAGCAAATTCAACCAGCTGCTGGAACAGTCGGATCCGCGCTACCGGCATGCCCGCATCGACCTCAACTACGACCACGCACTGGATCTGCGCAGCGCGCTTGACGCGATAGCCGGACAGGCGGTCGAACAGGTACGCCGGGGCAAATGCATCCTGGTTCTCTCGGACCGTGACAATGCACCGGGTCGCCTGCCTGTCCATGCCCTGCTGGCCACCGGTGCGGTACACCACCGGCTCATCGAGGCAGGCCTGCGCTGCGATGCCAACCTGGTCATCGACACCGGCACCGCGCGCAACCCGCACGAAATCGCGGTCCTGATCGGCTTCGGTGCCACGGCCGTCCATCCCTGGCTGGCCTATCAGTGCATCGCCGGGATGTTTGGCGGCGACCAGGCAGATGCCAGTGACGATGCTGTCATCAGGGCGCTCCATTCCTATCGACAGGGGATCAACAAGGGTCTGTACAAGATCCTTTCCAAGATGGGAATCTCGACCATCACGAGCTACCGGGGCGCGCAGCTCTTCGAGGCCATCGGGCTGCATCGCGATGTCGTCGACCTGTGTTTCCGCGGGACGCCCTGCCGTCTGCAGGGTGCCGGATTCGAAGAGCTCGAGGCGGACCAGCGTCGTCTGGCGGCCGCGGCCTGGGATGGTCGCCGGGATATCGAACCGGGCGGCCGGCTGAAATTCATCGTCGGCGGGGAGTTTCATGCCTTCAACCCGGATGTCGTCACGACCTTGCACCAGGCCGTTGGCAGCGGCGCGTATCGCGACTACCAGCGCTACGCCGCACTGATCAACGGGCGACCGGCGCTGGTGCTGCGCGATCTGCTCGGGATCCGGGATGATATCGAGGCCGTACCGATCGAGGAGGTCGAGCCGGTCGAGGACATCATCAGGCGTTTCGAGACCGGCGCGATGTCCCTGGGCGCCCTGTCGCCCGAGGCGCACGAGACCCTGGCGATCGCGATGAATCGCCTGGGTGGTCGTTCCAATTCCGGCGAGGGTGGTGAGGATCCGCAACGCTTCGGCACCGAGCGCGTTTCCAGGATCAAGCAGGTGGCGTCCGGCCGCTTCGGGGTGACACCGCATTACCTGGTCAATGCCGACGTGCTGCAGATCAAGATCGCGCAGGGCGCCAAGCCCGGTGAAGGCGGACAACTGGCCGGTCAAAAGGTCAACGACCTGATTGCCCGCCTGCGGCACGCCGAGGTCGGCACCCCGCTGATCTCACCGCCGCCGCATCACGACATCTATTCGATCGAAGACCTTGCACAGCTGATCTTCGATCTCAAGCAGGTCAACCCGGCAGCCATGGTATCGGTCAAGCTGGTCTCCGAGGCGGGTGTCGGCACCATCGCTGCCGGTGTCGCCAAGGCCTATGCCGACCAGATCACCATCTCGGGTTATGATGGCGGTACCGGCGCCAGTCCGCTGTCGTCCGTGAAATATGCCGGCAGTCCCTGGGAACTGGGTCTGCGCGAGACGCACCAGATCCTGCGGGCCAACGACCTGCGCGAACGCGTGCGGCTGCAGGTCGACGGCGGGATGAAGACAGGTCTGGATATCATCAAGGCCGCGCTGCTGGGTGCCGAGAGTTTCGGGTTCGGCACTGCCCCGCTGATCGTGCTGGGGTGCAAGTATCTGCGCATTTGCCACCTCAATAATTGCGCAACCGGCGTGGCGACCCAGGATCCGTTGCTGCGGAAACTGCACTTCCGCGGCGAGGCAGAGAAGGTAATGACATTTTTCCAGTGGGTGGCGCAGGAGGTGCGTGAATGGATGGCAGGGCTCGGCGTGCGCCGGTTCGATGATCTTGTCGGCCGCACAGACCTGCTGCGTCTGTTGCCCGGGGAAACAGGCAAGCAGCGCCGGCTCGACCTGCGGCCGCTGCTGAACGACGACGATGTGGCCGTGGACAAGCCACGCCATTGTCTGCATGCGCGCAATGAATCATTTGACAAGGGGGAAATGGCCGAACGCATGGTCAGCGACATGCTGCCCCTGATCAACGCGGGCGAGGGCGGCGAATTCCATTACCCCATCCGCAACGACAACCGCTCCATCGGCGCGCGAGTATCCGGTGAAATCGCGCGGCGCTATGGCAACGACGGCTTCGAGGACCATCCGCTGGTGGTGCGACTGCACGGGACCGCCGGCCAGAGCTTCGGTGTGTGGAATGCCGGTGGCCTGCACCTGTACCTCGAAGGGGATGCCAACGATTATGTAGGCAAGGGCATGGCGGGCGGCAAGATCGTTGTCTATCCGCCGTATTCGGGTGTTTATCCAAGCCAGGACAATGTCGTCATGGGCAATACCTGCCTGTACGGCGCTACCGGCGGGCGCCTGTATGCAGCAGGCCGTGTAGGCGAGCGTTTCGCGGTGCGCAACTCGGGTGCGATTGCCGTGGTCGAGGGTGCCGGCGACCACTGCTGCGAATACATGACCGGTGGCATCGTCGCCGTGCTCGGTGATACCGGTTTAAACTTCGGCGCTGGCATGACCGGCGGCTTCGCATTCGTACTCGATCGCAAGAATGTATTCGTCGATCACTACAACCACCAACTGGTGGACATCCACCGCATCGACAGCGAGCAGACCGAAGCCCACCGCAACCTGTTACACCGGCTGATCGGTGATTTCGTCGCCGATACCGGCAGCCAATGGGGGCAGACGCTACTGGATGACTTTTCAGGCTACGTCACGCGTTTCTGGCTGGTCAAGCCGAGGACGGCGAATCTGGATGCACTGTCGGAAGCGATGGTGCAGGCGGCCTAGCAGAATGCCTCGCCTGGGCCGGCAGGGGGCGCCGGACGCCGCTGGTATCAATCCCTGCGCTGCGGCTGTGTGCAATGCTTGCCTGCGAGGTGCGCGAGAGAAAAACATAGAAAACCCCCAACTGCTATACGTCTGCAAATGGTTCAGCAATGAGGGAAACTTCCGACTTCGGCCCAGACTGTGTAAAAACGCATGACTCGTTATAATCACGCCATCGCCACGGCGTGAGGTAGTCGTGAAGCGTTTCATTGAAGGTGAAGACCGCAACCAGAGCACGTTATTTCCCGAATGCCTGGATGATTACATTTCGGAAGAGAACCCCGTCAGGGTCATTGATGTATTCGTTGATGAGCTTGATCTCACCCGGTTGGGTTTCAGGCGTATCGAGCCAAAGGTGACTGGCAGGCCGGCCTATCATCCATCGATGCTGCTGAAGCTCTACATCTATGCTTATCTCAATCGTGTTCAGTCCAGCCGTCGTATTGAGCGCGAGGCACAGCGCAACGTGGAATTGATGTGGCTGACCGAGCGACTGTCACCCGACCACAAGACGATCGCGGACTTCCGCAAGGACAACAGCCAGGCGATACGGGGTGTGTGTCGTGAATTTATTGTCCTGTGCCGGCATCTGAACCTGTTTACCGAGGCGCTGGTGGTTATTGACGGCAGCAAGTTCAAGGCCGTGAACAACCGTGACCGGAACTTCACGCGCGCCAAGATGAAGCATCGTTTGGCGCAGGTCGAGGCCAGCCTGGATCGTTACTTTGAGCAACTGGAGCGTGCTGACCGCGAGGAATCCTCGATCGCCGAAGACAAAACCGTCCATCTGCTCGATAAGATCGCAGTCCTCAAGAAGGAGATGGCGCGGCTAAAAAAGCTTGAAGTCGAGATGCTCGCGGCACCGGATCAACAGATCTCGCTGACCGATCCGGATGCGCGCGCCATGAAGACCCGGGGCAACGGCATTGTGGGCTATAACGTACAGACCGCCGTCGACGCAAAACACCATCTGATCGTGGCCCATGATGTGACCAACCAGGGCAGTGATCGCACGCAGCTCTCGCCCATGGCCACACAGGCGCGTGAGGCGATAGGCACGGAAGACCTGACGGTGATTGCCGATGCCGGCTACTTCAAGAGCGAAGAACTGTTATCGTGTCACCAGGCCGGCATTACCGCGAACGTGCCGAAGATGGATACCTCTGGCAAACGAGCCAAAGGGTTATTCACAAAAAAGGCATTCCGCTATCAACCTGAAACGAATGAATACCGGTGTCCCGCCAATGAAGTATTGACATGGCGCATGACGTCGGTAGAGCATGGCTTGACGTTGCATCGCTACTGGAGTTCAGCCTGCCCAGGCTGTGCCATGAGGGCACAATGCACAACGGGCAAAGAACGACGGGTTACACGCTGGGAACATGAGGCGATACTCGAGGCCATGCAGGAGCGGCTGGACCGTGACCCACAGATCATGCGGGTGCGTCGACAAACCGTGGAGCATCCATACGGGACGCTAAAAGCGTGGATGGGATCGACCCACTTCCTGACCAGGACGCTGGGTCGGGTGAGCACCGAGATGAGTTTGCATGTGCTCGCCTACAATTTGAAGCGAGTCATGAACATCCTGGGCATCAAGCCGTTAATCCAGGCGATGCTGGCATAGTACCTGTATTCGCCCTGTAAAGCCGGCGTTTTCAACGCCTCACAAGCGTTCTTACGGGGTGAACATACAAAACTATTGCACCGCATCAGGACAGTAGCTGCCGATAATAATCGGTCGAGCGTTCCTGAGAGCGCTTGTGTTTGTCTCTGCTGGACACTTTGATCCGGGGTTTTGAGTTTTCACACAGTCTGGGCCATAAGAAGACATTTACCGACCCGAAATTCGAATGAAAGCGGACATTCAACGACCAAGCTCACGGGCGGCAATGGAGCGCAGCGGAATAGCCGTCCGAGTGCAGCACCTTGTGATATGTTTTATTCGCATTTTCAGGTTTCATTATGCCTGCTTACGGCAATAGGCAGGCGTTCGTTAGATCAGTTTGGCCACTCTTACATATCCCCACGCCGCAAGTATTGACGGCGCAGGGAAATGTATCGAGATTCAGGTTAGGTCGAAACGGTCGGCGTTCATAACCTTGGTCCATGCTGCTACGAAGTCCTGCACGAACTTCTCCTTGTTGTCATCCTGTGCATAGACTTCGGCATAGGCACGAAGGATCGAGTTGGAACCAATTACGAGATCAACCCGCGTCGCCGTCCACTTGACCTTGTCTGTCTTGCGATCGCGGACTTCATACAGGTTGTTGCCGGCTGGTTTCCACACGTAGTTCATATCTGTCAGGTTCAAGAAGAAGTGGTTCGTCAGTGCACCTACGCTATCGCTGAAAACCCCGTGATTCGTACCACCATGGTTGGTGCCAAGTACGCGCATGCCGCCAACTAGTACAGTCATCTCATGGGCGGTTAGTCCCATCAGTTGCGTGCGGTCGAGCATCAATTCTTCCGCACTGACGACATAGTCCTTCTTGAGCCAGTTGCGGTACCCATCATGGATAGGTTCCATCACCTCAAAGGATTCTGCATCGGTCATCTCGTCTGTTGCATCCCCGCGGCCAGGAGAGAATGGAACGTTAGTATCAAAGCCAGCGGCCTTTGCGGCCTGCTCGACACCGACGATACCGGCAAGAACGATCACATCCGCCACGCTTGCACCGCTCTCGGCAGCAATCGGTTCAAGAACTGCCAGCACCTTATTCAGACGCTCCGGCTCGTTACCTTCCCAGTCCTTCTGCGGGGCCAGGCGGATACGTGCCCCGTTGGCGCCGCCGCGCATGTCCGAACCACGAAAGGTTCTTGCACTGTCCCAGGCGGTAGCGACCATTTCGCTGATACTCAGACCGCTGGCCGCAATTTTGACTTTCACAGCCTGAATATCGTAGTCGGTACGTCCTGCAGGAACCGGGTCCTGCCAGATCAGGTCTTCTTGAGGTACATCGGGACCGATGTAACGCGACTTCGGCCCCATGTCACGGTGGGTCAGTTTGAACCATGCCCGCGCAAAGACTTCGGAAAAGTATTCGGGGTCTTTGTAGAACCGTTCAGATATCTTCCGATACTCAGGATCCATCTTCATGGCCATGTCGGCATCGGTCATGATCGGGTTGTAGCGTTTCGTGAGGTCTTCAACATCGACTGGCCTGTCTTCTTCCTTGATGTTGACGGGCTCCCACTGCCATGCACCGGCCGGGCTCTTCTTCAGCTCCCACTCATAGTTGAGCAGTAGGATGAAGTATCCGTTGTCCCACCGGGTCGGATGCGTCGTCCATGCGCCTTCAAGGCCACTGGACACGGTGTCGCGGCCAATACCGCGTTTGGTCTTGTTGACCCAGCCCAGACCCTGGTCTTCGAGATCAGCGGCCTCGGGCACTGGGCCGAGCAGCGTGGCATCTCCGTTGCCATGGCATTTGCCCACCGTGTGGCCACCGGCGGTGAGGGCGACGGTTTCCTCGTCGTTCATCGCCATGCGGGCAAAAGTCACGCGCACATCATGGGCTGTCTTGAGTGGATCCGGATTACCGTCCACGCCTTCGGGGTTGACGTAGATCAGTCCCATCATTACGGCGGCCAGCGGGTTTTCGAGATCGCGTTCGCCGGAGTAACGGCTGCCTTCGCTACCACTGGGGGCGAGCCATTCCTTCTCCGAACCCCAGTAGGTGTCCTTTTCCGGATGCCAAATGTCTTCACGGCCGAAGCCGAAACCGAAGGTCTTCAGGCCCATGGATTCATAGGCGATGGTGCCGGCGTAGGCAATCAAATCGGCCCAGCTCAGCTTGTTGCCGTATTTCTTCTTGATTGGCCAGAGTAGACGGCGCGCCTTGTCCGTGTTCACGTTGTCCGGCCAGGAGTTGATCGGCGCAAAGCGCTGGTTGCCGGTTCCCGCACCACCGCGGCCGTCAGCGGTACGATAGGTACCGGCCGCATGCCACGACATGCGGATCATCAGACCGCCGTAGTGACCCCAGTCCGCAGGCCACCACGCCTGGCTGTCCGTCATCAGCGCGTGCAGGTCTTTCTTGAGCGCGGCCACGTCGAGTTTCTTGACCTCTTCCCGATAATTGAAATCTTCTCCCATCGGATTGGTCTTGGTATCGTGTTGATGCAGAATGTCGAGGTTAAGTGCTTTGGGCCACCATTCCATGATCGACATGCTGCTCTCTGTAGCGCCGCCATGCATCACCGGGCATTTTTTTTCAGACATCGGGGGTCTCCTGATCATTGATTTCGCTATTCGTTACCGAGCATTGGTAGGCCGGCATGCGTGAGTATTGACCAGACTAGTTAATTAGTGAAATCGATTATTTTTACTAATCTGATTGATTTTAGCTATTCTAAGTAAAGTCCTCTGACCACCGGCTCAATACTCCGATTTTAAAAATAGGCGGGCACTTCAGGTGACTGTTTTGTAATAATTAAAAGGATTATGGTCGGATAATTGGATGACTTATACGACTGTCCTTTTTCGAATCGTTGATATTGTCGTGTTCAAATTCATCGGTATCTGGCTATCCAACTACCAAGGGCCAAAATTCGCTGAACGTCCGCTTTGGAGCAAGAAACCAGAATGGCCGGAACGGGTCGTCTCCCGCCTATTAGCCGATCCGAATACAAGCGCCGGCTAAACTTCCTGAACCGGCCAAAACACGTCATTCGTCGCGATGATGTAAAACGGCGACCCTCAAAGCAAAGGTCGCCGCTGATAGTGCCT
>Ga0210112_1000431_pt1 | contig 11477 bp, 10 predicted proteins | sample Joice_ThreeSqC_D_FD_184875 | JGI IMG/M metagenome (GOLD analysis project Ga0210112, IMG submission 184875) | Wetland microbial communities from San Francisco Bay, California, USA, that impact long-term carbon sequestration - Joice_ThreeSqC_D2... | ecosystem: Environmental > Aquatic > Marine >... | reverse complement strand
CTCTTCCCGACGCGGCGTACTTCAGGAAATCCGAAGTATAGCCAAATCCGGACAAAAACCTATCCGCATCCGGGTGCAAGCGTTACCCCTGGGCAGGCAGATCACTGCGGCCGCCGTTCTTTCCGGATGACGAGCGACCTAGAAGCCAATCAATTCAGCATGAAGTCCATGCTTCTTTGCTGCATCCAGGAACTCGCTGGAATTGATGACATCCGGGTTATATTCAATCAGCATTAAATGCGGTTGTTCGTCATGACACGCTGCAGCAAATACACCATCCATTGCCAGCAGTACATCACGGAATTTCTCGCGCTCATCATGCGTCGTACCTTCATCGATATGGAAAGTCACCTCTGCGAGTCTGGGATCCATAATGGGGTCTCCTGCTTCAGGCCTGAACTAAAAGATACATTTGATATTTAGCAGCAATACCGTGCACGTGCCTTGATGTGAATTAACATGTTCGCAATAAATCAACGTTTCGTCATCAGAAACCGGGTAACCCGTGCATGACGAGGCGAGCGGGAAATCGATGACAGTGATGTGAGCGTTCGGGGAGAATAACGGGTTCTATCTGACGGGAAGGAAGGTAACAACGGGCCGGTTTCAGGCCGCCGCATCAGCAACATGATTACCCGGACAGTCTCCTAGCTCACCCACACCCGCGCGTTGCGGAACAGGCGCAGCCACGGCCCGTCCTCGCCCCACTCCGCCGGATGCCAGGAATTCGTGACCGTGCGGAACACGCGTTCCGGATGCGGCATCATGATGGTGACGCGGCCGTCCGTGCTGGTCAGCGCCGTGATGCCGAGCGGCGAGCCGTTCGGATTGACGGGGTAACGCTCGGTCGCCGCACCGAAGCCGTCCACATAGCGCGCCGCGACCAGCCCGTGCGCCAGCACGTCCGCCGCACCGGCCGCGCCGAACTCGGCACGGCCCTCGCCGTGCGCCACCGCGATCGGCAGGATCGAGCCTGCCATGCCCGCGAGCAGCACCGAGGGCGAATCGAGTATCTCCAGCTGTGAAAAGCGCGCCTCGAACTGTTCGGATTCGTTCCTGACAAAGCGCGGCCAGTCGCCTGCGCCCGGTATCAGTTCCTTCAGGCTCGACAGCATCTGGCAGCCGTTGCAGACCCCGAGCGCGAAGCTGTCCGGACGCTCGAAGAACGCCGCGAACATGTCGCGCAGCTCGGCGTGGAACAACACCGACTTGGCCCAGCCCTGGCCGGCACCAAGCACGTCGCCGTAGGAGAAGCCGCCACAGGCCACCAGCCCCTTGCAGGTCTCCAGCGAGGCACGCCCCGATAGCAGGTCGCTCATGTGCACGTCGACGGCCTCGAAGCCGGCACGGTGAAACGCCGCGGCCATCTCGACCTGCCCGTTGACGCCCTGCTCGCGCAGGATGGCGATACGCGGCCGCACCCCGGTCATGATCAGCGCGGCGGCCACGTCCTCCCGCGCATCGAAACCCGGCACCGGCCGTATGCCCGGATCGTCGGCCAGCAGCAGGGCATCGAATTCCTGTTGCGCACAGGCCGGGTTGTCGCGTAGTCCCTGCATGCGGTACGTGGTCTCAGACCACGCACGCTGCAGGTCGATACGTGACTCCCGGAACAGGCTGTTTTCCCCGGCGCTGATCTCCACGCGGTCGTTCTCGTTCAGGCGGCCGATCGCGTGCGTGTCGGCCTCCAGCCCATGCGCTTTCAGGATGCGCATGACGGCACCCATGTCGGCATTGCGCACCTGCACCAGCGCGCCGAGTTCCTCGGTGAACAGCGCGGCAACAGGATCGCTGCCCAGCCCCTCGATGTAGACCGACGCGCCGACATGCCCGGCGAACGCCATCTCGCAGAGGCAGGCAAACAGGCCGCCGTCGGAGCGGTCGTGATAGGCCAGCAGCAGGCCCTGCCGGTTGAGCATCTGGATGGCGGCGAAGAAGCCCTTGAGCAATGCCGGATCGTCGACATCCGGGGGCGTGGCGCCGACCTGCCTGTACACCTGCGCCAGCGCCGAGCCGCCCAGGCGGTTGCGTCCCCGCCCCAGGTCGATCAGCAACAGTTCGGTCGGGCCGGCATCGGTGCGCAGTTGCGGGGTCAGCGTGCGGCGCACGTCGCTGACCTTCGCAAAGGCGGACACGATCAGCGACAGCGGCGCCGTCACCGCCCGGTCCACACCATCCTCGCTCCACACCGATTTCATCGACATGGAATCCTTGCCGACCGGGATGGCGATGCCGAGTGCGGGACACAGCCCGGCACCGACCGCCCTGACCGTGTCGTACAGGATGGCGTCCTCGCCGGGATGACCGGCCGGCGCCATCCAGTTGGCCGACAGCACGATGTGGCCGATAGCGTCGATCGCGCTCGCCGCGATATTGGTCACCGCCTCGCCCACGGCCATGCGCCCGGCGGCCGGGCCATGCAGCAGCGCCAGCGGCGTGCGCTCGCCCATGGCCATGGCCTCGCCGGTAAAGACCCGGTAGTCGGACGCCGTGACCGCGACATCGGCAACCGGCACCTGCCACGGGCCCACCATCTGGTCGCGCACCACCATGCCGGTGACCGAGCGATCGCCGATGGTGATGAGGAAGGTCTTGTTCGCCACTGCGGGCAGGCGCAGCACGCGGTACGCCGCCTCGCGCACGTCGATACCGGCGCACGCAAACTCGGCATGCCCGACGTTCACGCGCCGCACGTCGCGCTGCATCTTCGGCGGCTTGCCCAGCAGCAGGCTCATCGGCAGGTCGATCGGCGAATTGTCGAAATGACTGTCGCTCAGCAACAACCGCTGCCGCTCGGTGGCCGTACCGAGCACCGCGTACGGACAGCGTTCGCGCCGGCACAGGCGCTCGAAGATCTCCAGGCTCGACTTGTCGATGGCCAGCACATAGCGTTCCTGTGATTCATTGCACCACACCTGCAACGGCGTCATGCCGGGATCGTCGTTGGGAATGGCGCGCAACTCGAAGCTGCCGCCGCGGCCGCTGTCGTTGACCAGTTCCGGCACGGCATTGGACAGGCCGCCGGCACCGACATCGTGGATGGAGATGACCGGATTGTCGTCACCCAGCGCCCAGCAGGCATCAATGACCTCCTGCGCACGGCGTTCCATTTCCGGGTTGCCGCGCTGCACCGAGGCGAAGTCGAGCTCCTCGGCACTGGTGCCGCTGGACATGGACGAGGCGGCACCGCCGCCCAGCCCGATCAGCATGGCCGGGCCGCCGAGCACCACGATCGGCGTACCGGCCGGGATGGCGTCCTTGTGCACGTGTCCGGCGCGGATCAGGCCGCAGCCGCCGGCCAGCATGATCGGCTTGTGATAACCGCGCAGTTCGGGGCCATTTGCGCCGGGCACCTGTTCCTCGAAAGTGCGGAAATAGCCGCACAGATTGGGACGGCCGAATTCGTTGTTGAAGGCAGCCGCGCCCAGCGGCCCCTCGAGCATGATCTCCAGCGCCGAGGCGATGCGTGCCGGCTTGCCGTGATCGGTTTCCCAGGGCTGTTCGAAGCCGGGAATGCGCAGGTTCGACACGGAAAACCCGCACAGTCCCGCCTTGGGCTTTGCGCCGCGGCCGGTCGCCCCCTCGTCGCGGATCTCGCCGCCGGAACCGGTGGCCGCGCCCGGGAACGGCGAGATGGCCGTGGGGTGATTGTGCGTCTCGACCTTGACGACGAGGTGCGACGCTTCACCGTGTTCCGTATAGGTGTGATCGCCCGGGCGCGCAAAAAAGCGCTGCACCGGGTAGCCCTCGAGCACGGCCGCGTTGTCGCTGTAGGCGGACAGGATACCGGCCGGGCTGGCCCGGTAGGAGGCGCGGATCATGCCGAACAGGCTGTCGTCCTGCGCCTGCCCGTCGATCAGCCAGTCGGCATTGAAGATCTTGTGACGGCAGTGTTCCGAGTTGGCCTGCGCGAACATCATCAGCTCGATGTCCACCGGATTGCGGCCGAGCGCGGTGAAGTTTTCCAGCAGGTAATCGATCTCGTCCGCTGACAGCGCCAGGCCCAGCTCGCGGTTGGCGGTCTCCAGCGCGGTACGCCCGCCACCCAGCACGTCGATGCGTTCACAGGGTGCCGGCACCGCGTGCCGGAACAGTGCATGCGTATCCTCGATGTCGAACAGCACGGTCTCCGTCATGCGATCGTGCAGCAGCGGCAGCAGGCCATTGTGCTGCCGCCGGCCCGGTGCACTGCCCGCCGGCAGCACGAGGGTATAGACGAGGCCGCGCTCCACGCGGCGCACCTTGTCGAGTCCGCAATTGTGCACGATGTCGGTGGCCTTGCTCGACCACGGCGAGATGGTGCCCGGACGCGGCACCACAATGAACGTCGGGCCTTCAGCCTGCGCGGCCGGCTGGCGTGGCCCGTAGTGCAGCAGTTTCTCCAGGATGTCGCGTTCGTGCGCGGTGAGCGGCTCATCGAGCTCGGCGATGTGCAGGTAGTCAGCGCCTAGTCCCGCCAGTTCCGGCAATTGTTCGCGGCACTGTTCGAGCAGCTTGTTGAGGCGGAATTCAGAGTGGGCGGGACAACCGCGCAGGTACAGCATTACGACTCCGGGACAGGACCTCCGTGAAGCGGGGAATGATACTGGATCACCCGGGCAAAGTCAGCGCGAACGGCGCGGCGGCGTGTGACCATCGGCCTTCCCGCTGGCCCGCCAGATGACATGATCATTCAGGTTATTGCGAGCGCGATGTACTGGGATGTACTAGTGCCGCGGGAGGCAGGGAGAAGGTGTAACCGGGAACCGGTCTCACCTTCTCCCTGGATTCGCACCGCCTGCATTCCTGCAGTCGCAATGACAACACGCAGGATGCCCTAGCCGATTTCCCGCCAGTCGAGCCCGGCCTCCTGGTCGGCGATGCCGATCCAGTGCGGCTGGCAGGACAGCGCATCCGCCAGCGCCGTGCGCGCCAGCTCAGGGCGGTTGTTGCTGTCACTCAGGTGGGCGGCAGCGAGGTGCTGCAGGCGCGAGGTGTCCAGGCGTGCCAGCAGTTCCCCGGCCTGGGCATTGCTCAGGTGGCCGAACGGGCCACCGACGCGCTGTTTCAGGATGGCCGGATACGGTCCGCTCGCCAGCAGCTGCGCATCGTGGTTGCATTCCAGCAGCAGCGCGTCACAGCGGTCGAGGCAGTCGATGATATGCGGCGTCATGCGGCCGGTATCGGTGATCACGCCCAGACGACGTGCGCCATCGGCGAATACATACTGGCACGGCTCGCGTGCATCGTGCGGTACGGTAAACGGGGTGACCTCCAGGTCATCGACGGAAAATGCCCGGTGGCCATCGCAATGGCGCACATCGGGCATATCGTTGTCGCGCAGCATGCGCCACGTCCCGCGCGTCAGCCAGACCGGCAGGCCGTACTTGCGTGCCAGCGCGGGAACACCGCGCACGTGATCGCCGTGTTCGTGCGTCACCAGCAGCGCGGTCAACTCCTGTGCGGAACGGCCGAGCCGCCCCATACGACGCTCGGTCTCGCGGCAGGAAAACCCGCAATCCACCATCACCAGCGTGTTACCCGCCTCGACCAGGGTGGCATTGCCGCGACTGCCACTGCCAAGCGAGGCGAAGCGCATGTCCTGCTAACGGAGCTGTTCTTCCAGCAGGGTCAGGATACGTTTCGCGGTGGAACCGGAATCGCGCTCGCCCTGCTTGTTCCTTACGATGACGTGCGTGTCCGGGCCGCTGGCCTGCAGCTCGATGCGGTACTCGTCGCCGCCCTTGTCATCGTCTGACGACCAGAACGCCAGCTTGCTGAGAATACCCTTCTTGTTCTGCTCGCCGAGCGGATCGTTGTATTTGACGTAGTAGGTTCCGCTGGACCGGTCGCGGTCCTGCACGGTGAAACCAACCCGGTCGAGCGCCACACCGGTGCGGCGCCAGGCGCGCGAATAGTCTTCCTTGATGATCAGAATGGCACCGCTTTTGTCACTCACCAGTTCCGCGCGCGCCTTTGGTTCCGTGCGCTGCGCCAGCATGGTCTGCGCCTTCTGCTCCTCGACGCCGAGGAATACCAGCATGCGCTTGATCATCTCCGCCTCCAGCTCGGGGTCGGAGGGGCGTGGCTGCCAGGTGGAGGAGGCATCGGCGGCTCCGCCCGTGACAACCTCCTCGACACCGCGGTGGGTCAGGTAGATTTCGGTGGTATCCGCTTCAACGCCCCGTTCCAGGCGCACACGGTATTTGTCACGCGTCGCGGCCGAGTAGACCGAGTCGAGCGCCTTGCCAAGCAGCGAACGTATCACGCCCTGCGGGATGTCGGCGCGGTTCTCTTTCCAGCCGGTTTCGAGAATTCCGAGCCGCGGATCCTCGAGGGTGAGGAGGAAACCCTCCTGCAGCCAGAATTCCCTGACCTGTGGCCAGACCTGATCCGGGGTGCCTTTCACCACCAGCCATTGCTGGTCGCCGTCGCGTTCCACGTGCACGTCGGGGCTTGTCGGCAGCACACCGGTGGACTCGCGTGCCGGCTGCGCGGCACCGAATTCCGACAGCGTGGCCTGTGCCGCATCGAGACGGTCAGGCGCCTCGTTGATGGTGGAGGAAGACAGTTCCGGCGGCACTTCGAGGGTGTCGGTCGCCTTGCTCTTCTTGTAGTCGATCTTTTCGCGTCCCGGCGCCACTTTGTCCATGGTGCCGCACGAGGCCAGCAGCAGCCCGGCCAGCATGATCCCGAAAGCTCCGGATAAGGATTTGCACTGCATAGATTTACCCTGCTGTTAGCGACACGCCGGCCTGCCGGAGTGCCTGCCTGATTGTTTCGTGATACCCCTCCGCCAGCGGCGTCAATGGCAGTCGAATGCCGGGAGGGATCATACCCATTTCGTGCAGCGCCCACTTGACCGGGATCGGGTTGGACTCGACAAACAGTGTACGGTGCAGACTTTCCAGCCGGCTGTTGATCGCCTCCGCCGCCTGCCGGTCGCCGCGCATGGCCGCCATGCAAAGTTCGTGCATCGCGCCCGGCGCCACGTTGGCCGTCACGGAAATATTACCCTTGCCGCCCATCAGCATCAGTTCCATGGCCGTGGCGTCGTCGCCACTGTACACGGCGAAGTCCGCCCCGCAGCGCTGCATGATGTCACGCGCACGCTCGAGATTGCCGGTCGCCTCCTTGATGCCGATGATGTTGCCGACCTTCGCAAGCCGCTCGACCGTTTCCGGCAACATGTCGCAGGCGGTGCGCCCGGGTACATTGTACAGAATCTGCGGCACCGGCACGGCCTCGGCAATGGCCAGGTGGTGCCGGTACAGCCCCTCCTGGGTGGGCTTGTTGTAGTACGGCGTCACCAGCAGGCAGGCATCGGCGCCGGCCTCGTGCGCACAACGGGTCAGGTCGATGGCCTCGCGGGTCGAGTTCGCGCCGGTGCCGGCAATGACCGGGATGCGACCGGCGGCCATCTCCACGATGCGCCGGATCAGGTGACAGTGTTCGTGCTCGTCGAGGGTCGCGGATTCCCCGGTCGTCCCGACCGCAACCAGGGCATCGGAACGCTGTGATACGTGAAAGTCGACCAGCCGCTGCAGGCTGTCTTCATCGATGGTGCCATCCGCGTGCATCGGTGTCACCAGCGCCACAATACTGCCTTGAAACATTAATGAATTCTCCGCGCACGGAAGGAAACGGACATGTTACTGGCGGCACCTGCGACTGACAAGGCAATCCTGATGGTCGCCGACATATCGCCACGCGGACCGCGGCAAAGGTGGTAAACTGGCCCGGATTACACGCAAGACCTGTAACGTTTCCGGGAAGCCCATGAATGAGCGAAAAATCTGCCAACAAGAATCATTACCTGGTCCTCGCCGCGCTCGGCCAGGATAACACCGGCCTGGTCGACGAGTTTTCCAGATGTATCCTGCAAAGCGGCTGCACCATCAGCGACAGCCGCATGGCCGTTCTGGGCGGCGATTTCGCCCTGCTGCTGCAGGTGGGCGGCAACTGGAACAATATCGCCAAACTCGAGAACCAACTGCCGGGTCTGCAGGAACGGCTCGGACTCACCATCACCGCGCACCGCACCAGCGAACGTACCGGCGGCCAGGACCTGCTGCCCTACGGGGTCGACGTGGTGGCGCTGGACCAGCCCGGGATCGTCCACAACCTGGCCAGGTTCTTTTCCCGGCGCAATATCAACATCCAGGAAATGGTCACCACCAGCTACGCGGCGGCGCATACCGGCACCCCGATGTTTTCGGTTCACCTCACCGTCGAGATCCCGGCGACCCAGCAGATCTCCGCGCTGCGCGAGGAATTCATGGAGTTTTGCGATCAGCTCAATCTCGATGCCGTGATCGAGCCGGTGAAGGGCTGATTACGGGGACAGACCACGATTCGCAATAAAAGGAATATGGGCTCAGATCCACGTTTTTTGGAAGGAGCAGCAGCATGGGCAAGGTGAAGGTTGGCAGCAAGGTTCCCGACTTCCGGCTGCCGGCGACCGGCGACCGGGATATCGCGCTCTCCGACTGCCTGGGAAAGCGGGTGGTCGTCTATTTCTACCCCAGGGACAGCACGCCGGGCTGCACCACCGAAGGACAGGATTTTCGCGACAGCATCCACACCTTCAGGCGACGCAACACCGTGATCCTCGGTATCTCGCGCGACAGCCTCAAGTCACACGAAAACTTCAAGGCAAAGCAGCAGTTTCCGTTCGATCTGCTGTCAGACGCCGAGGAAAAGGTCTGCCGGCTGTTCGATGTCATCAGGGAAAAGAACATGTACGGCAAAAAGGTGGTGGGCGTGGAACGCAGCACCTTCCTGATCGACGAGCAGGGCGTCCTGCGCCGGGAATGGCGCAAGGTCCCGGTCAAGGGTCACGTCGCGGAAGTGCTGGACGCGATCAGGGAACTGTAGGAAAGCAGCGGCACGGAAGACACCCGGCCGTGTGCAAGCCATGCAGATGGCCAGGCAGCCGCCCGCAACCGGCGCTTATTCCGCTGCAGACGCAGCACTGCCGGTATCGGGCGGCGGCTCGTCCCTGGCCTTGCGTGGCCAGGCCTGCATGACGGCCTGCACCAGGGTGGCGAGTGGAATGGCAAAGAACACCCCCCAGAATCCCCACAGTCCTCCGAACACGAGAATGGCGATGATGATCGCGACCGGATGCAGGTTCACGACCTCGGAAAACAGCAGCGGCACCAGCAGGTAGCCATCCAGCATCTGCAGCACGACATAGGCCGTCAGCAGCCAGCCGAACTCGGGGCTCCAGCCCCACTGGAACCAGGCGATCATGGCCACGGGCAAGGTGACCACCGTCGCGCCGATGTAGGGAATGATCACGGACAGGCCGACCATGGTCGCCAGCAGCAGCGCGTATTCCAGGCCCATCACCCGGAAGGTCACGAACGCCGTGACACCGACGATGAAAATCTCCCACACCTTGCCGCGCACGTAGTTGGATACCTGGATGTTGACGTCCTTCGCGACCACGTCGACCAGCCGGCGCTGCTGTGGCAGCCGGTGGCTGAACCATTCCATGATGTGGTACTTGTCCTTGAGGAAAAAGAACGCCAGTACCGGCACCAGGATGATGTACACCAGGATCGTGATCAGCCCGAACACGGCCGGCAGCGACAGTGACAGCACGCGCTGGCTCAGTTCGGTAATTTCCGCGCGAATGGTCACACCCAGGTCGCTCACCTGCTCGACCGTGAACATGTTCGGGTATTTTTCCGGCAGCTGCAGCATCAGTCCCTGGACCAGCCCGATGATATCCGGCAACTGCCGGACAAGTTGCGTGATCTGCGTCGACAGGCGCGGCACCAGCCAGAACAGTGCAAACACCAGGAAGGACATGAACAGCACGAACACGAGCAACACGGCGGTGAAACGCGGCGCACCCAGCTGGTGGATCTTCTCGACCACACCGTCCAGCAGGTAGGCGATCACCACACCGGCCAGCACCGGCGCAAGCATCTGGCCCAGGGTGAGCATGACAATAAACCCCGCGGCCAGCAGCACGGCCAGGATAACGGCCTGCGGGTCGGACATGGTCCGATGGTACCATTCGTACACGATATTCAAGGATCAGCCTCTCGTTCCGGATTTCAGTTGCCGGTAATGCTCAGCGAAGATGTCTTCCAGTTCATCGATGACCTGCGCGGCATCGGTGCCGCGCATGATATGGGTCGCCACGATATCCGATGTGGCGCCCAGCATCTCGCTCTTGTCCAGCATCGGGTAGGTGCGCGCAAGCCGCTTGAGTCCGGCCACGATCGATTCCTTCGCGGGACGCTCGATGGCCTCGGGTTCGGGTATCGAGCGCGCCGCCTGCGGCACGGTGTGCGGCGATGCCGGCGCACGCGCAGCGAGAAATTCCGCAAACGCCAGCAGGCTTGCCTGGTCCGCGGCTTCCAGCCGGTTGAACAGCTCGAGCAAATGCCGTTGTGTGCTCATGACAGGGTCGATCCAGGTACGTGGCTCGCCACTCTCCTAGCCATCATCCCGGTGAGACAGGCAATAGGCACGCGCGAATTCCAGCAGCTCGTCCATGGCGCGCTGGCGAAATTTCTGTTTCTGGTGCACGAAGGAGAACGGGCGCTCCAGCGGCGGGGCAAGTTCCAGCGCAACCAGCGTACCGAGTTGCAGCTCCTTGTGAATGGTCACCTCAGAGACGATGGACACGCCCATGCCCGCCTCCACCGCGCCCTTGATCGCCTCGGGGCTGCCCAGCTCCATGGCAATATTGAGATCGGTCGCCTTGAGGCCGGCATCGGCGAGGTATTCCTCGATCACCTCGCGGGTACCCGAGCCTTCCTCGCGCGCGATGAAGGCGTGATTCTGCAGATCCTCCAGGCTGACCTTGCCCATGTCCGCCAGCGCATGCTGCGGCGGCACGATGGCGACCAGGCGGTCGTTGCGGCAGTTCTCGACGACCAGGTTCTTGTTCACCACCGGCGCCTCGACGACGCCCAGGTCGATATCGTTGTTCTCGACCATGTGCACGATACCGTCCGAATTGGACACCTTGAGATGCACGTTCACATCCGGGTATTTTTTCTTGAAGTCACCCAGCAGCGACGGCAGCATGTATTCCGCGATGGTGGTGCTGGCACCGATGATCAGCACCCCGCTGATCTCGCCGGTCATGTCGCGTACGGCGTTGTCCATCTTGGCATACAGGTCGAAGATCTGCGCTGCGTACTCGTACACGCGCTCGCCGGCGTCGGTCAGGCTGATACGGTTGTGGGTGCGGTCGAACAGGCGGGTATTGAAGTATTCCTCCAGCTGGCGCACCTGGAAGGTCACCGCCGGCTGGGTCATGTGCAGACTCTCGGCCGCCTTGGTAAAACTGAGCAACCGGGCAACGGTATGAAAAACCTGCAATCTGCGATCCGCCATGTTTTTTCCTGTCCTCGCCGCAGGCCTCGACGCCTGCCGTGCATCTTTCTAAGTCATTGAGACTATAAAGTAAACAGAAATCAGACTCCAATGCTGCCCGGCTACGCGCAATGCTGGCCGCAGGTGCATGGTCG
>Ga0210112_1000429_pt1 | contig 11500 bp, 8 predicted proteins | sample Joice_ThreeSqC_D_FD_184875 | JGI IMG/M metagenome (GOLD analysis project Ga0210112, IMG submission 184875) | Wetland microbial communities from San Francisco Bay, California, USA, that impact long-term carbon sequestration - Joice_ThreeSqC_D2... | ecosystem: Environmental > Aquatic > Marine >... | reverse complement strand
GTGAACGATTTTGCCGGTTTCACCCAGATGTAATTTGACCCGCCCCATCAGTAGAATATAAAAACACCCGGCCGGATCTCCCCTCAGAAAAAGATAGGACCCCTCGCCATAGGATTCCTGGATGGCGATATCCATAATAGCGTTCATGCAATCCCTGCTCAACCCCCTTAACAGATCAGCTTTTTGAATATCCATCTTTCCTCCTCCCCTGCCCGAGGTTAAAAAGATCAAATTATCTTATGTCGCATATATGACGAAAGTGCATCAAAAATTCAAGCAATTCTTGCATCAACGACCATCCCGTTCAGAGCACAGGATCGATTGATAAAAGTTGCCCTATTGACTTTGGACATTTGACAACCATTTTTTATGAATAATGAAACTTTTTGAAGAATTTATTGCACCAAGGATCACGAATTTTATCTGCAGCCATAAGGCCTTCACGGGACAGCGCAAGAAGGTGGTACCCCTGGCCAGGGGCCGGGTACTGGAAATCGGAATCGGCACCGGCCTGAATCTTGGATTTTACGATCCTGACAAAGTAGACCACGTCTGGGGGCTCGATCCTTCGGCAGCCATGTGGAAGATGGCTGACCCGGCAGGCGTTAAATTTGACGTTGAGTTCCTGCAGGCATCGGCTGAAAGGATACCGCTGGATGATGGCAGTGCCGATACGGTTCTGGTCACCTACACGCTTTGCAGTGTAAGCAATGTCATCGAAGCACTGATAGATATGCGACGGGTGCTTAAACCGGGCGGGGAGCTTGTATTTTGTGAACATGGTGCCGCCCTGGATGAGAATGTGAGGAAGTGGCAGGAGCGCTTAAACCCTTTCTGGTCAAAACTGGCAGGCGGCTGTAATTTGAATCGATCAATGCCAGCGCTTATCGAACAGGGCGGCTTCAGGATTCGAACAATGGAGACGATGTTTCTTCCGGTATGGAAGCCCGCTGCCTTCAACTACTGGGGCACCGCCGTGTAGATTGGGGCGGGCCCGCCCTCCAGGCAGAGTGAAGCGAACAGGCCTTCGAGCCTGAAACAGGGTCTAACTATTTTGCAGACTCTTTAAGTCTCCTGATTCTCTCCCTGGCAAAATCATATTCCAGCCAGTCATCCAGGAAGGACCCCATGGCTTCCCTGTAATGCCTGGCCGCCTTTTTCTTCTCGCCGGACCCTTCATCCCAGAAACCCATTATGGTGTAAGCGGTAATGAGCCGCTCCGGGCTTTCTCCCGCCATATCTTTCAGCGCCTTTTCGGTTTGTTTGCCCAGAAGATATTCACTGATAGTTAAAAACCAGGGGTCCCTGATCCGGCGCTCATATTCTTCCAGAGCCTGACGGGTTTTCTGATCTTTTCCCTCATAGTTGAGAATACATGCCTCAAGAAGCCCGATGCCCATACGCCGCGCATTCTGACGGGCCTTGGTTTGTAAAAGGACATGGATGTACGCGAGTGATTGGGACCAGTTCTCATCGGCAGCGCTGTAATAAATCATTGCGGTCAGGATACTGCGGTTGTCGGGCAGAATCACATGGGTTTTCTCCAGCGCCTGCAGTTTGTCATTTATCCCGGCAGTTGTATCTGCGATTTTCAAATACAGGGCAACCATCTGCTCGGCCCCCTCGGCCTTGGCTTTTTGCCCATCCTTGACCTTCTGATCGAATTGCTTTATTTCCGTTTTATATTTGTTCCACTGGGGTTCTGATTTGAGGAGCGCGCGGCGTCTTTTTTGCAGTTGATCCAGCTGGGCCTTTGCAAGAAAAAATTCCCAGGCATCGGTGCCGGCGGACAGAACAGCCTCCTTTACCAGTTCTTCCGCCCGCGGCCAATCCTGGCGCTTTGAATGCACGAGACTTGCAATATAATACAGCCAGCTCTTTTCGGTTGCATTATACCAGCTTTGCAATGCAGTTTGTTCATCAACCAGGTTTTCTAAAACCCATGTCAGATATCCTTGAAACTCAGCCGGTGATCGCCAGTCCAGATCAATTAAATAAGGGCGCTGGGTGCTACCCTCCATATTTCCAGTCAGATAATCAATAAGGTAAAGCATAAACCTCGCCGAATAATCCTGGGTATCCATGGAAAGCGCCTGGGAAAACAGTTTTTGGGCCCCTAAATAATCGGCCGTACAAAAATGCATCATCCCGGCAGCCGTATTCAATGCCGGCTGGAGACTGTTGGCGAGTTTTTCGTCGGCCAATTTTACTGCATCTGCCCAGCGACCTTCGGCAGCGATATCACGAATTTTTTTCAGGTCGTCTTCTGCGGAAAAATCCAGCACCCCGTTCCATTTGACCTGGCCGGCCTTCAGCTCAATCAATAAATCCGCGGCTTTGGTAATGGGCAACACCATTCCCAAATCCCACACGGGGGTGGCCATGGGGGTGAATCCCTGACTCATATCCATGGCAACCCCGGAGACGATACCGATCACTTTACCGCGGGAATCAATCACCGGGCCCCCGCTGTTGCCCCCATGAAGGGAGGCATCTACCTGGATAAGATTTTCAAAAGTGCGCCTCACATTCCCCCGGGTCACGCTGACATTAATCGTGTCTGCCTGGGTGCGACGCCCCAGGGGAAATCCCAGATTAATGAAGGGTGAAAGCTTGGGAATCTGCTGGGGATCCATACCTAGGTCGATCGGCAGGGGCTTCAGTCCCTCGGGGACACGATCAATTTTTAGCACGGCAAAATCATCTCGCAGGGGAGAGGTGACCAATTGTCGTGTTTGCATCGGCGGCTTGGCAACGCCGGCAATAGCCAACCGTGGTTCTGCTTCGGTACTGTAAGCGGTGTCGATGAAAAAGACATCCGACAGTTCCGGACTCGACAACATACGTGCCCCCTGGTTGAAGGCTTTGGCTCCTTCAAACCACAGAAAGATGCGGTACTTGAAGACCGGGGTCATACCTCCGGCTTTGAGCTGTTCGGCCGTTGCAAATAGGCTGGTGTCTTCCAGCCAGGGGCACACCACGTGGCGGCCGGTCAGCAGGTAACCGTCGCTGTCAACCAAAAAGGCCGTCCCTTCGGACATGTTATGGTAAAACTGACCTCCATCCGCCTCCAGCCAGTATTCGGTTACCAAAAAGGCCACTGACCGGGCATATTGGTTGGCATAAGATTCGAAACTGGCTGAAGAACCATCTTCCTTGCGGGCCAATTGAAACCAGGCTAGAATACCGGCGATAATTAATATCGTGACGGCTGCAGCCAGCAGTTTGACGATTTTATTGAGCCTGGAAACCGTGCGCACCGGTGCAGCCGCGGGCGTGGCGGTTTCTGCCCGAGCTTTGTCGGCTTCACCGGCTTTAATCTTGGCCAAAGACTCAGCAACTTCTGCCATGGACCGGGGCCTCATGTCCGGGTCATCGGCCAGCATAACCTTTAATAAAACGTTTAGTTCGGAAGGAAGCTCCAGTTCGTCAAGCTTGGCCCGGAAATCCCTGGTTTCAAGATCGGCTGTCAGCAATTCGACAAAGATTTTTGCCAGGGACCATATCTCGCTGCGATAATCAAGGGGTCGCTGGTTAACGATATCCGGGTGGCAATCCAGCAGATTCTTGAGCATGGGACCGGGTCTGTTCAGCTTCGGATCAAAAAATCGGGAAAGCTTGTAGTCGATTTTAATCGCAAATTCCTCGCTGCCCTCTTTGATCGCAATGATGTCATTCAATATGAGGTGGGGAATAAAGTGGCCCTTTTCATGGAGAACTGCAAGGATGGATGCCATCTGGTAAAACAAATCGATCAGGACCGATCGGTCCCGGAGTTTGCCGGAAGCAAGTAAAGAGCCCCAGCTTTCGGAATTGATCCACTCGCTGATCCGGTACCATAATCCATCAGATGATTGCCGGATAGCATGATGCCTGACAAAACCCTCGTGGGGTAATTTTCTGAGTTCCTCCAGCTCTCGTTTCAACCGCCAGACAACTTTTTCATCGACCCCGGATTCAGGGGTGAACAGGCGGATCATGACCAATTCCTGGGTACGCTCGCGTATCGCCCGGCAGAGAAAACTGGAATGGCCTTCGTGGAGAACATCGACAATACGGTAATCATCAATGTATTTTCGCCCTTGGCCAATAATACTGCCGCAGGTGGGACAGGTGGTGATTTCTTCCGCCACCGATTGATCGCATTGTGGACAAAGTTTCATAGGCCGAGAACTTATAGAATGAAGACAGGACAGGTGGAATGAAATTCGCGCTCTGATCAGGGTGTCAAAGGGTTGAATATTTGTACTCTTATCAATATATTATAGATAACCTGCGGAAATGTGTCAAGCGGGTCGTCTGCTTGCCGAGAGTCGGATTAGGGTACGGATTACCGGCAAGAACGCCAATGACGAGTTTCCAACAAACGATATCGGTGGTAGAATGTCAGGAAAAGGGAATTTTCACCGCAGGCGCACAGAGCGCAAAGTTAATTTGGCGAATAAATAAAAATCTTTGCGTCCTCTGCACCTGGACGAGCGTAGCCAGTGGGCGGTGAATTCATATCTAATAAGAATTAACTCAGTTGTAATTGGATGGTGTCATGCCAAAAACTTTTTTGCAGATAATTTGTATCACCCTCTCCATCCTGGGTGCTGCTCATTCCCAGGCAGGCGTGAAAAACCCGGATACCTTTGTGCTGGCCACTTACGGTACCCTGCGCACCCTGGACCCTGCGGTCTGCTATGACACTACGGGTTCTCAACGTATCTGGAATATATACGAAACCCTGGTATTTTTCGACGGGTCCCATACCGATCGATTTGTTCCGGTGCTGGCCACAGAAGTTCCGACCCTTGAAAACGGAGGGATATCTGCGGACGGCAAAACCTATACGTTTACGATTCGCAAAGGTGTCAAATTTCAGGAAGGTGGAGACCTCACACCGGAAGATGTGGCCTATTCCTTTAAACGTAACATGATTGTGGATCCGGACGGCGGTCCCATGTGGATGCTGCTCGAGGCCTTAACCGGTCATGGGTCAACCCGTGACAAAGATGCAAAAATCATTCCGGGCATTTTTGAAACAATTGATAAAGCGGTCATGGTAAACGGCGATCGCGTGATTTTTTATCTTGCGCGGCCGTTTCCACCTTTTATGGGTATTCTGGCTTACTCGGCTTCAGCGATCCTGGACCGCGAGTGGGCTATTTCCAAAGGATGCTGGAACGGCGATATCCGTCAGGCGGCCGGGTACAACAACCCCCCGCCCGGTCATGAACCCCTTCAAAAAATAACCAACGGCACCGGTGCCTTTAAAATGAAACTCTGGCAGCCTTCCAATCAGTTCATCTTCGAACGCCATGACGGTTACTGGGGCACCCGGCCGGCATTGAAAACTGCCATCGTTAAATACGTCAAGGAGTGGAGCACCCGCAAACTCATGCTCCAAAACGGTGATGCCGACCGGGTCACGGTAGACATCCCCTATGTCCCTGAAGTGGAGGCCATACCAGGGCTGAAGCTGTATAAAACACCGCAGCTGTCGCTTACTGCCGCTTTGTTCTGCCAGAAAGTCGACCCGACCGGCAATCCGAATATCGGCAGCGGCAATCTGGACGGCAACGGGATCCCGGTCGATTTTTTTGCAGATATTAATGTCCGCAAAGCGTTTTTGCATGCCTTTGACCGGCGGACATATAAAGAAGATGTATTCAATAACCTGGTAATTATGCCCTCCAGCCCCAATATTGAAGGCCTGCCGTACCGCATCGAAACGCCGGTCTATGAATTTGATCTTCAAAAATCAAAAGCATACCTGCAAAAGGCCCGGGGAGGGGAAATCTGGCAAAAAGGTTTTAAAATGATCATCGCCCACAACACCGGTAATGAAATGCGGGAGTCCGCCGCCCTGATGCTGGCTGAAAATATCATGTCCCTCAATCCTAAATTTCACATTGAAATCCGCAATGTCGAGTGGAAGGACTATCTGGTTCAGTACCGCAACTTTATGTATCCGATTTTCATCACCGGCTGGGCTGCCGATTATGCCGATCCTCACAACTTCCTGTACACCTTCATGCATTCCCAGGGCTCTTACGGCCGCTTTATGGCTTACGAAAATCCGGAAGTTGATCAGCTTTGCGAGGCGGGTATCGCCACCGTCAATCCGACCCGGCGCGCGCAGATTTATGCCAAACTCCAGCACCTGTGGTATGAAGACGCCATCGGCATTCTATTATATCAGCAGATCAATGTTCGGGCTTACAGGGATTATGTGCACGGTTACGTGCCCAACGCCATCCTGACAGACGCCTGGGAAGATTTGAAGCGGCTTTACAAGAAATAAAAGCGACAGGTGTTGCTGTCTTTAGAAAACTGAAAAGCTTGTAATCGTTTAGGCTTAGATGCTTTCAGGCATCCCAGCCTTCCGGCTTCAAGCAGTCCGGGAGGCTCGACCGACCAGCTTTTTCCCAAGTGCTTCTGCCTGCTGCATCAATGCGGTATTTGATTTAATCTCCCCGGGTTTATCCGCGCTGCCGTAAACCATCCCGACGAGATTGGCGCCCACATACCGGGCGGAATCCTGAAAGGTGCGCAGCGCATTCACGCATCCTGAAATGAAGGCATCTTCATCGCCGAAGCTCATGGCAACGGCGATTCTTTTTCCGCTAAAGGCGTCTTTTTTATAGGCCGCAAGTGCAAAACAACGGTCCAAAAACAGCTTGGTCTGGGCCGACATGGAAAACCAGTACACGGGACTGGCAATCACCCAAGCGTCGGCCTCGACCAGTTTGCCGTAGATGGGCTGCATCTCATCATCAATTGCGCAGCCTTTACTGTCCGGCCGTTGACAGGCATAGCACGCCTGACAGGGAGAGATATCTTTGCCGTGCAGGAAAATTTTTTCAGCGCTTGCACCAACGGATTCGGCCCCGGCAATAATCTGATTGGCCAGCGCTGTACTGTTCCCATTTTTCCGCGGACTGCCCAGCAGCACCAGTATCTTTTTGGCTTCAATCTCAGCCATTTCAAGTTCCTTTCTCGTTAATAATTAAAGACGAAATTGGTTTTAGAATCCCAGATTATGTTCGAGAGCAAGGCGCAGACCGATTCAAAAGCGGAGCGTACACGTTAGTACGTGAGCATTTTGAATCGGTCTGCAACGCAGTTATCGGACATTAGATGGGGTTATAAAACCAATTTTACTTTAGGCCTCGGGCGGACTTGATAACAACCGCCTCAACCGGAACATCCTGAAAGCTTCCGCGGTTGGTTGTCTTTACGGCGGAGATGGCATCAACAACATCCATCCCCTCGATGACTTTGCCAAAGGCAGCGTAGCCCCAGCCCTGCTGGGTTTTGTTTTTGTGGTTCAAGAAGTCATTGTTGATTGTATTGATGAAAAACTGGGCCGTTGCACTGTGAGGATCGCCCGTGCGGGCCATGGCAATGGTACCGCGATCATTTTTCAGCCCCTTGTCGGCCTCGTTTTTAATAGGTCCCTTTCCGGGCTTGCGCTCCATATCAGCGGTAAAACCGCCGCCCTGGATCATAAAGTTGGGAATCACGCGGTGAAATATGGTGCCGTCATAAAATTTGGCATCGACGTAACTCAAAAAGTTGACCACGGTTTCAGGGGCCATTTGGAGGTAGAGTTCAAGGACGATTTTACCTTTGGTTGTGTCCAGCACCACCTTCGGATTATCACCTGGTTTGTCGGCCGCGCCTGCAGCCAGCGAAACTCCAATAACAATCAGTATCGAAATCATTAATGCTTTCATATTTTCACTCCATTGGGTTTTAAAAATTGTTTGTGATTATTAGGCAATCGAACCGATAATCCAAAACGGACCAATCGATTCATTTTGAGACCGAACCGCGAAACCCTGAACGTTGAACCTTGAACCCGCAGAGCAGATATCATTTTCTAGGATGTTTTGCCAGATCTATTTTGTCTGAAGCGATCACTGACGAGCTTATCCATGTCACTTTTTCGGTGGCAGGCTGCCAGATGACCCGGCCGGACAAATTCGAGCAGGGGCTCTTCCTTCAGACAGCGATCAATCACGAATGGACAGCGGGTGTGGAATCGGCATCCATCCGGCGGATTGAGCGGACTGGGGACATCTCCAACAAGAATGATACGCGGTCGCCGACCCTTTAATTCAGGAATCGGAATCGCCGACAACAGGGCATGGGTGTAAGGATGGACCGGTTGTGTAAAAAGATCCCTGGTATCGGCAATTTCAACGATTTTTCCAAGGTACATCACGGCAACCCGTTGGCTGATGTATTTGACCACCAGTAAGTGATGGGTAACAAACATGAAGGTCAATTGAAGGGTTTGCTGGAGGGATTTAAGCAGGTTCAGTATTTGTGACTGCACGGATACATCCAGGGCCGAGGTGGGCTCATCCAGTACGATAAACTCGGGATCGGTCGCAATCGCCCGGGCCACGGCAATCCGCTGGCGCTGTCCGCCTGAAAACTCATGGGGATACCGCAGCAGGTGATCCCGGGTCAGGCCGACCCGATAAAGCAGTTCAATCACCCGTTTTTCAAGCTCTCTACCGCCCGGACGTTCCCGGACGGTAATCGGTTCGGCAATAATATTTTTAGCCAGCATTCTCGGGTTCAGGGAAGTGGTCGGGTCCTGGAATACCATTTGCAGTTTGCTGCGAATCCCCATTTTTTTCAGAGCCGACTTTTTCGTCCCGGCGATGTCAACCGGTTCTGAATCTTGGCTGCCCTTGCCGTGATAAAACACCTGCCCTGCGGTGGGATCCTGCAGGCGGACAATGGCCTTGCCGGTCGTGGTCTTGCCGCAACCGGATTCTCCAACCACTCCCAGACACTCACCGCGGTATATATCCAGGTCAATACCGTCCAACGCCTTGACCGTCGCAACCTCATGACGCAAAACCCCGCCCAGAATCGGGTAGTACTTTTTAAGGCCTTTTAACTCGAGAATCTTTGGCATATCAAAAAATGGGTTTCAGGTGTCAGTGTTCAGGTGTCAGGCTTCTAACTGGTTTCAGTGTTCAGGTGTCAGGTGTCAGGTTTTCAAAGGACAGAAGACAGATGGTGAAAACGAAAGCTACCGCCCCTATCTGGCTTCTATTTTCGGCCTTCTGTCATCAGTTACCTGACACCTGACACCCGACACCTGAAACCTTATGATTAATAGTTGACTCCTAAGGAACTCCCAAGTTGCTGTGCCCGTAGACGGCTGCGCACATCAGCTTTTCTTTGAGGCGACCCAGTAGCAGGCTACCTGATGGTTTTTGGTCACATCAATCATCTCGGGAAACACCCCCTTGCAGACCTCCATCGCATGCGCACATCGCGGATGAAACCGGCATCCGGGCGGTGGTGTCACCAGGTTGGGCACATGGCCTTCGATACTTTTCAGTTCTTCTTCCATGGCTAATTTAGGAGCCGCTTCCAGCAGGGCACGGGTATAGGGATGTAACGGATTCTCAAACAGTTCTTCAACATTCGCTACTTCGCACAGATTCCCGGCATACATCACGCCCACCCGGTCACAGGTTTCAGCCACCACACCCAGGTCGTGGGTGATCAACAAAATCGAAGAAATCACCTCTTCTTTAAGTCGCCGCAGAAGGTCAAGAATCTGGGCTTGGATTGTTACATCCAGGTTTGAAGTGGCTTCATCGGCAATAAGTAAAATCGGATTGCAGGCCAGCGCGATGGCGATAACAATCCGCTGCTTCATCCCGCCGGATAAATTATGAGGGTATTGATTAGCCACCTGCGCCGCATTGGGGATACCCAGTTTGTCGATGATTTCAATTGAGCACCGGAGCGCTTCTTTTTTAAGGCGCTGTTGCCAGAGTTTGAACAGCGGAAGTTTGTCAAGGATCCGCAGACGAAAATCATCGGGGTTGGTGGCAGCGATCCGGTAAAGGGCCTGCAAAAATCGGTTGAACGGGTTTCGCGAAGTCTCCAATTTTGCCAGGATTGCGGCACTCATCTCCTTTTTCTGATGAAACAGAAAGCTCTCGCTGACCTGTTCGCCAATCCTCATGGTGGGGTTCAGGGCCGCATTCGGCTCCTGAAAGATCATGGAAATACGATCCCCGCGGAGACTCTCCATATAGGCCTCGGGTTGTTCGAGCAGGTCGATACCATCCAGTCGATCTCTTTGATCCAGATAGACAATAACTTTACCGCTCTCGATCCGCCCGGGCTCTTGAATGATACGCATGATCGAGCGAGCGGTAACGCTCTTGCCGCAACCCGATTCACCCACCAGCCCAAAGGTAGACCCGTGATCCACCACCAGGCTCACCTTGTTCAGGGCCTTCACCACCCCTTCATAGGTGTAAAAGTTGGTAACCAGATCAACCGTTTCCAGCAGCTTTCCCATTAAAGATAATTCACCAGTTAAAGGTTTTACTTATTTCAATCAGTCTATTAAACAAAAGCGAGCCACGTTTAAGGACCGTTTCACTCGAGGAGCGCTTCGCTCGAGGTTGGAGGCAAGGCCTTTGGCCGTTTAAGGTTTGAGGCTCGCGTCGCTTTAGGTTGGAGGCAAACTCAGATCGGATCATTTTATTTCTGACACTAAACTACGGCCTCTAACCTCCAACCTCAGACCTCCTACCGCCGAAGGCGATTACCTCCAACCTCTAACAACCAAGGGTTTCGGCTCAAACCGCCACCGTCCGTATTCCACATTCCGATTTCCGCATTCCAGTCATCTTCGCCTGACTTTCGGATCAAACGCATCCCTCAAGGCATCACCGATCAGATTCCAGGCCAGCACAAACAGCACAATACAGCCGCCGGGAATCACAATGGCGTACCAGAATTTCAACGGATCATCCGGCGGTCCTACAATGTAATTTCGCGCCAGGGCCACCATCTGTCCCCAATCGGCGAATCCTTTAGGCGCGCCCAAGCCCACAAAGCTCATAAAAGAGGCGGTGATCACCATGGATCCCATATCCATTGACGCCATAATCAGCACCGGGTAAATGGCATTGGGCAAAATATGGCGCAAAATAATTTTGGCGTCAGAAACACCCATGATTTTGGCCGCCTGAACAAAATCCTGATCCCTCACGGTAAGAATTTCGGCGCGCATGACCCGCACGTACCAGCGCCACCCCACCATAGCGAGGGCAATCATAATTTTGTCCAGCCCTCTGCCAAAGGCCACCACAATGGCCATCGCCAGAACCAGCGTCGGTATGGCCCACATGATGTCGGTAATGCGCATCAGGATTTCATCGATGATCCCACCAAAATAACCGGCAATGGCACCCAGGGTCACACCGACCAGAGCGGCAATACAGACAACAAAAAGCCCTACTTTAAATGCGGTGCGGGTGCCCCAGACAACACCGTAAAAGATGTCGTACTGCCCGGAGGTGGTGCCAAAGATATTTTTCTCACCGGGTGGTTTGGGTGTGGGAGAAAATCCCTTATGGGGCATCAAATAAGGATTATCGGCATATTGGGGGGGCGCAATATAGGGTGCCAAAACGGCCATCGCCGCAAAAAGCAAAAGCAGGGTAAATCCGATAATGGC
>Ga0210112_1000427_pt1 | contig 11518 bp, 9 predicted proteins | sample Joice_ThreeSqC_D_FD_184875 | JGI IMG/M metagenome (GOLD analysis project Ga0210112, IMG submission 184875) | Wetland microbial communities from San Francisco Bay, California, USA, that impact long-term carbon sequestration - Joice_ThreeSqC_D2... | ecosystem: Environmental > Aquatic > Marine >... | reverse complement strand
CCCGGGCGCACCTTTGCGTCTTTGGGCTATATGCCCCCATGAACGAGGCACTTCTGCGCAAGCTCGGCGTGGGCACGGTGCTGGGCGGGGAGTTGGAGCCGTCGCTGATTGCTCTCTGCCGGCGGCTGCGCACGAACGGGACGGCAGGCGCGCAGGTCGAGCCGGTCACGAGCCTGGGCAAGGTCCGATTTGTGGTTCCTGACCGCAGCGTCCTGCCGCCGCTGGCGCGCTACGCCCACTTGGTGCTCCCCGACGGCTCGACGCGCGTGTCCGGCTTTGCCGAGGGCAGCCGGGGCTGCAAGCACCGGTGCCGCCATTGCCCGGTGGTCCCGGTGTACGAGGGAAAGTTTCGCGTCGTCCCTGCCGACGTGGTGCTCGAGGACATACGGCAGCAGGTCAGGGACGGGGCGAGACACATATCCTTCGGCGATCCGGACTTCCTGAACGGCCCCAGCCACGGCCTGCGGCTTGCGCGTGCCCTGCACGCCGCCTTTCCCGAAGTCACGTTCGACACCACGATCAAAGTTCAGCACATCATCGACAACGCCGGACTTCTGCCCGAATTGCGGGCGAGCGGTTGCCTGTTCATCACCTCGGCCGTGGAGTCCGTGGATGACGAGATCCTGCGCCTGCTCGACAAGAACCACAGCAGCCGCGATTTCGACCGCGCGGTCGAGCTCACCCGCGCGGCGGACATCGCGCTCGCACCCACCTTCGTCGCATTTACGCCCTGGACGACGCTGGAAGGCTACATTGCGCTGCTTGAGCGGCTGGTTGCGCTGGAGCTGGCTGAAAGCGTGCCGCCGGTGCAACTCGCGATCCGGCTGCTCGTGCCCGAGGGCTCATGGCTGCTCCGGCTGCCGGGCTTCAGCAACGTACTGATGCCGTTCGATCCCTCGCTGCTCGGCTATCCGTGGCGCCATCGGGACCCGCGGGTGGACGGGCTGCAGCAAAGCGTGCGGACCCTGGTTGCCACGAGCGAGGAGCAAAAGCTCCCGCGACGCGAAGTGTTCGCCTCGGTCTGGCGCATGGCCCACGAGGCAGCCGGGCGGTGCGCGCCAAAACTGCCCCGCGCTCTGGGCGCCGCGATTCCCCGTCTTTCGGAGCCGTGGTACTGCTGCGCCGAGCCGACCGAGCAGCAGCTGCAATCGTTCTGACGCGTCCGACGCAATGAAGCGCGTGCTGCTGCTCTTGCCCACCACGGGCTACCGCAACGCCGATTTTCTGGCCGCCGCGCGAAGACTCGGCGTGGAGATCGTCGCCGCCGCCAACTACTGCGACCAGCTCGCGCCGTCGTGGGGATTCGCGCCGATCATGGCGCTGCATTTCGACCGGCCTGAGCAGGCCGCGGAAATCGTTCTGCGCGAGCTCGAGCGCAGCCCGGATGCGGTACTGGCAGTCGACGATTCGGGGGTCGAACTGGCAGCGCTTCTTGCGCAGCGCCTGAGCCTTGCGGGCAATCCCGCCGGCGCGGTGCGCCGGGTACGCGACAAGCTGGCGTTCCGCGAGCTGCTCCGGCAGCACGGATATCCGTGCCCCGGATTTCACCACTTGCCCAGCGGCGCGGATCCGCGCGAGCTGCCGCTCGAGGTCGAATTTCCGGTCGTCGTGAAGGCGCGACGCCTCTCGGCGAGCCGCGGCGTCATCCGCGCCGACAATACCGACGAGCTGCTGCGAGCCGTCGACCGGGTGCGCGAGATCCAATCGCGCGCCGACCGCGACGCCCGCGCGCTCGGTGTCGTCGTCGAAACATTCATTCCGGGGCGGGAGTACGCCCTGGAAGGCACGCTGGAGCGCGGCAGGCTCGCTACGCTCGCACTGTTCGACAAGCCTGATCCCCTCGACGGCCCCTACTTCGAGGAAACGCTCTACGTCACGCCCTCGCGCCTTCCGGAAGATGTCCAGCAACAGATCCGTCGCAAGGTGGCCGGCATTTGCCTCGTTGCCGGACTCACCGACGGTCCAGTGCACGCCGAGGTGCGAGTCAACGAGGACGGCGTGTGGGCCCTGGAGGTCGCCGCCCGTTCGATCGGCGGGCTGTGCGGCCGTGTTCTGACCCACGTCCTTGGCATGAGCCTGGAAGAGCTGATCCTGCGCCAGTCGCTAGGGGAGCCGCTCGCCGTCAAGGGCGACGGCAGCGCCGCCGGCGTCATGATGATTCCTACGCCGCGGCGCGGCATCTACCAGGCGGTCGAGGGCGTCGATGCCGCCGCGTCCGAGCCGGCCATCACCGGAGTTGTCATCACCGCCGAGCAAGGCCAGATCGTCGCGCCGCCTCCGGACGGCGCAAGCTATCTCGGGTTCATCTTCTCGCGCGCCTCGACGCCGGCCGAAACGGAACAGGCACTGCGCGCCGCGCACCGACGGTTGCGCTTCGAAATCCGCGCCGAGTACCCGGCGCTTCTCGCCGACGCGTCATGAACTCTCGCCGAGCCGCCGACAGCGTCGTCACCCGCCTTCTGCTCCTGGGGCTTTGCCTCATGGCGGTCGGTGTGGGGTTGCGTTATTACGCGGTGCCCCACTATCTCCGTGCGGAGTTGAGCGCTGTGGTGGAGCACCAGCAGTTGGCGCTGGCCAACTATGTTGCCAAGGACGTCGACGACAAGATCGTTCAACGCCGGTCCATGCTCGAGCATCTCGCGGCCGCCTTGCCGGTCGATTTGCTCCAGCGGCCGGATCGGCTGCGCGCCTGGCTCGAGAGACATTTCGAATATCAACCGCTGTTCTCCGCGGGTCTGTTCGTGGTGAGTGCCGACGGAATGGCAGTTGCGGACTATCCCGTTCTCCCGGGTCGAGCCAATACCAGCTACGCGGACCGCGGCTACGTTCAGGCTGCATTGGGCGGGCATTCCGTGGTCGGGCGCCCGCTCGTCGGCCGCGCCGCAAAGGAGCCCGTGCTCCCGATCGCTGCGCCGATAAGAGGCGAAAAGAAGGGCGTCGAAGGCGTTTTGGTAGGGGTCACCGCATTGAGCGCGCCGGGATTTCTCGATTCGCTGCTGCGGACCCAAATCGGCGGCACCGAGGGCGGGCTATTGCTCGTCTCTCCGAAGGACAAGTTGTTTGTCGCCTCATCTCGTCCTGATATGGTGCTCAAGCCCACGCCGCCCACCGGCGTCAATGCGCTACACGATCGCGCTATGGCGGGTTACCGCGGCACGGGGATAACCATCAACGCCGATGGAGTGGAAGAGGTCTCGGCAATAGCCTCGGTTGCAAGCACAGGATGGTTCGTGGTCGCGCGCCTACCGAGCGCAGTGGCCTTTGCCACCGTCGATCGCGTGAAGCATTTCTTGCTGAAGGGCACTGCCGCCACGATATTGGTGTTCGCGCTGCTGGTGCCCCTCGGGCTGTACCTTGTCTTCCGCCCGCTGTTTCGGGCCGCCGCGCACGCCGACAAGATGACGCTGGGCGAAATGCCGCTTGAGCCCTTGCCGATCGACCGCAACGACGAAGTAGGTCACCTGATCTCGGCCTTCAATCGCCTATTGGCCAAGCTCAATGACAATCAGGTCGAGCTTTCACGCATCGCCCATCACGATGAGCTGACCGGCCTGCCCAATCGTGCGCTCCTCTATGACCGGCTGCGCCAGGCGTTGGCGCAAGCGCAGCGCAGAAATACGAGGGTTGCTCTCCTGTTCATGGATCTAGATGGCTTCAAGGGCATCAACGACAGCCTGGGTCACAAGGCCGGTGACGAGGTCCTGCGGCAAGTGGCGAACCGGTTCGTCGACATTCTGCGGCAGACCGACACCCTGGCGCGCGTCGGCGGCGACGAGTTCATCCTTCTGCTGAGCGACCTCTGGAAAGAGGCGGAGCGGGCGGCTGATGTCGTCGCGGCCAAATGCATCGACGCGCTGAAAACCCCCTTCTCGATCTCCGGCACGGAGTGCACGGTGGGCGTTTCGGTAGGTATCGTGCTCGGCGGCGGTCTCGACTCGGCGGACTCCCTTCTGCTGAGCGCCGACAAGGCGATGTACAGCGCCAAGAAATCGGGCGGCGGCCGATACATGACAACTCTGAACCACCCGCCGGAAACCGACGCCTGAACGAAGAGCCCCTGGCTCGCGCTTAGGCCCTCGCTCCCGCATCGCTGATCGCAACGCACCCCGGAATCGCCTTGGCGCGCCCCGAGCGGCTCAAGAGAGGAGCGGGCTGACGAAAATATGCATGACCACTGGCTCGTGCATCACCAATCACGCCGCTCGTCTACATTACAGTGGTTGCGCCGTCAGCCTGCGGCGAGACACTTCACTGCATGCGCCACCCCATCGTGGCCAAAGGGGATGCCCTGCACACTCATTGCAGCTTCCACGCCGGCGAGGCAACCGAGGATCATCGGCGCGTTCACGTCTCCCAGATGACCGATTCGAAACGCGCGGCCTTGCAGCGGCCCCAGCCCCCCTGCAAACGCAACCTGGAATCGCTCCCGCGCGACCGTGCGCAGCGCCTCGACATCGACGCCGTCGCGGACTTCAATCGTAGTGACCGACACGGAGCGCGCAGCCGGCACCCGACAGTGCATAAAGAGCGCGCCTTGACCCGCCCAACACTCGACTGCCGCCTGGACCGCGCGCGCCAGCAGGGCGTGGCGGGCGAATACCGCGTCGAGCCCCTCACGATCGAGCAGTGCGAGCGCCGCTTCGATGCCGTACAGGAGATTCTGCGGCGGCGTGCCGCCGAATTTATGGTAACTATAGGTCGCCCTGCGCCGTCCCCAATCCCAGTAGTGGCGCGGCGCGGGATTCTTGGCGGCGATCGCGCTGGCGCGTTCATCGACCGCGACGAAGCCGAGGCCGGGCGGTGACATCAGCCCCTTCTGTGACGCGCCTACCGAGACGTTGACGCCCAGCGCATCCATCGCGAATGGCGTAGCGGCGAGCGACGCCACCACGTCGACGACCAGCAGCGCCGGGTGTCCCGCAGCGTCGATCGCCGCACGAATTGACCTCAGATCGTTGCTGATCCCGCTTGCGGTGTCCGTGTGCACGACGAAGACAGCCACGATCTCGCACTTGCGGTCGGCGCGCAGTCTGCGCTCCACGTCATTCGGGTCGATCGGGTAGCCCTCGCGGTACGGCGTGCGGATCGCGCGCCGGCCAATCGCTTCGGCTTGCAGGGCCCATTGCTCGGAGAAATGGCCAGTGCCCGGTATCAGGATGGACTCACCGGGTGCAAGCAGGTTTTCGGTTGCAGCTTCCCATGCACCGTGACCATTCGCGGCAAACATGTACAGGTCTGACTTCGCGGTCCCCAGCAGTCGCCGAAGACCTTCTTCGCAGACTGCGATGACCTGGTCCAGCCGAGGGTCGCCGTGGTCCATCGGCTGGCGGTGCATGGCGGCCAGGACTTCCGCGGGAATGTGCGTCGGTCCGGGCGAATGGAGGAAACGGTCGCCGGGGATGCGGGACGACGCTGGCAAGTGCACTCTATCGCGGTCCAATCCGAACAGTCCTCGAACGGAGGAAGCTGCAATCTAGCACGGCGTACGCTGGAAAATGAAAAGGCCCCAGCTCTTGCTGAGGCCTTGCGTATTTGGTAGGTCGTGGCGGATTCGAACCGCCGACCAACGGATTAAAAGTCCGCTGCTCTACCAGCTGAGCTAACGACCCGGGGAAGGGCGCGATTTTAAGGGTTCGGCGGGTGAGCGTCAACGAACTGGCAGGTTTCGCCCGCTCCGGCTCAGGCCTCGCGCAGCATGCGCCAGTACTCGAACTTCATGGTGGCGGCGGCTCCCGCGACGATCGCGTCCGCGCCCGAGCGGGCCGTCGCCCCGGCGAAGCTCTTCACGACGACTTCCATCCCGCCGGGCTCGGGCGGGTAATACTTTCCGAGGTGGAGTACCCCGATCGATTCTTCCATTGCGGGGGTCAACGGGCCCGGCCGCCCTGGCCCTGCTCCAGCTGCATCAGCCTGCCGCGCATGTACGGATCGTTCACCTCCTCCAGCCCCCTGCGCAGGCTATCGATCGCCCCCTTGCGGTCCCCCAGCATCAGGTACATGTTGGCCATCGTCTGGTAGGCGACGATCGGGGAGACCCCGAGGAAGGTGTAATGATAGGCCTCCTGGATGATATGCCTCGGCAGGATCCCCTTAGGGATCTCGTGGGCCTTGATGTACCCCCGCAGCTCCGGAGTGTTACGGACGAAGATGACGAACAGCCCGTCGGAGAAGACCAGCGACCAGTTCGGATCATTGGCAAGTAGGGGCACGATGGGGAGGATCATCCCGGAGGAGTCCATCGTCTTCAGAATAAAGTACGTGATCCCGTACTTGTCGATGATCTTCTCCCATCCCTTGGCCCCCCCGGTGACCGACTGGTGCTCCATGAAAACCTGCGGGTTGTACGTCCGGCCGTCGATGAAGGTCAGAGCGCCGGGGTAGAGCTGCCAGTCGAGGAACCCGCCGATGTCGAAGAAGTTGAACATCTTTCCCGGGACGGGATACCTCCGGAGGAACTCCGCCGCCTTGAAGGAGAATTTGTGCTCCGTGATTCCCACCCCGTACTCCAACTGGGAGAAGGAGAACGCCAGCGTCGTTCCACCGAAGGCGACGAGGGCGAGAACGACGACGCTGACGATGATCGCGGGACCCGCGGCGAAACGCGGGCGGGGGGCGGGCCGTACGGAAACCGGCGCCGGTTGAGGGCGCTTCTTCCCCTTTTGCCTCCTTTTCTCTTCGGGTGCCTCCGGCCTGCGCGTCCCTTTGACGGAAAACCATCCCGTCGCCTCCGAAAGGAATCCGGTCAGGTGAAGCGACACCCCGGGGGAGAGGAAAAGCCCCATCATCGACACGGCCCGCGCAGATCCCCACGCCCCCTTGAACGCGATGGCGAACAGGAAGAGGTCGAGAAGGTAAACACGGCGCCCCGCCAATCCCAGGCAGAGCGATACCGCGGCAAAGACGACCGCGGCCTTGTAGTACAGGAAGAATCCCGTCCCCTTCACCGGGGTCAGCTCCGAGATCGACATCAGGATGTTATTGGTGGTATTCCCACCACCACCCCGGGAGATCATATGGAGCGGCGAGAGCAGCCACCCGTACCCGTGCGGGTTCAGCCCGCAGAGGACGAGACCGGCGACGCCCGTGATCAAGGGGGGGATGACCCAGCTCCGAAGCCGTGCCCACTGGAATTCCTTCCTCCACGCCGCCCGGAGAAGGGCGTCGGCGAAGAACGCGCCATAGAGACCGAATGCCATCAGGTACGTCGGGTGGCTGTTCGCCCACACGAGGATCATCGGGGGAAAAAGATAGATCAGCTTCCTGCGGCTCCCGAAGTAATACTCGCTCAGGAGGAAGATCGTCATGGCGGTGAACAGATATGTGAAGATCTCCGGCCGGGGCTGGATCCGGATCCGAAGAAAACCGGAGAAGGCGAAGATGGCGAGGACCGCAAGGAGGGGGTGCGCCCCGCGAAGCACCATGGCCCGGTAAAGGAAAAGGAAGATCCCGAAGACGACCGCCCAGACGAAGAACGAGACTCCGTACTCCCCTGCGGCGGAGAACACCAGGTACAGAACCGCCTGGAACACCCACTCGCCGCCGCTCCCGTTCTCCATCCCGAGGGACGGGTAGTTCCAATGCTCAATCGAGGGGATCTCGTGGTGGTTTACGATGAACCTTCCCAACGCGAGGTGCGTCCCGAAGTCGCTCGTGAAGATCTTCGTGAGCATCGGGATCGTGATGAGGAAAAGAAGGAAGAGCGCCAGAAGGTTCTGCCGCGTGGGGGTGAGTTCCCAGCGGCTTGATACGCCCCCGGCGGCGGGGACCGGTTCCGCCATCTACCTGCCGCCTCCAAAACGCACGATCATCTCCGTACACCTCGCAAGGAATTTCTTCCGCGGGGAATGCTCCCGGGCGCTGCGCCTTCCGAGAGCGGCTAGCGAACATGACGATACCATAGGGTCGACGTCAGTTGGCGGACACACCCGGGGCGTTGCCGGCGACCGGGGCCGGGAAGGCGGCATCGCCGAACGGTTTCCGCTGGAACACCGTGGTGAGCTTCAGGCTCGGGCACCGGGTGCAGTCGAGGCAACGCAGGCAGTCCGGGTCGGTCGGGTTCCGGTCGGGACGGATGTCGACCGGGCAGATCATCTGGCATTTCCCGCACCGCGTACAGGTGTCGGGATCCCAGGCAAGCTGCAGGAAGCTCGACTTGTTGAACAGCGAGAAGATCGCCCCGAGGGGGCAGATTGCCCGGCAGAAGGGGCGCTTGATCATCGTCGCCGTCGTGACGAAGAAGAGCGCGATCGCGATCTTGACCCAGAAGAGCGACCGGACCATCGAGCGGATGCCGGCGTTCATCGTGACCCATGGCAGTCCGCCCATGAGTGTCCCCACGGGACAAAGTTTCGAGAACCAGTTCTCGTGGGTCAGGTAAGGGATGATGAACACGAGTACGGCCAGGACGGCATAGCGGAGGTACCGCGTCCAGCGCGGCAGGGACGCCTTCCACCCCCGGAACTTGTACAGGAGGTCCTGGAGGGCGCCGAAGGGGCACAGGGTCCCGCACGTCATCCGCCCCACGGAAGCGCCGACGACCGAAAGGGTTCCGACCGCGTACCAGGAGACGTTCCCGCCCGCGGCAAAATGCTGCAGCGTGCCGATGGGGCAGGAGAGCAGCGCGGAGGGGCAGGCGTAACAGTTGAGCAACGGGGTGCAGACGCTCTTCAACGGCCCCTGGTAGAGCGACGCCGACAGGAACCCGGGAAGCCAGGCGTTGGGAAGTACGGCCCCCAACCCCTGGAAGATCCGCCGCTTCAGATATTTCAAGGGATCACCCGATCCCGATGCACGCCAGTCAAAGCAGTGCGCCGTTGATCAGCACCTCCGCGATCTCCTTCCGGAAGATGCCGAACAACAGAATCGAGACGGCCAGCGCGGTCGTGACCAGGAAGGCGATCGGGCGTCCCTTCATGACCTCCCCGACCCCGGGATCAGCCTCCGCCGTAGGAGTGCAGGCCGGAGAGAACGAGGTTGACGCCGAGGTAACACATGATCGTCGCGAGGAACCCAACGATGGAAAGGATGGCGGCGCGTTTGCCGTGCCACCCCCGGGTCACCCGGGCGTGGAGGAACGCCGCGTACACGAGCCACACGATCAGGGACCAGGTCTCCTTCGGGTCCCACGACCAGTAGGTTCCCCACGCGTAATTCGCCCACGCCGCACCGGTGATGATCCCCGCGGTCAGGAACGGGAACCCCCAGATGATCGCCCGGTAGACCAGGTCGTCGAGCACCTTGCACGCCGGCAGGAGCCCCACGACCCCCTTGGAGATCTTCGCGTTTTCCTGACGGGCCTTGAGCAGGTACATGACGGCCACGCCGGCGGAGACGGCGAACGCCGCGTACCCGATGAAGCAGGTGATGACGTGAATGTGGAGCCAGTACGACTGCAGGGCGGGCACCAGCGGCTGGATGCTGCTGTCGTTATAGACGGCGAAGACCATCGTGAAGAAGGCGATCGGCATCACGAAGGCGCCGAAGGTCCGGTTGCGGTATTTCCTCTCCACGATCAGGTAGAAAAGGTTCACCGCCCAGGCGAAGAAGACGAGCGACTCGTAGAGGTTCGTGACGGGGATGCGGCCGATCCCCATCTGGTACGACTCGTACCAGCGCACCCCGAGCGCCGCGGTGGAAACGACGGCCGCGAGGACGCAGACCCAGGTGCCGACCGCCGAGATCTTTTCGTTTTTCGCGTAGAGTGCGCCGAGGTACAGGGCGGACGCCACGCCGAACAGGACCGTGGTGAGGTTGAACAGGATGACGTTGCTCATTTCGAGGGGGCTCCTGCGGCGGTTCGCGGCCGGGCGGTCATTGCCCCGCCGCCTTCACGCCGGTCTGTAGTTTCTCGAATCTCTTCTCGAAGGCAAGCCGGTTCCGGCTGGCGGTCCCCGCGAGGACGACCTCGACGCGGCCGTCGGTCCCCTTCCTGAGGCGAACCCAGACGCGCTGGTGGGAGAGGAAGAAAGCCATCATGAGCCCGATCACCATCAGGGCGCACCCCAGCCAGACGATGTTCACCCCGGGGTCCTTCGCAACCTGGAGCCCGGTGAACATCTTCGTGCTTAATCCCCGGAAGGAGAAGACCAGGGAATCGCCGCGTTCCCGGTCGAGGTCGGGGCGTCCCTGGACGAGCCAGAACGTGGCGGCCGGCTGCCCGGGCTTCACGACGACGACCTGGAGAGCCGGGCCTTTCCCCTGGAAGTTCTGGGCGTAGTCCACCCCGCGCACGATCCCGTAGCCGTCGATCGGAACCGGCTCGTTGGCAGCGAGGGCGAGCGTGCGCACCTGGGAGCCATCCTTGCGGGCGACGGTTACCTGGGCCGTCGCTCCCCCGGCCTGCCCGTAGCTCGACTGGTAGAACCAGATCCCCTTGTACTGCAGCGGGTCGTTCACCACGATCGTCTTCCGGACCACCTCCCGCCCCCCGTCGATGACGCTGAGGTCGGACTTGTACGCCTTGGGCTGGCCGCTCGGGTACGTCTCGAGGGTGAACGCGTTGCAACGGACCGTGAATCCGAGGTTCTGCATCGCGATCCCCCCGCGGACGGGGACCTGCGTGATCGAATCCCCTTCGGTGAGGTTCACGTACCCCTTGAAACCGAAACGGTTCCCGACGATCGCCCCGATGAAGATGATGATGATGGAGAGGTGGGTCACGTAGACTCCGAACCGGGAAGCCACACCGGTCTCGGCGTACAGGTGGACCTCGCCCCCTCCCTCGGTGACCTTCGGCTTCGAGAAGGAACCGGAGAGCGCTTCGGCGTATTTTGCGGCCCACTCCGAAAGGTTTCCCTTCTTCTTCCACCGGTCCGAGAGCGACAGCGACTTTTCGAGGCCTCCGTCGAGCTTCGTCCGCGGGTTCCGTACCACCTTTAGCATCTTCGGGAAGCGATCGATGGTGCAGCAGGACAGGTTCACGGTGAACAGGACGAGCATCAGGAGGAACCACGCGGAGTGGTACATGTCGAACAGGTTCATGCGATCCATGAGGGCGAACGCCCAATCCTCGTAGATCTGGTGGTACTTCTCGGGGGGCTGGTTCTGCTCGATGATCGTGCCGAGGACCGACGTGGAGGCAAGCACGATCAGGGTGACGATGGCGAGCTTGACGGAGATGAAAAAATCCCACACCCGATCCATCGGGGATGGAGTGCGTTTCTCGTCAGCCATTCGGGTCACCCTCAGTTATTCGGAATGAATACTGTATACCAAAATCGGTGCCTGCCGTCAAACGGAAAGGAAATCCCAACTGAATAAAAGAGGGCGGGGGATTCCCCCGCCCTCTCCCCGGCGTTCGTTGGATCGCTTGCAGCCTACTTCTTGTGGCAGTCGTTACACTTCGTCGGGGCCTTCTTCGTCGCGTCCTTCGAGTGGCACCCCTTGCACTTCGTGTGCATGGCGTCCTTCAAGGAGACCGCGTCGCCCTTCTTCTCGGCCTTGTGGCACGCGAAGCACGACTGCTCCTTGCCGGCCGCGTCCTTGTGGTGGCACTCCGCGCAATTCTTGATCCGTTCCG
>Ga0210112_1000425_pt1 | contig 11572 bp, 14 predicted proteins | sample Joice_ThreeSqC_D_FD_184875 | JGI IMG/M metagenome (GOLD analysis project Ga0210112, IMG submission 184875) | Wetland microbial communities from San Francisco Bay, California, USA, that impact long-term carbon sequestration - Joice_ThreeSqC_D2... | ecosystem: Environmental > Aquatic > Marine >... | reverse complement strand
CCCTCCGCGCTGCTTCGGTGCACAATAGCCTTGCCGGCTTTTTTGCACCCCGCAGCATTGCGAGGGGAAACTCGCCGGTTAGACGCTGGGACTGCCGCCGGAACACTGCTGAAGTGTTCTCGCATCCAGTCCATAAGAATCTGCTAATAATCATCTCCGATTCCAACGGAACTTGCTATCAGGGATAACCTTAAAAGTGGGCAGGCAATGCCCTTTCCACAAGCTCTCAACTGAAGTCGCAGAACGAGTATCCCGTCTGCGCATCTGGGGAATAGCTGAAGGAAAGGACATGTGAGCCAACTGACTAACTTTAGTCCAATATCAATAAAGCTCGTGGTAGAGCAAATCCCGGGCATGCAATATCAGCAAATCCCCGATAGTCAGTAATCGCAACAATCGCCATAGTAGTACCCATCGCCCCGTCCACAGGCCCCCTTTACGAACCCCGAATAAGGGGGTCCCTGATAACATCTCAGCGTAAATTAAATACCAATATTGTGATTGGTCAGTGAGTCATTGGTTTCAGGGTCGAGGAGGGGTGTCATGAACCGTTTGTCATCAATGCCACTACCGCAGGCTAAACCCGCTGCCTCATGGCGCAGGCAGGCTCTGCCGATTAGTTTTGATACCGAGCAGGGACTTCATTCAACGAGTGATCCTACGCGCGCTACGCGACCTGACGCTGAGCTGACGGATCCTGTAAACACCACGCTGAAGGCATGTTTCGCGACGAGCGCGGTTTACTACTGTGAAGACAGACAATGTCTTTTGCGTGACCGATGTGAGAGGTCCGTCTCTCCGTGGAGATTCTAGCCGGTAGCAGTGAGACCAATGCTGGTGCGGGGTAAGTGAAATTTCTTGTGGGCCTGTTAAAGGACGGCTGACCGCAAACTGGATGAAGGCGAATTAGCGTACCTTGCAGCGGTGCCAGGATGCTCCGATGGCATGGTCAGGGACAAAATCCAGGGAAGGACGGCGCGCTGACAGTTATGCAGTGGCAAGGGTCAGCGCGCCGTAATGACCAAGCCCGTTGGCAGACACTCCATAACCGGCACATCCCCCCCCGTTTCGTGCCGGTGACCCTTGGGTCAGCCGCTAAAGGCTGGCCTTTTTTTTGACGCTGCTCGTGTCCCTTTCGGTTAATTCCATCCTGCCCGGTTAACGCAGAGCAGATTCAGTTAGCGGAGAAATCGGCAATTAACGGTATTTTGCTTATACTCCTCTAACGATTAAGTTAGTTTCGGTCTTCTTCACTCCCGCAAGAACTCCAAATGCCATGCGGGATAACGCTTGCCGCCGGATGTGTCGCACGGGCGGCAAGAATCGTGGATGCACGAATCGATGATGCAACAGACAACCATACTCATTGTTGATGATCACCCGCTGGTGCGAACCGGCCTTGGCGAATTGTTAAAGCACGAAGCAGATCTGAAAATCTGTTGCGAAGCTTCAAACCTGCAGGAAGCGGTTCAATTTCTTAGAGATAGTTCGCCAGATGTGGCCATCGTGGATGTCTCGTTGCCGGATGGAAACGGTCTTGACCTGGTCAAGCGCCTGCGGATCCGGAACCCGAACACGCGGATTCTTGTCCTGTCCATGCATGACGAGGCCTTGCTCGCGGAACGGGCGTTGCGCGCCGGCGCGCTCGGTTATATCAACAAGGAAGAAGCCGCCGAAAATATCGTTGCCGCGATTCGACGGGTCCTCAAGGGAAAGACCTGGATGAGCCGGCGGATGAAGGAACACCTCCTGAGCACGGGCGCGGCCAGAACACCGGGGTCGTTCGATTCCCCGCTTGACTGCCTTTCCAATCGCGAGCTGGAAGTGTTTGAGCTGATCGGCCGCGGCTTGGGTACCGGCGAGATCGCCGGCAAGCTCCACCTGAGCGTCAAGACGATCGAGACGCACCGCGCTAACATCAAGAAGAAGCTGCATATCGACTCCAGCGGCGAGTTGACGCGGCGCGCCATACAGTGGTCACTCGATCACTAATAACTGACTGGCACTTGGCGTCACCCTGCTGCTGCCGGAGCAGATGCCCGAGGTGTTTGAGCCCGTATCGAAGAAGTGGCGCGTGTACCGGCGCATCGGACCGTTGCGACCGGAGCGGTTGAACATCCCCATCACCACGGCCGGGAATGCCGCTCTCGTCCGGCACGCGAATATGAACTCAAGGCCACGCATGCTGACCTGCAGAGCATGATCGAGGAGCTGGAGAGCTCGAATGAGCAGTTGAAGGCATCAAACGAGGGAGTCATGTCCATGAACGAGGAACTGCAGTCGGTCAACGAGGAAATGAAGACCTCGAAGGAAGAATTTCAGTCACTGACTGAAAAACTGAACACGGTCAACCAGCAGCTTCAGGAGAAGGTGGACGAGCTGGAACAGGCCAATAACGACATCACCAACCTGCTGCTCAGCAGCGAGGTCGCCACGGTGTTCCTCGACACCGAATTGCGCATCAGGCGCTTCACACCGCCTACAGCGAAACTGTTGAACCTGTCGCCCGCCGACGTTGGCCGATCATTCCGCGACTTCTCGAGGAAGTTTCACGCCCCGACCTTGCTGGATGACTGCCGGCGTGTGCTTGATACCCAAAACACCCTCGAACAGGAGATCCGGACCGACGATGATCGTTGTTACCTGCGCCGTATCCTGCCCTATCGCACCGCGGACGACCGGATCGACGGTGTGGTCATCATGTTCATCGACATCACCGAGTGCGTCGCTTCCGAGGTCCGCTCGCGGCTGTTCTCCACCATAATGCAGGACTCAAATGATGCCATCATCGTGCAGGATTTCGACGGACGCATCACCGCCTGGAACCGCGGCGCCAAGCGCATGTACGGCTACAGCGAGGCCGAAGCCCTGAGCATGAATGTCTGTAATATCATGCCCCCGGACCGGCATGATGAAGCGATGGATCTGCTTAAACGGATTGCCGCGGGCGAGAACATTCAGTCCTTCGAAACGCAGCGCCTTACCCGTGATGGTCGTACGCTGGATGTCTGGCTGACCATCACCCGCGTAAACGATGCGGACGGCACACCCGTTGCGCTGTCGACGACTGCACGCGACATCACCGCCAGCAAGCAGACCCGCGAGGAATTACGGCAGCTGAATGAGAAGCTGGAGCTGCGCATCGCCAAACGCACCGCAGAACTGCAACGCAGCGAGCAGGAATTCCACGCGCTGGCCGACAATGTGCCGGCGTTGTTCTCCTACCTCGATGCCGATCAACACTATCGCTACGTCAACCGTCGCTACGAAGAATACTGGAAGCGGCCGGCGGCCGAGATCATCGGCAAAACGGTCGAAGAGCTGCTGGGTCCGGCAGGCTACGCGGTCGCCCGCCCGCGCATCGAAGCCGTTTACTCCGGCCAGACGGTGACCTACGAAGCTCGATTCGAGTTCGCTGACGCGCCAAGGACCATGCAGGTCCGTTATGTGCCCGATATCGACGCGACCGGTCGGGTCCAGGGGTTCTTTTCACTGGTCGATGACATCACCGAACTCAAAGAGGCCGAGTCGGCGATACGGGAGCGCGAAGACCGGCTGCGTATTATTCTGGAAACCGCGCCGGATGCCATCATCACGGCTGGAACAAATGGCGAGATCCTCGCCTTCAATCGGGCGGCGGAAGCGATCTTCGGATATTCCGCCAGTGAAGCGATCGGCCAGAACGTCAGCCTGCTAATGCCGTCGCCTTACCGTGAGCAACAAGAGGGCTCTGTTGCCCGCTACCTGCAGACACGTGATTCAAGAATATTCGGCAATCGGCGGGAACTACCGGGTCGCCGCAAGGATGGCTCCACCTTCCCGCTGGAACTCACCGTCAGCGAGATCAATCCGAGGGGACCGTTTGTCGGAATCGCCCGTGACCTTAGCGCGCAGCGGGAGCTTGAGAAAGAAGTCATCAATGCCAGCACGTTCGAACAGGAACGAATCGGACAAGAGATCCATGACGGACTCGGCCAGAGACTAACAGGCCTGTCCATGATGGTGGAGAGTCTGCGACAGACATTGACCAAACAGCGTATGCCGGAGGCCGCAACCGCCGGAGAAATCATCAAGCAATTGCGGGAGGCGACCCGGGAGACACGCGCCATCGCCCATGGCCTGGTGCCAGTCCCACTAACGGAACAGGGTTTGTCCGACGCGCTGGGGAAACTGGCCGGAGACACGCAGGCAGCCACGGGCACAAGCTGTCGCTTTACCACCGGGGTGGTTGGCCCCGTCGAGGTAAAGGACCGCGCTATTGCCATGCAGTTGTACCGCATCGCGCAGGAGATGGTTCACAATGCCGTCCGGCATGCACAGGCCCACCACATAACCATTAGCCTGAACAAGATAAACAGCCGGCTTGAACTTTCGGTCAGTGACGATGGCAATGGCTTCCTGACGGACAACGGCGTCACCGAAGGATTCGGCTTACGCATCATGCGTTATCGCGCGGCCATGATCGGCTGTGACCTGAAGATCGATTCCGCACCGGGCAAGGGAACTGTCGTGCGCTGCACGCTCGATTCCATCGTTAACGTAGAACAGGCGGGCTGAAAATGCCGCCAGCTCCGAAGAGGCCGGTGAGAAGCCGATCCGGGTAATGGAATCCGTCGCGAGAAAGTGGCACGGCGAGAACAGGCGGTAGATATAGCACGCGAGCTAGTGGAGACTGTAAAGAAGAACGTCACCATCGACTGGACTGTATGCGAGAACGTGCGCGCCCAATTGCGTGTCATCGTCAAGCGCATCCTCCGCAAGGACGGCTACCCGCCTGACAAGCAGGAACAGGCAACCCGGACGGTGCTGGAGCAAGCTGAGCTGTTGAGTGCTGAATGGGCGGTGGCAGGGTAATAAAGGATTGTTGACAGTCGCAATTTGTATCTTATGCTCATTATGGCTTCTACAGATTTCTGCCAAAAGTCATAGGGAGTCAGTGGCATGCAAAACCAGCCAAGAGGAGACTTATAATGTCAAGCAAGACAGTTCTTTACAGTGTGCGCATCGGTTTCGTTACAGCTATATTCTCTGTTGGCTTCCTCTGCGGTTTGATGACCCAGCAAAGCGCGAATGCTCAGTTGGGAGAATTCGGACAAGAGATGCTCAAAAAAGCAGAGGGAACCGGTGGTGCACTCGGAAGCGTGGCTCAACTCGGTAGTGCAATAACCGACATGGAGAAAAATGTCAGCGGTCTGCAACAAAATCTCGACACGCTCAAGAAAGTGCAAGCTGCACTAGGTGGGAGTTGAATATTGAAGTTTAAAGGAGAGTCGAGTCTTCTCAGACTCTCCTAGCCAATGCCCAGTGGAAAGGTAGCGGCATCATGGTAAAAGAAGTGATAACAGCTGCCTTCGGGTCGCTGTTTGTTAATGATGGCTGCATGACTAAAAATGGCCGCACCTCGAAGCCGGTGAACTGATTGAGATAACGAAAGATGGCTAAATCGATTTTAAAAGTGGTGCACGAGACGGCGAAGGGCCTGCACAAGGCGGGCGCCATGGATGCCGTGACCATGCGCGAGTTCGATGCGCTGTGCCTGCCGCTAGTGAAGACCTACACGCCCACGCAGATCAAACGTTTGCGCACACGCTATAAGGCCAGCCAGGCCGTGTTTGCGGCCTATCTGAACACCAGCCCCTCGACCGTGCAGAAGTGGGAGCAGGGCCAGAAGAAGCCAAATGGGCCTTCCCTGAAGTTGTTGAGCCAGGTGGATGTGCGCGGGCTGGAAGCGCTTGTCTGCGCAGCTGGACGAAGGCGTTAATCCACAAGAAAATTTTTCGGGATTTTTACGGGGCACGGTTATGCACAGTTCTGTAATCGAGGCAAGGGCGCCCCATTTAATCGCATGTAAAACAAAAAGACACAAGCCAACAATGCCACTCATAATGCTGGGGTCGGTGGTTCAAGTCCATCCGTAGCCGCCATTTCTGTCCGTTGACTTACCTGGCCGGCTTTGTGCCGGAATTTTTTGTTGTAAGTGCGGGCCAAGTGCGACGGGTGGGTCCAAGGGAGATGTCCAAGTCATTAAACTCGATGTGCTTCACTTTGTTCAGGGACGGTGTCAGCTGTGATCATTCTTCACCACCCATGAAGCCCAGCAGGTGCAGCAGGCTGGTGAACAAATTGAAGATCGACACGTACAGGCTCACAGTCGCCATGATGTAGTTGGTTTCTCCGCCATGAATGATGTTGCTGGTCTCAAACAGGATGAGTCCCGCCATCAGCAACACGAACATAGCGGACACGGCCAAAGACAGCATGGGCATCTCAAGAAAAACCGCTGCCAGGCCGCCGAGAAAGGCAACCAGAATACCGACCATCAGGAAGCCGCCCATAAAGCTGAAATCCTTGCGGCTTGCAAGTGCATATCCCGACAGGCCCAGGAAGATCAGGCCGGTGCCGCCCATTGCAGTCGTTACGATCTGGCCGCCGTTAGCCAGGCTGAGGTAGGCGTTCAGGATCGGCCCCAGCGTGTAACCCATGAAGCCGGTCAGCGCGAACACAAACACCAGACCGAGGACGCTGTTGCGGAACTTCGACGTTGCGAACAGCAGGCCGAAATAACCGGCCAGCGTGAGCAGCAGACCGGGATGCGGCAAATTAAGGACCATCGACACCCCCGCGGTTGCGGCACTGAACAGCAGAGTCATGGACAACAGGCTGTAGGTGTTGCGCAACACCTTGTTGGTGGCCAGTGCGCCCGACCGGGTGGTGCTGTCATGGGTCATTGTGGGTGTGTTCATATTCATATCCGTCTCCTGAGTATTAATGATCGAACAAAAAAGATTCAGGCTGTGTCTTCCGACAACGTCCTGTCTGCAAGGGTGTAGCCCCGATTGATGTGGCGCCTGCGTCTCAGCTGGCGCATAACGGTGCGGCCGGCGCGTGACGAAGCATGGTTGATCGCGACGTACAGATCGGCCTCCGTGTCCTCCACCACCACCGCCTGACCTGGCAGTATCACCTCGAGATGGCAGCGCTTGTCATTGCCGCCGCGCGGCCCGTTGATGTCGGAGAGCCGCACCAGGATGCGGTTGACATGCCGGTAGCACCTGCTGAGTGCAAACCCCAGACGACGCTCGATGTACATGCGCATGGCGCGGGTCAGGGAAAAATTAAGTGCCTGTATTTCAATCTGCATGGTTACCTCCGGGCCGGTATCGTCTTAAATCACGATGAAGAGGGTAACGCCGATTGAAACTAAGGAATAGTCGAATATAATATATGTGATATTCGGATATTACGAAGTATAGGCGCGCGATGATCAACTACAAGCACCTGCACTATTTCTGGGTGGTGGCCAAGCAAGGTGGCATAGCCCGCGCCGGCGAGCGTCTTCACCTGACACCCCAGACCATCAGCGGTCAAATCAGCGTGCTGGAGGACAGCATCGGGGAGGCGCTGTTCAGCAAGGCGGGTCGCAATCTGGAACTGACCGAAACGGGCAGACTGGTGCTGAGCTATGCCGATGAGATATTTTCACTGGGTGGTGAGCTCGAGGCGGCGCTGCGCAATCGTCCGCCGGACAGGCAAATGATCTTCAAGGTCGGTATTGCCGATGTGGTACCCAAAACGATCGCCTACCGCCTGCTCGCGCCAGCGCTTTCCATGTCCGACCCAGTGCGCATCATCTGCCGCGAAAACAACCTGGCGAGCCTGTTGGCTGAACTCGCCCTGCACCGTGTGGACATGGTTATAGCGGATGGCCCGATCCCGTCTGGTATCAACGTGCGCGGTTTCAACCACGTGCTTGGCGAGTGCGGTATCAGCTTCCTCGCCGTGCCGCACCTTGCCAAGCCGCTGCGTAAGGACTTCCCGCGCAGCCTCAACGGTGCACCGCTGCTGATACCCAGCGAAACCAACCTGGTGCAGGCAAAACTTCTGGAATGGTTGGACGGTCAGCACATCTACCCGCGCATAGTCGGGGAATTCGACGACAGCGCCCTGATGAAGGTGTTTGGTCAGGCTGGCAAGGGAATCTTTATCATACCCACCCCCATTGCCACGGAAGTGGCGAAGCAATACGGTGTGCGCATCATCGGCAGTACGGAGGACGTGCATGAACAGTATTACGCGATCTCAGTGGAACGCCGGATATCCCACCCGGCCGTTTCTGCCATTACCGAAACAGCGCGTGAGTGGTTAAATTGAACGATCCAGCACAGGGTCAGTAATTACGTGTGATTTCTTGCTGTAGTGCGTATATGGTGCATCGCGCGCAAATAAACGTGCGTGTTTGCGGCATTGTTTACAGCGCCCGTCGCTAGTGTCATGCAGCCGCGCCGGCGCCGGCACCAGGGGTGCCTACAGGCGTGCGTAGTCGCCAGCTAATAATTCTCTAACATACCCCTTCTACGATATGACATGTAGCGCCTTGCACAACGCTACATATTCCCCTTAACACGGCGACCTTCGGGTCGCCGCGTTATTTTCAGGAAAAAAAAGCCCCGCCGTTGGGCGGGGTCTGGTCAGTGCAGCTGTCACTCACGCTTCTGTGCTAACTGGCAGTGTCAGGGATCAGATTTTTCTTCCGGTTTCCATTCAAGTCCGGCATTCAATAACTCATCGTGTTTATTCTGCAATGCAGCGGCAATCGCATCGGCTGCCATCGCTAATTTATGCATTGATTTCTGTCCATCGATGATTGTCTCTGTCATTGATAATGAGCCAAATCTCTCCGGGTTATGGTGCTGCAAGACATACAGCGCCCGCGCAATGTCTTCAAGGGTAACCTCCCTGTTGAAATCTGGATTCTTACGTTCAATTGAAGCAAGCGCCGTCAATAACAGTTCGAACTTTGCCCAGCCTTTCCGAAATTCGGATTTCCGCCTTATTCCCGACTCAATTACTTCGCCCATATCACACCCGTTTGGTTCGTCTGGTTCAGCAGCCCTGTCCGGCATGTGGCCGGAGACATATTGACAGGTGCCGGGTGCTAACTACCTTATCCCACAGAGGGCGGCGGGCTTATTCCCCGAAGGTTTTATATTCACCCACACCCGGCTGGATTCCAGATTAGTGCGATGACGCCATTCTGGATATTGGCCGTTCGTACAAGATGCAAAACTCCTGCCACACGGGCAGGGTCTGTACGCACCTCTCGACCCGTTACATTTCCAACCGGCGGGCTAATGACCGGGTTGCCGCAACGGACGTTCACATCTTTCAGGAATGCTTCGATTACCGGCCAAGGAGATTTGCAACGCAAATAAATACGGCGACCCTCAAACCAAGGGGCGCCGCAGCACGTGGGCGGGCATGACCCGCTCGCCGATGAGGGTGGCATCGACCTCGTAGACGAGGCCGTCGAGGCTGACGGTACGGTCCTTTTGCACCTTGCGGGCGGTCTCGAACAGGAACAGATCGTCGAGATCGAGGGTGATCTCGTGGATCAGAGCGCGCCGCAGAGTGTCCCGTTTACATCACACTGTGGAGCGCTATACTGGCAGCGTTGCCTATCGTTCAGCATGTAGATTTCCGCATTGGTCGGCGCGTCTGGCTCACATCCGCAGATCTGACTCGCGCAGCAGCTGCACTCGGCCTCGGTCTCAAGCAGAAGAATCTCGGAGATCTTGCCGTTCTGGTTAAGGCCCGAGCAGGCATCCTTCACAAGGTCGAAGTCCTTACCCGTGGCAGTGCAGAGGGTCGCATCGCAGGTAAAGCCCACCTCTACACCGGCCTGCCGACTCTGGCGGTGCTCGGCGCACACTTTCTTGCAGCTGATGTTGTCGGGTACCGAACAGGGGATTAAGGGCTCCGGCGGATCGCTGTCCGGGATCTTTGCCAGCAGTGGACAGCCCTTGTCGTCGTTAGGGATATCGGGAATGCACACGGGACTGGGGGTCGTCTCGGCCTTCAGCGGGTTGAAGGCGGCCGACCAGACGTTGCTGCTCGGTAGACCCTCTCCGATATCACACTCCGCCCCTTCCTTACCCACTTGATACTGGCCATCGATCGTTGGGCAGGCGCATTAAGATTGGCGAATTGCTTAATTGTTTACTGCGCCTTGTTCAACCCAAAGGCGCAGGATTTCGATTTCTTTGTTGCTGAGCGGTTTCCGTCCGTGTGGCATTCTCATCGATGGATCAGCCCGTCCCTCCACCAGCATATTGAGTATGCTGTGCTGACTGTCCCCAGGTACGATCACAGGCCCATAGATCGTACCGTGCATCAGATCGTCATAGGTCGCCATGGACAATCCAGTCTTCAGGTACCCTTCACCGTTAGGCGGGATATGACATTCGATGCAGTTCGATCTAAGGATGGGTTGAACGTTGTCCCGGAAGCTGACCTGCCGTTCCTCCTTTACACAGCCGCTGAATAGCAGGACGACAACCATTATTACTCCGGCATCAATTCGCTTTTTCATGCTCACTGGCCGTGATTCTTGATAGCGTCGCGTTACGCGTACTCAGCTGTTCGCCGTGAACGCGTGCTATACGTTCAATGTTGTTCAAGCAGATCAATGTCTCATCTTGTAGTTTCTTCTCGACAATATAACTTCCAATCAGCGGAGGGACGAAGAAGCCGGGATCCAGTGTCAATTTGTAGTTAATTCGTGTCTTGGTACCTAGGGGGAGTATCTGCCAGTGCGAGGAGCCTGATCTAACATTACTAAGCTGGGGGACGATCACGGTGTAAATATCATCATCTCCCACTTTCCGCACATCCTCCACCCGAAGGATGCCGCGACAGAAGGAAAAGACGCAGTCGTTGACCAGGGTTTTTACACGGGTAACGGATGCGTCGGGTTTGCTCAGGATCTCTGATTCGACTATTGAAGGATCAATGCGATATATATGGACATAATCGGTAATGACATAGTGCACATCCGCGAAGGGCGCATCAACAATCATCGCTAAAGCGAGATGATATACCCCATGTTTGTCACCAGCCGAAATGTTGAGCACTTGCCCCGCTGCCGACAAAGGAGAATAAAGGCCGCAACCTGCCACTGCTAACAGGAACATTGCGGTCATACCGGCAGTACGCAAGACACCGTGACAGCCCAAACACATAGTTAATCCTTCTTATGTGTGTAATGCAGAGCGTTAGATGATTGGACCAGAAATTCTACTCAAAGTGCAGATTATCTAGGGAGGCCAGGTTCCATAATCCAAGGCGCTCATAATAGTATCCAAAGTCACCAGATGCGACTTGTGGTCCGACTAGGCCACACAATGCAGATAAACGTGTAATCGATGCCTTCACATGCCTATTTATTCACGTACAGCTGACGAGTGCACTACCAGTCATGACTAGTTATTCAGCGTTGGATGATGTTTTTTAACAACACCTCCCGGTCTGGTCCTCTTGTTTAAGGAAGTAAAGAGAAGCGAGGCAGGAAATTTAATAGCAACTGCGAACCATAATGCCAGATTTGCATAATTGGCAAACTATAAAACTGTATATCCGATATGGCTCATTTCCAGGTACCCACATTTTTTCGCGTACATCGTCTCGCCTTTGTTGCAGCGACCCCAGACACGCAGCTGCACGCTAATTCACAGACCCTTCTGGAGTTATATTAGCTAAATTCTTTTCGTCCATTTTGACAATAGCGACCCTTATT